>Ga0256404_1006354_pt1 | contig 19667 bp, 15 predicted proteins | sample RumenRJG_01DNA_FD_185990 | JGI IMG/M metagenome (GOLD analysis project Ga0256404, IMG submission 185990) | Bovine rumen microbial communities from Lethbridge, Alberta, Canada - RJG_01 | ecosystem: Host-associated > Mammals > Digestive system > Stomach > Rumen | place: Canada: Alberta | collected...
GGGCGGCGCAGGTTCCCATCTGCGGATGGTGTCCGCCTGGAGGCCTCGCCGAGGACCTGCCCGAACCGCCTGGTCTGCTCGCCGCCTACCCCGAGCTCAAGGAAAGCGCCGGCGAGGGCTACGTGGAGCGCACGGCTCTGAACGTACGCGACAGCCATGCGACCCTCATCGTCGCTCCCGCGGGCATCGAGCCCCTGAGCGGAACCGAGATGACCGTGCGCTTCGCAGAGGAGTACGGACGGCCGCATCTCATCATCCGCGGCACCGACGGCATCGGGACGGCTGTCGCGTGGCTCGGCGAGCTCGGACGCGGCATCACGCTGAACGTCGCGGGACCGCGCGAGAGCAAGACACCAGGCACCTACGCGACGGCCAAAGCCGTCGTTTCCGCCCTTCTTGAGCTGCAATAGCGCCAATTGGTCTGAAACTCACAACCGCACACGGCAAAAACTGTTCAAAACGGCTGGTTTATAGGCCTTTCACCTTATTTACACTTCTCATATGCAAGTGTTTCGTTTGCAATAGGTAGTAGTGACCCGTGCGCGGGCCGTTCTGCCGTTATGGCGAACGCGGGGACAAGGGTAAAGGGGATTGGCATTATGGAATCGATGGCGTTCATATTCACAGGCATAGGCTCGATAATCGCTCTCGCGTTCTCGTTCTTGAAGTTCAAGAGCGTGCACAACGCCCCCGAGGGCACTCCCGAGATGGCGAAGATCTCCAAGTGGGTCAGCGACGGCGCCAATGCGTACCTCAAGCGCCAGTATGCGGGCGTGGCGATCTTCCTCGCGGTCGTCTTCGCCGCGATGATCTGCATGGCATTCGCCGGCATGCTCTCCTGGTTCACCCCGTTCGCGTTCCTCACCGGCGCTTTCTTCTCCGGCCTCGCGGGCTTCGTGGGCATGCGCACGGCCACCATGGCGAACTGCCGCACCGCCAACGCCGCCTCCAAGAGCCTCAACTCCGGCCTCCGCGTCGCCTTCGACGCAGGCACGGTCATGGGCTTCACGGTCGTCGGCCTCGGCCTGCTCGACCTCACCATCTGGTACTTCATCCTCAACGCCGCGTTCGCCGCGCTGCCCGTGGCCGAGCGCCTGACCGAGATCACCGCCAATATGCTCACTTTCGGCATGGGCGCCTCCTCCATGGCGCTCTTCGCCCGTGTGGGCGGCGGCATCTTCACCAAGGCCGCCGACGTGGGCGCCGACCTCGTGGGCAAGGTTGAGGCGGGCATCCCCGAGGACGACCCGCGCAACCCGGCCGTCATCGCCGACAACGTGGGCGACAACGTGGGCGACGTCGCCGGCATGGGCGCCGACCTCTACGAGTCCTACGTCGGCTCCATCATCTCCACCGCCGCGCTCGCCGTGGCCGCCGGTTACTCCGTGCAGGGCGTCGCGCTGCCGATGTTCATCGCAGCGCTCGGCGTCGTGGCCTCGCTCGTGGGCACCTTCTTCATCAAGACCGAGGAGGGCGCCTCGCAGCGCAACCTCCTGAAGGCCCTGCGCACCGGCACCTACATCTCCGCCGTCCTCATCGCCGTCATCGCCTTCGTGGCCATCAAGATCCTGCTTCCCGAGCACATGGGCATCTACGTCGCCGTGTTCGCCGGCCTCATCGCGGGCGTCATCATCGGCGCCATGACCGAGTACTACACCTCCGACACCTACAAGCCCACGCAGAAGCTGGCCGAGTCCTCCGAGACCGGTTCGGCCACCATCGTCATCAGCGGCCTGTCGCTCGGCATGCTCTCCACCGTCGGCCCCGTCATCGTCGTGGGCATCGCGGTCCTCGTGGCCTTCTTCTGCTCCAAGGGCGCAACCGGCGACTTCGCGCAGGGCCTCTACGGCGTCGGCGTCGCCGCAGTCGGCATGCTCTCCACCCTCGGTATCACCCTCGCGACGGACGCCTACGGCCCCATCGCCGACAACGCCGGCGGCATCGCCGAGATGACCGGCATGGATCCGCAGGTCCGCGAGCGCACCGATGCCCTCGACTCCCTCGGCAACACCACCGCCGCCACCGGCAAGGGCTTCGCCATCGGCTCCGCCGCCCTCACGGCGCTCGCCCTCATGGTCTCCTACATCAACAAGGTCGGCCAGATCGACCCCAACTTCCAGTTCAACCTCGCCATCGACAACCCCATCGTCCTCGTGGGCCTGTTCATCGGCGGCATGCTGCCGTTCCTGTTCGCGTCGCTCACCATGAGCGCCGTGGGCGAGGCCGCGCAGTCCATCGTCGTCGAGGTCCGTCGCCAGTTCAAGGAGATCCCCGGCCTGCTCGAGGGCAAGGGCGATCCCGACTACGCCACCTGCGTCGACATGTGCACCCGCTCCGCCCAGAAGCTCATGGTTGCTCCCGCCCTCGTGGCCGTGGCAGTGCCCGTCATCGTCGGCCTCATCATGGGCCCGGACGGCGTCGTGGCCATGCTCGCCGGCAACACCGTCACCGGCTTCGTGCTCGCCGTCATGATGTCCAACGCCGGCGGTGCCTGGGACAACGCCAAGAAGTATATCGAGGCGGGCAACTTCGGCGGCAAGGGCTCCGACAACCACAAGGCCGCCGTCGTGGGCGACACCGTGGGCGACCCCTTCAAGGACACCTCCGGCCCGTCCATCAACATCCTGATCAAGCTCTGCTCCACGGTCTCCATCGTGTTCGCAGGCTTGGTCGTCGCCATGCATCTGCTCTAAGCTCCATCGAACAGATCGTTTTCGCGGGGTCCGCTCCATGCGGGCCCCGTGTTCTGTCAAAGGGACAGGTTATTTGACAGGAATGCAGCATTCACCTATCCGCAAAGGCGCCCCGTCGAAATCCCATCATCGATTCTGCAACCATTCGCCAAGATTGAAGGGGATGGAAGGAGCGCCTATGGGCACCTATATCGGAATCGACCTCGGCACGTCCTCTGTCAAGCTGCTGCTCGTCGATAACTCGGGGGCGATCCTCGGATCCGCCACGAGGAGCTACCCCCTCTCATTCCCGCATCCCGGTTGGAGCGAGCAGGAACCGCTCGATTGGTGGGATGGGGTCGTCTCGGGCATGCGCGAGCTGCTCGAGGGCGTCGACGCAACGCAGGTGGAGGGCATCGGCGTCGGCGGTCAAATGCACGGCCTCGTGGCATTGGACGCAAACGACGAGGTCATCCGCCCCGCAATCCTCTGGAACGACGGCCGAACGGCAACGCAAACCGAATGGCTCAACACACAGGTCGGCAAGGAGCGTTTGTCCGCGCTCACCGCCAACATCGCCTTCGCAGGCTTCACCGCCCCGAAGATCCTCTGGATGCGCGAGATCGAGCCCGAGCTCTTTGCGCGCATCGCCAAGATCATGCTCCCCAAGGACTACATCAACTACCGCATGACGGGCGTCCATGCATGCGACTACTCCGACGCGAGCGGCATGCTCCTGCTCGATGTGGAGCATAAGCGCTGGTCGGAGGAGATGCTCGAGATCTGCGGGCTCACCGAGGCCCAGATGCCCGCGCTTTTCGAGAGCTACGAGGTCATCGGGACGCTTGCGGAGAACGTCGCCGCCGAACTCGGGCTTCCCGCAGGCGTGCGCGTCGTCGCGGGTGCGGGAGACAACGCAGCGGCCGCCGTAGGCACGGGCGTCGTGGGCGCGGGCGGATGCAACATCAGCCTGGGCACGAGCGGCACCGTCTTCATCTCGTCCGACCGCTTCGGCGTCGACCCCAACAACGCGCTGCATGCGTTCGCGCATGCGGACGGCGGCTGGCACCTCATGGGCTGCATGCTCTCCGCAGCGAGCTGCAACAAATGGCTCTGCGAGGACATCCTCGGCACCGGCGACTATGCAGGCGAGCAGGCGGGCATCACCCGAGATGACCTCGGCCGCAACCGCGTGTTCTTCCTCCCCTATCTCATGGGCGAGCGGAGCCCCATCAACGACACCGATGCACGCGCGACGTTCATCGGCATGTCGATGGACACCACGCGCAGGGATCTCGTGCAGGCCGTGCTCGAAGGTGTGGCGTTCGCCATCCGCGACAGCGTCGAGGTCGCACGGTCACTCGGCATCGCAATCGAGAGCTCTATGATCTGCGGAGGCGGTGCGAAGTCCCCGCTTTGGCGCACCATCATGGCCAACGTGCTCGGCATCCCTCTGACGATTCCCCAAACCGAGGAAGGACCCGGATACGGTGCGGCGATGCTCGCAATGGTGGGCTGCAGGGTGTACGAAAGCGTTTCCGCATGCGCTGCCGCCTTGGTCCACGTGACCGAGACCGTCGAACCCGATCTGGAGCTCGTCGCACGCTATGAGGAGCGCTACCAGGCCTTCAAGCAGATCTACCCCGCCCTGAAAGACGTGTTCCCACGTATCGCATAGCCCTGAGGAGGACGACCATGAACAACATCCCCGAGGTCAAGCTCGGCATCATCGCAGTGAGCCGCGACTGCTTCCCCATCAAGCTTTCGGAACGCCGCCGCGCCGCCATCGCCGCAGCGTACAAGGGCCAGATCTACGAGTGCCCCATCACCGTCGAGAACGAGAAGGACATGCTCGACGCCGTCGAGGACGTCCTGATGGAGGGCGTGAACGCGCTTGTGGTCTTCCTCGGCAACTTCGGACCCGAGACGCCCGAGACCCTCATCGCAGAGCAGTTCGGCGGTCCCTGCATGTTCGTGGCCGCAGCCGAGGGCGACGGCGACCTCATCAACGGCCGTGGCGACGCCTACTGCGGCATGCTCAACTGCAGCTACAACCTGGGCATGCGGCATCTGCCCGCCTACATCCCCGAGTATCCGGTAGGCACCGCGGATGACATCGCTGCCATGATCGCCGATTTCGTGCCCATCGCCCGCGCCGTCATCGGTGTGAGCAACCTCAAGATCATCACCTTCGGACCGCGGCCGCAGGACTTCTTCGCCTGCAACGCCCCTATCAAGGGCCTCTACGAGCTGGGCGTCGAAATCGAGGAGAACTCCGAGCTCGACCTGCTCGTTGCTTATCGCAAGCACGCCGGCGACCCGCGCATCGCGGACGTGTGCGCCGATATGGCCGCCGAGATGGGCGAGGGCCGCTACTACCCCGACATGCTCGAGCGCATGGCGCAGTTCGAGCTGACGCTCCTCGACTGGGCCGAGGCCCACAAGGGCGCCCGCGAGTACGTGGCCTTCGCCGACAAGTGCTGGCCCGCCTTCCCCGAGGAGTTCGGCTTCGAGCCGTGCTACGTCAACTCACGTCTCGCCGCCCGCGGCATCCCCGTGAGCTGCGAGGTCGACATCTACGGCGCGCTCTCCGAGTACATCGGCGCCTGCGTGAGCGAGGATGCCGTGACCCTGCTCGACATCAACAACTCCGTGCCCGCCAAGATGTGGGAGGAGCAGATCAAGGGCGCCTACGACTACACCCTCACCGATACCTTCATGGGCTTCCATTGCGGCAACACCCCAAGCTGCAAGATGTGCGCCGACCGTGCCATGAAGTACCAGCTCATCCAGCACCGCCTGCTCGAGCCCGAGGGCTCCGAGCCCGACTTCACTCGTGGCACCCTCGAGGGCGACATCGCCCCGGGCGACATCACGTTCTACCGCCTGCAGTGCGACAGCGAGGGCGTACTGCGCAGCTACATCGCCGAGGGCGAGGTGCTTCCCGTCGCTACCACGAGCTTCGGCGGCATCGGCGTCTTCGCAATCCACGAGATGGGCCGCTTCTACCGCCACGTGCTCATCCAGAAGCGCTTCCCGCACCATGGCGCCGTGGCGTTCGGCCATCACGGCAAGGCGCTCTTCGAGGTCTTCAAGTTCCTGGGCGTGGGCGACATCTCCTACAACCAGCCCAAGAGCCTGCCGTATCCCACCGAGAATCCCTGGAGCTAGAACGTGGCAGCCAATCTCTCGCAGTGCACGCTCGGCATAGAGCTCGGAAGCACCCGCATCAAGGCAGTGTTGATCGACCGCGACCACAAACCTGTCGCGCAGGGTGGCCACGAGTGGGAGAACCAGCTCGTGGATGGCATCTGGACCTACTCCATGGACGCCGTCTGGACAGGGCTGCAGGATGCCTATGCGGATCTCGTACGCAACCTCGGACGGCCCATCGAGACGCTCGGCGCCATCGGCGTCTCCGCCATGATGCACGGCTACCTGCCCTTCGACGAGGGCTGGAACCAGCTGGCCGAGTTCCGCACATGGCGCAACACCATCACGGGCGAGGCAGCGGAGAAGCTCACCGCGCTCTTCGGCTTCAACATCCCGCAGCGCTGGAGCATCGCGCACCTCTACCAGGCCATCCTCAACGGCGAGGCGCACGTAGGCCAGATCGCCCACCTCACCACGCTTGCAGGCTACGTGCACCATGCGCTCACCGGCGTCGACGCCGTGGGTATCGGCGAGGCGAGCGGCATCTTCCCCATCGATAGCGAGGCGCTCTGCTACGACTCCGCCATGGTGGAGAAGTTCCGCGAGCTCACAGGCGTCAATCTTGCCGCGATTCTCCCGAAGGCGCTGGTCGCCGGCGAGAACGCCGGTACGCTCACCGCGGAAGGCGCACGCCTGCTCGACCCTTCGGGCACGCTCCAGTCCGGCATTCCCTTCGCTCCATGTGAGGGCGATGCGGGCACGGGCATGGTCGCCACGAATTCGGTACGTGCCCGCACGGGCAACGTCAGCGCCGGCACCTCCGACTTCGCGATGGTCGTCACCGACCACGCGCTCGGCGTCCATCGCGAGATCGACATGGTGACCACGCCTTCGGGCCTTCCCGTGGCCATGGTGCACTGCAACAACTGCACCTCCGACATCAACGCCTGGGTGGGCCTCTTCGCAGAGTTTGCGCAGCTCATGGGCATCGAAGCTGACAAGGGCGAGCTGTTCACCAAGCTCTTCGAGACTGCGCTCGCGGGCGAAGCGGACTGCGGCGGCCTGCTCTCCTTCAACTACTTCTCGGGCGAGGGCGTGACCGACCTCGACGAGGGACGGCCCCTCTTCGCGCGCACGCCCGACGCGCGCCTCACGCTCGCCAACTTCATGCGCACGCACCTGCTCTCCGCGCTTGCCACGCTCAAGGTGGGCATGGACATCCTCACGAGCGAGGAGCGGGTTCCCATCGACCGCCTGTACGGTCACGGCGGCTTTTTCAAGACACCCGGCGTGGGTCAGCGCATGCTCTCTGCTGCCGTAAACGCACCCGTCTCGGTCATGGAGACTGCCGGCGAGGGCGGACCGTACGGCATGGCCCTGCTCGCCGCATACATGCTCTGGCACGATGAGGGCGAGCCGCTCGAGGACTACCTCGACGAAAAGGTCTTCGCTGGTTCCGCATCCACCACGCTCACGGCAGAGCCTGGCGAGATCGCGGGATTCGATGCCTTCCTCGCCCGCTACAAGGCGGCGCTTCCGCTGGAGAAGCTTGCGACGGAGGTGATCTAGATGCTGAAGAAGCTCAAGAAGCAGGTGCTCGAGGCCAATCTCGCGCTGCCCGCGCACGGCCTCGTCACGTTCACCTGGGGCAACGTCTCCGGTATCGACCGTGAGCGCGGACTCGTTGTGATCAAACCCTCGGGCGTCTCCTATGAGGGCATGACCGTGGACGACATGGTTGTTGTCGATTTGGATGGCGCTGTTGTCGAAGGACACTGGAAGCCCTCGAGCGACACGCCCACGCACCTTGCGCTCTACAAGGCCTTCCCTGCATGCGGCGGCGTCGTGCACACGCATTCACGCTGGGCGACGAGCTTCGCCCAGGCAGGACGCGGCATCCCCGCGATGGGCACCACGCAGGGCGATTACTTCTACGGCGAGATCCCCTGCACGCGCCTCATGACGCCCGAGGAGATCGCAGGCGACTACGAGCTCGAGACGGGCAACGTCATCATCGAGACGTTCGAGCAGCGCGGCATCGACCCCTCTGCCGTGCCCGGCGTGCTCGTGAACTCCCATGGACCCTTCGCGTGGGGCAAGGACGCCGCCGAGGCAGTCCATAACGCCGTAGTGATGGAGGAGGTCGCGTTCATGGACTTCGTCGCGCTTTCGCTGGAGCCCGGCCGCGGACCCATGCAGCAGGAGCTCCTCGACAAGCACTACCTGCGCAAACACGGCGCGAACGCCTACTACGGACAGGGCTAGGGACGCGATTCCACGAATCATAGGGTGCATCTTCCGGAACCTCCCGCTAGAGTTTTAGTCGGGAGGTTCAATCATGAATGCTGAGAAGACCGGATCGTTCATCGCAGAGCTCCGCAAGGAGCGGGGGCTCACCCAGAAGAAGCTTGCGGACAGGCTGCTCGTCTCGGACAAGGCCATCTCCCGCTGGGAGACGGGCCACGGCATGCCCGACCTCGACAACCTCGAGGCAATCTCGCGCGAGCTCGGGGTGAGCGTGGCAGAGCTCCTGCGGGGCGAGCGGATCATCGAGGCCGTCGAGCCTGACGAGGCTGCTGAACTCGCACAGGGAGGCCTCGAGCTCGTGAAGCAGCTCCTGCACAAACGCACCGCGGGCAACCTGATCATCGGATTTCTCGCGGGCCTCGTCGTGGTGGCGCTGCTCGTCGTGCACCTCACCGCACCCATCGCGATACCCTATCGGGACGGCATCGTGCGCGTTGACGAGCTGGCCGACGGCACGCTCGTGGCGCTCTCGTCTGAAGACAGCGTGGGATTCGATGTCGAGACCGTAGACGGATCGTCGTTCATCAGCAGCTATACGACGCGCTGGCACCAGATCATGGGGCCGGAAGGCTCTTCCGTCGTCGCGCTCGGCGAGAAGGGCGACATCGGTGCCGTGCTCTACTATCCGGGAACGCCCGACGATGTGCTGCTCTACGGTCAGATAGACGATGCCGGGGTCGTGACGCTCCCCCGCCTCGTCTACAACATGTGGCTGGCCGTCGGCATCATCGCGGGCGTTATCGGACTCGCATCCTACGCCCTGCTCCGCAAGCGCTGGTACGCCAAGCGTATCCTTCGTATCGCCCTGCTGCCCGTGTGCTTCTCGGTGAGCCTCATCGCGGTTCTTTGGGGCAGATTCGACCAGGTCTACAACGCGTCGTTCTACCTCAGCGGCATCTGCCTCGTCGCGCTCGCCCTGTACGCAGCAGCGCTGCTCGCCCTTTCGAGGCGAGCAACGGAATAGCTGCATTTCATCATTTAGGGGAGTATCCCCTATCTGCGGAAAGCTCCTAGAGGCTGTCGACGAAGCGCTGCTGGGCAGCACGGCCGGCGTCATCCCACTTGAAGACGCCCGCATCCTCGAGCACGGCGCCGAAGACGCGGCCTATCTCCTCGCGTGTGATGTTGCCGGCATCCATCTCGGCCTCCAGGCGCGGTGGCAGGATGGCCATGCCCATGACCTCGATAAGGCCGATGTTCTCCTTCTTGACATGCCACTTGTCGGCATGCGGGTGGAACACGCCCAGCGGATGCTCGTCGCTCGTGATGTTGCAGCGCAGCGCGAGGTTCAGCGCATAGGTGTCGCCGTTCTTGCGGCAGATGGGGGTGATGGTGTTGTGCGGCACCCCGTCGGTCTCGGCGTACACGCCCACGCTCTCATCGCTCCACGCACGCCAGGCCTCGAGCACGTGGCAGGCTGCCTCGAGCAGCTCCTCGCGATCCGTGCACTCGAGGCGCAGCACCGAGAGCGGCCACTTGACGATCGAGCCGTCGACGTGCGGGAACGCCTTCATCTTGAACGAGCCCACCGCCTCGGCCTTCATCATCGGGAAGGTGTGGAGGCCGCCCTGGAAGTGGTCGTGCGAGAGGATCGAGCCGCCCACGATGGGCAGGTCGGCGTTGGAGCCGATGAAGTAGTGCGGGAAGAGGTCCACGAAGTCGAGCAGGCAGGTGAACGCCGCACGGTCGATGTGCATGGGGCGATGCTCCACGCTCATGGCGATGCAGTGCTCGTTGTAGTAGGCGTACGGGCTGAACTGGAGGCCCCAGCGCTCGTCCATGAGGGTGATGGGAACGATGCGTAGGTTCTGGCGCGCGGGGTGCTCGCCCATGGCATGGGCGGAGCCACGGCCCGCATAGCCCTCGTTCTCGACGCAGAGCTGGCAGGCGGGGTACTTCTCCCCCACCTGCGCCTTGCCGGCGGCGGCGATATCGCGCGGATCCTTCTCGGGCTTGGACTTGTTGATCGTGATCTCGAGCGCACCCCACGGCGTCTCGGCGTTCCAGCCGAGGTTCTTCGCGATGGCGGAGACGCGCACGTAGTCGACATCGCAGGAGAGCTGGTAGAGGTAGTCGGTCGCTGCCTTGGGGCCTTCCTCCTCGTAGAGCGCCCAGAAGATGGAGGCCACCTCGGAGGGACGCGGCGTGAGGACGCCCATGATGCGCATGGCGAGGCGGTCGCGGCCGCCGAGGGTGTCCTCAACCATGCCGTTGGCGACGCCGGCCTCCACAAGCTCGTAGAGCGGCCGCCCGAAATCGGCTGAGGGACCTTCGAGCTCGGAGAAGACCGCGAGCGGGCCGGGTGCGCCGATGCACTCGAGAACGCGGTTGTAAGCCCAGACGAGGTCGGTCTCCTCGATGAGGCCGCAGGACAGTGCGTACAGGACAAGATCGGTGGCAGCGGTTTCTACAGCCATTGCGAACGAACCCCCTCGTGGTCGACCGAGCAGATCATGCATGCGCCGTCGCCGAGGACGGCGTCGATAGCCGTTGCGAACTCCTGCGCCATCTCGGCGGGGACGAACGCCTGGATGGTGCCACCGAAACCGCCGCCGTGCACGCGGACGGCGCCGCGGTCGGCGAGCAGCTCGTCGGCGAGGGCGAGCGCGAACATCGTGGGCTGGTCGGGAGCACCCGCGACCGAGACGTTCTGCAGGTACATCGCCGAGCTGGCGCCGGAACGGTTGGTGAGGGCGAGGAATGCGTCGATGTCGCCTGCGCGCAGGGCCGCGGCGCGCTCGAACACGAGGCGCTCCTCGCGGAAGTAGTGCAGCGTGCGGAGCACGGGACGGTCGCCGAGCGTGGCGCGCAGGCGGGAGATGTTCGCGAGGACCGCATCCTCCGAGAGCTCGCCCAGGCGCCCGACGCCCAGCTCGCGGGCGGCGGCGCGCATCTCGGCGGGAACGGCGGCGTACTCGCCGGTCAGCGCGGAGTGGTCGGCGCCGACCATGATGATGCAGATGGCGTAGCCGGCTTCGGAGAAGTCGAAATCGATCTTCTCGGTGCGGGGGTCGTCGTCATCGGAGAAGTCCATGAACTGGATGGAGCCGAGCGCGCAGGCAGCCTGGTCCATGAGGCCGCATGGCTTGCCGAACCAATCGCGCTCGACGGTCTGGGACATCTGCGCCAGCTCGAGCTTCGAGATCTCGCCCGCTCCCCAGAGCACGCGCATCGCCTCACCGAGCATGTTCTCAAACGCGGCCGACGAGGAGATGCCCCCTCCGGCGGGAACCGTGCTGGCGACACGCGCCATGAACCCATGCGGGGCGACGCCGCGGCGGACGAACTGCGCGGCCATGCCGCGGACCAGCGCCATGGAGGTGTTGAACTCGTCGTCGCGGGCATCGGTGCTCGCAAGATCGATCTCGAAGGGCTCTCGTCCCTCGCTCTCGACGCGGGCGATCAGGTCGTCGCGCTCCTCGAACGTGCCGATGATGGCGCGGTCGAGGGCTGCGGCGATGACGTGCCCGCCCTCATGGTCGGTGTGGTTGCCGGCGATCTCGGTGCGGCCGGGAGAGATGACCTGGAGCAGCTTGCCCATATCCCTATCCGTTTCTCCTCACGAACGTATCGAGCGCATCGTCAAACGCTGTTCGCTGGCCATCATCCCACAGCGAGGCATCGTCGGAGGTGAAGAATACGCCCCCGAGCGTGGCATCGGCATGGAGAAGCCGCGAACGTTGCGCGTCGGTGAGCTTGACGTCGCTGCGCAGGAAGAAGACGTCGGGGTCGTTACGGAAGACGACACCGTCGAGATGGGAGCGTCCGATGGTGTTCGCGAGGCTGCGCTTGGTGCTCACGCGCTCGCGGTGGAGCAGGCGCATGTAGGGGACATCGTCCCAGTCGAGGCCCACATCGCAGCCGATACGGCAGAACTCCGTTCGACCGAAGGCGCTCGTGAGCGGCACGCCGCACAGGTCGAACCACGTACCCTCGGCGACGCTTTCGCGCAAAAGGTCGAGGGCGTCGGCCATGAGCTCGCCGCGGTTCATGCCGTCGTGCGGCTCGAGGCAGGCTCCGAAGAGGAAGTCGAGCTTCAGGAGCTTGTAGCCCCACTCGCGCGTGACGGTGCCCATGAAATGGGCGATGTGCTCGCGCACCGAAGGGTTGCGCGTATCGAGCGCCCAGGCGCCGCTCCAGTTGCCGCCCGCGGCGACGAGCTCGCAGGCGGCATTGCGCAGCAGCCAGTCCGGATGCTCGGTCGCGACGGCGCTCTCCTTCTCGACGAGGAAGGGGGCGAGCCAGATGCCGGGGATGAGGCCGCGCTCCGCGCATGCCGCGGGGAACCCCGCCATGCCGTCGGGGAAGCGCACGGGGTCGGGAGCGAGCCAGTCGCCCACCTTGGCGTAGCCGTCGTCGATCTGGAAGACGGCACGGCAGCTCCCGAGCTCGCGGCCGTCGTAGAGGGCGGCCGTCGCCTCGAGGTCGTGCAGGAGGGCGTTGGCGGAGATGTTGCCGTAGTGGCGATACCAGCTGGAGTAGCCCACGAGCGCGGGCGCGGGACGGCACGAGATGCCCGCGAGCTTCGCATAGCGTCCGAACGCCGTGGTGAGGGTGCCATCGCAGACGGCGAACGAGACGATCTCGCGCTTCTCGCCCGCACGGATGGTACGCGCAGGAGGCTCCTTCTCGAGCTTCATGGCGTTGCCGCGGGCGGATTCGCGCACGACCGTGTAGCCCGAATCCTCGTCGAGCGAGCCCATGAGGACGACGCGGTCACCGTAGCGGAGATACCCGTAGCCCACGCCGTGCTGGCCGCCCGGCATGCCGCTCTGGGCGACGAAACGGTAGTCGCCGGAGTTGTCGAGCACCCACTGGTTGATGACGGCCGTGGGGACGCCGCGCAGGCCGCGCGTGCGGGCGAGCGGGCTGCGCTCCACGGAGTCGGTCCAGGAGTTGTAGCCGTTCAGGAACAGGGCATCAGCGCCGACGACGTCGAGGTCGAGCAGGGTCACCGAGATGGAGGAGACGGTGACGTCGACGATCGGCTCGATGACGGCGCGCTTGGCCATGAAGTCGTAGTCTCCGCTGCCATGCACCGTGAGCCCCAGCTCTTTGACGGCGTCGATGGGACGGGCGAGGCCGTCGCGGTCGATGGTGATGCGGCGCTCGGTCCCGCCGGCAGCGGGGGTGTAGCGGATCGACCAGGAGGTGGGTACGCTCAGCATGGATTACTCCTCAACCGTCTCGCGGTGCTTGTTCTCCTCGATGACGTGGAGCATGCGCTGCTCGTCGAAGCGCATGAAGACGAGGGCGCCGAGCAGGCAGAAGACCATGGCGACGAGGGCGGTGAGACGGTAGCCGAAGCCGCCGACGCCCACGGTGGCGAGCGAGGAGAACAGGATCATGGCGAGCGACTGGCCGAGCGTCATGGAGAAGGTGCGGGCGGCGAAGTACATGCCCTCGCGGCTCTGACCGTACTTGAGGGAGTCGCCCTCGGCGATGTCGGCGAGGACGGCCTGGGGAAGGATGCCGAGGATAGCCATGGGGATGGCGGCGAGCACGGCGACGACGCCGCCCCAAATGAGCGCGGGGATGCCGAACATGCCGCAGACGGTGGTGATGCCGAAGGCGAGGCAGAAGAAGAAGAATCCGAAGGTCACGATCTTCTTCTTGCCGATCTTCTTGGCGAGGATGTTCACGGGGGCGTAGAAGAGCAGGCTGATGCCCGTCATGCCGGCGAACAGCACGAAGTTCCAGGACTCGTCGAGGCCCATGAGGGAGGTCACGTAGAACGGCATGCCGGTCTGGAACATGGTGATGGCGACCCAGTAGAGGACGTCGGAGACCTCGAAGATCTGGAAGGCCTTGTTCTTGAAGGTCTTCTTGACGGACTCGACCATGTTCATGGTGGCAGGCTCGGCCTTGGCGTAGACGTGCTCGTCGATCGTGAAGGCGGGGACGAGCATGAATGCGACGGCGACGGCGGAGAGGATGGCGATCGTCACACGGTAGGAGTTCGCGATGCCCAGCGCCGCCTCGAAGAAGCCCGCGATGGTGGGCACGAGGTAGGCGAACGCGGTGCCGAAGAAGAAGGTGACGGAGATGTAGGTCGAGAGGTTGATGCGGATCTCCTGCGTGCTGCCGAGCTCGGGGATGAGCGCGTTGAAGGGCGTGCAGTAGAGCGAGAGCGACACGTAGAAGAGCACGAGGCAGACGAGCAGCGCGATGTTGTTGAACTGCTCGGAGCCGAGGCCGGGGACCGTGAACACCACGACGGTCATGATGCCGAACGGGATGGCGGCGTAGCGCATGAACGGGATGCGGCGGCCCAGCGGATGGTTGAGCTTATCGGACTTGCTGGCGATGAAGGGATCGATGAAGCCGTCGACGAGGCGGCACAGGGCCGTGATGAGGCCGATGATCGTCATGCCCGCGAAGACGATGCCCTGCGTGATGAACAGCGGCATGCCCTGGGCGATGACCTCCTCGCTCGGTGTATAGAAGTACAGCAGCCAGTTGCTCACGATGCCCGAGAGCATCGCCCAGCCCAGCTGACCGATCGCGAAGTTGCGCAGGATCCGGCCGTCGGCAAGTTTCTTCTCCATCTGTTTTTTTCTCCCTACTCGTTTCCAGCAGTTTCCTCGGCGATGCCGAGCGTATAGCGAGCCATCCGCACGATGCAGGTGAGCTCGTTCGTTCCATTGGTGAAATCGTCCGAGGGGATGACCTCCCCGCGGACGAGGTGCTGCGCGACGCCCATCATGGCGTGCGCGACCGTTCGGTACAGGACCGGGAAATCGACCTTGCGCGTGACCGAGCCGTCGGAGCGGCCCAGCTGGTACGCGTCCTCGAAGATGATGTAGAACGAATCGATCGCCTGGCCGTATGCGGAGAGCTCCTCGGGCTCGGCCCCCTCGGAGAGGACCAGATGGTCGAACTCGTCGAGGAAGCGCACGAACTCGGGGTACGCGCTGTACGCGGCGATGTATTTCTCGAAGAGCATCATCAGCCGCTCGGCGCCGTTCATCGCGAGGAACGCGTCGGTCTCGATGGCGCGGCGGATGCGTTCGTTGAAGAGGCCCCACATGTGCATGCCCGCGTGGATGGCGATCGAGGTCTTGGTCTTGAAGCGGCGGTAGAGGGTGGCGACACCGATGCCCGAGGCGTCTGCGATGTCGGTCATGCGCACGGCGGCGATGCCGTCACGCAGGAAGAGCGCCGCGGCCTGGTTGATCACGAGGGCAAGGCGGTCCAGGGGCTCGTCGTTCGAAGGTGCGAGGTTGACCAGCGGTGCCATAGGTCCGTTATCCTCCTCCCTTGACGTACGTCACATGAAATGATAGTCTCACTATCAACTGATAGTCAGACTATCATTCTCGGTACTGAACGTCAACAAACAATCGGGGGCAGATATGGTCGAGAGGTCGAAGGTCATTTTCGGGAACGAGATTGCGGAGGCCGACTACAAGGCGGCCTGCAAGTCCAAGGCGAACTTCATCAAGAAGTTCGGCGACGACTCCGACGCCGTCTACCACCTCGCCGCCGCCGACCTGCCCGTCATCGGAGAGCGCCTCGGCGTGCGCAACCTCGTAATAGCTCCCGAAGGCGCCGCTCCCCTCTCCTTCGACGCCGCCGAGAAGCCCGTGGTCGTGGGCAACATCCGCATGGGCTTCGGCCATTACCGCATCTCGATGGCCATTGCGAGCGCCGCCCATGCGCTCGGCTACACCCCGTACTGGCTCGACCTCTGCTCCTTCCCCGAGACCACCTGCTCCAAGGTGATCGGCTACCAGAACGACCTCTACTCCATGGGTTCGCGCCTCTCCCAGAAACTCCCGCCGTTCAACGCGCTCTACTGGGAGCCGCTCAATTCCGAGGGCTTCCGCAAGCTCACCTACAACGCGAGCGACCAGAAGAACGCCGAGCTCATGGTTCCCCTCTTCCGCGACCTGCCCAAGGACGTGCCCTACATCGGCACGCACGTCTGGCCGTCGCAGGCAGCCGTCCACGCCGGCCTCACCCATGTCGTGAACGCCATCCCCGACAACTGGCCCATGGCGCTGCATCTGGCCGAGGGCTCCATCCACACCGTCCAGACGCCGAGCTCCTACCTGGGTTACAAGGAGCTGCGCGGCATGGATCCCAAGCGCGCCCTCAAACCCATGCCCGACGAGGCCATCCGCTACACCGGCCACTACGTCGACCATGAGCTCGTTGCCAACATCCCCGCCGACTGTGCCGCACGCCGCGAGCGTGTGACGAACGGCGGCCCCGTGCGCTGGCTCATCACCGTGGGCGGCGCAGGCGCGCAGGCCAAGCTCTTCTCCGACATCATCGAGAAGCTCATCCCCCACGTCGTGCGCGGCGAGGCGACCCTGTTCATCAACGTGGGCGACCATGACAAGGTGTGGAAGAGCCTCTGCAAGTCGGTCAAGGACCTCGAGGGCCTTACCACCACGCACTTCAACGACTTCGCCGAGGTCGCATCCTTCGCGACCGCCGCGCTCAGCGCATCCGTGGGCGGCATCCACGCCTTCTGCGACAGCGATATCTTCTCGGCCGTCTATGCCACCAACGTGCTCATGCGCTGCACCGACATGCTCGTCACCAAGCCGAGCGAGCTCTCCTTCTACCCCGTGCCCAAGCTCATGATTCATCGCGTGGGCGGCCATGAGGCATGGGGCGCCATCCGCGCCGCGGAGATCGGCGACGGGACCTACGAGATCGACGAGACCCATGAGGTGCTCGCGATGATCGACTCGATGCAGGCCGACCGCTCCATCATCGCGTCGATGTGCGACCGCATCGAGGACGCGAACAAGCTGGGCATCTACAACGGTGCCTACGAGGTGGTCAAGCTCGCCGTAGGCTAACCGCTCGCGTGCTGAACAGGGGGACGGGGTGAACAGGGGCGATGCTCGCCCCCGTCCGCAACTCATCGCACCAACTGCTCCCGGCACGCCGGTTGGCGTATGCTATACAAGTCGCCATATTTCTCGTGGGAGCATGATCCATGTCGTTCAAGAGCGAATTCGATGCCGATGTCCAGGATGCCAAGGGCTACGTCGCCCATCTGGGCAGCTATGCCGCGGTCTTTCTGCGCTGGGTCGTGATCTCGGTCGTCATCGGCGTGCCGTGCGGTCTTCTGGGATCGGCCTTCCACAAGGGCGTCGACCTCGCGACCGAGTTCCGTGTGGCGAATCCCTGGGTGCTCTACCTGCTTCCCATCGCGGGCCTCGCTGCGGTCGCCATCTACCATGGCCTCGAGTGCGAGGGGCTCTCCACCGACTCGGTGCTCGACCAGGTCCAGACCGGCGAGGGCCTGCGCCTGAAGCTGCTCCCCGCCATCTTCCTCACCACCATCCTCACGCACCTCGCCGGCGGCTCTGCAGGCCGCGAGGGCGCTGCGCTGCAGATGGGCGGCACGATCGGGCTGGGCGCAAGCCGCCTCTTCTGCCTCGACGACCGCGACCAGCGCACCGCCATCATGATCGGCATGGCCGCGTTCTTCTCGGCGCTCTTCGGCACGCCCGTTGCGGCGAGCATCTTCGCCATGGCAGTGATCAGCGTGGGCGTGCTCTACCTCGCCGCCTTCGTCCCCTGCCTCATCGCATCGCTTGCCGCCTACGGCATCTCGCTGACCCTCGGCGTGGAGCCCACGCGCTTCGCCGTCGGGATACCCGAGGTCTCGCCGCTCATGCTCGTGCAGGTCGCGCTGCTCGCATGGTTCTGCAGCATGCTCTCGGTGGTGTTCTGCGAGGTGCTGCACAAGACCGAGCATGCAGTCGCGAAGCACCTCGCCAACCCGTGGATCCGCGCCGCCGTGGGAGGCGCCGTCCTCCTCGTGCTCTCGCTGCTCGTGGGCACGGGCGACTACAACGGTGCGGGTATGGACGTCATCGTGCGCGCGGTCGAGCAGGGGCAGGCGGAACCGTTTGCGTTCCTCCTCAAGATCGTCTTCACCACGATCACGCTATCCGTCGGATTCAAGGGCGGCGAGGTCGTGCCGTGCTTCTTCATCGGAGCAACCTTCGGCTGCGTCGTCGGTCCGCTCATCGGCATCCCCGCGGAATTTTCGGCCGCCATCGGGCTCATCTCGATGTTCTGCGCGAGCGTGAACTGCCCCATCGCCTCGCTCCTGCTCGCGCTCGAGCTCTTCGGCGGAGGCGGGGTCATCTTCTTCGCGCTCTGCTGCGGCCTGTCGTTCGTGCTCTCCGGATATTCGGGCCTCTACTCCAGCCAGCGCATCCTCTACGACAAGCTCAAGGCCAAATACATCGACGTGCATGCCAATGACTACCACGAGGGCGGCTTCGAGCGCCATCACCACGAGGAGTAAGCTCTCCTAAACACCTATGGACGCTGCGATACCCGCAAGCAGCGCCGCGACGAACGGAAAGATTGCGATGCGGATGAGCTGCTCTTTCCGGTTGAAATCGGACTGGCTGTAGCCCGCGCATCCTTCCGTCTCGGGATAGTAGTGCTGGAAGAAATGCGATTTGGTGAGCAGCAGCCAGTCGAAACAGATCATGTCGAAGGCTTTCCACAGGTAGAGGATCACGAGGAACCGCAGGAAGAGGTGCCAGAAGGTGAAGCCGTCGCGGATGCCGTCATAGGCGCCGTATACGAATGCGCCGGCGATGAGCGCCATGCCGCAGACGGCAAGCGCATAGCCGAGCGCATGTGCACCGGGGAACCGCTCGGGATGGTCGAGCACCGCCTCCTGGATGTCCTTGGGCGCGGTGGTGAAGAACCGCCTGTCCTGTATCAGCGCGATGGCCGAGAACAGCAGCAAAACCATCCCGGCGATCATGACGAGGGCGAGCAGCACAGAAAGCATCGTTTCGGGTCACTTCCCTATCGGATGAGGGTAACGAGCAGCCCCACCAGCACTGCGGGGATGAGTGCGAAGATGATGCCCGGGAACAGCATGCCCTTCACGTGGAACCACTTCTGGTGGTAGGCCTCGTCCATGTGCTCGGTGCCCTCGAGCCGGAACATGGGGAGGTTGGCGAACAGCACCCAGTCCAGGAAGAACGTGTCGTAAGCGCCGATCCACACCATCAAGCCGAAGGCGAGCCAGAAACCCTGCGCAAACGTCCGCGCACCCGCGACGAGCGCGCAGCCGACGAGGATCGCCGTGAACAGCAGCACGCCCGCGCTCTTGGCGAGCACGACGTTCCTCGACCGGTATGAGACGTCGACCCGTTCGTGCGTCTTGAAGTACTCCTCCTGGATGTCGGGCGGATAGTTGTGGATGGCCGCCGGCGTGTGCTTCCTGTCACCCCTGTAAGCCGTCATGATCCCGACGGTAAACAGCGCCGCGAACACCGCCATCTCAATGAGGATCATAGGTACGCTCATGATGTTCTCCCGCATAGTTAGATAACGCTAACTGTACGTATCCACTATACCGCTGGAGCGGATGCATGGCACCGAGTTCTTAGAAGTGCAGCCTTCGGGGGAACAGCTCGACCGCCTCGGGGAACAGGTGCTCCGCATACGCCATGAAGTAGTCGTCGGTCATCGAGGCGATGTAGTCCACGCACGTCTGGTGCAGATCGCGCTCCCAATCGTACGCCTCGCCGTAGT
>Ga0256404_1006355_pt1 | contig 19665 bp, 17 predicted proteins | sample RumenRJG_01DNA_FD_185990 | JGI IMG/M metagenome (GOLD analysis project Ga0256404, IMG submission 185990) | Bovine rumen microbial communities from Lethbridge, Alberta, Canada - RJG_01 | ecosystem: Host-associated > Mammals > Digestive system > Stomach > Rumen | place: Canada: Alberta | collected...
TTTTCTATGTTGTCGGCTCTTCGGGGAGGAAATCTATTAGGTTTTTTATCTCAACTGGCTTATAACTCGGGAATTTTATCTAAATTTGTAACAGTATAAAGTATTAAACAACCAATAAACACATGAACAAGATTAGAGCCGCCGTAGTAGGATACGGCAACATCGGACATTTCACGGTTGAAGCCTTAGAGGCAGCACCCGACTTTGAGATTGCAGGTATCGTTCGTCGTCAAGGTGACAAGGATAAGCCTTTAGCGTTGACACCTTATGAGGTTGTCGACGACATTCAGAAGCTCAAGGATGTGGATGTGGCGATTCTTTGCACGCCGACACGCTCATGCCCTGAGTATGCAGAGAAGATCACCAAGCTCGGCATTAACACGGTAGACAGTTTTGATATCCACACATCCATCCTCGACTATCGCACCAGGCAGATGGAGAATAACAAGAAAACGGGTACGGTGAGCGTTATCTCTGCCGGCTGGGATCCGGGAAGCGACTCTGTGGTTCGCGTCCTCATGCAGGCCCTTGCTCCTAAGGGGCTGAGCTATACTAACTTTGGTCCGGGTATGTCGATGGGACATTCTGTGGTGGCACGCTCGAAGAAAGGCGTGAAGAACGCTTTGTCGATGACCATCCCTCTCGGTGAAGGCATTCATCGCCGTATGGTTTATGTAGAGCTTGAGGATGGTGCCAGCTTAGAAGAGGTGACTCACGAGTTGAAGGCTGATGATTATTTCGCTCACGATGAGCTTCATGTCTTCGCCGTAAAGAGCATCGATGAGGTGAAGGATATGGGACATGGAGTACACATGACGCGTAAGGGTGTCAGCGGCAAGACACAAAACCAGCGTATGTCCTTCGAAATGAGCATCAACAACCCTGCCCTCACTGGTCAGGTTCTTGTTGATGTGGCACGTGCTTCCATGCGTCTGCAGCCCGGCTGTTACACGATGCCCGAGATCCCGGTCATCGACCTGCTCCCGGGAACGAGGGAAGAGATCGTAGCAACATTGGTTTAAATGCCTGTCTTCTTGTGCCCTTCCACTTTAGGGAGGGCATATCGTTTTATTGTATGAATGCGCTTTCGCCAAAACGGTTATGCTCCCTTTCTTATCAATCCTCCCAACTTTCTCACATGCGAATACACGATGCAGGCGATGGCGATGAGGATATAGACGCATATGATTTCGATAGCACTTGTGTGGATGTTCTCGAGGCTCGCATGTGGCAGAGAAGCGATGAATCTGACCGCATTGTTTAATAAGGTGGAGGTTGCATCCATGAATGAAAGGAGAAACGTATTGACAGGAGGAATCGCTGCCGTAATGAATATTGCCAATGCCAAATAGATGATGAGGGTGGCACAAGGTATCACGATGAAGTTTGTGAGAAGAAAATAGCATGAGAAGCGACCGAAATAGTAGGCTACTAACGGTGCCGTACTGATTTGTGCGGCTACAGAGACGCTGACCATTCCCCATACAGCTTTTAATCCGTCTTTCAGGTATTGGCTCATTCGGTTTCCATTCGTGTTTTTGTGTTGCTTACGCTCACTCTTTCGAAACAACAACCGATACAAGTGTTTGTAAAACATAAGAATGCCTAATACCGACATAAACGACATTTCGAATCCTATGTCCCACAGGCACAACGGGTTGGCGACTAACAGACAGATGGCTGCAAGACTGAGTGCATTGACGGATGCCTTGTCTCGTCCGCTGACGACGCACATTGAGTAGATTGACAGCATGACCGCCGAGCGCACGACGCTTGCCCCCATGCCGACAAGAAACACATAGCCCCATACCGTGAGAAGGATGATGGCTTGCGACAGCCACCGCCGTTTGAAGCCCCTGCCGATTAGAAACAGGAGCACAGAATAGATGATGCTGAGGTGCAACCCCGAGAGGGCGAGGATATGCGAGGCACCGGAGACCGAGTAGGCTTCTTTCGTTTCGTGGGAGATTGCGTGCTTTTCACCGAGCACCATAGCGGCAACGACAGCAGATTGCTGGTCTCCATCCTTCGATAGACGCAGTCGGCTCACGAGCTTTTGTCGTTGTTGCATGGCGTACAGTCGCATTCGGTCCAGGGTCGCCATTGGTTTCAGGCTGACGCTTGCTGTATTCCAATCGGAGTAATAGATGAATGTGGTAGCACGGAAGCCATGGATGTGTAGCCAGCGAACATAATTGAAGTTACCCGAATGAAAGTTGCGTACCGGTTGCATGATCGACTGCGCTCTGAGTCCGGTGCCTAAGGCGATCGCTTTCCAATCGTTGGTTATGGTGTCGCGTAGGATAGCAGCCTTGATATTGACAGCGTTCTTTAAAGGTTTCCCGTTGATGGAGGTCAGAGCGAGGTCACATTGCAATGTTTTGCCGCGCATTTGTGGTTCAGAGATGACAACAGCCTCGTAAGTTATCATCTCATTTTCCGAAAAGGGGAAAACTGTATTCCTCTTTGTTTCATCAATCATCGCTATTCCCCCTACGAACACAGCCATAAACAACAAGGCGCTCTGCCGATAGGGATGCTGCCTGGAAAGCAGTTCCAATATCAGGCAGAGCGCCATGAAGGAGTACCAAAGCCATACCGACCACTCCGGCAAAGCAGGAAACGCTTCTGTGATGCCGTCACCAGCAGTGATGCCTGCCATCAGTGCTACTGCAACTCGCAGCAGAGGTTGGGTTTGTAGATAGTCGGTGAAGGTCATGCTCTTTATCTTAAATGGGCACTTGACCTCTTTGAAAACATCAACCCCCTCACACCTTAAGGCAGAGAGGGTCGGGGAGAGGCTTTTATTTTAGTGCAGCGAGTGCCGATGCATAGTCGGGCTCGTTCTCGATCTTCTCTACCAGTTGGGTGTAGATGACCTTTCCCTGCTCGTCAACGACGACGACGGCGCGGGCCTGCAAGCCACGCATGGGTCCATCGACGATCTGTGTGCCGTAAGCCTTTCCAAACTCGGGTGAGCGGAAGAGCGATACGGGAACGACATTCTTCAGTCCCTCTGTCGTGCAGAAACGGCCCTGTGCGAAAGGCAGATCCTCGGAGATGCAGAGCACGACGGTGTTGTCGAGCTTCGAAGCATCAGCGTTGAAGTGGCGTACCGAAGCAGCGCAGGTTGCCGTGTCGAGACTTGGGAAGATATTCAGTACGACGCGCTTGCCGCGGAGGTCGCTCAGTTTCAGACTTGAGAGATCACCTTTGGTTGCTTCGAAATCAGGTGCTATACTCTCCTTGGCGGGCAGGTTGCCGATGGTGTTCATCGCGTTGCCCATTAAGCTAACTTTTGCCATAATGATAGTGTTATTATGTATGTTATATTTATTATTGCGTTTGTGTCGGGGGAGCTGCAGCTGGGAGGGTAGGTGGCAGTCACTATGTGACTGCTTACTCAACACGTGGCCGACTTACTCAACATAGGGCTGCCCTTACGACACATGTGCAAAAATACAAAACAAAAACGAGACGCGTGCACCGTCGCCCCGTTTTTAGGCTTAAAATAGCTTCTTTAAGTTTTGTTATTATTACAATGTTGAATATATTAAAAGCCCTAGCCCTTAATCCCTTCCCAAAGGGGAAGGGTTGATATGCTTCAAGGGGAGTAACATCCCGCTTTATGGTAGGACAAGGCTGCACTTGGATGGTAGAACGGGTCCTGCACTTTGATGGTATAGCAGGGTGATCAATCCTTCCCCTTTGGGGAAGGGATTAAGGGTTAGGGCTTTACCGGCTCATACGGTAAGTTCCATACATCGGCGACAGCCTTGTACGTCACCTTGCCGTTGACGATGTTGAGTCCGCGATAGAGCGCTTCGTCGTCTTTGCAAGCTTGTCGCCAGCCTTTGTCGGCGAGGGCTACGGCATAACGGAGCGTGGCGTTGGTGAGTGCCATCGTGGAGGTGTAAGGCACCGCTCCGGGGATGTTGGCCACACAATAGTGGAGGATGCCGTCGACCTCATAGACGGGGTCGGAGTGTGTTGTGGGATGTGAGGTCTCGAAGCAGCCGCCCTGGTCGATGGCAACGTCAACGAGCACTGTGCCTTTCTCCATCAGTTTGAGCATGTCGCGTGTGATGAGGTGCGGAGTCTTGTCTCCTGGCACGAGGACTGAGCCGATGACAATATCCACATCCGGCAGCTCCTTTCGGATGTTGTGTTCAGAGGAGTAAAGGGCATGCACGTTTGCCGGCAGTTCCATCTCCAACTGGCGCAGACGGGGCAGTGAGATATCCGTGATGGTGACGTCGGCTCCCATGCCTGCAGCCATCCGTGCAGCCGCCTCTCCCACGGTGCCACCGCCGAGGACGAGCACTTTTGTCGGTTTCACCCCGGGCACACCACTGATGAGTTTGCCCTTGCCTCCTTTTGTCTTCTGGAGGTAGAACGCCCCGTTGAGCGCTGCCATGCGTCCGGCGACCTCACTCATCGGGATAAGCAGCGGCAGCGAGTGGTCGGCTTTCTGAACCGTCTCGTAAGCTAAGCAGACGGCACCGCTCTTGATCATGGCATCCGTCAGCGGCTTGTCGCAGGCAAAATGGAAATAAGTGAACACAAGCTGATCTTTCTTGATGAGGGGATATTCAGCCGCGATAGGCTCCTTGACCTTCACGATCATGTCTGCCTGTGCATACACATCTTTAATATCAGGCAGGATTTCGGCACCTACGTTGATGTATTCCTCATCACTGAAGCCGCTGTTTTCGCCGGCTGTGTGCTGCACGTAAACAGTATGACCATGTTTCTTCAATTCTGCCACGCCCGCTGGAGTCATGCCTACGCGGTTCTCGTTGTTTTTCAATTCTTTAGGTATTCCAATCTTCATAATGCAATAAGTTTAAGTGGAATGATTGTTGTGATTGTCTTTCACTTGGTAAAGTTAGGAAAAAAAAAGATAGACTGTATGTGGAAAGACGAAAGTTTAACAATAATTTACAAGAACTATCGTCTCTTGGTACCTGCTTTGCATTTTTGTCGAGGTAGTTATCAGATGTTGTGGAAAACGTCAAGATATTTTCTTTGCAACCCCCGCTGAGAATCGATTCTTTTCGGACAAGATATAGGTTGGCTTCAAATAACGCGATTATGGAGCGATTTTGTAAGTTATTATTATTCAGCCGGTTATGTATTCATCTCATTCGAACGCTCATTTCATCCCTTTCAATTTGCCGACCTTACTGCGGTTATGTCACTGACCTTTAGCAGTTATGTCACCTACCTAACCGTTAAATGTCGACTACCTAACCGTTAAATGTCGGCTACCTAACCGTAGTAAAGTCAAACCTCAGCGCCTTCTTTTCATCCGACTACCCTCTTTTCCACCTTTTCGCCCCACTTTTTACCTTCTGTTTCATCAACTTCCATTGACAAGACTTTTTACTTTTTGTAAATATAAACTCAGGAAAGTCAAGGAGAAGTTATGTTGGTTTTCAAGTTTTTTGTTTGCTTCAAAAAGTACCTTTGATTCCCGAAAACTGCAATGTAACATTATTGTAACATCGTCGCAAAGCCAATGAAATATTGATTTGGTAATTTTGCTGCCAAAAGGTAACTTATACTCCCCTTTATGGACAAAAATACGACAAAGCAGTCAACAGTCATCAAGACAACATTCATTCAATCGGGTTTAACTTTCTTCTTTTTGCTTATTGCTGTCACCGCTTCCGGTCAGGAGTTCTTGAAGCGTATGAAGATTGGCGGAACGCTCCGCGGCAAGTACGAATACCAGATGCAGGACGAGAAAGGACGTTTCGAGGTCCGCAATGCGCGTGTGAACGTCAGTGGCGATCTCAATCCGACGGTCTCCTATAAGGCTGAGATAGACCTTTGTGATGAAGGTCAGATCAAGATGCTTGATGCTTATGCGAAGTTCAAGCCCTGGAAATATTTTGCTTTCACGATTGGTCAGATGCGTGTGCCGTTCACGATCGATGCGCACCGCTCCCCGGACCAACAATATTTTGCCAATCGCTCGTTCATTGCCAAGCAGGTGGGTAACGTGCGTGATGTCGGTGCGCGTTTGGGCTATACCTTCGACGCCGGGTTCCCGATTATCGTTGAGGCGGGTCTTTATAATGGCTCCGGCCTGACGAATCAGAAAGACTACTGGACGAACAGTGCCAATTTCTCTGCCAAGGCACAGTTTGTTTTGCCCATGGGACTGACGGTGGAGTTGAGTGCACAGAAGGTCAAGCCGGGCGATGTCAATGTGATGATGTACGACGGGGGGCTAAGCTTCCATCGGGGCGGATTCATTGCCGAGGCAGAGTATCTCTACAAGCACTACGGCAAGGATGCCTTCCATCCCGTGCACGCTTTCGACGGCTTCGTGTCGTATGATATCCCCGTAAAGAAGAGCATTATTAAAAAAGTGTCGCCTTTGGTCCGTTACGATTTCATGAACGATCACAGTGACGGCAAACGGTATCTTGACGGCAAACAGGATGACAGCGGTACGCTCATTGTCAACGACTATAAGCGTAGCCGTGTGACAGGCGGTGTGACGATCAGCCTCGACAAGCCGTTCATCAGCGATATCCGCATCAACTATGAGAAGTATTTCTACGGGCATAATGGTATCCCCAAAGTGTCGGAGAAAGATAAGATTGTCGTGGAGTTCATGACCCGCTTCTAAGGCATAACAAAAGTTTAATAATATTGTCATACGGTTGTAACAATTCTGTAATGTGGTCTTGTTACCTTTGCCAACAATAAGCAAAAGAAATAGAATCGTATGAAAGAAAGTAAGAGGGCCATCTTGAAATCGTTGATGAAAGATGGCAAGAAAGGCAGCCGTTTTGACCTGCAAGTGTTGAGTCTTGCTCTTCAGAAGATTGATAGTGATGACTTCGATTTTGATGGTGAGGCTGTCTACACTGATGACCATAAACGATTGGTCTACTGTCTGTCAACGAAGGATAACATTACTATCCCAGAAGGCGTGGAGGTCATTGGAGAAATGGCTTTCCGCAGGAAAAAATCATTGAAAAATATCATTATCCCGTCAACGGTAAAAGTTATCGAGCCGGATGCATTCTACGACTGTGACAGTTTGGATAATGTTTTTATACCCGCCTCGGTAGAGAGCATCAAGGGCTATGCCTTTGCAGATTGTGATGCGCTGAAGACCGTTACGTTTGGTGGGCTGCCCAAACATCTCAGCAATCATGCTTTCGAAGAGTGCGATGACCTGCACGCTATCTATATTCCCGAAGGGACGGAGAAGAAGTTCCATAAGGCTCTCCACTACAACTCATCTGAAGATGAGTATCTTTTAGTGGAAAAGAAAAATAAATAAATCCTACATTTTACACTCCTACATATTATAATATTATGGCTTCAACTAAGTCTGCATCTCTTGCATCAGTCTTTAAGAATAATTATATTGAGCGGGATGTGAGTTGGATGTTTTTCAACCACCGGATCCTGCAGGAAGCGCAGAAAGAGACTGTGCCTCTGTTGGAGCGGCTGTCTTTCTTGGGAATCTACAGTAACAATCTCGATGAGTTTTTCCGTGTTCGTGTGGCATCCATCAGCCGACTTCTCGACGAGCCGTCGGTCGACAAGCACACCCATCATACCTTGAAGAAGACCCTCAAGACGATTAACAAGCTCAATGCAGACTACAGCAAGGAATACACGGAGGCGGTAGACCACGTCGTTGAACTGCTGCGTGAGCATGGTATCCGCCTTGTCGATGAGACACAGCTCACCGATGAGCAGAAGACCTTCCTCAAACAGTTTTATTACGAAAAGCTCAACGGTTCCGTCAATCCTATCTGGCTCAGTTCCATCAACAACATTGCTACGTTGGAGGACAACCGTATCTATCTCGTTGTTGAGCGCAAAGAGAAAGATGATAAGGAGAAGACCAACTATGCCATCGTGAAAGTGCCGGACCGTCAGGTGGGCCGTTGGGTGAAGTTGCCATCAAGCCAGGGCTTCAACGACATCATGTATTTGGATGATGTCGTCCGCTATTGTCTGCCGCTCATCTTCCTCGGCATGAAGCCGGCTACTTATCGCGCTTACTCGTTTAAGTTCACGAAGGACGCAGAGATGGATATCGACAACGACCAGGACTATGGTACGATGGAGCGTATTAAGGCGGGTGTGGAGAGCCGTAAGAAAGGCGACGCCGTGCGTGTGCTCTACGACCGTGAGATGCCGCGCGATATACAGAAGAAGATCCTGGAGCGTTTGGATATCGATGAGCTGGACACCTCCCTTGCCGGTGGCCGTTATCAGAATCATAAAGACCTGATGTCGTTCCCGAGTTGTGGCCATGATGAATTGAAGAACCCGGTCTGGAGGCACCTGATGAAGCCGGAGTTCCTTGCGCCCGAGAGTATCCTCGACAAGATCCGTGAGAAAGACCGGTTCATCCATGTGCCCTACCACTCTTTCGACGGGTATATCCGTGTGCTGCAGGAAGCTGCCATGAAGCCGGAGGTCAAAGCCATCAAGACAACGCTCTATCGGCTGGCGAAAGACTCAAAGGTCGTCAAAGCTCTTATCAGTGCGGCGCGCAATGGCAAGAAGGTGACGGCTGTGGTGGAGCTCCTTGCCCGTTTCGATGAGGAGAGCAATATCAAATGGAGTAAGCGCATGCAGGATGAGGGTGTGAATGTCATCTTCGGCGTGGAAGGCCTGAAGGTGCACTCCAAACTGCTCTATATTGAATCGAAGAAAGGCAACATTGCCTGTATCGGGACCGGTAACTTCCACGAGGGCAACGCCAAGGTTTACACTGACTATCTCATGATGACGGCGCGCGCGGGAATCGTCAAGGAAGTGGCAAAAGTGTTTGACTTCATTGAGAAACCCTATATCCATCCTGTCTTTCGCGAGCTGATGGTATCTCCCAACTCCATGAAGAACCGGATCATCAACCTGCTCAACACGGAGATTAAGAATGCCAAGGCAGGCAAGGAAGCATGGGTGAAGGTGAAGATCAATCATATCACCGACAAGGATGTCGTGAAGAAGCTCTATGAGGCTTCGCAGGCGGGTGTGAAGATTGATATTGTCATCCGCGGCAACTGCTCTTTGGTGCCTGGTGTGGAAGGGGTGAGCGAGAGTATCCATTGTGTCAGCATCATCGACCGCTATCTTGAACATGCCCGTATCCTCATCTTCTGTAACGGCGGTCATAACAAATACTTCCTCGGTTCGGCCGACTGGATGCCTCGCAATCTTGTCAGCCGAGTGGAGGTCTACACCTCCGTCTATGATCCCGACCTGCGTGCCGACTTGCTGCGCACCGTCAACTATGGGCTGAAGGACAATCAGAATGGGCGTATCGTGGACGGTAAGGGTACCAACGCCTTCCCGGAACTGGGCGAGGGTGAGGTGCCGTTCCGTTCGCAGGAAGCACTGTACAACGCTTATCTGCAGGAGAACGCGGAGAAATCCGAGTGAAATATACATTTCCGGTAAAAACAAACGACTATGACAGAACTGAATATCGACAGTTTCAACCTTGCAGCCATTGATGTGGGTAGTAATGCTGCCCGCCTGTTGATCAAGCATGTGGACATCGACGTTGATGGCAACCGATCGCTCAATAAGCTACTGTTCTTGCGCATTCCTTTGCGGCTCGGTATGGATGTGTTCGGCGACGGCCGCATCTCTAAGGACCGGGGTATGGAGTTCCTCTCCGCGATGAAGGCATACAAGCAGTTGATGAAGGTTTATCATGTGCGGAAATACCGTGCGTGTGCCACCTCCGCTATGCGTGATGCGAAGAATGGCAAGGCTCTCATGAAGCGGATCAAGAACAAGGCACATGTCAACTTAGAGATTATCTCCGGTGATGAGGAGTCGGGCATCATCTACGACAACCATCTCGCCAACCTTCCTTCTCAGGGAGCGTTCCTCTATGTGGATGTCGGTGGCGGCTCTACGGAGATCAGTTTCATCTGCAACGGTCAGCGCATCTTCGGTCAGTCGTTCAATGTCGGTACCATTCGTCTGCTCAAAGGGAAGGTGAAGAAGAACGACCTCATGGCGCTCAAGACCGAGGTGACAAAGGTCACGAGCGGTTACGACAATATCAAGATCATCGGTTCGGGAGGTAACATCAATAAGCTCTTCCGTCTGGCCAACAAGAAAAAGAAATTGGAGGCGCTTCCCGTCGAGGTACTCCGTAAACTTTACGACAGTCTGAGCAAGATGAGTGTGGAGGAGCGTATGGTGGCTTACGAGCTCAAGCCTGACCGCGCCGATGTCATCGTGCCGGCAGCGGAGATCTTCCTGCATGTGGCAGCAAGCAGTAAGGCCAAAGAGATTATCGTACCGAATATCGGCCTGGCTGATGGCATCATCAATGACCTGCTGCTGAAAAATTAGTGCTGTGTGGCCTAACTTCTCTTCATTTTTTCGTATTAAGTTTTTGTAAAGAACAACTTATTTGTTACTTTTGCTGAACGTAAAAACTTATATACATGAAAATATGAAGAGATACTGTGTTTTCCTATTCATGCTTGCTGCGGCCATGATGTTTACGGATGTTCATGCAGCCAACATTAAATCATCCAATGAGGCAGATGGCGTGCCTTCACGTAAGGTGCTTGCCCAAATGCATCCGTGGTACGGTGCGCGTGTGGCCTTCCTGGGAGACTCGCAGACCGATCCGCGTAACAATGGATCGAAGAAGAAATACTGGGGATTCCTGAGTGAGTGGCTTGACATTCAGCCTTATGTCTATGGGATCAGTGGACAACAGTGGTCGCATATTCCTGCACAAGTGGAGAAGCTCCACCAGGAGCATGGTACGGATGTGGATGCTATCCTTATATTGATGGGTACCAATGACTATAATCATGGAGTGAGAATCGGCCAGTGGTATGAAGAAGGCGACACCGTTGTGGAGGCTGCTTATGGACAGATGAAACGGAAAGAACTGCGTCATTATCGTCGGTTCTCCTATGATCCCAACACATTCCGGGGGCGTATCAATATTGCCATGAGGCTTATCAAGGAATATTATACCGATAAGCAGGTCGTACTGCTCACTCCGGTCCATCGCGCTATCTTCGATGCCAATGACAAGAACCTCCAGCCGGAGGAGAATATCGAGAGTCGTGGCGGATTGTATCAGGATGCTTATGTGGAGAGTGTCAAGGAGGCTGGCAATGTGTGGGCTGTCCCAGTGATCGATACCAACGCGCTCACGGGTTTCTTCCCACTCATTCATGGCACGATCTATTATCACAACGCCAAAGATCTGCTCCATCCCAATGATGCAGGGCATGAGCGTCTTGCCAAGACGTTGCTGTGGCAGCTTTCCAAACTCCCTTGCAGGTTCTAACAGTCCTTTCTCACCAAAGAGAAAACGAAACATAAAAAGCGAATAAAATAATTGCTAATGTCGCAAAAATATATTATATTTGCGACAAATTATGTGGAGGAAAAATATTATAAGGCCACTATTACTATTAGCGGCCATTATAACAGGAGGATTAGCTATGGCTCAGAATATCAGACCGATGGCTGTGGCAGGTCAGTTCTATGCAGCCTCACGCCAGGCGTTGACAAACGATGTGGCGCAGTGTTACAAGCAAGGAAGGGAGTTGCTTGCGGCATCTGGGGTTGCCGCGAAGAGCAACGAGAAGATACAGGCCGTCGTCGTGCCCCATGCCGGTTACGTCTTCTCGGGAAGTGTCGCGGCTTCCGCTTTTGCAACGATCCCTTCAGAAGCCACCTACAAGCACATTTTCTTATTAGGCCCTTCTCACCATGTGGCTTTCGACGGAGCCTCGGTGTGCGATGCTTTTGATGCTTATGCGACGCCCTTGGGAGAAGTGCCGGTAGATACCGCGCTCTGCAGACAACTCATCGCCGACAACCGGGTGTTCACCTATAAACCTTCCGCTCACGACCGCGAGCATTGCTTAGAGGTGCAGTTGCCCTTCTTGCAATATCGTTGGAAGACGTTGCCAACGATCGTTCCTATCATCATCGGCACGCAGGAATATGCCAAGTTGAAGGATATCGCTGCTGCCTTGAGGCCGTATTTCACGGCCGACAACCTCTTTGTCATCAGCAGTGATTTCAGTCATTATCCCTCCTATGACGATGCGTTAAAGGTCGACGGCAACAGTGGCAAGGCACTGTCTACAGGGAGGCTGGCTGACTTTTTAGCGGCTTTGCAGGAGAACGCAGCGCTCCGTGTCAAAAATCTCTATACGAGTGCGTGCGGTCAGAGTGCTATCGCTGTGATGCTTATGATGATGGAAGGCGATACGACAACGCAGATCCGGCATATCGCTTATCTCAATAGTGGAGATTCGCCCTATGGCGGTAAGGATGAGGTCGTGGGATATCACTCGTTCTGTGTGCTACGTGCAGTGAAATCTTCTAACGAGCCGCAGGATCTTTCTTCGGAAAATCAAGAAACAAAAGGCAAGAATGACTCGCTGTTGTCGGCAGAAGACAAACGGCAGTTGCATCATGTAGCTTGGAATGCTATTGCGCCCGCGAACCGGCATGTGAAGGTCACGCCTACCGGGATCTTCGAGCGGAAGCTGGGTGTCTTCGTCACGCTGATGGAGCACGGCCGTCTCCGGGGGTGCATTGGTCACTTCGGGGAAGATGTAGCTCTCGGAGCGCTGACAAGGGAGATGGCGCATGCCGCAGCCTTTGAGGATCCGCGCTTTACGCCCCTGAGAGAAGATGAGCTCGACGATGTGCAGATAGAGATCAGTGTGCTGACGCCGCTCAAGCGCATCCACAGCATCGACGAGTTCCAGTATGGCAAGCAAGGCATCTATATGCGGAAAGGATGGCGCAGTGGCACGTTTCTGCCGCAGGTCGCCGATGAAGTCAACTGGACTAAAGAGGAGTTTCTCGGTCACTGTGCCCAGGACAAGGCGGGCATCGGTTGGGACGGATGGAAAACAGCAGAACTGTATACTTATGAGGCAATTGTGTTTTAGAAACTATGCAGTGCAGATATTACGATACATTAGCCAATGGCTCGGTCCGATGCCTTCTATGCCCTCACGCGTGTGTCATCGCTGCGGGGCGGACGGGTCTGTGCCGTTCGCGAATGAACAAAGGTGGAAAACTGATCTCCCTCGCCTACGGCAGACCGTGTGCCATCGCCGATGACCCTATTGAGAAGAAGCCGCTCGCAGAGTGGCATCCGGGTACACGCTGTCTGTCTATTGCGTGTACGGGTTGTAACCTGCGCTGTCCCAACTGTCAGAATTTTGACATCTCACAAGTCTCTCCGCAGGATGTGCCGTCGTACGACTGCACATCGGAGGAAATCGTCGGCCTGGCGCTGAACCATCATCTGCCGACGATAGCCTATACTTATACAGAGCCGCTGACGTGGTATGAATATGTCTACGACACGGCAAGACTCGCCCAGGAGAAAGGACTGTACAACGTCCTGGTCAGCGCAGGCTATATCCAAGAAGCACCATTGCGGGCTCTTGCGCCTTTGCTCGATGCTGCCAACATCGACCTCAAGTCATTCTCCGACGAGACCTATCGCAAGTTTAACAAAGCCTCTTTGGAGCCAGTGCTACGCACGTTGCTGATCCTTCATGAGATGAACGTACATCTCGAGATCACCCTTCTGCTCATTCCGGGGGTCAACACCGATGAGACGATGCTTCATAAGATGTTTGCATGGATCACGGCGCAAGGTTTGAACCACTGTGCGTTTCATATCTCCCGATTCTTTCCGATGTATCAGATGGAAGCCGCAACGCCTACGCCTATCGCTGACCTGCGGAAAGCTAAGCAGATCGCTCAGGAGGAAGGCGTGGCTCACGTCTATCTTGGGAATATATGATTATTAACCTCTAAAAACTATATGATTATGGAAGACATCCCCTTGATTTTCTGGCTTATCCCCTTGGCATCGATGGCGGCTCTCGTCATGGCATGGACGTTCTTCAGCAGGATGATGCGCGAAGAAGAAGGAACCGCGAGGATGCAAGAAATAGCTGGCTATGTGCGCCGGGGTGCCATGGCTTATCTCAAACAGCAGTATAAAGTAGTGCTGATTGTCTTTATTGTCCTTGCCGCCATCTTTGCCGTCATGGCCTATGGCTTTCATGTGCAGAACCCATGGGTGCCTTTCGCTTTCCTCACGGGTGGCTTCTTCTCCGGTCTTGCCGGTTTCTTTGGCATGAAGACCGCGACCTATGCCAGTGGGCGCACTGCCAACGCGGCTCGTCAGGGGCTGGATAAAGGACTGAAGATAGCGTTCCGCTCCGGTGCTGTCATGGGACTTGTCGTGGTAGGTCTCGGCTTGCTCGACATCGCCGTGTGGTTCCTTATCCTGCATGCTTTCTACAGTGGCGGCGAGGCGGCCCTCATCACCGTCACTACGACGATGCTGACCTTTGGCATGGGCGCTTCCACGCAGGCGCTCTTTGCGCGTGTCGGTGGCGGCATCTATACGAAGGCGGCCGATGTGGGTGCTGACCTCGTGGGAAAGGTGGAAGCTGACATCCCCGAGGATGATCCGCGCAACCCCGCGACGATCGCGGATAATGTCGGCGACAATGTAGGCGACGTGGCAGGCATGGGAGCAGACCTCTACGAGAGCTACTGTGGCAGTATCCTCTCCACGGCAGCCCTCGGTGCTACGGCTTTTGCTGCCACTGGCGATGTGATGCAGCTCAAAGCGGTCATAGCGCCGATGCTTATCGCTGCCGTTGGCGTGTTCCTCAGTTTGGCGGGCATCTTCATGGTGCGGACAAAAGATGGGGCCACGATGAAGGAGCTGCTCCACTCCCTCGGACTCGGCACGAACACGACAGCTGTCCTCATCGGGGTGGCGGCTTTCGTCATTCTTTATCTCTTGGGACTTGACAACTGGCTCGGCATCTCTTTCAGTGTCGTGACAGGCTTAGCCGCCGGGGTCATCATCGGACAGAGCACGGAGTATTATACATCTCAAAGCTACAAGCCTACGCGACATATTGCGGAGGCTTCGAAGACGGGAGCTGCGACAGTCATCATCAAAGGTATCGGCACGGGCATGATCTCTACGTGTATCCCTGTGGTGACGATTGCCGTCGCTATCATGCTGAGTTATCTTTGTGCCAATGGTTTTGACCTGTCGATGAGCGCTTCTTCCATCCAGTCGGGGCTTTATGGTATCGGCATCGCCGCAGTAGGCATGCTCTCTACGCTCGGTATCACCCTTGCCACCGATGCTTACGGACCTATCGCTGACAATGCGGGCGGCAACGCAGAGATGAGCGGGTTAGGAGAGCGTGTGCGGGCGCGCACCGACGCGCTCGATGCCCTTGGCAACACCACGGCAGCCACAGGCAAGGGCTTTGCCATCGGGTCAGCGGCGCTGACCGCACTGGCTCTCCTTGCCTCGTATATCGAGGAGGTGAAGATCTCCATGATAAGAGCCGTGGCCAACGGGAGGCAGTTTGTTGACAGTGTGGGCTCGGTCTTTGACCCCTCCTCAGCAACGATGCCCGACTTCATGGCGTATTTCCAGATCAACCTTATGAACCCGAAGGTCATTGTGGGAATGTTCATCGGCGGCATGGTAGCGTTTCTCTTCTGTGGCCTGACGATGGGAGCCGTGGGCCGTGCTGCCGAGAAGATGGTTGAGGAGATGCGGCGCCAGTTCAGTACCATCAAAGGAATCCTTGATGGCAAAGCCACTCCCGACTATGGTCGTTGTGTAGCTATCTCCACCCGTTCGGCACAGCATGAGATGATCGTTCCGTCGCTCCTTGCTATCGTCATTCCTATCATTGTGGGGTGTGTCGTGGGGGTAGCGGGTGTCCTCGGCTTACTGGCCGGTGGCCTTGCTACAGGCTTCTCCCTGGCCGTGTTCATGGCGAACAGCGGCGGCGCCTGGGACAACGCGAAGAAGATGGTGGAGGAAGGAGAGTATGGGGGAAAAGGCTCCGAATGCCATAAAGCAACGGTTGTCGGTGACACCGTGGGTGATCCGTTCAAGGATACCTCGGGACCGTCACTCAATATTCTCATTAAACTCATGTCTATGGTAAGCATTGTCATGGCTGGCCTGACGGTAGCGTTGGCGTAAGACCCTATTCATCCATTGTTATGCCTCAAATAAAACTGACCCTCGTGTTAAGCGTCCTCTTGCTCCTTGTCGGTTGCGACAAGGGGCTGTTTGACGTGCATCCCTACGACACCCATTATAAGGGCGAAAAAGATCTCAATCCGAAGAACATCGCAGTCATTGAGCAGCGGTTCAAAGACCGGGACACCTTGCGCGTGGCCTTTATCAGCGATACGCATCTGTGGCATGCGGAATTTAAGGAGGAGGTGGCATCTATCAATGCCAACGACAGCATCGACTTCGTTGTCCACTGTGGCGACTTCACCGATACAGGTACCACACGTGAGTTTGAGTGGGGGTATAATATTCTCAAAAAACTCAACAAACCATTTGTCGTGCTCATTGGCAATCACGATTTCCTCGGTACGGGGGACCAGGTATGGAAGACGGTGTTTGGCGACGGTCTGGATTTCTCGTTCATTGCCGGAGGTATCAAGTTTGTCTGTCTCAATACCAACGCCACGGAGTACGATTACATGGCGGCGGTGCCCAACTTCGACTACATGCAGCAGGAGCTCCATAAAGACTCGGCATCTTTCGACCGTACAGTCTTCGTCATGCATGCGTGCCCGGGAAGTGATCAGTTCAATAACAATGTCAAAGGTACGTTCAACTATGTCGTCAAACTCTTTCCCGGCCTGCAGTGTTGCATCTATGGTCACGACCATCAGCACACGGCGCTCTACCTCTATGGCGATGGCGTGATGTGGTATGGCGTGGATGCAGCCGTTCACCGCAACTATTACCTCTTCACATTCACACGGAAAGGATACAGCTATGAGACGATATATTTTTAGATTTCTCTTCTTGGTGCTGGTATTCCTTCCACTTTCGCTCCAAGCTCAGGAAGACAGCGTAGGAATGAGTCGGTTTGATCGACGCGTGAACCATATCCGCCGTTATTGGGCAAGCCTTATCCCCACACAGTTCGTGATACAGAACGCCGGCAACATGGGACTCCTGTCTGTGGGTACAGGCTGGGCTTATGGCAAGCGGGGACAGTGGGAGACACAGTTTCTTTGGGGCTTCATTCCCAAATACAACAGTACGCATGCCCATTTGACCAATACCGTCAAAGAAAATTATATCCCGTGGAGCATCAGTTTCAATGATTGGCTTGCCTTGGAGCCTTTGGAGGCAAGCGTGTATCTCAATACGGTCTATGGGCATGAGTTCTGGAAGAGTCAGCCACGGCGTTATCCAGACAAATATTACCAGGCGCTCTCTACAAAGTTCCGTATCAATGTCGCCTTGGGACAGCGGCTGACATTCAACCTCAATCCTGAGAAATACCATTGTCGCTCCATCAGCCTCTTCTATGAGGTTAGTACCTGTGACCTTTATATCCGGTCTCTTATGCAAGGTACCGACATTTCTTTCTGGGACATCATAGGATTGTCGGTGGGCGTGAAAATGGTGGTGCTGTAGCGTATTCAGAGGGATAGTGTCCAGCGAAAAGCTTTCAGGCGAACTTGCGCTGTGCCGTCTTTGCCGTTCTCTACTTCACACCCTCAGCCTCCAACAGACTTTGCTGCATATCTGTTTCTGCCATGGTGCCCCTCCTATGGTCTTACTACCTCTTCGAAGTGCGCCTTGGCCCAGCTGATGAGCTGCTCAAGGGCAGGGATGAGCGACTTGCCGGTGTCGGTGAGACTATACTCCACGCGCGGCGGCACCTCGGGATAGACCTTTCGCCCTACGAGATGACTTGCCTGCAACTGCTTGAGCGTCTTGGAGAGCATCTTCTGTGAGCAGTCGCTCATGTGGGCGTGCAGCTCATTAAAGCGCATCACCCCCGTTTGGCTCCTGTCCAAGGTGTACAGTACGAGCACCGACCACTTGTCGCCGAAGCGACTGATGACCTGCCGGATGGGACAAGTGAGATACTCGGGATTGACTTCTTTCTTCATATTTCAACGACTGTTGTCTTAGTGTACACTGCAAAAGTAACCAAAAGTGACTAAAGGGCAAAAAGTAATAGGTTAATGCGTGTTAAAGTTGATTTGCAGCGCATTAGTGTTCTTGCAATTCCTACCAAACGGTAACCATTAGACCGGAAAGTAACCTCTTGCAGGGTATTGGATTAATATCTAACTTTGCACTCGCAAACGGGGATGAAGACCCAGACAAACGAGTTGGAGAATCCCTTATGTAAGAAACATAATATTCACAATAAACAAAAGAAAGGAAACAAATTATGGCAAATGTAGTATTAATCGGTGCGACAGGATTCGTAGGTTCAGCCATTCTCAACGAGTTGCTCGCTCGTGGTCATAAGGTGACGGCCGTGGTACGCAATGCCGCCAAGCTGCCCAAGAACGACAACCTCACCGCCGTGGAGGAGGATGTGGCCAATGTGGACGCTATCGCCAACATCGCAAAAGGCAAGGATGCCGTCATCTCGGCCTATAACCCTGGGTGGAACAACCCACAGATGGGCAAGATCAACGATGAGAACTATCCCAAGATTGTGGAGGCCGTGAAGAAGAGTGGCGTAAAGCGTCTGCTCATCGTCGGCGGTGCCGGCACACTGTTTGTCAAGCCTGGTGTGCGTGTAGTGGATACAGGTGTCATCCCCGACGCGATCATTGATGCCGTCCGCTCATTGGGCAACTTCTATCTCAACTACCTCACCAAGGAGCACGACCTCGACTGGGTGTTCTTCTCTCCTGCCGGTGCTTTCGAAGATGCTGACAAAGGCAAGCGTACGGGTAAGTTCCGCCTGGGCAAGGACGACCTCATCGTGGACCCTGCCACAGGCACGAGCCATATCTCCGTACAGGACTATGCCATAGCCATGGTTGACGAGTTGGAGAAGCCTGCTCACCACAAGGAGCGCTTCACCATCGGCTACTAACTTGCGTTTTGCAAAAGCAGTAATCATTTGCAGGGGTGGTCTGACTGGTTTTAGTTTCTGACCATCCCTTCCTTGAACCTTTCTAAAAGCATCTGGGCCAACGCGTTCTTTGGGTTGAGCTTCAGCGCCTCGTCGAAGCTGTCGAGGGCTTGACGGTAGTAGCGCGGTCCGTTTTGCTGTGGGTTGGTCACGATGATGGCTGTGTAGTAGAAGCCGTGGAGCGTGGCGAGGTCAGAGCGGTCGGTGGCTTTGGTGGGCTGCAGCGCTTCGATGCGTTGGATCACGCGCTGGGCCTCGTCGATATACTGCTGTGCCTTGCTGCTTTGAGGCTGCTCACAGACCGTACCGAGCAGGAGCACAGCCTGCTGGTATTTCGGTAGGATGCTGTCGGGCTGCATGGCCTCTAAGCGTTGCAGTGCGGCGAGTTGCTGCTCCATCGTGGGCTGACTCTGCTGAGCGTGGAGACTGAGGAGAGACACAACGAGGAGGACGAGGATTGTCATGCGACGGCTGACGGCGGAAGCCAGTGCCTTAGAAATTTGCGATGTCATAAGCTTTATTACTTTTTAGTGAAACAAATATTCCGATATAAAAGAAGCGGTCGGAGCCATTGGTGATGGGCTTGCCGCCACGGTAGCCATAGATGTTCTTGCGTCCGAGCAGATTGCTGAGCGAGGCGTAGATGATGACGCGCTTGCTCGCCAGATAGGTAACGCTG
>Ga0256404_1006356_pt1 | contig 19663 bp, 15 predicted proteins | sample RumenRJG_01DNA_FD_185990 | JGI IMG/M metagenome (GOLD analysis project Ga0256404, IMG submission 185990) | Bovine rumen microbial communities from Lethbridge, Alberta, Canada - RJG_01 | ecosystem: Host-associated > Mammals > Digestive system > Stomach > Rumen | place: Canada: Alberta | collected...
GTTCTACACAGCGACATACGAGGGGTCACAGATCCTGACGGCACTGAACACAATCTATCCGTTGTCTCAGTTAGACCGTAAATATTACCAGCCGAAGGATCTGAACAAAAAATTCAAAAAAATTTCAGGATAGCATTCCCATACAACATTTTCCAAAAGAAGAAAGAGCCGAAACTCCTTAGAAATCAAAGGAATTCCGGCTCATTTTATCCTTGAACTGTCGAAAACGGGATTATAACATGCATATTTATTCTTAAGCTCGTGAACAGTCACTTTGACGCGCAAGCGCGTCCCGTGACTGCTTTCGCCCGCCCGTGCATAAGCCCTCGCGTCGCTTCGCTGCTTCGCAGCTTCCGCGTCGCTTCAGACATTCGCGCTCCCGCGCTGCTTCGCACCGCTTCGCGCGTCCCGTGACTGCTTTCGCCCGCCCGTGCATAAGCCCTCGCGTCGCTTCGCTGCTTCGCAGCTTCCGCGTCGCTTCAGACATTCGCGCTCCCGCGCTGCTTCGCACCGCTTCGCGCGTCCCGTGACTGCTTTCGCCCGCCCGTGCATAAGCCCTCGCGACACTTCGCTGCTTCGCAGCTTCCGCGTCGCTTCAGACATTCGCGCTCCCGCGCTGCTTCGCACCGCTTCGCGCGTCCCGTGACTGCTTTCGCCCGCCCGTGCATAAGCCCTCGCGACGCTTCGCTGCTTCGCAGCTTCCGCGTCGCTTCAGACATTCGCGCTCCCGCGCTGCTTCGCACCGCTTCGCGCTCATGTCTGTTGCCGTCGCTCGTGAACAGTCACTTTGACGCGCAAGCGCGTCCCGTGACTGTTCACGGCGACTGGGCCTATGCACTCAGTTTTTGAATGAGTGGATGGGGGCGGGGATGCGGCCCTTGCGGCTGACAAAGCGTTCGCAGCCAAAGCTGCTGACAGGCATAATGGGCGCATGACCGAGGAGTCCGCCGAACTCGACAATGTCCCCGACTCCTTTTCCGATTACCGGGATCAGACGGACGGCGGTCGTCTTCTGATTCACCATACCGATCGCCATCTCATCCGCTATAATGCCGCTGATCGTGCTGGCCTTCGTGTCTCCCGGGATGGCAATCATGTCCAGTCCGACGGAACAGACACAGGTCATGGCTTCAAGCTTCTCCAGATGAAGAGCCCCGGCATTCACAGCATCGATCATCCCCTGGTCCTCGGAGACCGGGATGAAAGCACCGGAGAGTCCGCCGACATAGCTGGACGCCATGACGCCGCCCTTCTTGACCTGGTCATTGAGAAGCGCCAGTGCCGCCGTCGTGCCGGGTGCTCCAGCGTAGTCCACTCCGATTTCCTGAAGGATATCCGCAACCGAGTCGCCGATTGCCGGCGTGGGCGCCAGCGACAGGTCCACGATACCGAACGGTACGCCCAGCCGCTCCGATGCCTCCTTCGCAACCAGCTGTCCGACTCTTGTCACCTTGAATGCCGTCTTCTTGATCGTCTCGCAAAGTACCTCGAAGCTTTCGCCGCGAACCGCCTGAAGCGCGGTCTTGACGACCCCCGGCCCGGAAACGCCGACATTGATGACGGTATCGCCCTCCGTCACTCCGTGAAATGCGCCGGCCATAAACGGGTTGTCATCTGGCGCATTGCAGAAAATCACCAGCTTTGCACAGCCAAGTGAATCCTGCTCCTTCGTATACTCGGCTGTCTGAAGAACCATCTCCCCGAGAAGCCGGATCGCATCCATGTCGATCCCTGTTTTGGTGGATCCTACGTTCACTGAGGAGCAGACAACATCTGTCTCCGCAAGCGCCTTCGGGATGGAACGGATCAGATTCTCCTCTGCCGGCGTCATCCCCTTTGAAACGATCGCAGAAAAACCGCCCAGAAAGTTTACGCCAACCTTCTTCGCGGCTTTGTCAAGCGTCCTGGCAATCTGGACAAAATCATCCGGTGTCCTGCAGGCACTTGCCCCGATCAGACCGATTGGCGTTACAGAAATCCGCTTATGGACAATCGGAATTCCGTACTCCTTGGAGATCTCCTCGCCGGTCTTTACCAGCTTTGCCGCTCTCGATGTTATTTTGTTGTAGATGTTTTCGCAGAGCCTGTCCAGATCAGAATCAATACAGTCCAGCAGACTGATGCCCATCGTGATCGTGCGGACATCCAGATTCTCTCTGGCGATCATGTCGACCGTCTCTTTGGCTTCCAGTATATTGATCATCTCTTATCCTTTCCCCGCTGCCGGCGCCGTTTAGCTGTCAGATCCGGTGCATGGCATTGAAAATGTCTTCATTCATGACCCGGATGGAGAGTCCCATCTCACTGCCGAGCTGTGAAAGCTCATCGGCAATCTGCGCTGTCGGGATTGTCGCCCCGGCCGGATCCGTGACCATCATCATATTGAAGTATCCGCCGACGATGGTCTGGGAGATGTCAAGAATATTGATCCCGCGCTCTGCAAGATACGTGCAGACCCGTGCAATGATACCGACTGTGTCCTTGCCGACGACCGTGATAATTACCTTTTTCATTATGAAACTCCTCTCCGGGGCCGACCTGTCCGCCGCGCCGCTGCCCCGCCCGGGCGCCGTCTCCTCATACTGTCACAAGTTCCATCGGATGGCTGCGGTCTGCCACCATGATCGGAAGATCATGTGACCGGACCTCGCAGTCCTCGTCCGCATCAATCTCCGTCGTCACCGTCGCATACGCCAGCGCGTCGTAGTTGTTGTTCTGACTCAGGTGTCCTAGGTACACTGCCTGCATCCTCGGACTCAGAATCTGTGTCAGAAGGTGACCGGCTGCCTCATTCGACAGATGTCCCTTTTCTGACATGATGCGCCTTTTCAGCGGATACGGATACGGCCCGACCTCCAGCATGTTCACATCATGGTTGGACTCCACCAGCGCCACATCAAGATCCTTCAGGTGGCTGATTGTATAGTCATCGTAGCATCCCATGTCTGTCGCCACCGCCGCCGCTTTTCCGCCCTGCTCGATCCGGTAAGCCACCGGATCCGCTGCATCGTGAGAAATGTGAAAGGCCTCCGCCCGCATATCCCCGATGGTAAAAGGCGTATCCGCCTTGATGACTCTGAAAAGCGACGGATCGACTTTCCCGATCGGCGTATACCGCATGATCTGCCGGATGGTCGCCGCCGTCGCATAGATCGGAATCTGCACTTTCCTTGAAAGAACACCCAGTCCGCTGATATGGTCAGAATGCTCATGCGTGATCAGAATGCCTGTCAGATCGGACAGGCTTCTGCCGATCCCGGCAAGTCCCTCTGCGATCCGCTTGCAGCTGATGCCGGCATCAATCAGAATCGCTGTTTCATCCGACCCGGCAAAGATGCAGTTTCCGCTGCTTCCACTTGCAATACTACAGAAATCCATGGATTTCCTGTTTCCTTTCCGCTTCTCATAAAAACAGCTCCGGAAAATGGCTCTGCAGCCCTTCTTTCAGCTGTCTGAAGGTATTCTGAACGAAATCATCCGTGTTGTCAATTGTCAGCTGTGTATGACAGCGGAAGGAGGTATCACTTCTCTGCGCCTCAAACATCCGCGTGATGCGCTCATCCGAATAATGACGGCTCTCCCTGAGTCTGACACGGCGCTTTTCATCATCTGTATGAATGTACCAGATCTCGTCGCACAGCTCCTCGTAATGATCATCAATCAGGAGCGCCGCCTCGACAACCGCCAGTGCGCGTCTCTTTCCCGGACGGACATTTCCGGCTTTCTCCCTCTGAGGATCCGGTGTCCGGTCTGACTGTCCTGCCGCCATCAGTCCCGGCGCTGACATGCTCTGCCCTCCCGATTGGCAGGCCGCTCTGTCTTCCGATGCTTCTTGACTCTTGTAAGGACAGGAAGATCCGGCTGCACTCTGCCTGTCAAAGACCTCCAGCTGCCTTCTGACCTCCGCCTTTACGGCCGGATGAACGATGCGGCTCAGCGCTTCCCGCTTCTGTGTGTCCGTGTAGATCAGGCGGGCGACCGCCTTCCGGTCAATTGTCCCGTCTGGAAAAAGGATGCCGTCTCCGAAAAGCTGCCGCATCGGCTCATAGCAGGCAGCTCCCTTTTGCTGAAGCGCCCTGCCGACCTCGTCACATTCGATGATCAGCGCTCCATACTGCTCATGCAGCGCTGTGAGAATTGTACTTTTCCCTGCGCCGACACCGCCCGTGATGCCAAGAACGATGATCTGACCCCAGATTCTTTCAGGCGGCACCTTCTGTACATCCGACTGCTCCCGGGCGGCCTCCGCCTGCGTTCTTGTCATCATTTCTTCTTTTTCCATCAGTGTGCCTCGAACCAGCTTTCACCGCTCTTCATGTCAATCTCAAGCCGCACCCGGAGCTTTGCCGCCCCTTCCATTTCCTCCCTGAGGATTTTTTCAACCTGGCTTTTCTCGCTGAGCTCTGTCTCCACCAGCAGTTCATCGTGTACCTGAAGCACCAGTCTCGATTTCAGGCCTTCCTCACGCAGCCTCCGGTCGACTCCCACCATCGCGATTTTAATGATATCCGCCGCTGTTCCCTGAATCGGGGCATTCATGGCAACCCGCTCGCCGAACTTCCGCCGCATAAAGTTCTTCTCCTTCAGCTCCGGAACCGGGCGGCGTCTTCCGAACAGAGTTACAGAGTACCCTCTTGTCTTCGCCGACTGGATACAGCCGTCGAGGAAAGACTTGATCCCCGGATATGTCTCAAAATACTGGTTGATATAGGACTGTGCCTCCGCAGCCGTGATGGAAAGTCCCTGTGACAGGCCGAAGGAGCTGATTCCATAGACGATCCCGAAATTGACCGCCTTTGCATTTCTGCGGAGCTGGGGCGTCACCTCGTCCAGCGGTACATGAAAGACCTTTGATGCGGTGATCGCATGAATGTCCTCCGCCGAGTTGTACGCATCGATCAGGTTCTGGTCATCCGATGCGGACGCCAGCACTCTCAGCTCAATCTGTGAATAGTCCGCATCGACAAAAATCGAACCATCCTTCGGAACAAACACCTTCCGGAGCTGAGCCCCGAGTTCTGTCCGCACCGGAATGTTCTGGAGGTTCGGATCGGTCGAGGAAATCCTTCCCGTCGCCGTGACCGTCTGGTTGAACCTGCCATGAATCCGGCCATCCTCCGCGATGTACTGCACCAGACCGTCCGCATAGGTCGATTTCAGCTTTGTGAGCTGTCTGTACTCCAGGATCAGACGAACGATCGGAACATCCTGTGCCAGGTTCTCCAGGACATCCGCGGACGTCGAATATCCTGTCTTCGTCTTCTTCCCTCCCGGAAGCTTCATGTCCTCGAACAGAACCGTCCCCAGCTGTTTCGGGGAATTGATATTAAACTGCTGGCCGGCCTGCTCCCAGATTGCTTTCTCCAGCTCGCCAATTCTGCCGGAAAGGGAGTGCCCGAAGCGCCTGAGCTCGTCCCCACGGACCAGAATCCCCTCCTGCTGCATATGGTAGAGCGTGAACATCAGCGGCATCTCAATGTCCGTAAACAGCCTGAGCATATCCTCTTTCTCAAGACTGTCCCTGATCGGCTGCATGGCCGCCAGCGCCGTTCCGGCATTCAGACAGCTGAAGCGCGTCAGCGCCTGTCTGGCGCTCTCCCTGTCCGCCGGGCCATCCTGCTTTTTTGCAGTCCTTTTCTCCCCTGCACTGCCACTCATCATAAGCGCAAGATCATCCTCGGCAAGCCCCGCCAGACTCAGGAGGCTCTTCTTTCCGAGCAGCTCCTCCCGCGTCTCGACAAGCCTTCCCGTGTAGACAGAGGAAATCCCATCATATACGTAGGTGCCCGCCAGCGGATTGAGCAGATAGGCGCCGATCGCGCAGTCAAAGTAGCGGCTCTGCTGCTCCTTTGGAAATGAATCCCCACCATCAAGAAATGAGAGCTGTTCCTTCAGATTGATGCCGCTGATCAGGCAGTTCCCGGACGTCAGGATGGAAAGCTGCTTCCTTGTCACCGGAAGAAGAAGCACGGTCTCCACCCCTGCAGCGACCGCCGCTCCGAGCAGCCGGCTGTCCTCCGCAAGCACATACAAACCGATTGTTTCTTCCTTAACAGCCCTCTTGAGAAACGCTTCTGCTTCTGCAGCATCCTCGATCAGCCGAAAATTCTCCGCGCCTTCATCCGCCTTTCTGCCGCTCTCTGATTTCTCATCCGCGGTGCGGGAGTCTTCTCCGGATGGATACACCTGTTCACGGAAACCATCCATTCCATCGTGCCGGCTCTCTTCCGGCAGACATTTCTGCCCGGAAGGCTCTGTATCATCCGTGTCAGCCCTCTGTTCTTCAAACGGATTGGCACTGCTTTCTGCCTGCCGGGCAGGCAAAGCCGACGGTCCCGTCTGCATATGGTCTGCAAACCGCCTGACCATCTGTCTCAGCTCCAGTCTCTTGAGCAGATCCATCGCTTCCTTCGTATAGAGGCTGCTGTTATCCTCCCCCAGACGTGCCTGCTCAAGCGGCAGTGCGAAAGGTGCATGCCGGTCAATCAGCGCCAGTCTGTAGGAAAGCTGTGCCATCTCCCAGTGATCCTGCAAGGACAGCCTGGCTTTGTTGGGCTTGATATCATCCAGATGGTCATACGCGTTCTGAATGGAGTGAAATTCCGCGATGATCTTTGTCGCTGTCTTCTCACCCACACCCGGAATTCCCGGGATGTTATCAGACGTATCACCCATCAGTGCCTTCACATCGACAAATTCCGATGGTGTAACGAGATACCTTGCTTTCACATCCTCCGCATAATAATTCTCAACTTCTCTTCCTTCTTTCTTCGTCTTCGGAATCCGGACCATCGTCGTGTCCGAAGCCAGCTGCAGAAGATCCCGGTCCCCGGAAATGATCCGCACATCGAGTCCCTTCTGCTCCATCGCCAGCGATACAGTGCCGATCAGATCATCCGCTTCGAAGCCTTCCAGAGACATCAGCGGGACATTCATAGCCCGCAGGACATCCTTCATCACCGGGACCTGCTCCCGCAGCTCCTCGGGCATCGGGCTTCTCGTCCCCTTGTAGGCATCGTACATCTTATGGCGGAACGTCGGAGCATGGAGATCGAAGGCGACAGCGAGATACTGCGCCTTTTCTTCATCAAGTACTCGAAACATGATATTCAGAAAGCCCAGGATCGCATTCGTATGCAGTCCTTCACTGTCTGACAGAAGCGGAAGGCCGTAAAAAGCCCTGTTCAGGATACTGTGTCCGTCGATCAGAATGATCTTCTCTCTTTTCTGGTCACTCATAATGCTTCTGTCCCCCTGTCTGCCCGGAAATCTGGTCCCGTGCCGAAATATCCATGGCGCAGCGCATGCAACGTCTACTGTGCGGATCGATCCATATTCACCCTGGTGGCAGGATGCCTGTTCCAGACCCGCCGGCACCCTCAGCGTGCAGCACCTCTGAGCCCCTGTAAATCATTCGCCGGCGTTCATTATCTGCAGCATGCCGAGGATATTCTCAACGTGCAGCACGGCGGAGCCCCTGCGTGTCCGGTTCCGTCTCCGTCTCCACCATCTCGATAGTGCTCTGAACTTCCTCGAGTTCCCTTGTCACAAGCCCTGAGAAGGCGGCGATGAAAAACAGCTCCGCACATACAATGAGCACAATCTTCATGGAGCGGAAGATGTGCCTTCGTGTCAGATACTGCTCAGACCTCTGCAGCTTCTCGTCCAGCTTTCGTGTGAAATTGTAATCACCGTCATCCGTTTCCTCACCCAGCGTCTGATAGATGGAAAAATAAATTTCCAGCTCGTCATGGCAGGCCGGGCAGCTTTCGACATGATCGAGAAACTCTTCCAGTTCCCGATCCGACAGCTTCCCGTCCAGATACGGTCTGATCAGCTTCTGAGCCCTCACACAATCCATCAGGATCCCTCACTGTGTCTTCTGTCTGTTTCCGGCATTGTGCCCCTGCAGCATCTTATACAATCTCAGCTGCATCCGGGTTGCGCAGGTGCCGCGGCACATATGCCCTAGTATAGCGCAGGCCGACTATGTTGACAAACGCCCTTCCATTGCTGTAAGGTTTCGGAAATCCTCAAAAGGAGGTTTAATGATATGGAAAATAAGACGATTATTCAGTTTTTTGAATGGTATCTCCCCTCTGACGGGACTCTCTGGGAGAAAGCAGAAGCCTGCGCAGCCGACCTGAAAAACACCGGCATTACCTCTGTCTGGCTCCCGCCGGCCTACAAGGGTGCTGCCGGCGCGGCTTCCGTCGGCTACGACGTTTATGACATGTACGATCTTGGAGAATTTGATCAGAAGGGAAGCATCCGTACAAAATACGGGACCCTTGACCAGTATCTGGCTGCTGTCCGCGCACTTCATGCCGCAGGCCTTGAGGTCTATGCCGATATCGTCTTCAATCAGATGATGGGAGCAGACGAAACCGAAAAAATCACGGCGGTCGACACAAAACCGACAGACCGGGAGGAGCAGATTTCCGGGCCTCACGAAATCGAAGCCTGGACAAAGTTCACATTTCCCGGGCGAAGCGGCAAGTACTCTGACCATACCTGGGACAAGAAAAACTTCTCCGGCACCGACTTTGATCAGGCGACCGGCGCCAAAGGCATCTTTCTGTTTGAGGGAAAACGCTGGAACCAGGAGACTGATTCAGAGAATGTCAACTTTGATTACCTGATGGGTGTGGACCTCGATACCGACGAGCCGGATACCTACAAGGCTTTGACAGACTGGGGCAGCTGGTATTTCGACACTGTCCATCCGGACGGTTTGAGACTTGATGCGGTGAAGCACATGAGCTTTGACTTCTACAGAAGATGGCTGCGCTTCATGCGGGAGCGGGAAGGCCGGGACTTCTTCGCCGTCGGTGAGTACTGGAGCGGCGATCTGAAGAAGCTTCTTCACTACCTTGATGTCGTCGTGGATGGGATGCCGGAGCGGACGCTTCCTCCAAGACCGCAGAAGTCCTCCGACGACTGCCGGCAGGAGGCCGATGAAAATGTGCCGGAGGCAGATGAAAGCTGCATATCGGGCGCTGACAAGGCAGATCTCCCCGCACAGACGCAGGCAGACATCATGGTCCCGGACAGTGATGAGCCCCTTCAGCCTGTTGGGGAGGGGACACCCCTGACCCTGTTCGACGTTCCGCTTCATTATTCATTTCTGCGCGCAGCCCGGAACGGACAGAACTTTGATATGCGGGGCCTGTTCACCGATACTCTTGTAGAAGCGCGGCCTGAATGCGCCGTCACCTTCATCGACAACCATGACACGGAGCCCGGCCAGGCACTGGAGAGCTACATCCCGGAATGGTTCAAGCCCATTGCCTACTCGATGATTCTTCTTCGGGAAAGCGGCATCCCCTGTGTCTTTTACGGGGATTACTACGGAGTTGAGAGTGCAAATGAATCGCCGATTCTCGATTTGAAAAAGCTGATCCGAATCCGGTCCCGGTATGCATACGGACCTCAGACCGACTATTTCGATGACCATTCCATCGTCGGCTTTACAAGAAGCGGAGACACGGAGCACCCTGATTCCGGGCTCGCCGTTCTTGCCACCGCCGGGGCGGAGGGTACGAAATACATGGCGCTTGGCCCCGCCTTTGCAGGAAAAATTCTGCGGGATGCCCTCGGACGGCATAACGATCCGGTCCTGCTTGATGAACAGGGCGGAGGTGTCTTCCATGTACATGGCGGATATGTCAGCGTATGGCTGACCGAGCCGGCGTACAAAGACATCCGGATTCATTTCTGACCTCTGAAGGCCCGTAAAATCGGCGTAAAAAAATGTCCCTGGCAAGGCAAAGGAGGTTCAATTCCGGAAAAGCCCGTGGTAGAATCGCTGTATGCTACCTTACAGACAGATGCGGGAGGACGGCGACGTGGCTGCAGATTACAATGAGATTTTCAGACTGCTGACAAGCGGCAAACCGGATAATATTCAGAAGCTCGTGGATGAAACTCACCCTGCCGATGTCCTGCAGGCTGTCCAGGATATCGGTGACGAGGATTACCGGTATCTGCTCGTACTCCCGGATGACTATCTGGCGGATGTCATCGATGAAGCGGAAGATGATGACAAGTATGAAATCCTGAAGGTCATCGATCCGGGCCGGATCGGCTCTGTCCTGAACCGGATGTCCGTCGACGAGATCGCCGACCTGATCCGGGAGCTGGAGGATGACAACAAGGACGCTGTCGTCAAGTCCCTCCTTCGCGGACGTACGAAGACCGACGTCACGAAGCTTCTGAAATACGACGAGGAAACTGCCGGCGGTATCATGACCACGCAGTTCATCGCCATCTATGCGTCGAATACCGTGATGCGCGCGCTGAACTACCTCAAGACAGAAGTCAACGCCGAGACATCCTGGTACCTGTATGTGGTGGACAAGGTCACCTATAAGCTGATGGGCGTTGTCTCCCTGCGCGACCTCGTCATGGCGCCCTTCGACACCCTGATCTCAGACATCATGAACGACAACGTGATTTCCGTCCGGACCGACCTGGACCAGGAGGCCGTGGCCCGGCTCTTCACCAAGTACGGATACGCTGCGCTGCCGGTTGTCGATGAGAACGGAAGGATGGTCGGTATCGTCACCGTCGATGACGTCATCGATGTCATCAACGAGGAGGCAACCGAGGATATCCACCGGATGGGCGGAATCGACAAGGAGGAGAAGATCGACGGCTCCGTGAAGGACGCGGTACGCTCCAGACTTCCCTGGCTTGTCGTCAATCTTGCCACCGCGATCCTGGCCTCCAGCGTCATCGCAAAGTTCAACGGAACCATCTCCCAGATTGTCGCGCTTTCCGCCGTCATGACGATTATATCCGGCATGGGCGGCAACGCCGGCACCCAGTCTCTCACCATTGTCGTCCGTGCCCTGTCGCTGAATGAGATTGACAGGGAAAATGGTCTTCGAATCCTCGGCAAGGAGATTGTGACCGGGCTGATCAATGGTCTCGTGATCGGAGCTCTGGTTTCCATCATCGCTCTGTTCTACGACTTCAACCCCTGGTTCGGTCTCATTTCCGGCCTGGCAATGATTCTGAACATGCTCGCAGCCGCGCTGGCAGGCTACCTCATTCCGATCATCCTTGAAAAAGTTCATGTCGATCCTGCCATCGCATCGTCTGTCTTTGTAACAACTGTGACCGACTGCCTTGGTTTCTTCTTCCTGCTCGGCCTGGCAACCATCGCGATGCCGCATCTCAGATAACACTTCTGCTTCAGGTTTTCCAGGCGTTCTGCCTGCTGCGGGCAGCCGTCACAGGCAATCCGATTATCCCTTGACAGCTCCGGCAACCATACCCTTGATGATTTCCCTGCTGAAGGCAAAATAGAGGATGACGACCGGTGCCATCGTGATGAGCATCGCTGCCATCTGCTTCGGATAGTCGGATGCAAACTGTCCCTTGAACTGTGTCAGAGCCAGCGGCACAGTCTGAAGGGATACATCCTTGATCAAGACGAGTGCAAATGAGAATTCGTTCCAGCAGCCGAAGATCTGGATGATCGCGACCGTTGTCAGGATCGGCTTGCAGATCGGAAAGATGATATGCCAAAGCGTATAGGAGAACGAGCTTCCATCAATTGCAGCGGCCTCCTCCAGCGCAACCGGAATCGTCCGAACAAACCCCTCCACCAGAAAGATGCCCATCGGCAGTCCGAATGCAATGTACGGAAACAGCAGCGTATACCACTGGTTGGACATCCCGCAGCGGCGGAACACGACATAGATCGGTACCAGCAGCGAGTGAATCGGGATCAGCATTCCCATCAGGAACATCACGTAGAGCGCCCGGTTCATTTTAAAGCGTACGCGCGCCAGAATATAGCCGACGATAAAGCTGAACAGCACAATCGCCACGATCGAAATTCCTGTCGTCCGAACGCTGTTCCACATAGATTCAGCGAGATGATAGTCTTTGTTTGTCAGGATCCTGATGTAATTGATCAGTGTCGGGTGTTTCGGAAGACCGATGATGTCTGCATTAAACACCCTTTTTTCCTTCAGAGAGGAATAGAGCATCCAGATAATCGGGAAGATGCAGGACGCTGAGAAGATGATCAGAACCAGATTGATCAGAACGGCACAGATTCCATGCCGCACCCGCTTTCCTGGCGTGACAGCTGACTTTGCTTTTTTTCCGGATTCTGTCATATTCTCAATCCCCCATATTCCTTGTCGCCCGTTTGATCGCCCACTGTGATCCGCCAATTACAAGAAGAGACAGAACAAAGATTGCGACAGATATGCAGCTTCCATATCCCATGTTGGATTGCTGAAAGGATACCTTGTAACCCCACATTGCCATAACCATGGACGATGTACCAGGCCCGCCAGACGTCATCACATAGATGTTATCGAACGCCTTCATATTTCCTGCGATGCAGAGCGTGATGCACACCAGCATGGTGTTGCGGATGAGCGGCAGGACAATGTATACAGACTTCTGAAATCCGTTGGCTCCGTCAATCTCTGCACTCTCGAGGACATCTGTGTTGATTGATGCGATCGCCGACAGTATGATGACCATGTAGTATCCGATATACTGCCAGATCAGCGGGATTGTGACATAGAGCATGACGTGTTTGGAGTCGTTCAGCCATACCTGCTGAAGATCCGGACGCCCAATGACCCTGAGGAACCAGTTGATCAGGCCAAACTTGTAATGGTAGACCATGCTCCAGATCAGACCGATGCAGACCGCTGAGATCGTGCTTGGAAAGAAGCCGAATGTTCTGTGGATTCCCTTCAGTCTTGCCATCCTGGAGTTGACGAACATGACCATGATGAAGGCGATTCCGATCTGTCCGATGATGCAGGCGACAACCAGGTAGATATTGTGGCCGAATGCCTGCCAGAATACACCGTCCCGAAACAGCTGCTGATAATTGGCAAGTCCGGTGAACTGTTTGGACGGGCCGCCCTTCCATTCAAAGAAGCTGTACACAAGTGCTGTGACAAGCGGCACAAATACCGTAAAGACAAAGAGCGCTACCGGGACAATCAGGTACAGCATGACTGTCCTGCGCCTTGGTTTGATGGTCGTCAGCATGATCGTTCCCCCATATATATGGAAACAGCCGTTCCACCCGCTTTGGCGGGCGGAACGGCCCTCAGTCTCAACTAGTTTCCTGCGGACGCTCCAGCGGCCTCAGCCGGTCAGGAAGCTTCCGTCTCAGTCTGTGAAGAAGAGAGATAATTCTCCTCATATGCCTTCTGGACATCCTCGGCAACCTGCTGCGGCTCCATCTCGCCATTCAGCATGGACTGAAGCTCCTGGTTGCAGACGCCCCACACTGCACTGTTGATGTAAGAATCGTAGATCTCGCACGGTGTTGTGTCGACATAGCTGTAATTGTAGAAGTCCTGGGTAACCTGGTCGAAAGCAGAGAGGTCAACATCTGCAACCTGTGTCAGTCCGCCAAGTGCGTACTTGGATGCTACATAAGAAGCAAAGGCCGGTCCGGTCAGCTCCTGCGCAAGGTCAATGCATGCCGCAAGCTTATCCTTGTCATCAGCAACCTTCGGGTTGATGGCAACTGCATATCCAAGGCCAATGTTCTGGGAATTCGGATCCTCTGTTGCATCTGCCGGCTGCGGAAGGACTGCAAAGCCGATATTGTTGTACTTATCCTTATCCGAATCCAGAAGCGTTGCAGCGATGTAAGACTCATCCCAGTTTCCGCCGATGAACGCTGCTGCATCGCCGCTGATATAGTATTCGCGGGCATCCTCGTTCGTCACAGAGTTGAAATCCTCGTTAAAGATCTTTGTCTCCGTGAACAGATGCTTCATCTCGGTAAGCGCCGCGACAAACTTGTCATCCGTGAACTTGGATCCGCTGCCGTCAATCAGGCTCTGGAACCATTCCTTTCCGGTATAACGATCCCCAAGCGTGCTCAGGAAATCGGAGTTTGCCTGCCACTGTCCGCCATTGCCGAATGCAATTGTCGTAACACCCTTGTCGTTGAAGTAATCGGAAGCCTTTTCAACGTCATCCCAGGTCTCCGGGAACTTATCGAATCCAGCTTCCTTCCACATTGCCTTGTCGTAAATGACAACCGTGCACGTTCCACCGGTCAGCACCGGGAAGCCGTAGATCTTGTCACCGTCTTTGAATGGTGTGAAATAATCCTGCTTATAATCCTTATAATATGGAGAAGCCTTAATGATATCGGTCAGATCCATGACCTGTCCCTGGGCTGCCCACTGCTTGGTATTCATTCCCTGGAGAAGGAAGACATCCGGAAGATCGCCCGCAGCCGCAAGCGTTGCAACCTGTGTCTTATATTCTGCGTTTGCCAGGACATTCTCCTCAACACTGATGTCAGGATGCGCATCTTCCCACGCGGCCAGTGTCGTGCGGAATCCATCTGATCCGCCATTCGCCTGCGACTCTTCAGATGTTGAGAAATGCATGATGTCGAGGCTTCCCTTGTATGCAAGGTCGTTCTTTGCCACTTCCACGACACCGCTTCCTGCGCCCTCTGTCGATGCCTCTGTCGATTCCGCATACGCCGGCACTCCCATTGCCGCAACCATAGCTGCCGACAAAACAACGCTCAAAGCTCTTTTTTTCATCAGATTCCCTCCTTGTTGAATAAGTTGATTGCGTAAGCTGTTAGAAGTTCACGAATTATTGTGTTTACTTAATCGTTTTCGTTTAAAACATATCACAATTGTTTCCTGTTATCAAGCGATTTGAAATCATTATTTTGCAATATCACCATTTTCATCATGTTTACTAATTAACGTTCATCAATTTTGTGCATTAATTGTTCTCGTTTTCGTTAGCTTTACGAAATTATCGAAAGCGTCGTACCTATTCACGTACCTATTCAGAATCCTAAAAAGACTGCATTCCTGCAGCCTCCCCTTCTGTTCCCCACTTTGGAGTGCAAACTGGGGTCAAAAATTCACGCCATCCGGTAAAATTATAGTTTACAGTCATTCATTCCTGTGGTATGATAGAAAAGTCGATTGATTCAGAAGAATATTTTTCTCTTGCGGCCATAGTTCATTGGTAGAACATCAGCTTCCCAAGCTGAGGAGGCGGGTCCGATTCCCGTTGGCCGCTTTTCTTGTACAGGAATCCGCCTGCAGCGGATTCCTGTTTTATTACTTTTCATTCTTCATTCCACCGCATGCAGGTGTTCTGCCCCCTGACTGTGCAGGCGGGGCAATCCATCCGGAGCATCGGGCAAAGCCAGCACGATCAATTCGATTCCAGCTTTTCCTTTTCTGCCTTCGCAATTGCGCGGATCCGGCGGTCCTGTTCTCTGTACTTCTCCCGTTCCATGTCTGCTTGCTTCAGCTCCTCTTTGCAAAGATCCTTCACGATCTCGGAAGCCATGAACAGACCGGCAACGGAGGGTCCGAATGCAATTGACCCCGGAATGTCTCTTCTGTCCGTGCACTTATGCACCGTCCCCGGCGGACAGATACAGTGAGTACGGCAGCTGATGCTCATATCCTCAAGCGGTCTGACCGGCTTTTCAGTGGAGTAGACAACCTTCAGTTTCCTGACCCCTCTCTTTTTCAGCTCATGGCGCATCACCTTCGCAAGCGGGCACATCTCTGTCTTGTAGATGTCAGCAATCCGGAACGAAGTCGGATCCAGATGGTTCCCGGCTCCCATACAGCTGATGACCGGGATCCCCTCTCTCTTCGCCCTCGTGATAATTTCAAGCTTCGCTGTCACTGTGTCAACACAGTCTGCTGCATAATCAAACTCCTGAAAATCCAGCTGATCTGCGTTTTCCGGCAGATAGAAGCTCTTGACAATCCGGATATCCGCTCTCGGCTCGATATCCAGCATCCGGTCCCGCATGACTTCCGCCTTGTACTTGCCGACCGTACTTCTCAGCGCATGGATCTGCCTGTTCAGGTTTGTCAGGCATACCCTGTCATCGTCAATGAGCACAAAGTGTTTTACCCCTGTGCGGACAAGGGCCTCGCAGACATAGCCGCCGACGCCTCCGATCCCAAAGACCGCAACCGTAGCCTTCTCCAGTCTGTCCATCGCTTCCTTTCCAATCAGAAGCTGTGTTCTTGAATATTGATTCAGCATAAATTTGTTTCGTCCATTTCTCTAGATTTCGGATCCTGTTTCAGCCGCTGGATAGTGTAACACATATTTGGTTTTTCTGGACACTTCCCGGCAAACACATTATAGTAAAGGATGTTGCAAGCAGAAATCGGCAATATTATGAAACAGGTTTTACATACATATGAATATTTACTACATTGATTATGAAAACGTAAACAGCTTCGGACTCAAGGGTGCACAGCTTCTCGGGGCTGACAGTAAGATCTACATCCTCTACAGCAAAAAGGCCGACAATGTCAAGATCGACGTCCTCACTGAGCTGATAAAGTCAAAGGCGGAGATCCATTTTCTTCCTGTACATGTCGGAACACCGAACGCACTGGATTTCCAGTTGATTACGCTGCTTTTCCTTGGCTACCAGAACGAAAACCACTACTATATCATCAGTAAGGACAGCGGTTACGACTGCTGTATCCGTACCGCGCAGGAGTGCGGTGCACCGAATGTGCGCCGCTTCAAGGATATCGAGTCCTCCCTTGTCAGACAGACGCCCACGCAGGGCAGTTCCCCGCAGGATGTCTCCGAGGTCAGATCAGTTTCCCTGCCTCAGCCGGCATCGGATGCCGCTTCAACGGCAGAGTCCTCTGAAGATGCCTTGAACGGCACAGACGAAGCACTGGCAGATGGATGTTCTCCTGCTGAGACCGTCTCATTCGCCATCCTTCCGGAAGAAATCGCCTTCACCGATCCTGGCCAGTCTGTTCCCTCTGAAAACAGCCTGGATAGTTCCGGCCAAATAACTTCCTCCAACGAAATATCATCCCGCCATTCGAGAAGAAAGAGACGTTCAAGAAAGTCCTCCGCCTCCCGTGCTCAGAAGGGACAGGAGGAAAGGCCGGAGAAAGTGACAGCCGATTCTGAGCCTTCCGCAGACAGCTCTGCTGATCGAAGGCTCCCCCCTGTTCAAAGCAGCCCCAAAGCCGAGCAGCCGTCCCCGAAGATCCACGACAGCTTCCAGCCCGGTTCGCAATCCCGTCCGGAGCAGGAGCCCGAAAGGCTGTCTGAGAATGTACAGATCATCCCGGATTCTGTCAGACAAGCTGAACCCACAGTCAATGCTGAGTCCCCGGAGAATAAGAAACCTGCTCAACGCCCAGAGCACCCTGCCCCGGTACAGGTGCCTGTGAAAGCTGGACGCTCAGAAAAGGCACAGTCGGCGACACATGAGGAGCATTCAGCTCAGCCAGAATCCGCTTCTCAGGAAGGCGGCCTATCGCAGGCAGGTTCATGCCGCTACCCTTCCTCCAGAATTACAGAGGTTCTGAACAGAAAGTGCAGCTTCTCTCCCGATGAAAAACAGCTCTCCATCATCCGCGATGTTCTGATGAAGGCCAGGAATAAACAGCAGTTTTACACGCTCATCGTCCGCAAATGCGGTCAGAAGAATGGCCTTGCATTGTATCATACAATCCGCTGTGCCTATAATGATCTACTGTCAATCGAAGGCTGAGGGTATTACACCAGAAGTCTTGTCCGTTCCTCCTGCCGGGGCCCGTCTTCTACAGGCTCCGGTCTGGACGTGTAAATAGCGGTGATAATCGCAGTCCCGGTATCCGCCGCACAGAAGATGCGGAACCTGCATGTCTTTTCAAGCAGCAGCTTTTCCACCGGCTGTCCGTGTTCATCCTGGATGATGCATGACTTTGTCCTGGATAAAAGCAGAATGCTGTCTTTTCTGGCACACATCTTCACCTTCGTCAGCTCAGTTCCCTCCAAATATGTATCCTTAATAATCTCTGAGAGCTTTACGCCTTGTCTGTATTCCCGGAGACACACCTGGTTCATTGCCGGCACCCCGAATACCTTCTGCTGCTCCATCACAACATAGTAGCGGAGATATCCGGACAGGTAACGTGCCTGTGCCTGGAACAGAAGAATCCCGCCTGCAGTGATCAGCAGTCCGATCATAGCCGCGGCCATCCAGACAGCCTGCGTACTGCCGACCAGTGCCTGCACATCTGCGGCAATTTCGACTTCTGACGACTTTCCTCCGCGCTCTGCTGAAACACGGATGATCGATGCTCCATTTTCAAGCCCGCGGATGATCAACCGTGTTCCATCCACCTGCACACGGACGGACCGCCCATCCATCACCTGTGCCGTAACCGCAGCCGGTACCTGGTTCCGGCGATTCTGCGCCTTCAGGCTGAACAATGCCTCAAGGTCAATGGATGCCCTGCAGGCCTGTGGAATCAGTCCGCTGAGTCTGACAGGCCCTGAGATGCTCCCGATAATTGCCGGCGCTCCTTCTGTCTCCGTTTCATCTGCCTGGCCGTCCTTCTCTGTATACCGGGGGTCCGCCTCTGTCATCAGAAAAGCTGCAGGCTCCGTTTCAGCCTCTGTCTCGACTTCTGTTACCAGCTCTGACGAAGGTACGGTTTCCCTGGCCTGTGTGCTCAAAGTCAGCAGGATACCGCTCAGGTACGATACATCCTCCGCCCGGATAAAGCTCCCGCCCGTCCGGTCCGCAAGGTACCCCAGCAGATTCTCATCAATTGCTCCACTGCTTCCAAGGCCGATGGTATCGAACCGGATTCCCATTTCCCTGGCCTCCTCCGCTGCTGTCAGGGCCATTGTCAGAGAAGCCTTCTCAGCGGCCTCCTCGTTCTGCTCATGCGGCAGATCAATCATCCCGTCCGTCACGAGGATAACCCGTCTGTCCTGTCCTGAAGCATCTTCCTGCAGAATGGATACAGCTCTCCTGGCCGCACGCCCGATATCGGTATCCCCCCGTGTGTAGGACAGCGCCTGAATAAAGGAACACGCACCGTCCACCTGGCTGCCCGTCACCCCCGACAGAGGGTATTCCGTGCCGATTTGATCTGAAAACGGGATGACGGCAACCTTTCCATTCAGCTCCGAGAGCTTCCGGATGCTGTCCGCAACTGCCCTTTTCAGCTGGTTGTCCGGATCCGTCTCAAACATAGAGCCACTGATGTCCAGTACAAATACGACCTCCAGGACAGCTGCCGGATTCACAGCCTCTCCTGCTTCGGCGGAAACCGCCCCGGTGCCTGCTCCCCGGCCCGAAAGATGCAGAAGGACGGCCACCCCGATGATCACCGGCAGCATAACAGCAATATGACAATATGAAGCACTTCTTCGATGGATACGCCGTTTCATAGAGCACCTCCCTGGCTGGAATATGGTTGTGTGAAGCCACCGGCCCGAAGCAAAGCCCGGCCGCTGTATACAGAATTGAAACATCAGAACCGGATAATGGCAGATCAACGGATTCTCCAAGGAAACAGACAGATTAATGAAATCATGCACTGGAACAGGTTTGATGATTTTCAGATATGAAGATAGAAATTGATTCAGATTCAGAATTGAAGTGTCCTCATTCTACGATGGGAATGGTACATTTGCAAGCGGATTTTCGTTAAATTGTTACATTTTTTCATATCCATTCATACTTTCTTTACAATTGTTTCATCCTATTGTAAGATCCTGTTTTTGACAGTTCGGAACCGTGGAATGCTTGATTTATGGGCATTCCACGGCTCTTTCAATATATCAACTATGTAGCTAAAAATCCCTACTTGATCGATTTCAAAGGTTTTTTACTCAGGGA
>Ga0256404_1006357_pt1 | contig 19663 bp, 19 predicted proteins | sample RumenRJG_01DNA_FD_185990 | JGI IMG/M metagenome (GOLD analysis project Ga0256404, IMG submission 185990) | Bovine rumen microbial communities from Lethbridge, Alberta, Canada - RJG_01 | ecosystem: Host-associated > Mammals > Digestive system > Stomach > Rumen | place: Canada: Alberta | collected...
GCTGTGGTTGGAGCCTTTCGAAAACCATCAAGTGGTAGGAGGCGCAAACCAATCCACAGTATCTCAAACAGTATAGCATCGTGTACAAATGAGTACGTTATTGCTACGAGATAATAATACAAGGAGGAGGATAACATGGGCCTTAACGACGTCCACAGTTTATCGCATTCAAAATGGAATTGCAAATATCATATCGTGTTCGCACCAAAGTATCGAAGAAAAGTTTTCTTTGGAGAAAAACGAGTAGCGATAGGAAAGATACTGCGCCAATTGTGTGAATGGAAAGGCGTGAATATCATCGAAGCAGAGGTGTGCCCAGATCATGTGCACATGCTTGTCGAGATACCGCCGAAGATGTCGGTATCAAGTTTCATGGGATACCTGAAAGGGAAAAGCGCAACGATGATCTATGAGCAATTCGGCGAGCTGAAGTACAAATATAGAAACCGGGAGTTCTGGTGCAAAGGGTATTATGTCGATACAGTAGGCAAGAATAAGAGCCGAATTGCGGAGTACATAAAGCATCAACTTGACGAGGACAAACTGGGTGACCAGCTAAGCATCGCCGAAGTGAATCAGTTTGGCAAGAAGAAAAAGTAGCTAGTGAGTGACGCGGTTGGCAGTACCGCTCACGCGTTTGACGCGTCCCGCGAGGAGCAAGGGCTTTGCCCGCATGAGAAAAACCCCGCGTTCAACGCGGGGATGGTTTTTAAAAAAGTACTTGACATACAATCACATGAAGAGTAGCATGTGCTCATTGAGATAGAGGATGCGTTATGTCATCAGTAACCATATCAAGGCAATGCAGTGCCGGTATGGTGAAAGGGGCAGGCGCCGAAGCGGATGATCCCTGCATGGAGAGTCTTGCTGGGCGGACGAAATAAGATTCGTCTGACTGTCGCAAAGAATTGAAAATTTGCGGAGAGCTATCCTGGGCGATCAATACAACGAACGCGGCATACCGGTAACGCCGGACCTCATGCTGCGCGCCGTTGCGGAAGAATGAACAGGTGGCGACTTCGAGAAGTCGCCCTTTTATTTTCACAGAGGAGTTTTCGTGCGAGCGTTCGCGCGGGACGCTTCCGTGAGGAAGGGCGGCTGCGGATCCGGCGAAAGAGGATCCATGGAAGGCCGCCTTTTTTATTTCCATCGCCGTATCTCAATAACAACCCAAATCTTTATTGTTATTGAAATGCGCGGGAGCACCGCGCGGACAGGAGGAAACACAACATGACAAAAGCAAGAGTATTCACAGGCGTAGGAACAGCACTTATCACACCGATGACCCAGACCGGGGCAGTGGACTATGATCACTTCGGTCCGCTGATCGACTGGCAGATCGAAAACGGCGTCGACGCCCTGATCATCGCGGGAACATCCGGCGAGGGATCGACACTGTCTGACCAGGAGCATAAGGACGTGGTGGAGTATGCTGTGAAACGCGCAGACGGCAGAGTCCCGATCATTGCCGGTACGGGAAGCAACGACACCGCATACGGCCTGCAGCTGACGAAGGGCTGCGTAGAGCGCGGCGCGGACGCGGTGCTGGTAGTGACCCCGTACTATAACAAGGCGACCCAGGACGGTCTGGTGAAACTCTATTATGAATACGCGGACGCCGCGGGAGCACCGGTCATCCTGTACAACGTGCCGTCACGCACGGGCGTCAACATTGAACCGGAGACCTATGTCCGGCTGGCGGAGCACGAAAACATCGTGGCCGTAAAAGAAGCAAGCGGCAACATCTCCCAGATCACCGATATGATGGCAAGAACCAATGGACAGCTGGATCTGTACTCCGGCAACGATGACCAGATCGTTCCGCTCCTTTCCGTTGGCGGCATCGGCGTCATTTCGGTTCTGTCCAATCTGCTGCCCCGCGAGACCCACGACCTGGTGATGGCGTATCTGAACGGCGACACCCAGACAGCGATGGAGATGCAGTTCCGGTATAACGATCTGATCCACTCCCTCTTCTGTGAGGTCAACCCGATCCCGGTCAAGGCGGCGATGAGCTACATGGGCTTCTGCGCAAACGCAGTCCGCTCACCTCTGTATCCGATGGAAGGCGCCAACGCGGAGCGTCTGAGAGAGTCCATGCGGCGCGTAGGAATCGAGGTGTAAGCGATGTTTTTATACGACAATCTGGAAATCAACACAGAAGGCCACCTGACCATTGGCGGGGTGGACACGGTGGCCCTGACCGAACAATACGGAAACCCGCTTTATGTCATGGATGAGGATCAGATCCGGCGCAACTGCCGCGTCTATACCGAGGCGATGGGCGAATATCTTCCCGCAGGCTCGCAGCCGCTGTTTGCCGGCAAGTCCCTTTGCTTTAAGGGCCTGTATCCCATCATCGAGTCGGAAGGATTCGGCGCCGACGTGGTGTCCCCGGGTGAGATCTACACCGCCCTGGCGGCGGGCTTCAACCCGGCCAACCTCTATTATCACGGCACGGCGAAGACGGACTGGGACATCCATTACGCCATCGACAACCACGTAGGCTGGTTCATCGTAGACAATTTCAACGAGCTGGAGGCGCTGGACCGGATCGCCGGAGAAAGAGGGTTCATCCAGGACATTCTCCTGCGGATCACGGTCGGGATCGATCCCCACACACAGGAAAAAATCAATACCGGCCGCATCGACTCCCAGTTTGGCGTCGCTGTGGATACCGGGCAGGCGGCCCAGTTTGTCGCCCGCTCACGGGAACTGCGAAATGTCCGTCTCCACGGATTCCACAGCCACATCGGTTCCCAGATCTTCGAAACGGAACCGTTCCTGGATCAGGTGGACCGGCTCATGGAATTCGCGGTGGATATGCGAAACCGGTACGATTTCACAGCGGGGATCTTCAATCTGGGCGGCGGCTTCGGCGTCCGTTACACGGAGAATGATCCGACGATCGATATCCCGGCGAACATCCGTCAGATCGGGGAGCATCTGCGGGAGCGCTGCGCAGCGGCGGACTTCCCGCAGCCGAAGATCCTGATGGAGCCCGGCCGCAGCATCGTCGCCAACGCAGGCATCACCCTGTACAAGACGACCGGCGTAAAGGAAATCGAGGGCTACCTGAACTACGTGACGGTGGACGGCGGCATGACGGATAACATCCGGTTCGCTCTGTACCGGGCGGACTACTGCCTGACCAACGCCTCTCGCATGCGTGACGAGCAGTCCTATCTGTGCACAGTCGCGGGACGCTGCTGCGAGAGCGGCGACCGCATCGCCGAAGATGTCTATCTGCAAAAGCCCCAGCGCGGGGATATCATCGCGGTCCTGGGCACCGGCGCCTACAACTACGCAATGGCGTCCAACTACAACCGGGTCCCGAAGCCGGCGATGGTCATGGTATCCGGCGGCGATTCCCGCCTGGTGATCCGCGCCCAGACCTTCGAGGACATGATCGCCTGCGAGTTATAGCGGCGTTATAGGAGGCTGTGACCTGTACAGCGGCACAGCGCGGCACTTCACGACACATCGCGGTACATCGCGGCACAGCAAGTTGCGAGATGCTTCTTTCGCCGGATCGCCCTCTGTGATACAATGCAGGGACGGAGGTAGTCGGCATGGCAACGAACAGAAGAATAGTCAAAACAGCTTTTATGGCTTTTGCATTGGTGATAATGCTCGCGATTGGTTTATCCGGGTGTGCGGGTGAGTCGTCCTCGGACGAGAAGATCCCCGTCAAGGTGCTGATCCTGCCCGCCTTCGAGGTGGAGCAGATGTCCGGCGATTTTCCGGGGGAAGCTCAGTTCTACTACGAGGCGTATCTGCAGGACGGGGAAGAATACACGATTGAAGGCGCCACGGGAGACGGGAAACTGTACTATAAGGACGGCGTCGCGCTCTGTCTTCTCGGGGAAGGCAAAGTCAGTGCGGCCCTTACCACCGGCGCGGTCCTGTCGGATCCGCGGTTCGATTTCAAGGACGCTTACATTCTCGTGACCGGATGCGCAGGCTCCTCGGCGGGCTACGGCACCATGGGCGATGTGTTCGTGATCACCTCCTGCGTGGACTACGATCTGGGCCATCACGCGGATCCCAGAGAGATGACCGGGGATTCGGAAACGACCTGGTACCACGATGAGGAATTCGATCCGTTCGCTAAGGTCGAGCTGGATCCGGAGCTTACCGGCAAGGTCTACGAGATGGTGAAGGACGTGAAGGTGGAGACCACTGATCAGACCCGGAAATACCTGCAGAAGCAGTTCCCGGATGAGGATTGGGCTGAGCGTCAGCCCCAGGTGCTCAAAGGCACATCGGTCACCGGTGATAACTTCTGGAAAGGGGAGTACGATCATGAGAACGCGCTCCTGATGGTGGAGACGTACGGATGTCCGGATCCCTACGCGGTGACGGAGATGGAGAACATCGGCGCGGCGCGGGCGGCAGAGCAGGCCGGGATGCTGGACAGGCTGATCATCCTTCGTGACAGTGTGAACATGGATGTGTTTCCGCCGGGCATGACGCCGGAGAAACTCTGGGGTTCGAAGACCGACGATACCCTCGCCTCCGAGGACAGCGAAGAGTCCTTTGACATCTTTGCGACGGCCAGAGAGAACAACTTCAAAGTCGGCAAGATCATCATTGACGCGATCCTGGACGGAACGTTTTAATGATGCAATTTTGCATAACTATAGGGTCGATGCTCTTGAAATATTCTGACAGCGGAGTATACTGAATACAGGAAACGATTATCAAGGAGGCGATCCGAAATGAAGGAAAAAGCAAAAGAATTAGCTCAGACTTACGAAGAACTCCATGAGGAGGCGAAACATTCACTGAGCGGCCTGCAGAAACTTATCAAAAATAACTCCATGTCACTGGAAGAGGTCGTGGATCTGATCGACAACAAGATGAAGGCCGATGAACAGCATCCGGAGCTGAAGAGCATCGAGGAAATGACTAGCGATGACTACGCAGCCATGTACAAGAAGATGGCTGAGGATGTGAAGTCCTCACCGGAGAAGTTCGAAGCGCACCTGAAGGCCAGCGGCATGAGCGCGGATGAACTGGAACTGCTCTTCACATCCATCAACGGTGTGATCGAGAAGTATCCGGAAGTCTGGGAAGCGCAGAAAAACGCGCAGCTGCTTCACCCGAAACACCTGGCGATCCTGGCAGCCGGATTTGGTAAGAAGTATTAATCTGCAGCAACAAAGCAACAATAGGTTCAAGGCATCAAAAAGCCGGTCATCGGACCGGCTTTTTTTATGCTTCGGAGTTGTTTGCTTTAGGATGGGTGCTTTCGTCGGGGAGCGATCACTTCAGGAACAGTATGAAGGCGAAGTACGCTGCGTAACAGACGAGCATCACAACGCCGCTGATCCGTCCGAGACGGCCCGATTTCAGAGAAAACAGCCACAGCACGATTCCCGCGAAGATGGCGATGCCGGTGTCGATCACAAATGCCGGCCGGAAGACGATCGGCGTAATCGCGGCGGTCAGGCCTACGACAAACAGGATGTTGAAGATATTGCTTCCGACGATGTTTCCGATGGCCAGCCCCGTGTTGCCTCTGCGGGCAGCCGTCAGGGATGTGACCAGCTCCGGAAGGGAGGTGCCGAAGGCGACGATGGTCAGCGCGATCATTCTCTGGCTGACTCCAAGGCCCTCCGCGATTTCGCTCGCGCCGTAGACAGTCATTTTACTGCCGGCAACGATCATGCCCAGTCCAAGCAAAGTCCAGAGTATCATCCAGAGATTTCCCTGTCCGTATGTCGGCCGCGACTCTTCCTCTTCGTTGGTGCCTTTGATCGCGCGGCGGAACAGATACACCATATATCCAGTGAATAATCCGAGAAATACCAATCCCTCTATACGGTCGATGGTATTACCGGTCATGCCCAGCGGCAGCAGTATGAGCGAGATCGCGATCATGAAGGGCATGTCGATCTTCACGGCGTCCCGGTCGACAAGGATCGGCGCCACCAGCGCCGTGAGACCCAATATCACGAAGATGTTCATGATATTGCTGCCCACGATGTTGCCGATGGTGATGTCGGCGTTTCCGGAAATGGCTGCGCTGATGCTGACGGCCGCCTCCGGCGCGCTCGTTCCCATGGCGACCACGGTCAGCCCGATCACGATCTGCGGCACCCCGAACTTGTGGGCGATCGTCGAGGCTCCTTTAACGAAGAAATCGGCTCCCTTGATCAGCAGTACAAACCCTGCCACAAGGATTCCGAGATTGATCAATATCATCTGTATCATGTCGACTCCTTAAAATGTCTTCTGAATAAAAAAACTGTATCACAATCAATGTGATACAGTCTCATTCTTGTTTCAGTGCGCACCCCGGTCCCGCGGACGTGATGACGTTGTGCGCAGCGCATACATACTTCTGTACGGGGTTACCCTGTCGGATCCGACCACCCGGCTGAATCGTCCCTGCCGGACCGTTCCCAGTATGCGCGAATTACTCCCTGATCTGGTGAACACTTTAACAGATTCCGAAAGATTCGTCAACAGACGGCGCGGGATGTGTTACAATATTTTACAAATATATGATGAAGAACTGACAATAAGAGGAGGTTGTATCTATGAAATCTTACATGCGGAAACTGATCCCGCTGGGGATACTGCTGCTGCTGTCCTTCGGACTGTTGTGTGCCTGCGGCGCGAACAACGCGGATTCGGAGGACGCGGCCGGTAGCACAGAAGCCGCGCAGACTGCGGAAGCGGCAGATCCGGCGGCCGAGGAGCCGACGACGGCTGTTGCAGAGGACGGCGTGACACTATCCAATGATTCCTCGGACTTTGTGGAAATCACAGATGTCGTTCCGGACGCGATCCTGGAGATCCGCTACTTTTCCACCTATAACTTCGTGGGAGATAGAATCGACGGCTATGAGGAACCGATCGCTTTCATGACAAAGGAAGGTGCGGAGGCTCTCAAGGAGGTCAGCGATGATGTGAAGGAGCAGGGATACCGCCTGAAGATATACGATGCATACCGCCCGCAGGAAGCGGTCACCAACTTTGTCGATTGGGCCAAGGACGCGGACGACACCAGAATGAAGGAATACTTCTACCCGGAACTGGAGAAGGATGTCCTCTTCCCCCAGGGCTACATCGCGGAACACTCCGGCCACAGCCGCGGGAGCACGGTTGATTTGACCCTTTTCGACATGGAGACTGAGAAGGAACTTGACATGGGCGGCACCTTTGACTACTTCGGTGAGGAGAGCCATCCGGACTACAAAGGCATCACCGACGAGCAATACAACAACCGCATGATCCTTCGCAAAGCCATGACAGACCACGGCTTCAAGCCGCTGCCGGAGGAATGGTGGCACTTCACCTTGAAGGACGAGCCGTATCCGGACACCTACTTCACATTCCCGGTCAACAGCGAAGCCCTCGCGCAGTAACGCCGGCGTTGCCAGAGGGGGATCACTGTCAGGCCGCTCAGGAAGACAGCCAATCGCGGTACGCCGCCAGAGGGGGATCACTGTCAGGCCGCTCAGGAAGACAGCCAATCGCGGTGCGCCGCCACTGATGACCTCAGGGCTGTCGATGGACGACGCTTGCTGATTCAACACGAGTTTTTAGATCCGGGCAGGGAACGCCCGGATCTTTCTTAGAATCGAATTGACAAATAAAGGAAATTATGGTAATATCTACACAACAAAGCAGGGGCATATTGCAGCAGAAAAGAAGCGTTGGGATACAAAACCTGAAAACGGTAGGCTACTGTTACCTACCAGTTTGAGAAACTGTGACCTACTGCAGCCGGTCGGGATGTCGGATAGTAGGGTACCAAATTAGAAAACAGTAGGGTACTGTTACCTACCGGTTTGAGATATTGTGACCCAACAACAAAATCGGTGATCTAAAGGGAGGAATTGAGATTGCGATGAATGAGTTCAGGGAGGCGATTAAACGCGAGCAGAAGCGGATTCTGAGGCTCGCGGATCTGACGGGGGAACAACTGGATCCGAGTAACCAGGGGACGTTGGTTTTGCAGAAGAAAGGAAGGGGAACGTATTGCTACGCATTGGGACCAAGGACAGGGAAGAAGCGCAGTAAGCGGTACATTGGTTCGGCTCAATCACCGGAGGCTGCGGAGTTTTTACGGCAGCGGTTCCTGAAGGAGAAACACCGCAGACTGATGACAAACCAAGATTTGCTGGAGGAGATGCTGATCCGGTATGAGGATTACGGTCCCGATGCGGTGATGTCGGCACTGCCGGATTCGTATAGGAAGATTGCTTTCGAGGATTTCAACAACGTCCGATATGAGGAAGTAAAGCAATGGGCAAAGGCAGACTTCGAGAGGAACCCGGCACCTTTTCCAGAGCCGGCAACCTATACGAAGGACGGTCTAAGGGTGCGATCGAAGGGAGAGTGTCTCCATGGGAATATCTACAGCGATTTTGGAATTCCGTTCCGTTATGAATGTAAGCTCGTTTGCATAGATTCTTCCGGTGAGCGAAGAGTGTTTTACCCGGACTTTTTGATCCAGTGTCTTAACCGGAAACTTATCATCATCGAGCATTTGGGCAGGCTCTTTGATAAACAATACGCCTGGAGATTCGGAGAGAAGTGCCATTGCTATTTGCAGTCCGGCTTCATCCTGGGCGTAAACTTCTTCGTGACGAGTGACGACCTCAAAGGCGGTACAGACAGCCGGGCGATCCTGGAAGTTGCGAAAACAGCAGAAAGACTGTTCTATGGTTTCTGATGTCCGGAACTGATATAATACAATCAGTGGTAGTAAGACAGCTGCCTGACGAGATCAGGTCGTTTGAGTCATGGAGGTCGCCATGTCAATCATCGATAAATACGCCGAATACAAAGCTAATAAAGCCGCTCCGATGGACGCGGTCTTCCGCCGCCTGTGGGATCCCAACTTTCTCACGCCGGATATATACTTCACCATGGATGAGAAAAAAGGCCGGCAGATTTTGCGAAAGTATAATAAGTCTACAGGCAATCCTGTTTACGCCGGGACATACCTGATCATCTTCAAAACGGAGGATCTGGAGAAATTCTGCCTGATCATGAAGCGGGTCAAGGATGAGAAGCCGGTGCCGCCGGAGTACGCCAATGACGCGGAGTTCGAGCCGAACACGTATATCGTTTCTGAATACTACCCCGGCATCCACAGCCGCGTCTACCTCAGAGGTCTCAGCGACGACGCTCTCGCCCGCGTCATCAAAAAATATGAGCAGAAGACCAGAAAAAAACTCATTATGCGGTGAATCCCATACTGTTTTGTGGTAAAGTAACACCGTAATGGAAATAAGAAACTATCGGGAAATCGGAGGATGAGAAGATGCTGAGATACAGAGTTTGCACCCAGCGCGACTGCAACGTCTGGGTAGAAATGAACCGGGCGTTCATGCGGGAAGAGATCAACGACAATGAGTTCTGGAATGAGGCGGATAAGCTGAGCCTGGATGAGTTTCGGACGCTCTTCATGGAGGGCCTTCAGGCCGACGATAATGTGAAGTTCATCTTATTCGAGGAAGACGAAGAGCCCATCGGCTTCGCGAACCTGATGCTGACCTTCAGCGTATGGTCCCACGGCAAACTCATGATCGTGGACGATTTCTATTTCAAACAGGGAGAACGGGGCAGAGGCAACGGCAAAGAAGGCATGCATATGATCGAGGAATACGCCAGAGAGCTGGGCTGCAAACGCATCCAGCTTCATGCAAATGCCACAAATCCGGACGCAGCCAAATTCTATGAGGCCATCGGTTACATGGAGTCGGATGTGAAATTCTGCGTCAAGTACCTGGAGGATTAAACGCGAAGGAGGATCCCATGGCTATTTCACTTGGAAAAGATAAAAAAGAAACAAAAGCAGGCATCATAAAACAACGTAAAAAAACGAAGAAAGCAAAAGCCCAAAAGCCGCCGAAAGCGCCATCGAAGGGTACATTCTGGTAAAATGAAAAACAGTTGAAGCAAGGAATTTCTTATTTATATACGGCTTCTACGGCTGCTTCTGCTTCCTCTCTTGTGTACTGGTCACCGGCATCTGAGCACAACTGGTTAATCAGCTCATCCTTTGAGAAACTCATTGTATCGAGATAATTCTGCGCGCTTCTTTCGGCCTGCTTTTCCCAGTCCACTAACCCGGCCTCATCAAGATCGTTTACCACTTTTTCTGCAGTTTCCTGCGGGTAGTTGTCACCATATTCAGAGCTCAACTGTTCGATCAGGCCTTTTTTCGAAAATCCCATGAAGTCAAGATAATTCAACGCTGCCTGATAACAATTCCTTTCTTCCATAGAGTAATCAGCTGTTAGGTCCGAAGCATCCGGTTCGGCAACTTCAGCAGCATCTTCAATAGCTTCTTCGGTATCTTCGACCATCGATTCAGCTTCGGTAGCATTATTCTTATTTACATCCGCGCTTTCGTCATCACCGCCACCGGCGATAGCGCCGATAATGGCAATTAGAACAATAATACACAGAACGATAAACCAGACTCTCTTGTAGATCGGCTTTTTCGTCTTTTCGGGAACTGGTGTTACAGATGGCTCAGCGTTTCTCTGCACATCGGGCGCTTCTACACCCGGCGCAGCGGGAACGTCCTCAAGCAGAGTCGTAATGTCTGCCTCAGTACCAGTCATGGCATTTCGGATAAAAGGTTCCACGAATTCCCGCTCGGCTTCTTCATAAGGCACCAGCATATGATGGCCCTTCAAAGCAAATGTCCAGGCAGGAGTCTCTCCTTCTCTGAACGCAATGTCAGTCATCTGCGAAAAGAGCACTTTTCTGCTGCTGAGCTGGATTCCATCGGGGGTGTAGATTAGAGGAGTTCCTTTAACATTACTTTCATATTTGTCCATAATCTCGTTACCTCCTTGAATAAGTGCGCTAGAAGCAGATAAATCAATTTCTCTACGATTACATTATACAGCAACCGGTTGGTTCTGTATCGATTTTATTCTGGCAAATGAACTATCCTTTATTCCGGACAGACCGACTCCTGACCCACATCCTCCTACACATGTGGCAAAAGATCAGAACCTGGATCAACATAAGTAGACAATATATGGAAATTATGGTAATATATGATTACCATACAAAAGTGTTGACGACAACAAAAAGCAACTATAAAATAGTGGCAGAAAGGGGTGTTATGAGGAGGTCAGTATGTCACTTATGGAGTACAAAGGGTATCATGCGCAGATTGAGTATGATGCGGAAGATCAGATTTTTGTTGGGTCGGTTATTGGAATACAAGACTCTCTCGGTTTCCACGGAAAATCTGTTGCAGAATTGAAAAAGAATTTCAAACAATCAATAGATAACTACTTGGATTTATGTAGGGAACTAGGGAGAAATCCTGAGAAGGAATACAAGGGTAGTTTGAATATCAGATTGACCCCGGTTCTTCACAAGAAAGCTGCATTGTACTCAGCAGAGGATCGTGTGTCAATCAATCAGTTTATTGTAGACGCAGTCGAAAAAAAGTGTGCAATGCGTGAAAACCTACCTAAAAGCCGCGGAACTTCAACTTCACGATGGAGTGGGTCTCCGGTGCCGAGCGGTGAGCGAGAAAGAGAGTACTAATGAGCATCCAGATTGACAATTACAGACAGAGCGCACTGTATCAGACGATTGATTTTGGCGGATCCCCGGTCGTGGTGACAATGAGCCATCTGCGGGAACATCCGATCCACTTTCATGAGCACCTGGAGGTCGTGTATGTGATCCAGGGCTCCATCGTTGTGAAAATGGGCTCCGACGAGTTTACCATTGTCGATGGCGAGTACATTTTCATCAACGCCTATGAACTCCATGCGTTGTGGAAGACATCGGAAGATGCCGTGATTGCGTATGTGCATTTTCATCTCGATTCCGGAGCGGAGATGCCGCTGGTTTTGTATGATATCAACAGACTGAAGAAGGATATGGTGACGTACCAAAGGGTCCAGAACCGCATTTTGGAGATTTTGCGGCAGTCTGCGGACCCGGTGATGACCACGAAAGAGTTCCGGGAGTTTATTGCAAAAACCATAGATTCGTTTTATTCAGACCTGCGGTACGCGAAATATGAGGTAAGAGGGGAGAAAAATCCGTTCGAAGCGGATGAAACAAACCTCGAAAGACTGAGCAACGCCATCGATTATATGTATCTGCACTTCGACGAAAAACTGACTCTTGAGCATGTGGCGAACGTACTGCATGTGAGCAAATCCCATCTGGCGCACATCATCAAGAGAGGATACAACATTTCCTTTCAGGAGCTGTTGAATGTCGTGCGGGCGGACCGTTCGGAACTGCTGCTGCTGGAAAGCGAGATGCCGATCAGTCGGGTTTACGCGGAAGTCGGCGCGTCCTCCCAGAATTACTATACGAGGTTTTTTCGGGAGAGCTTCGGGACCACTCCGCTCCAGTACCGGAAACTGTTCCAAAAGGAAACCATACAGCACAAGTATATCGACGAAGATGTGTGTGACAAAGAGGAACAGCACAGTTACATTCTGGGAGCTGCAAAGGCAAGACAGCAGAAGGGAGACATCACGATCAATCTGTCAACCGCAGGGGCACAGGTGCATATGGTCCGTGAAAATGGCGTCAGCACAGAGAGCGAAGACCTTGATGTAGATAAGCTGCACCCGCTTTCACTGAATTTCGATGGGGATGAGCTGATACTTATCATCCGGCGCAGATCCTAAAAAGGCAAAATCAATCCACACAAAGGCAAAATCGGCAGATTTTTGCCTAAAACGACATAATATGATTAAAAATAAGCACATTTGAAGTAGAATGTGTTTATTTATTTTTTGTAAAATTTAAGAGGAATCATTCATGTATTATGATTTGAAGTTATTGTCACGGGGAGGTATCAAGTATGGAAGAAAGATTGAACGACAGAAAAATTTCTCTGGGACAGAAGATAGGGTATGCGATCGGCGGCGGAGCTGACACAATACCGTATTATCTGTTCGGAACGTATTTCCTGTTTTTTGCGACGGACGTTGTCGGTCTGCCGGCAGGGATCGCGGGAACCATTTCCTTTGTCGCGATCGTGTGTCAGGCGATTGCCGGTCCGATCATCGCGTACATCTCAGACAACTCGCTGAATCCAAAGGGCAGGAGACGCCCCTTCATGATGAAGATCGCGATACCGTTCTCGATCGTTGTAGCGTTGCTCTTCCTGCCGATCGGCGGCGGAGTGGCGATCAAAGCGATCTACTACGGCGTGCTGGCGATACTATTTTACATTTTCTACGCGGCATGGATCAGCGTATGGCCGCCGCTCGGTGCGGAAATGACAGACGACTACGAGGAGAGAAACAACATCCGAAGCATCGTGGCCTATGCAGGCATTCCTTTGGGATGGGTCGCGTCTTCCGGCACGATCATGATCGTAGGCTGGTTCAGCGGTAAGGGAATGGACTACGGCAGGAGCTGGTTTGTTGCTGCAATCATTCTCGCAGTCATCGTATTCTTATGCGCTCTGATCACATGGAAGACAACGACAGAGAATCCGCCGAAGTACACGGAGGAGGAACGCGCAGAACTGAAAGCACAGAAATTCAGCCTGAAGGAGCTGATCCTGGAGTATCTCGGATACTTCAAAATCAAAGTCTACCGCAAGGTCATCCTGTTTACATTCATTTTTGTAACAGGCTATATTATGATGAACAACGGTACCGTATATGCCATGACCAGTGTTGTTGGAATGAACGAAGCACAGCAGGCTCTGTTCTGGACATTGAATCTGGGCATCTCCCTTGTATGTATTCCGATCGTATTCGGGATCGCGAACAAATGGGGAAAGAAGCAGGCCATGATGCTCTTCGTTGGCGTTTACGGAGCCAGCTCTGTCGTGTGGTTCATCCTCGGACTGTTCATGCACATCAGCTTTGGTTCCTTCCTGGCCTTCAGCGGCTGTGTCGCTTTGGGAACAACGGCGTTCTACTCACTGCTCTATTCACTGCTCTATGACTGCACCAATGTTAATACGCTGGCAACCGGTGAACAGAGAGAAGGCGGCATGCTGGCACTGCAGTATCTGGCCCAGACCCTTGGAGGCGCGCTGGCAGCGCTGCTTCTCGGATGGGGACTTCAGTTCGGAGGATATACAGAGGCGGCAGCGATCTCACATTCGACCATGCTCGTTGTATGGGCGCTCGTCACGATCGTTCCTGCAATTCTGGTCGCGATCAGCATGATATTCCTCGGCAAGTACAACCTGAGCCGTAAAAAGTACGAAAGAGTCATCCAGGCCATTGCAGACCGTGATGAAGGAAAGGAAATTGACTTATCAGAGTTCGATGACATCATTTAAGAACAGAGACCACAATGCTAGTACTATTTAACGGAAAAGTGTATTGCAGCGGCCGGTTCGATGAGGCCGTCGTGATCGATGATCAGAAAATACAATATACCGGAACAAACGACGGAGCCTTTGCCGCAGCCGGCGAGGAAGCCGACAGAATCGATCTGGGCGGCAGGCTCGTTGTCCCCGGGTTTATCGACTCCCATGCTCACGGGGGACTTATGACGGCTTCGTTCAAAGGCAAGATCAACCTGTTTGAAGGTGATACCGTCGAAGAGTATCTGGATATCATTAGGCGGTATGTGGCAGAGCATCCGGATCATAAGGTTTACAAAGGCGCCGGATGGAGCTCGCCGCTGTTTGGTGAGGTTGGCCCGGCCAAAGAACTTCTGGATGAGATCTGCAGCGACAGGCCGATCGTGCTGAAGGGAGCAGAGGGGCACTCGCTGTGGGCAAATTCACGGGCGATCGAACTTGCCGGCGTCGATGAACATACCCCTAATCCCATGGGCGGCGTCATCGAGCGGAATCCGGATGGGAGCATCCATGGGACATTCAAGGATGAAGCACAGAGCATCATCGACGCAGCGGTCGAGGATGATCCCGTCGCGCTCTACAAGGAGACGATTCTGGATTATCAGGACGCGATGGCGGCATTGGGTTATACGGCCGTTGCGGAGCTTATGGTCAAACGGGGCAGCAACATCCACAAAGCGGCGATCGAGCTTGCTGAGGAAGGCAAACTGAAGATGAAATATCTGCAGGAGTTTACGGTCTCACCGCTTACGGTTGACGAGGATCTGAGGCTTTTGCGTGATCGAAGGCCCGGCGTCCGGAACAAGTACATTCGAGATCAGTATGCCAAGATCTTCATCGACGGCGTCCTGGAAAGCCAGACTGCCTGGCTGAAACAGCCCTACAGCAACCGGCCGGACTTCTGCGGTGAACCGCTGTGGACCGATGAGAAGCTGTTCGAAACCTGCGCCGAAATCGACCGAATGGGTTATGACATCCACTTTCATGTCATCGGCGACCGGGCGGTTGCCCAGATGATCGACGCGATGGAATATGTCGCAAAGGCCAACGGACCGAGAGACCGCAGGCCGGTGGCAGCGCACATCCAGATCATGGATCCTGCGGACATTCTGCGAATGAAAGAAGCAGGCTTTGTCTTCGACGCAAATCCATACTGGTTCTTTAAGGACGAAATATACTCGAAGCTCAATGAATATCCCATGCTCGGCGAACGCGCGGATCATCAGTATCCCATGAAATCCATCATGGATGCAGGTATCGTGGTTGGCGTAGGAAGCGACTATCCCATCACGGAGGTTCCTTCACCGCTGTACTGTATGAAGACCGGAGTGCAGAGAGTTGCTTACGAGGCGGAAGCGGATGATGAAGCATCCCTGCTCAATCCGGACGAAAGAGTCAGCTTCGATGAGATGTTCAAATGCGTTACGATCAACAGCGCATATGCCATGCGAATCGAGAACATCACCGGATCGATCGAAGTGGGAAAGGACGCAGACCTGGTCGTTTTGGACAGAAACATCTTCGGCGACAGCCATTTCTACGAGGCACAGGTTGACATGACCATTTCGGAGGGCGATATCATATACAGGAGGTGAGGAGCTCGGCGTTGGGATAAGGCTGCGGGGAGATTTTCAGCGTAAGAAACTCCGGAGTTGCGGCTCCGGAGCAAACAGGCTGGTTACTACTTAAGAAATCGCTCCAGCCATTTGCAAATGCAGAAGGCAGCTACACTTGCTATGAGCGATACTAAAAATGAAGTGGAAATGCTCATGAGCTCACCTCCTTTCTGATGCCAGATTGGAGAGTAGCAACAAACATATATTAGCATAAATGTAAATATATTACAATACGATATTGACATTTGTTTTCCATTTGCTATAATAATGACAGGCAAAATGAAGTGGAATTCATGCGCTCACAGACTGCTCCGGAGTTGCGGCTCCGGAGTTGTTTTTTACCATCTCCATTGCGAGGTGGTTTTTTTCTGCAGCAAAGGGTTCGTCATGAAATAATGGGTTTTCCGGAGAAGTTAATAGGACTAAAGATCTATGAATTTCTGCGCGAACAACTAGGATGATAATCGGAGATAAAATTGTGTGCTATAATGAGGAAAAACCAGGGGGACAGAATGAGAAAATATCAACTGCTTTTGATCGGCTTCATAATACTGCTGAGCGCGGTGGCTTTTGCATCATGCTCCGGAGATAAAGAGGAGCCGGCTGTGGTGTCGGAGAGCGTCGACACGCCGGTCACTATCACGGGATACACGGATTTCGGGAAGGGAGATCCGTATTTCCTGAAAGAAGGAGATACGATCGCAGTCATCACGCCGTCCGCGATACCAAGTGAGAAACAGATCGAAGACACGATGAAGGGTCTGAAAGATTGGGGATATGTTCCCATCAAAGGGAAATATGTTTCGGTGGAAGAGAGAACGCTGGAGAACTGCGTCGAGGATCTGAAATGGGCGCTCAGCGATCCGGAAATCAAGGCGGTGTTCTGCGTCCGGGGAGGGTACGCGTCCACTGAGGTCATGGATGTGTTTCCGCTAGCGGAAATCCGAAAGGCCAACAAACCAATCATCGGTTACAGTGACATCACCGCGTATCATTCCGCGTGGACGGTGGCGGACCTCATGTCCATTCACGCGCCGATGAGCGGTTCCTTTGATTTTGTTTCGGAAGACAGCGCGAACGCCGTGGAAAAGAGCCTCAAGGGTCAGATTCCGATCTACAGCTGCCGGGGAAGCGAATATGATGTTCGGGGTTCCGCGGAGGGGGTGCTGATTGGAGGCAATCTGGCGACCCTGACCGCAGTGCTGAATACGGCGTACGACTGCACCAGGACCGACAAACCGTACATACTGTTTTTGGAAGAAGTCAATGAGGATTATGAGCATATCCATCGGTTCCTGACCATCCTGAAGCATGCGGGAGTCCTCGATCAGGCGGAAGGCATCATTTTTGGCGAATGGGTGGATGTCCCCGCGGACTGTGAGTCCTACAGCGGCAGCTCAAGGGGCGGCGAATTCCGGTCGGTGGCCGACATGATCAGCAGAGAGTTTCTGAGCGATTGGGATAAGCCCGCCTGCTTCGGTTTTCCCGCCGGACATGGCGACGTGAATTTTCCGCTGCTGATGGGCGCGGAGTTAAAGCTGAATGTCGGCGAGGAGAACTTCACGATGGAGTGGGGTTCCGGTGCCGAGAAAACCGTCTTCACAACAGTAAAGGAATCTAACCAATGAGCAGAGCATTCGTCACCGACAAAGAAGATTGGATATATTGCGCAAAGGCAGGAGAGCGCTGCATGCACGCCGAGGAGGGGAAAGCATGCAGAAACACCGCCTGTGAGCATTTCACCAAGGAAGTGAAGACGCCGGCCCGGAGCACGGGCGCCGTCAAAGTTGTCAAGCGCAAGCCAAAAGAAACGAAAGACGCGAAGGCTGCAAAGGCCGTCAAACCATCGCCTGCCCAGCCGAGCCGAGCAACGAAGAAATCTACGCTGAAGAAGCCCAGGAAGTGGGGCGGACGGAGCGGAAATATATTCGACTAAATTGACATACTTTTTTCGTTTGTTATAATGAAGTCAGGCAAAATGAAGTGGAATTCATGAGCTCACAGACTGCTCCGGAGTTGCGGCTCCGGAGTTGTTTTTTATTACCGAGAGTTATTGACTTATGTCAAAAACACCCATACAATAATAACTGACATATGTCAGAAAGGAGCGCTTATGGCAAGACCAATCCGATGCCGCAGAATTGAACAGTTGCCGGTCTATCGCAGTTTTTCGCCGGATGATATAACCGACGCCGAGAGTGTACGGATGACAGTGGATGAATTCGAGGCGTTGAGGCTTTTGGACGATGAAGGTCTTACACAGGAAGCCTGTGCCGCCAGAATGCATATTGCCCGCACTACAGTCACGGCGATCTATGACAGCGCAAGGAAGAAGATAGCAGATGCGCTTGTTCATGGAAAGCGACTTCTGATCACCGGCGGTTGCTGTGAATTTGCGCCGGTGCAAATCCAACAAAAAATTATGACGAAAGGAAACGACACAATGAGAATCGCAGTCACTTATGAAAATGGAGAAATATTTCAGCACTTCGGACATTCCGAACAGTTCAAACTGTATGATGTCGAAGATGGGAAGATCATAGGAGAACAGATCGTAGACACAAACGGGAGTGGCCATGGCGCTTTGGGTGGCTTCTTACAGGCTGCTAAGGTGGACGCGCTGATTTGCGGCGGCATCGGCATGGGAGCTCAAATGGCACTGGCAGACGCCCAGATCAAACTCTACGCCGGCGTTAAGGGATCAGCAGATGAAGCTGCAAAAGCCCTCGCTTCCGGAACATTAGACTACGATCCGGACGCCAAATGCGACCACCACGGCCAGCACCACGGTGGAGAGTGCGGACACGATCACTGTGCAGAGCATCACTGCCAGGGGAATGGCCACGGAAACAATTTCTGATTCGATTAACACCAACCAGTATACCAACCAACCTGTCTTTTAATCCGGACAGCCAGACCCTTGTCAGACAACCTAATCAATGCTATAAATAATTAGGAAAAGAAATCACAAATAAACCATGAAGAGCACGTTAGGGACAGGCCCGACGATCGTGCAGCAACCTGCCGGCAGCAGATGCAAAAGCAAAACAGCCAGTAAGGTGCTAAAGCCTGAGCGATGGGATCATACAGGAAACACCAGTAAGTCTCATCGCACCGATGGGACTTTTTCATTGTGATCCGAATGGGGATACGGAAAGGAGAACAACTATGAACAAAGAAAGAAGGAACAAGATCGGAGCACCGGTCCCGGTCTCAAAGGAACACCCCTGCGAACCGAATGATGTAGTTTCGCATTACGGCGGATTTCACCTTAAACTGGTGGTGGAAGTGGATGCAGACGGCCTGCCAACAAGGATGCTCCCAACGAAGGGCAATGTGATCGTGCTTGATGAGGACATCCTGGCAAAAGATGACGGAACGCTCTATCACACGGATCTCACTTTTACAGAGGAGTACTGGAAGAGAATGGCGCCGTACGCGTTTTGGAAAACGAATGAATCAGTGCATAGAAGACTGTAGAGTTTTAAGGACACTTAAGATACGAGGTACGTAATTATGAATAAAGATAAGGATAGAAACATGACGTAAAAATGAAAGAGAAGACCTATCAACATAAATTGTTTGGGCTTTTAACTTTATGTGTGTTTTTCTATGGACAGTCAAAAATAGATAATATGAAGTGACCCCCACAATTGTAGATTCGTGGATTTACCCGTATACTGAATGTATTCGGTACAATTCAGAAGCGGGGATTACCGCATACAATGGGAGGTCACTATGAATAGGATAG
>Ga0256404_1006358_pt1 | contig 19661 bp, 18 predicted proteins | sample RumenRJG_01DNA_FD_185990 | JGI IMG/M metagenome (GOLD analysis project Ga0256404, IMG submission 185990) | Bovine rumen microbial communities from Lethbridge, Alberta, Canada - RJG_01 | ecosystem: Host-associated > Mammals > Digestive system > Stomach > Rumen | place: Canada: Alberta | collected...
TATGTCGAGATATTCACCGATAGCGAGGAGCCGCTCCTGCTCCCGTACTTGTTTTGTACCGATGGAAGCCTGTCGGGCCGCTATCTCAGCGAGGCGCACTCCCGTGTTCAAGGCTCCTCCTGCGTAGATCGTCTGACGTGCTTCGAGTGCGAAGTCGTTGCCGAAATGAGGGGAGTGAAAACCGTGGGCGTCTCCGAAGTGGCGGTTTGTCATCAAAGCGTTTCCGATGTAACTGGCGCTGAGACTCGTGTTGATATCCGGCAGTTTCTGACTCTTCGCTACTTCGATGCCTTGCTGCGCAATCTCTTCCGTGGATCGCTGCGCCCGCAGACTCTTACTGTTCGCTTCTACAAGTTCAAAGAGTTGATGGATGGTTACTTGTTTAGCATTACCTTGTCCCCAGATTGCATGAGGTGCTGCAAAAGCTAAACATAGTGCGAATACTATTTCTTGTCGATTCATTTCTATGCTGTTTATCGTTTGCAAAATTACGACAATTCCAACTGTTAAGCACTTTAAATATTTCGCGGGTCATGGTATTTATCGGTACAATAGTGCTGAAAATTGAAATAAAATCACCATCTTTGCAGCATAATTCGGAAATAAAGACTGATAGAAACAGAATAATGGACAAAGAAACGATGGTGATCCAGCGGGCTACTCTGACAGAGTCGGATCTCGCACGGTGGCAAGATGAGGGCATGCTGCTTGAAGATGGCTGTCTGCTCTATTGTGTGTCGGGGGATGCTGTGCTTACCGTGAATTTCGATACATGGACCTTTACGCGCCGCTCTGTGATCATCCTCTTCCCAGGTGATATGGTGGAAGTAAGCTCAGTAACGGACGATTTCAAGGTGCAGATGCTCCGCTATAGTGCTTCGTTACTTCGGGAGGCTTCCTTACAGTTGGAGCAGACGGTCTATTCGCTATTGAGGAAGGACCGGTGTCGTGGTGCCTCGCCGTTAGTAGAGGATATCGTCAGTCAGATCTTTGAACTCTTGAAGAATTATCAAGAGGTGTGTCCGGATAGTTTCAATCAGATTGTGCTTCTCCAGCTTAAGGCTTTTTTCCTTGGTTTCCACAATTATCTCCTCCGTAATCCGCATGAAGTGCAGCCGGAGGAAGGCTCCGAGCGCATCAATGAACTCTTCTCGCGCTTCATGGAGACGATCATGGAGCATTACAAAGAGAGCCGGGAGGTCGCGTTCTATGCCGCCCGGCTCCATATCTCTCCCAAGTATCTGTTCAATATCTCGCTTGCAAAGACTGGGCGTTCGCCGAAGACGATCATTGATCATTATGTCATCATGCAGCTCAAGCTCTTGCTGCGTACATCTACGGAGAGCATCAAGCAGATTGCCTGGGATTATCATTTCAACGACGACTCCTTCTTCTGCCGTTACTTCAAGAGCCACACGGGCCTCTCCCCACAACAGTTCAGGAAGGGAGTCGTTTAAGGTGTTAGGTGATTCTTACACACCTTACACCTTACAAACCTTACAATAAGGTTTTTCTAAGTCGTTGCTTAGAACTCTACCGGTACCACGAGCTTCATCGTAATGTTGCGGCCCATGTTGTAGATGCCCGGGTGACCGTTGTCGGGAGTCGCCTCCACATATTTCAGCCTACTGAGATGACTCTGATAGGCACGGTTGAAGAGGTTGGTGCAGCCGAGATAGAGGCTGGCACGCTTCACACCATGGATCTTCAGGTCGGTGCCTGCGAGAATGTTGAATAATGTGTAGGAAGGTGTTGCGGTCTCCGTACCGTTGAGCGCATAGAAATGGTTCTGATGAAGGTCACACTCAGCCTGAAGAGCAACGTAAGTGTTGTTCAGAACTTTGCCGTCACGGATGAGGTCGTAACGCAGGTCGCTGGTGAAGCGAGGCGCCGGCGTCCAGGGGAGATATTTGCTCTCGTGCGGCTGGTGGAGTTGTACACTGTTGACATAAGAGAACGTGTTCTGGAAGTGGAGGCGATCAATAGGATGGAGGTCTATGCTCGCTTCTCCGCCGAGCATCCGCGCATTACCCTGACGGTACTGATACGTATCGTAGCCTTCGGTTTTAATGCCCGCCAACTTATCCGCGAAGATATAGTTGTCGATAAAGTTGGCAAAAAGCGATAACTGGAAGGAGATGAGATTGGAGGTATAGTCCCATCCTGCATCCATCTGCCAAGAATATTCCGGATGGAGGTTCCCATTGCCGAGCTCGTATCTCACAGAGCCTTCGTGCACCCCGTTGGAGCTCAGTTCGCTGAGGTTCGGAGCCCGGAAGCCGCGGGCGAGGTTGAGGCGTATATTCATCTTCGGGCTGACCGCATAGACGGCACCGACGCTCCCTGTGAAAGCAGAGAAGTTGCGACTGAGCTGTGTGAAAGTGTTCTCCAAAGCGAAGGTGTGGAGATGCCGGTTGTCGAATCTCACGCCACCGCTGAGCGTGAGTGCTCCGACCTTGTATGAACTCGTGGCGTAGGCACCGATGTCGAAAAGGTTATAAGCTGGAATGAGGTACTCGTCGCCCTCATTAAGCATTTTCTGGTACATGCCGTTAATACCCGTGGCAAGGTTCCAGTCACTCGTGAGCGGAAGCCGGTATTTAAGATCATAGTTGACAGTGTGGAGCTTCATGTCGAGGCCGGGTGCCGTCGGACTGTCCTCATATTCCTGCCGTTGGTTCTGCTGATAGGCGAGGATAGCCTGTAGCGTGCCGTTGCCAAGGAAGAACGAGTTGTCACTCACCACTTTATAGTGATATACTTGTTGGAAAGGCAGTTGCCTACCATAGGTGTAACTGTCGCTGCGCTCGCCTTCGGCGATGCCTGGTGTGAGGTTGTAATAGCTCAGTTTCAAATGTGTGTATCCCCAACTCCGGTTGATACCTGCCATTCCCTCTGCTGCCCGTTCGCGATACTGAGAACCAACGACATATTGGTCAATCTTGTCTTTGTAAGCATGGGCCAAGGTCTGTGACCAACGTGCGTTCCACACGATACCATCCTCGTTGCCTTTGAAGTTGACGGAGTATCCGAAAAGTCCGTTATTGGTTTGATATTGTGTCTCTGCGTTTGCCTCCATCGTTCCGAGGGGTGCAGTAGGCTCATCGTGGAAGATGATGGCACCGCCCATGGCATCACTGCCATACATCAAAGAGGCAGGACCTTTGAGGATCTCTGCGGACGATACACTTTCGGGGTCTATCTCTACGCCGTGCTCTTCGCCCCATTGGTTACCTTCCTGTCGGATCCCGTCGTTGACGACAACGACCCGGTTGAATCCGAGGCCGCGTACGACGGGCTTTGAGATGCCGCCACCTGTCGTGACCTGAGAGACACCGGGCTGGAAGCTCAGGGCGTCGATGATGTTCGTTGAAGGTGTAGCTGCTAACATGGTCTTGCCGACGACAGCGATGGGTGTCGGCGAGTCTTTCATCAGAGCCTGTCCTGTGAGACCTGTCACAACGACCTCGTTGATCATGGCATCCGATTCGTCCATCTTGAGGTTGAGCGTGTGTGTCGTCGAGAGGTCGATATTTTTGACGATTGTCTTATGCCCAAGATAACTCACTTGGATAGGTGTTGTCTTATCTGGAAGACGGGTGAACTCATAGTGACCGTTTTCATCTGTTGTCGTACCATTGGAGAGTTCTGGGAAATAAATAGTTACGCCGACAAGTTTCTCTCCGCTCTTCTTGTCAGTGATGGTTCCTGAAAGGATGTTGTCACCATTCAGGGTATCTGCCACGGCAGCCAAGCATGAGCATACCGTGAGCAGAAGAAATATGATTCTGTTCATAAGGAAAAATAATAATAAATGAATGGATTACCGAATAAGCTGTGTTTACCCGTAAACGGGTAAGCACAGTACCTAAATTTTACCCGTTTACGGGTAAACACATTACAGCATCGGCGGGCCGCGGAGCGCACAGACCCTTTGCTTCCTCAGACAAAGGGTATAGGAGGCTTTGTAACCGAGAGAAAAAGCAAAGCCGCAGACAGTGAGGACCGTAAGCTGGGTGCCGGCTACAAAAGGCAAGGCCAGGAACGTGCAAAGCACGCAGTGGTCGATAGTGAAGGTGTTGGACGAGAGGTGACCGTTGTGGTGGATGTGATGCAGACAGGCAGAGCACTCCGTGGTCATCAATCTCTGTTCTTGTTGGTGAGTGTGGAGAGAAGCGAACAACAGCATGGGGATGAACACTCCAAGGAGTATCCATGCACTTAGTTGCCGCCTATGATTCTGATTTCTCACAAATAGTCTTTTCTCGTTTGCAAAGTTAGTGTTTTCTTGTTATAATTGGAAAGATTTTAATAATTTTGCCAAGAAAATAAACAAATAATAGGGAAATGTCGATAAAACTGAAGCGTTCGGATGAGGAGATGCGCTGGAAGGTTCTCTCTTCTCAATATGTAGTGAAAGAACCGTGGATGACGGTTCGTAAAGACACACTGATGCTGCCCGACGGCCGTATCAAGGATGACTACTGGTCGTTGGAATATCCCGACTGGATCAATGTCATTGCTATCACGAAAGACGGCAAGTATCTCTTTGAGCGTCAGTACCGCCATGGCTTGGATGTAGTGGAGTGGGAGATCCCTGCCGGCGTGATAGAGAAAGGAGAGGAGCCTATGGCGGCTGCCCAACGTGAGCTGATGGAAGAGACCGGCTTTGGTGGTGGTGAATGGGAACCATTCATGAACCTTTGTCCGAACCCCGGTACTAATAACAATATCGCCCACACGTTCCTTGCCCGGGGCGTGGAACATGCAGGCGCGCAACATTTTGATGCCAATGAAGACTTGGATGTCTACCTCCTCACGGCTGCGGAGGTACGTGGCATCCTTGAGCGGGGTGAGATCATGCAGGCGTTGATGGCTGCTCCGCTGTGGCGGTTAGTTGCAACCCATGGTCTGTGATCGTGATGATGTGTCGCTTATAGAGATCACCGACCGCTTTCTTAAACACTTTTTTGCTCACTTGGAACGTACGTTTGATGTCGTCGGGCGCACTCTTGTCACCGAAAGGACAGAAGCCGTCATGACTCTTGATCCACGTTAAGAGCGTGTCGGCAAAGTCGAGTGTCTGACGACGTCCGGTGGGCTGAAGGATGATGTCGAGCTTGCCGTCAGGGCGTATTTTCTCTACGAAACCTTTCAGCTGGTCACCCGTGTGGACATACTGAAAGATCTGATCGCGATAGACGAGTCCTTGGTACTGGTTATTGACGATGACTTTGAAGCCGAGGTCCGTCTTCTGCCATACCAACAGGTCGACCTCTTGTCTTTCTTTTAAGCCCGCTGACTTGGCCGACAGGAGATATTTATCGATCTTCGCTGTTGCCACGATGCGGTAGCTCTCTTCGTCGAGATGGATATAGACAATGTAGCTTTCACCTATCTCCATCTTTTTCTTCTGCTCCCGGAAGGGACAGAAGAGATCCTTCATCAGTCCCCAGTTGAGGAAGGCACCATACTGGTTCACCCAGGTGCATTCGAGGCACGCAAAGTCGCCCACCTTGGCGAGGGGAGTCTCCGTCGTAGCCACTAACCGTTCCTCCTGATCAAGGTAGACGAAGCAACGAACACGGTCTCCGACCTTCGTTCCTTCCGGTACGTATTTCTTTGGCATGAGAATATCCCCCTCACGGCCTCCGTCAAGGAAGATGCCGAAGGTCTCCTTGCCACCGGTAGAGTGGGGATTGTCGCGCTGAGCAAGGCGCGTGACGGTGAGCGTGTTGTAGTCGCCCAAGCGCAATGAAGTCGTTTCGTGTTCCATAATTATAATGTTATTTCTCCTGAGCCGTAGCATTTATGATGGTCCGCATCGTAGATGACGCAGAACTGACCGGGTGCCACACCATGAATCTTGTCTTTACTGTGGATCGTATAAGTGTCGTCACCGTTATCGACGACCGTTGCTTCGTGAGAGTCGGGTGTATGACGAATCTTGAAAGTGACATGCTCGGGAAGCGACGTGACACCTTCTGTGAGGAAGTCGAAGCCGTGAATGATAAAGTCGCTCTTGTAAGCCGTCTGCGGATCATAGCCATGACTGACGTAGAGGATATTATTCTCAGCGTCTTTCTTCACGACGAACCACGGGCCGCCCCCGAGTCCGAGACCTTTGCGCTGTCCGATGGTATGGAACCAGTGTCCTTTATGCTCACCAATTTTCTTTCCGGTCTCCAGCTCGATGACATCCCCCGTCTTCTCTCCGACGTAGCGCCGGATATACTCATCGTAGTTGATGTTGCCTAAGAAGCAGATGCCTTGCGAGTCTTTACGCTTGGCATTGACGAGATGCTCGCGTTCAGCGATCTCTCTTACCTCATTTTTGACATAGTGTCCGATGGGGAAGAGTGCTTTCTTCAGTTGCCACTGATAGATCTGTGCGAGGAAGTCGGTCTGATCTTTTACGGGGTCAGGACTCGTTGTAAGCCATTTGTGGCCATCTATCCATTCCGTCTGGGCATAATGCCCGGTAGCGATGAGGTCATAGTCGTGTCCCATCTTCTCATCGAAGGCACCGAACTTGATGAGGCGGTTGCACATCACGTCGGGGTTGGGCGTGAGCCCCGCCTTCACTTTCTCCATGGTGTAGCGTGTCACCTGCGACCAGTACTCCTTGTGACAGTCGACAACCTGCAGCCTGCAGCCGTATTTGGCAGCCACCGCTGTTGCCATCTCAAGATCTTCCTCCGAGTTACAGTCCCATTCCTCTTTTTCTTCAGGTCCAATCTTGATGTAAAAACAGTCGGGGTGGATACCGCGTGAGGCAAACTCGTAGACCACCACGGAGGAGTCTACGCCGCCACTGAGCAATACTGCGATGCGCTGGTCTTTTATCTTGTCGTAATCAATCATCGTTGTCTTTTTCCCTCCTAATTTTTTTCCCTCCTAATTTTTTCCTCCTTATTTCTTTTCATCTGTTGTCTTTTGACTTCCTTTCGTTTCTTCCTCCAGCCGTTTCTCTTCCATGGCTTTGTTGTAAGCATCGACGATAGGGTCACCGGTGGTGTCCATCTCCTGAAACTTCTGCCGTACAATCTTCAAATGTTTACGATCGCGTCGTCCACGGCGGTCAAGAATATTGGCGAGGTCGAAACTGCCAAGTACGCCCGACTTGGGACTGGGCAGCGGGTTATAGCCGACACCTCTTTTCACTTGTTGGTTGATATCGTTCTTTCCCCATACTGTCACCTCATTGATAGCAGAGCCCGCCGGGATGAGAGACGTTGTATCTTTCAGTTCCTTAGCAAGTAAACGTTCCGGGATATAATTGTGTTTAAACACGGTGATCGTATCAAACGATGCAGGCACATAACAGATACCGCGCCAGTTGGTGGTGTCACGATACCCTGCTTTCGTACTCACAATAACGCCTCGCATGGGGACCTTTGTCTCAATATCGACAACAACGAGCTTTTTTCGCTGTGGTTCCTGTGCCGTTGTGCAAAGGGCAGTGAGCGCGAATATGAAGGAAAGAATATATCTGAGCATAATGAATGTAGATAGAGGGGATAGAAGCTATAGAGGCTATAGAAGCTATAGAGGCTATAGGCTTTATGGTCTATCCTTTAACCGATAATTTTATTCCAATCGTCGAGCAGCTCCGTGATCTTCTGATAGAGGAGGTTGGGCTTCTCCGCGAGCAGGTCGCTGTCGGGGAGTGGTCCGCTGTTGATGCCGATGGTGAAACATCCGGCTGCTACTCCTGCATGGATTCCTAAGGGCGCATTCTCTACGACGATGCCTTCCCACGGTTTTAGGTTGCCAGCTTTCCGCAGTCCGGTGAGATAAGGATCGGGATCGGGCTTGCCTCGCGTGACATCATAAGCTGTCGTGATATGGTCTGGCGCGAGCCATTGTCCAAAGTCGTGATGAAGTCGTGCGATGAGTGGCTTCTGTGCACTTCCCGTGACGACATTCACCGAAAGTCCTGCATCCGTGATGCGCTGCATGAGTTCCTTCACACCCTCGAAGATAGGCGCCTCTGGCATGGCATGGAAGATGTTGCTCTTCACTCCATACATCTCTTTGGCTTTCTCATCAGAGATGTCAATGCCTTTCTGTTGCTTGACGAGCATCTTCACGGTGTCGAAGCCGCGTGCCCCTTCTGTGGCGTACGCATCGTCGGCTGTCATGTTGATGCCGAACTGTGCCATGGACTTCTGCCAGGCAATGGCATGATGCGGCATGGAGTCGTAGAGCACGCCGTCCATATCGAAAAGCACGGCCTTGGGGTGGAACTCCACCCCAGAGGTCGTGTTGTAAGAGTTGATGGCTTGTTGGATATCCATCATTGAGTATTTATCACTAATAGTATTTACCACTAATTACTTCTCCTCGGCGAGACGCTTCTGGATAGCAACGGTCTCGTCCTCGTAGCCGGGCTTGCCAAGCAGGGCGAACATGTTCTTCTTATAAGCCTCTACACCGGGCTGGTTGAACGGGTTCACGCCCTCCAACAGACCGCTGATGCCACAAGCCTTTTCGAAGAAGTAGATGACCTGACCGAGATAGTACTCATCCAACTTAGGAACGCTGACGCGGATGTTAGGAACACCACCGTCGACGTGAGCCAGGCGGGTGCCGAGCTCAGCCATCTTGTTGACAGCATCCACGCGCTTGCCCTCTAAGAAGTTGAGTCCGTCGAGGTTCTCGTCATCGTGTGGGAAGAGGAGCTTGCGGTTAGGCTGCTCGATAGAGATGACGGTCTCAAAGATCGAACGCTCACCCTGCTGGATCCACTGGCCCATAGAGTGGAGGTCTGTGGTGAAGTCGCAGGCTGCCGGGAAGATACCCTTGCCATCCTTACCCTCGCTCTCTCCGTAGAGCTGTTTCCACCACTCTGCGATGAAGTGAAGCTTGGGCTGGAAGTCAGCGAGAATCTCAATCTTCTTGCCAGCTTGTGTATAGAGTGCCTGACGTGTAGCGGCGTACTGTGCAGAGATGTTCTCCTCGAACGGCACGTCGACGGCCGTTGCTTTTTCCATATCGCGTGCACCCTTGACGAGGGCCTTGATGTCGAATCCCGCTACAGCGATAGGCAGCAGACCTACCGGTGTGAGGACAGAGAAACGGCCACCTACATTGTCGGGGATAACGAACGTCTTGTAACCCTCTTTCTCTGCCGTCTTACGGGCAGCGCCCTTGACTGCGTCTGTGATAGCAACGATGACATCTTTGGCCTCGTCCTTGCCACGCTGAGCCTCGCACTGTTTCTTCAACAGACGAAAGGTGAGGGCTGTCTCTGTTGTTGTGCCACTCTTGGAGATGTTGATGACACCAAACTTCTTGTCCTTGAGATAATCGGTCAGTTCAGCGAGGTAATCTTCAGAGATGCTGTTACCAGCGAAGATGACGTTAGGAGCCTTCGAACCATCGTTGACGAGCCACTGCAGTGAGTTGCCGAGGGCTTCAATGACGGCGCGGGCACCGAGGTAGGATCCACCGATACCAGCTACGACAACCGTGTCGCACTTAGCACGGAGCAGTTCGGCGCAAGCCTCGACATCGTTAAGAAAATCGTCTGTGATCTCTGAGGGAAGGTGGAGCCAGCCCAAGAAATCATTACCTGCACATGTGCCGTTCTCAAGAGCTTCCTGAGCGGCTTTGACCTTAGGCTCATAATCCTTCACTGAATTGGCAGCGAGGAACTGAGCAGCCTTGGAGGTGTCTAACTTAATGTTTTCCATGATGACAAAATTTCATGCATTGAGGACAGAAAGACATAAAGAACATATTTTTTATAAAGACAAATCTACTTTTCTGTAAAGACAGATCTACTTTTCTATAAAGACAGACTTACTTTTCTATAAAAACAGATCAACTTTTCTGTAAAGACAGATCTTGCTTTATGTGTAGAATATGTTTTAAATGTCTTTGAGCATCGTTGCTTTTGTTATTTGATTAAAATTATAGTTTACGATACGTTTTATATTTTCGTTTTATTTCTATTTTATCACTGCCAAAATTGACGAGGATACCATTCTCGATGTTCAGCGCAGTGAGGTAGTTGACGAGTTGCACTTCGTTTTCCAATGACAGATGTTGAGTAGCCTTCAGTTCGATGATGATGTTTTTGTTTACAATCATATCTGCTTTATAGCTCCCCACGACATGATTTTTATAAAAGACATTGACGGGTACTTCCGTTTCTACCGGAATACCCTGATCTTTGAGTTCGATATACAGTGCATTCTTGTATACCTTCTCAAGGAATCCGGGCGAGAGTACACCGCGCACATTATAGATGTATTGGATAATCCTCTTTATGAGTAACTCATCATTTGCACTATCCATATTTATGTTGTTTTATAAGTTCAAAAAACTTGTTTATAACAATCTATCAAAATATGTCTTCATGTCTATTTGTCAACAATATATTTATATGTCAGCAATATTTTTATATGTCAACAATATATTTATATGTCAGCAATATGTGTTTTATGTCTTTCTGTCAATATGTATTTTATGTCTTTCTGTCTACCAACTTGTCTTTATGTCAACCTCACGGTCAGCGCCAGGATGGCTTCCGCCGGGTTCATCTGTCGATAGAGGATGTCATAGACGGTGTCGAGAATCGGCATGTCTACATGCGCCTGCTTGTTAAGCTCTGCCATACACTTTGTGCCGTAGTAGCCTTCCGCCACCATCTTCATCTCGAGTTGTGCACTTTCTACGCTATATCCTCTGCCAATCATCGTACCGAACGTACGGTTACGTGAGAAGTTAGAATAACAGGTCACGGCGAGGTCACCGAGGTACACACTGTCGCAGATATTTCTTTTCGCTGGTGATACCGCTGTCAGGTATCGGTCCATCTCGCGTACACAGTTGGTGAGCAATACCGCCATGAAGTTGTCGCCATAGCGCAGTCCGTTGCAGATCCCCGCGCAGATGGCGTAGACGTTTTTTAGGACGGCTGCGTACTCGATGCCGACGATGTCCTCAGATGTCTCCACACGAACGTAATCGCTGCGCAGCACGTTGGCGAACGCCTCTGACGTTTTCTCATCCGTGCATCCTATCGTGAGATAGGTGAGCCGGTTCATCGCCACCTCTTCGGCGTGTGAGGGACCGCCGATACACAGGATATGTTCCTGCGGCACGTTGTAACGGGTGTGGAAATACTCGCTCACGACCATGTCCTCGTCTGGCACGATGCCTTTGACCGCCGTCACGATCGTCTTGGCACTGATGTCTGTCGTGAGCTTGGCTAAGTGATTCTTCAGATAAGGCGAGGGCGTGACGAAGATGAGCGTGTCGTATTTCCGGGCTATCTCATTAAGATCCGCCGAGAACGTTATTTGGTTCGTGTCGAAGTTGAGCGCCGTGAGATAGGCAGGGTTATGTCCGAGCTTCTTAAACGCCGCGATGCGGTCACTTCGTCTCATGTACCACCCGATATGACCCGTCCGTGCCACCACCATTTTGGCGATGGCGGTAGCCCACGAGCCTCCTCCGATGATGGCGATGCCACCTTCGATGCCGCCCCATGGCTTCATGGGGTGCAGCACTTTCTGCCAAAGGTTGTTGAAGAAGCTCATTGTTGTTGTTCGGATGTTAATTGTAAATTCGGACGGCCACAAGGGCGCGCCTTTAGATACAGACGGCCACAAGGGCCGCCCCTGTTAGGCGCGGTCGATCCACTGCTGGATGGTGTCGAGATCCGGCTTGTCGTAGCCGAGCTTGTATTTCTTGTTGATCTCGAGCATCTTCTGCTGCAGCGCCTGCGCCTTGACATCCTTGATGTCGGAGATGAGGTTATAGCCGGCTTTGCGCAGCACGTAGACCCAGTTCTCGGGCACCCCGATCTTGTCTTCCCAGTCCTTGACACTTGTCTGCGGCATTTTCACCTCAGGCTTAAGCTGCGGGAAGAGCATGACCTCTTGGATGAAGTCCTTAGCGGTCATGAGCATCACGAGGCGGTCGATACCGATACCGATACCGCTCGTCGGCGGCATGCCGTACTGCAGGGCGCGGAGGAAGTCGTGATCGATGACCATCGCCTCGTCGTCACCTTTGTCGGCCAGCTTCATCTGGTCGATGAAACGCTGCTCCTGGTCGAGCGGGTCGTTGAGCTCGGAGTAGGCGTTGGCCAGCTCCTTACCGTTGACCATGAGCTCGAAGCGCTCTGTCAGGCCTGGCTTAGAACGGTGCATCTTCGTCAGCGGCGACATCTCAACAGGATAGTCGATGATGAATGTCGGCTGGATATACGTGCCCTCGCAGAAGTCGCCAAAGATCTCGTCGATGAGCTTACCCTTGCCCATGGCATCCGTGATGGTGTCCATCTTGAGCTTGTTCACGGCGATGTCGCGGATCTCTTCCTCTGTCTTGTCGGAGAGGTCATAGCCTGTCTTCTCCTTGATGGCATCGAGGATCGTGACGCGTGGGAACGGAGCTTTGTAGCTGATGACCTTGCCGTCGGGATAGTGAACCTCCGGCGCGCCGTTGACAGCGATACAGATCGTCTCAAGCATCTTCTCCGTGAACGACATCATCCATTTGTAATCCTTGTAGGCCACGTAGAGCTCCATGAGCGTGAACTCCGGGTTGTGGTTCTTGTCCATACCCTCGTTGCGGAAAGCCTTGCCGATCTCGTAGACACCCTCGAAGCCACCGACGATGAGGCGTTTCAGATACAGCTCCAGGGCGATACGCAGATACATGTCGGTATCGAGGGCGTTATAGTGCGTGATGAACGGGCGGGCTGTGGCACCCCCGGCGATGGTCTGCAGCACCGGAGTCTCTACCTCCGTGTACCCGGCATCGTCGAAGAATTTGCGCATGGTGCGGATGACGGTAGCGCGGTTGATGAACGTCTGCTTCACGCCATCGTTGACAATCAGGTCCACGTAGCGCTGGCGGGCGCGCATCTCAGGGTCGTCAAACTTGTCGTAAGCCACGCCGTCCTTATATTTCACGATAGGCAGTGGCTTAAGACTCTTAGAGAGCAGTGTGAGCTCCTGCGCGTGAACAGAGATCTCGCCGGTCTGCGTCTTGAACACGAAGCCGCGGATGCCGACAATGTCGCCGATGTCGAGCAGTTTCTTGAAGACCGTGTTGTACATATCTTTGTTCTCACCCGGGCAGATGTCGTCGCGAGTGACATAGACCTGGATACGGCCTTTGCTGTCCTGAAGCTCCATGAAGCTGGCTTTGCCCATGACACGGCGGCTCATCATACGTCCGGCGATGACGACCTCCGGCTTTTCTCCCTCCTTGAAGTTCTGCTTGATGTCGGTGCTGAAAGCTGTTACGGGGAACTCAGCAGCGGGGTAGGGGTTGATGCCCATCTCGCGCAACTGTTGCAGGCTCTGGCGGCGGCCAATTTCCTGCTCACTCAACTCTAATATATTCATGTCTGATATCAGTTATTTTTTGTCTACATGCAAAGTTACGGTTTTTTCTTCAATACAAAGCACGATTGACAATAATTAGCAGGCAGATGATGTAATTATATTGCGCAAATCCTTGGCGTTACGAAAAAATAATCGTAAGTTTGCAAGACAGTAAATATAAGGACAGCTATATGAATATAGAAAAACAGAAGAAAGTCATTGAGAACCAAGACGGGCTGAGCCGCACGCTGGGCATGGAGTTTCTCTCCACGCCCGACGAGGATACGTGTATGGCCCGTATGAAGGTCGACGGCCGTAACAGTCAGCCTTTTGGGTTCCTCTCGGGCGGTGCCTCCCTGGCTTTAGCAGAGAATCTGGCCGGAGTGGGCTCCATGGCGCTTTGTCCGAAGAAAATACCTGTTGGCATCAATGTGAGCGGCTCGCATGTGCAGGCCGTGCTCGAGGGTGACACCGTGACGGCGTATGGCAAACTGCAGTTTAAGGGCCATACGTTACATGAGTGGCAAGTAGATATCAAGAACTCCAAGGGAGAACTTATATCGACGGTCCATGTCACTAATTATCTCATATCTCCGCGAAAATAATATGAACGAAGTTTATTACCGGTTTCCAGACACTTCCCACTACCATCATGTGTGGGGATCGACGGAGACGTTGCACGATATAGAGAGCCTTGCAGGAAAGCAGGGCTTTGTGTTTGCACCCTTCGAGCCGGGTGGCGAGCACCCGCTCGTCCTCGTCCATACGGATCAAGAGGAGCTCGCATCCACAGACAGCGAGCCGGTGGACACGGCGACGAGCGTGTTGAACGAAACCGATCATCATGCAGCGTATCAGGAGGCTTTTGCAAAGATGCATGGCCAGATTGATAACGAAAAGTTGTGGAAAGTGGTGCTGGCGCGCCGTTCAGATATCGAACTGGCACAGCCACTCGATGTCCGGGCACTGTTTATCAAGGCCTGTCAGATGTATCCGCATCAGATGATCGCTCTTGTCCATACCGAGGCCACGGGCACATGGCTCATGGCAACGCCTGAGCTGTTGCTCGGAAGGACTGGGGACCGTTGGGCTACGATGGCGTTGGCGGGTACCCTGTCTACTCCCGGTCCATGGGATGACAAGAACATGCGGGAGCAGGCTTATGTGGCTTATTATATCCGTAATTGTTTGCTGCGCCGTTGCTATTGGGTCAATCAGAAGGCGGTGCGAACCACGATGGCTGCCAAACTCTATCATCTGCGTACCGATTTTGAGTTTGCCCTGAGCGATGATGCAGAGATTGTGAAAGTGCTCAACGACCTTTTCCCTACGCCCGCTGTCTGTGGCATGCCGAAGGAGCGTGCCTTAGCGGTCATCAACGACGGAGAGCACTTTGACAGAAAATATTATAGTGGATTCTGTGGGCCATTGAATCTCACGGATACCTCCCATCCCGATGCTTCTCTATACGTCTCTTTGCGCTGCATGCAGATAGAAGGTGCCTGCTGCCATCTCTATGCCGGCGGCGGACTGCTCCGGGAAAGTGATGAAAAGACAGAATGGAAAGAGACGGAAAAGAAAATGGAAACCATGAAAGCGACCCTTCGGTAACGTGACACAACTGAGGCAGGATCGTGACACAACTGAGGCAGGATCGTGACACAACTGAGGTAGGATCGTGACACAGCTGAGGCAGGATCGTGACACAACTGAGGCAGGATCGTGACACGTATGAGGCACGATCGTGACACGTCCGAGGCGCGATGACTTTGAAGTAGAAATGATGTGTTCTGATGATGTATTCTGATAAGGAAAATGTAGGTATTCTTACGGCACTTCTTGTGGCTCACGGTGTGCGTCATGCCGTTGTCTGTCCGGGCTCGCGCAATGCGCCGATCGTGCATAATCTCGATACGTGCCCGTCAATAGCGTGTTATCCTGTTACTGACGAGCGCAGTGCGGGGTTCTATGCCCTTGGTATCGCGCTCGCCACGGGGTTGCCAACGGTTGTGTGTGTCACTTCCGGCACGGCGCTGCTTGACCTCGCCCCGGCTATGGCGGAGGCTTATTATCAGCATGTGCCGGTCGTCGTGGTGTCAGCAGACAGACCTCCGCAGTGGATTGACCAGCTTGATGGTCAGACGCTGCCGCAAGGCGATGCCTTGGGACGGTTCGTCAGGAAGACGGTGACGCTCCCCGACGTACAGCACGATGTGGAGAGACATTGGTACTGCAACCGGCTCGTGAACGAGGCTTTGCTTGCGGCTGTTCAGGAAGGCGGGGGACCCGTGCATATCAACGTGCCCTTGGACAAACCGTTATATAATTTTACCACGCCAGAACTACCGCAAGAACGCAAAATAACCCTTCTGGCTCCTTGTGCGGCGGTGGATATCGCCCCCATGCTTCAACAACTCTATGCAGCCAAACGACCGGTGATCGTCATCGGACAGATGCAAAAGAAAGAGCTGCCGGAGGCTGTCCTGGAGCATCTCCGGAAGCGTCATTATGTCGTCTTGCAGGAGACGCTGAGTGGGTACTGCTCCTGGAATATACCCTTTACGGGGGTTGAAGCGCTGGAAGATCTTTCCGAGAAAGGGGATGCCGTCGTGTTCCCCGATTTCATCCTTTACGTGGGCCGCACGTTGGTGAGCCCTCGTCTGAAACAGTATCTCCGCAGGGCGGAGCAGGCGGTCTGTTGGCGTGTGGATGAGCGGGGCGAGATCGCGGATACGTTCATGAATCTCACGGGCATTGTTCAAGCCCGGGCTGCCGACGTCTTGAGCTCCATAGACAGAGAGGCTCCCATCGGTTGGCATGCTGCCTGGGAAGGCATTCGGTTGAAGGCCGTTTCTTCTCTGAAACACCAGGGCCTCCGATATTCTTCCGTGCTCGCCGTGAAGAAGTTGGAAGAGCTGATTGGTGATCAGGATGTTGTTGAGCATTATGCCAACAGCATGGCGGTGCGTTACGGATGTCTCTATGCCCGGCACCATATCTTGTGTAATCGTGGTGTCAACGGCATCGACGGGTCGCTCTCGACGGCAGCGGGCTGCTCCTTGGTGACGGGCAAAAAGGTGTATTGCATCATTGGAGACCTGAGTTTCTTCTACGACCGCAATGCCCTGTGGAACAGCAAGCTGCGTGGTAACCTGCGGATCCTCTTATTAAATAATGGTGGCGGCGGGATCTTCGAGAAGTTCTCTGCGCACCTTCAGGAAGCGGAGGATATGCGTAATGTCATGGCGCAGCATTATACTACGGCAGAAGGTTTTTGTGCCGATAATGACATCGAGTATCATTATGCGGATCAGGAAGACCGTCTCGAACGAGAATTAAAGGCGCTCACGCGGACAGAGGCTACGCGCCCGGTTGTGCTTGAGGTGAGAACCGATGCGGAGGAGGATTGGAAGGATTATCAAACAACAAAATAACTATGGCAAGAGAATGGAAAAAGATTGAGGGTTTCGACTTTAAGGAAATCCTCTTTGAGGAGTACAATCACATTGCGAAGATCACGATCAACCGACCACGCTATCGCAATGCCTTCACACCGTTGACCGTGTGGGAGATGAGTCAGGCTTTCACTTATTGTCGTGACCATCTCGACATTCGTGTGGTCATCCTCACGGGAGCCGGTGACAAAGCCTTCTGCTCAGGAGGCGACATGCATGTGAAGGGCCGCGGAGGCTATGTGGGCAGCGACGGGGTGCCCCGCCTCAATGTGCTCGACGTGCAGATGCAGATCCGTCGTCTGCCGAAGCCGGTCATCGCCATGGTCAACGGCTATGCTATCGGTGGCGGTCACGTGCTGCATGTGGTGTGTGACCTGACGATCGCTTCCGACAATGCGCGCTTTGGTCAGACGGGACCGAAGGTCGGCTCTTTTGATGCCGGGCTCGGTGCCTCTTATCTGGCACGTATCATCGGTCAGAAGAAAGCGCGTGAGATGTGGTATCTCTGTCAGCAATATACCGCTGAGGAAGCCTTGCAGATGGGGCTCGTCAATAAAGTGGTGCCGCTGGACAAGCTCGAGGATACCACTGTGGAATGGGCTGAGATCATGATGGAGCGCTCGCCGCTCGCCCTGCGTATGATGAAAGCCGGATTCAATGCGGAGCTCGATGGTCAGGCGGGTATCCAGGAACTGGCGGGCGATGCTACGATGCTCTACTATACCCTCGATGAGGCACAGGAGGGCGGCCGCGCTTTCTTGGAGAAGCGCAAGCCCGATTTCGATAAATATCCGCAGTTCCCCTAATCTCAGAGTCTTACGCTTACACGTGCCCCCAGGGTCATCAGGTGGATATATTCGCCGCTCATGTGGCTCTGGGGCGACTGCAGACCATAGTCGAGGAAGATGCTTCCCATGAGATGCTCCTGCGCCTGATAGTCGATGCTGACACCGGAGGCGAAAGACCAGCCGTCACGGTGCTTGAGGCGAATGCCGTCGATGGTTTTGGTCGGGTACCATATTCTTCCTGTCAGCAGTTTGCTGCCTAAGCTCCACCGGCGGGTGAGGGGCAGGGAAAAGTAAGGTCCTACTCCTATGCGATAGAAGTCAAAGGTATTATCCGGGGCATCCTGGCCGTTGACGATGTATCGGATGTTGGAGATGGTGCCACATGCGCCGATACCTATATAGCGGGAGAAGAACCAGGCTCCTTCCAGTCCCATGGTTGTTCCTGTGGATGTCTTAAAGTCATGGTCTTCATTGATGTCATAATCGCTCAGCGGTATATTGAAGCCCCCATAGAGGCTGAAGAACGACGGGTAGCCTTCGCCGAACACTTCCTTCCTGTCGTCTGTAGGCAGATGGTTGCGCCCTTTGTCCTTGAAGAGGGCATCCGTAACCCAGTAGGCCATCTCTGTAGCGATAATACCCACACCGGATCCTACCATGACATCGCTGAGCCAGTGCTTGTTGTTGGCTATCCGCATCAGTCCCGTCGTGGTGGCTACGGCATAGGATCCTACGCTGACCCACGGACTGAGATGGCCGTACTCCTTGCTGAGCATCGTGGCCATCATAAACGCTGTAGCGGTGTGCCCCGAAGGGAAGCTATGGTTGTCGCTGCCATCGGGACGTGTCACGTTGGTCGTATGCTTGCTCAGCTGCACGGCAGAGGCCATGAATGCCGTGGCGAGGCCGTCCGTGGCTAACATGCGGCCCCAGGAGCTGCGGCTCTTCACGCCGGCGGCTTTCAAGCCTACCATGACAGCGGCGGGCGCAAACTGGAGGTAATTGTCCAAAGGACGTTTGAACATCGGCATGAAGTCGTTGCGCAACGTTCGGAACTTCTTGTCCTGATGTTTCTCTATCAGACCTCCGATGATGAGCGGAGCACCGAAATAAGTAGCCTGAAAGAGCCGGTTTGCTCCGAGGCGGTCTCCAAACTTCATCTTGAGGGGTACAGAGTCAATGGGTGTTGCTGCGCTGTCGGAAGAAGTCATCGATACTTCCGCTGCTTTTGTCTGATACGTTATAGCTATGACAGATAGCAAAGTGATGATTACTTTCATTTTCTTGATGGTTCATTTCTCCTACAATAATAATATCGGATATCGCTCGATATTATTGTATTTTGTCCAAAATATATATAAACTGACTTCCTAACTCTTTATCTTTTGTGTACTCCCTAAAATCCGCAAGAAGAGCCGGTAATGCCAGTTTTGACTATTTCCTCGACGCATGAGCCTCCACAGAAATACACGCACATGAGAGAACGTATAATCTCGCTTTTTTTGACATGGCCAAATCCTGAGCAACTTTTTGTTGCTCAAGACGTTATAAGATATTAGAGACTATTGTGGTGCGGATCTTAGGATTGATACGACCCCGTGTTTTCAGGTCATGGCGAGTATATGTCAGATTTTACATTTTTCCGGCATTACTCCGTCTGTACTCTGTAGGTGTGACACCGTAGGTATTCTTGAATGTCCGTACAAAGTTGGAATAGTCGTTAAAGCCGCACTTGTCGGCTATTTCTCTGAAGCTCATCCGTGAGTCTCCGTCAAGAAGACTCTTGGCTTTCTTTATTTTCACACGCTGGATATAGACCGTCGGGGTGCTGTCCGTGAGAGCGGTCATCTTGCGGTAGAACTGTCTGTCGCTCATACACATGGCCGATGCAATCTGCGACACCTCTATATCCTTTCCGCGATTGAGCTGGAGGTATATGAAATTATTGCTGTCCGCTAAAACTCAAAATGGCAAAAACATCCAACCCGAAGCCCTGTAAATTTAGACTTCGGGCTTATTCTTTCAAAAAGTAAGCCCCCTCTAATCAAACAGACTCGGTTCAGGAGGTC
>Ga0256404_1006359_pt1 | contig 19656 bp, 20 predicted proteins | sample RumenRJG_01DNA_FD_185990 | JGI IMG/M metagenome (GOLD analysis project Ga0256404, IMG submission 185990) | Bovine rumen microbial communities from Lethbridge, Alberta, Canada - RJG_01 | ecosystem: Host-associated > Mammals > Digestive system > Stomach > Rumen | place: Canada: Alberta | collected...
CCTACGCTCGTGTCAGCACAGACAATGAAGAACAGCTGACCAGCTACGAGGCGCAGGTCGATTACTACACCAACTACATCCAAGGACGGGACGATTGGGAGTTCGCCGGTGTCTATACCGACGAGGGCATCACCGGGACGAACACCAAAAAGCGTGAGGGCTTCAAAAGTATGGTGGCCGACGCCCTTGCCGGGAAGATCGACCTGATCATCACAAAGTCGGTCAGCCGTTTTGCCAGAAACACGGTTGACAGCCTTACCACCATCCGCTCCCTGAAGGAACACAACGTGGAGTGCTATTTTGAGAAAGAGAACATCTGGACCTTCGACGGCAAAGGCGAGCTGCTGCTCACGATCATGTCCTCGCTGGCACAGGAGGAGTCCAGATCCATTTCCGAGAACTGCACATGGGGCCAGCGGAAACGGTTTGCAGACGGCAAGGTCACAGTTCCATTCAAACGGTTTCTGGGCTACGACATGGGACCGGACCACAATCTCGTGGTAAACCCGAAGCAAGCCAAGCTGGTCAAACGCATCTACGGGATGTTCCTACAAGGTCAGTCGCCGTTCCAGATTGCCCGGACGCTGACCGAAGAAGGCATTCCTTCACCCGGCGGCAAGGACCACTGGAATCCCAGCAACATCAAGAGCATCCTCACAAATGAAAAGTACAAGGGCGATGCGCTGCTGCAAAAGTCCTTCACGGTCGACTTCCTGACCAAGAAGAAAAAGGCCAACGAGGGCGAAATCCCGCAGTACTATGTCAAGGACAACCACGAGGCCATTATCGATCCGGAGACCTTCGAGATGGTGCAGACCCTGATGGCCACCCGCAAAAAGGGCCGGAACCGCAAGAGCTCGGTCAGCATCTTTTCCAGCAAGGTCAAGTGCGGCGACTGCGGCAGCTGGTACGGTCCGAAAGTCTGGCACAGCAACGACGCCTACCGGAAGGTCATCTGGCAGTGCAATCACAAGTTCGACGGTCAGAAATGCGCCACACCGACGCTCACCGAGGATGAAATAAAAGAACTGTTCCTCCGGGCCGCCAATCAGGTGATTGACCAGAAGGAACAGTTTATAGCCATATACGAGCAGGTCCTTTCAAGGAGCCTCGATACCACGGCCCTTGAGAGTGAGCTTTCGGATCTGGAAGCTGAAATCAACATCGCTGCCGAGCTCATCGAGGAATGCATCAAAGAAAACGCTCACGTAGCCCTCGATCAGGCTGAATACCAGAAACGCTACGATGGTCTGGTAGCCCGGTTCGACAAAGCCAAGGCCAGACACACCGAGGTCACTGACCTGATTGCCGAGCGCACAGCCCGAAGGCACCAGATCGAAACCTACCTGAAAGAGCTGCGGAGCCGGGAGCCGCTGACGGAGTTCCGGGAAACAGACTGGCTGGCGATGGTGGACTACATCACCGTTCACAGCAAGAACGACATCCGGGTGACCTTCAAGGACGGCACCGAGATTAAAGTATAACCCCATAGACGCAGCAACGCCTCTGAACCACATCGGCTCGGAGGCGTTTTTGTTATCTCTCTTCAGGTGGACAGATCTTTGGCAGGATTTCAAGGAAGTGCTGACCGATCTTCTCGGCATCATAGCCGTTGGCCTCGCAGATGAACCGGACGGTATCCGGCAACAGGACATGTCCCTTTGCCTTCTCAGCTTTGTATTTCTGCCACTCTTCGTATTCCTTATTTGTGATTTGCTTCATGGGCGGTCACCTCGACATTGTTGCTTTAATCGCACCCAGACAGTGGATTCTGACGACACGGTTTTCGTCCGCTTCTGATATTTGCTGTAGCTCTTCTATGAACGGCCTGACGAACTCTGGTCTGCGTTTACCGAGAACACGAAAGATTTCTGGTGCCTCCATCCGAACTTTGTCATCTGCATCGTGCAGGAGCTTCTCAAAACTGGACATATAATCCTGATATATGTCGGGAGTGTTCGTTGCGATGTTTTCTGAGGCCCAGATAAAACTCAACCTGACTTTTGCATCCTCATCGGAGGAGAAACGAAAAAGGTCCGTCCAAAACGGCTCGATCATCCGATAATCGCCTCGACCGATCCTGCCGATGGCATTGACTGCACGTTCCCGCAGAAGCGGCACAGAGCTATCTAAAAATGAAACTATTGATGGAACAGCGTCCTGCACTAACAAAGGATGTGCAAGTCCGATCTCGCCAAGCAACCAGAGCGACTTTGCCTGTATTTTTTCTGACTCATGAGAAAGAAGAGACGAAACATACGGAACGCTCTCGGCCCACTTGCTTTTGTCTTTTGTCAGGCTCCCAAGCTCTTTATAAAGATCCGATTCGCTCAACCTATCACTTCCTCACATCCAGTTTTCTCGCCGTCTATTATACCGACGAAGTATGAACATTTCTACCGATAAAAACAGCCGGGACACCCCGACTTCCACAACTTACCCCTCAAGCGCCAACTTACCCCTCAAGCGGCAAAATCGGCGGAGGAATAATTAAATTGTATCAATCTCGGTGTTTTTATATCGAGAAACTTTTTATCGCCGGGCTGGGGATCGAGCACTTCGACCATGTAGCGAACGACGGTTGCGGGCGTGTAGAAGGTGCCGCCGTCCTTGCCCTCCGCCAGCGCGAAATTGCCGAGGAAGTATTCATAAATTTCGCCGAAGATATCCACGGTGCAGCTTTCGGGAATATCCTTGAAAATGCGAACGATATTGGAAAGCAGCTCCGGCTCCTCCTCCGGAACGAGCTGTGCATAAACCTCCTTGGGAAGAACGCCGTCCATCTTCGGATTCTCCGATTCGATTGCAAGCATCGCTTTTTTAACGAGCTCCGCCTTTTCCGCAGTGTCCGGAGCATCGTTTATGAAGTCGTAATAAGCACATTCCGGCAGATAGAAGCCGCATTTTTCAATTGCGATCTCCTTGATCGTCTTTTCCATGCGCGTTCCGGAAAGGCGGGAGAATTCTGCATCGATCTCCGCCTTGTGCTGCTTGAAAAGAATGTCCGCATAGCGCAGGAAGATCAGCCCGAGGATGGGCTGGCCGTATTTGTTTGCCGCAAGATGCGCGCCGCTGCGAAGCACGTCCGCCGCGTGCCATAGGTTGGCTTTTAATGTTTTGAGTTCTTTGTCGGTCATGGTCGGGTCTCCCAAGTTATCAAATATAGTTCTCGGCAATCAGGCTTTCAAGCGTTTCTTTGAAGCCTGATTTGGTGATTTTCAAGTTCTTCCCGGCAGTTAAGCGGATTATTCGCGGATACATTTCGGGATGCTTTTCCATATCGGCTATTGCGCTGCTGCTGTCGTATGCGCCCGAGGTGCTGTGAGGCATTGGGCCGACAAGTATCACGCGGTATTTGTCGGAGTATTGAAGCTTACGAAAATTATACTTCTGAATCGCATCATAATCAAGGCTGAATTCGAATCTGTTTTTATCAAGTCCGAGTTTGCCAACAGTGATGCGAAGATGCTCCTCATCTACATCGGATGCTCCGAGTACGACGATTTTACCATCACGATTGCTGAATTGCGCTTGTGGCTCAATAAGATCATGCATACCGAGCGAAGTGAGCAGTTTGTCAAGATCGCCTCTTCGGTTTGCTTCAAGTACGCGGATGCGGATATCATCAAGAAGCTGATCTATTTCTTCAATTCCGAGAATCTGCATATTCACCCCTTGATATCGTAGATATGACCCAGTTCCTCATAGGCGCGCTGAAGCTTTCTTTTATACAGCTCGATCTCATCGACCTTGGCGCGATATCGCACTGCAATTTCTCGCTGTACTTCAAGCGGCACTCCCGGTATCATAATCTTTTTGAGCGATTCAACGCCAATGCTCGGTATCGTTGCGCCAACGGTGATGGATTTAAGCACCGCGATTCCTTTCTCGCTTTCAAGGAAAGCTTTAATAAAATACGGATCGGCCTTTTCCTCGTCTATTTCAATTATGTACAAATTGCCATTTGCGAGAATCGATTTTCCATCCGGCACCTCGGCAACCGCGATTTTGAACGGAGCTCCGTTTTTGGAGAGAATAAGCGCGTGATTCTTAAGGCAATACTTTTGCTGATGCTCCTGTATCTCCTTAATGAACGGGAGATTCGCTTCGATCTGACCGTGCTGAATGTTTGCAAGCATCAGATACTGAAAGTCGGTCGGCTCTGCGGATACCATCTCGTCCAAGTCGCTCGCTTTGATTGGAGCGCCGCGTGTGATAGATTTGATCACAGATGCAAACGGAACTCCGTTTTCTATCTCGATGTTCTCGGTCAAATAGCGGGTGGGATTGATGACGTAATCATTTGACGCAAGTTCCTCGATTGTTACGATCCTGCTGTATTCGGTTTCATGCGATACGGCGTAAACGATCCGCTCGATCTGCTGATCGGTGAAGGTGTTGAGGCGACGACCTTTATCGCAAAGACCTGTTGCGTCAACAAGCATTGTGCGTTCATTGCCTTCGCTTAACACGATCATTGTGGTAGGAATGTTTGTGTTTTCAAACATTCTTTCAGGCAAGGCTATGACCGCTTCAATGTATCCGTTTTCAATAAAATGCTTCCTCGCAGCTCTATCAAGAGTATTCCAAGTGCTGCCGTTAGTCATAATAGCGATGGCTTTGCCCTGCGCTTTTAAGCATTCAACTAAAACTGCATTGAATATCCAATCGGATGAAACTCCTTTGGTTATGGCGGGGTTTTGCTGCGCGATGCGCTTCACCATACTGTTTTTGTCAAAGCCAAGCTCTTTTAGCCTCAAGCCGAATGGATAATTCGAAAAAATGTATTTATACTTATGTGTTGAAGGATCAATGTCAAGAATATTACCATGCTCAAGCAATGCATTGCATTCCAATATTTCGAGCCTTATTGAAGCGATCTCGAGGACTGATGCGTTGATATCAATTCCCGTGATTTCAACAGCGGGATTGCTGATGTAAGCCTCGATAGAAAACGCAGCGCTGCCGATGCCAAAATCGGCAACTTCATCATCAGTTGCAAAGTCAAACAGCTTGCAAGCAAGCTTTGAAAGCGAAGCCGGGGTGCTGTCAACGCCACCAAAACGCATCTCGCGGTCTTCATAAAAAAGGATGATGGATTTCAAGGCATTGGCACTAAAGCGATGCCTGAGTCCTGCTGCCATTGGCCAAATATCTCCAATGTAAGTTTCAAGGAAAGCTTTGCGATTCTCCGTCGCATTTATGGACGAACAGAAAGCATCAAAGGTATCCATGCATATTTCGCTGTTTTCGGCTTTACACAAAACATAAGCAGCCGCCACCAAAGTGTTTTTATCCGCATGATATGTTCCGCGAAGAATGTTTGCAATATTCCACGCCAGATGTTGCCCTTCGGTGGTAAACAATTCCTTCAAGCTCAAATACTCCTGTTGTTTCAAATCCATTACCTGCCTTTCAAAGGATAGCGGATAACCGCTTTCGTGACTATTATAAACCAGCGCGCAAACGCTGTCAAGAGGTTTTGAAAAAATTATTTTTGGTTTTTAATAGTCTTGATGTTTAGTTTTTGAGGGAAAGTGGTTTTCCACTTAAGCTTTTATGCTTTCGGAGCACATTGGCAAAAATACTTCTGATATGCAAATCGGTGCAGAGAACACAAGTTGCAGGAAAAAAGCTCGTGTTTTCCGATATTTATTAAATTGCTGTTGGATATGGCAAAAAACGGTTAGGCAGTGCATCGTTCCGAGTTTTGTTATAGAGCCTGACAGAATTACCTAAACAGACGATACTTTAAATAGCGAAACTTGTTTTAACGCACGCTTTAACACACGCGTGTGTTGGATGTGCGTTAAAATGCATTGGATTGAGTGTTGAGTTATGTTCTAAAGCGGCCCATATTAACCTGATAGATATTTAGATCGGAAAAAGAAACTCGGCAATGTAAACTGTCCAGACTTACAGTACCGAGCTCATATTAAACGATGTTTCCGTATCAGCTTGCCCACCTGTCACATAGTTTCCCTATGACACGGGGCACTACGATGCTTATTTGAAGTATTCTATCCAATAAAAGTCTCCGCCAAATGTTGCCTGAATATATGAAAACGACTACACAAAAGCATTTCTGCTTCTGTGTGGTCGTTGTTTTTCGTTTTAATGCGCCGTAATTTGGTATTATGTGTTTTATTCTTCGCGGCTCTCGGGCAACTTTCCTCTTTGCTTGAATCTGCAGATAAGCTGAGTCATCGAGCCCATCGGGCAGAAGCTGCACCAGCTTCTCGGTTTGAACAGCACCATAACTATCAGCCCTATGAGCGCCGATGTGAGCATAAGGCTGTAGAAGCCGAACGCGAACTGGGCAACCCAATCGGGCGCGGGGCGAACGGTGTATGCCCAGCCCCACGGCACCTTGATGCTCCAAAAGAGCTTCACGACCTCACGCAGCGAGCTTGTGCCGCCGAAAACGAGATAGGTTTGATACAGCATGGATGCAAACATCGTCAGAAAAAAGATCAAAAAGCCGTAACGAAACCATTTTGAGCTCATCCATTTGGGGGTGGGCTTGTTTCTTGAGCACTTCAGGTTCTTTCCAAGCACTGTGAAGAGCTGCGATCTGCCGCACAAATGATTGCAAAAGAACTTATTGCCTCCGAATATCGCAAGAACAAGCGGCAGAATGAAGTCGATAAGCCCGAGCCATGCAAACAGGATATTGAAGAAGCCGAGGGCGAAATAGATTATTGACCATATCCAAAGGTAGTCGTACCAATGCTTTTTCTTCATTTTGCGCTCTCCCCCGCCTCCCGCAGGCACATTTCGATGCACCCCGTCGGGCAGACCCTTTCGCATTTGCCGCATCCCACGCAGCGAGCCTCGTTCACAACAGCATAGCAGCCGCGCCAAACTTTAACAGCAACCTTAGGGCATTCGTTTTCACAAGCCCCGCAGGAAACACAGCGCCTTCTGTCCGCCTTTGCAAAGCGTTTTGATGCCATTTGATTCTCCTTTCAACTGATGCTGCGCGGCTTCGCGAGATCATTCCTCTTTTCCGCAGTGCGCCGCTTTTTCCGCAGCAAGCTTATCCTGCATAACGGTTTGATAAAGCCTGTAGCCGCCCGAAAGATTTGCGCAATCAAAGCCGTTCTGCGCAAGTATGCGATAGCCGATATAGCTTCGAAGCGCACTCTGGCACATGATATAGACCTTCTTGCCCTTATCAAGCTCACCCATGCGCTCACGCAGCTCGTCCACGGGGATATTGATAAAGCCGTCGATATGACCCCTTGCGTATTCGCCTTCGGTGCGCACGTCGAGCAGGATCACGCTTCCGTCGCTCGGGAGCGATCCGACATCATGCCAATGGAACTGCTTTGTGATGCCTTTATTGAGATTCTCGATCATAAAGCCCGCCATGTTCACGGGATCCTTTGCGGAAGAATAAGGCGGCGCATAGGCAAGGTCGAGGCGTTTGAGCTCGCTTGCCTTCATTCCCGCACGAATCGCCGTTGCGATAACGTCTATGCGCTTATCCACGCCATCAAAGCCGACGATCTGCGCACCGAGCAGCCTGTCCGTACCGCGTTCAAACAGCACCTTCATCGTCATCACCTTGCCGCCCGGGTAGTAGCCCGCATGATTGGCGGGCGAAAGAAAGACCTTATCGTAGTTTAGACCGAGACTTTTTGCGGTCTTTTCGTTTATACCTGTAGATGCGGCCGTCATATCGAAAACCTTTATGACCGAGGAGCCCTGCGAGCCGTCGAAGCTGCTCTCAATGCCGCAGATATTGTCCGCCGCGATCCTGCCCTGCTTGTTCGCAGGACCCGCAAGCGAAATGAGCGAGGGTTCGCCCGTTACAAAATGCTTCACCTGCACCGCATCGCCCACGGCGTAGATATTCGGGTCTGAAGTTTGCATGCGGTCGTTTACAAGAATGCTTCCGCGCAGCCCAAGCTCGAGCCCCGCATCCTTTGCAAGCTTCGTATCGGGCGCAACGCCTATTGCGAGCACCGCCATATCGGCAGTTACCGATTCACCCTCACCGAGCACGGTCTCAATAGGTTTCCCGTTTGATTTGAATGCCGAAACGCCGCGCTCAAGCAGAAGCTCGATACCCTTCGAGCGCAGCTTTGCGTGGATGAAGGCAGCCATATCGCCGTCAAGCTGGTTCATCAGCTGCGGCTGCATATCGACCATCGTCACCTTCATGCCGAGCTCGTTGAGGTTCTCTGCAAGCTCCACCCCGATAAAGCCTCCGCCCACTATAACGGCGGAACGGGGCTCGTTTTGCTCGATAAATGAATGTATTTTAAGCGTGTCCTCAACGGTGCGCAGCGAAAAAACGAGCAGATCGTTCACGCCCTCGAGCGGAGGCACAACGGGTCTTGCGCCCGGGGAGAGGATGAGCGTGTCGTAGCTTTCCTCGAAGGTTTCGCCCGCTTCGAGATCGCGGACGGTAACGGTTCTTTTCTCCCTGTTTATCGAAACAACCTCGTGATGCACCTTTGCTTCGATGCGAAATCTTTCAAAGAAGCCATCGGGGGTTTGAAGCGTGAGCTCCTCCTCATCCTCGATGGTGCCGCCGATGTAGTATGGCAGGCCGCAGTTTGCGTATGAAACGTAGCCCGAACGCTCGAAAACGATTATCCGAGCGTTTTCATCGAGCCTTCTTATTCGGGCCGCTGCCGTTGCGCCGCCCGCAACGCCTCCGACTATGACTATCTTTTTCATCATCTTTCCACCTTTCCGTTGTAGGCGCTAATGCCGCCGATATTGTTCACGGTGCTGTATCCCATGCCGACGAGCGCGGCGGTCGCGCTCGCGCTCCTGCCCCCGCTGAGGCAGTACACGAACAGCGGGGTGTCGTAGTTTTCTATCTTGCTTTCGATATCGCGAAGGCGCGAAAGCGGGATGTTTATGCTTCCCGGTATCCTGCCCTCGGCGTACTCGTCTTCCTCGCGAACGTCTATCAGCGCAGCTCCCGGGGTCGATTTGAACTGCTGCACGCCTGCATTGATATCAGGCGCACGAAACCTGTCGAAAAAGCCCATACCTTCTCCTTCTCAGCCGAGCATGGCGAGTATCGCTTCCTTGGGGCGAACGCCAACGGATTGATTCACTATCTTGCCGTCCTTCATCGCCACAACGGTGGGTATGCTCATTACGCCGAAGCGCTGCGCGAGCTCGCCCTGCTCATCCACATTTACCTTGCAGACCTTGATATCGGCGCGCTCCTCTGCGATCTTGTCGATGACCGGCGAAAGCATCCTGCACGGGCCGCACCAGCTTGCCCAGAAATCGATGAGAACGGGCTTGTCGCTTTCCATTACCTCGGTTTTGAAGTTTTCGTTTGTGATGACCTTAACCATTTTATTTTCCTCCGTTATAGAATTATTTAATGAATTTAGTTTTGCCCCGCATCTATTATACATTCATGCGGCGATCGGCTGCTTCGCGCTTAGATCATAAGGCTTGCCTCCGATGAGCTTATTATATGAAATTCCGCTCGGCGATTCCGTGACAATATCACATTATGAGCTTATCGTTTCATGCGCCGATCTTCCTTGAATTTTTCGGGTTTTGTGGTATAATTTAGCGGCAGTCTAAACATCGGAGATACTATGCTTCAGGTTCTCATAATTTCCGCCGCAGCTCTTTTGGGGCTGATCGCGTTGATATTCTTCAAACCGTCCGTGATAATTCGCGGAAGATCGTTCAATATCTACTGGCTTGCGCCGCTTCTTGGCGCGGCTTTGCTCGTTTTGCTCGGCTGCATCGGCTTTGGCGACGTGGTTCGGGGGCTGACCGATCCAAGCGGCATGAATCCGATAAAGATACTCGTGCTGCTCATTTCGATGACGGTGATCTCTATCTACCTCGACAATGCGGGCTTTTTCAGCTATATCGCGGCGCGGATGCTCCGTGTTGCCGGTTCAAGCAGCAAGGCGCTTTTCTTTCTGCTTTATGCGATAGTTTCGTTTCTGACCTTCTTCACCTCGAACGACATAATAGTTTTGACCTTCACGCCCTTTATATGCTATTTCGCAAGAAGCGCGAAGATCGATCCCGTGCCGTTCCTCGTTTGCGAATTCGTGGCGGCGAACACATGGAGCATGGCGCTTATCATCGGCAACCCGACCAATATCTATCTTGCCTCGAACGCGGGCATAGAATTCTTTGAATACCTCAAAACCATGATCCTTCCTACCCTCGCCTCAGCGCTCGTTTCGCTCGTAATAATGTGGCTTGTTTTCAAGAGAAAGCTCGCGCAGCCCATCGCGCCCGCCGAGGGCAGGGCGAAGCTTCAAAACCGTTTCCACGTTTACGCCGCGCTTTCGCATCTTGTGGTCTGCATAGCTTTGATGAGCGTTTCGCTCTATATCGATATCCCGATGTGGCTGATCTCGCTCTGCGCGTGCCTGAGCCTGCTCACCTGCTCGCTGCTGTATTCCGCCATAAAAAGAACCAAGCCGAGGATGATAAAAAACACGCTCAAGCGCGCACCTTGGGACGTTATCCCGTTCGTTATCTCGATGTTCGTGATAGTGCTTGCGTTTGAAAAATCGGGCATAACCGAAAAGCTTACGGCATTTCTTGCGCGCGGCAGCGCCGTGTTCACCTTCGGCGGCGCATCGTTTATGAGCGCGAACCTTATAAACAATATCCCGATGAGCGTGCTGTTTTCGTCGATCTGCGGCGGCGTTTCGGGCGAGGCACAGATACAGGCGCTCTATGCCTCCATCGCAGGCTCAAATATCGGCGCATTCCTAACGCCGATCGGCGCGATCGCGGGCATAATGTGGATGAGCCTTCTCAAGATCCAGCGCGTTGAATTCGGCTATACCGATTTCATCAAATACGGCGCCATGGTTTCCGTTCCGACTATGCTGACCGCCATCGCTGTTCTGAGCATCGTCCTTTAAAATTCCGCAAAGCAAAAACCCGGTTTGAACACTCATCAAATCGGGTTTTTTGATAGTCTGTATCAGCCGGGCGGCCACTGCATACTGCGCCCGCCGAGGATATGCATGTGCAGATGCTTGACGCTCTGCTGGCCATCCTTGCCGGTGTTCACAACGAGGCGGAAGCCGCTTTCGTCTATGCCGAGCTCCTTTGCAAGCTTAACAACGATGCTCTGCATATAGCCAACGGTCTCGGGGTCGGCATCAAGGATGCTGTCGAAATGCTGCTTGGGTATCACCAGCACGTGCACGGGTGCCTGCGGGTCGATATCGCGAAAAGCGAGCACTTTTTCATCCTCATACACCTTGGAAGAGGGTATCTCACCCGATGCGATGCGACAAAAGAGACAGTTCTCCATCTTTTTCCTCCTTTATAGAATCTATTTGAACCCGCACGAGCGTATTCGGCGGAAGTTCGGTATCGATAACGGTTTTAACGTAGGTATCGGTGCAGCCGAAGGAGAGTCCGTTTTCGGTCTCTTCAACGAGCACGGTCTCGGCTTTTCCAACGTATCTTGAGATATACTCGCGCTCAAGCTCCCTTGAAACGGCGATAAGCTCCCCCGCCCTTCGGCTTTTTTCGGCATTTGAAAGCTGATCCCGCATTGCGGCAGCCTTGGTGCCGCTTCGCCTTGAATACGGGAAGATATGCGCCCTTGAAAGGGGAACTCTTCGCATGAATTCGATGGTTTCCATGTGTTCCTCTTCGGTCTCTCCCGGGAATCCTGCGATTATATCTGTGGTTATCGCGGTATCCTCGCCGAAAGCCTTGCGAAGCGAACCGCAGATATGAAGATACTGCTCCGTGGTATAGCCGCGGTTCATCCTTTCAAGCACGGTATCCGACCCGCTTTGAAGCGAAAGATGGAACTGACGGCAGATGCGCTTTTCCTTTGCAAGCAAAGAAATTATTTCATCGGTCATCAAATGGGGCTCGAGAGAGCCGAAGCGAATGCGCTTTATGCTCTCAAGGCCGCTGAAGCAGTTCACGGCATCCGCGATATTCGTGCCGTCCTTGAAATCCACGCCGTAGCTCATAAGATGTATGCCCGTGAGCACCACCTCAACAAAGCCCTCGGCGTTCAGCTTTTCGGCCTCCGCACGAACCGAGGCAAGGCTCCTTGAGCGCAGTCTTCCTCGAGCATACGGTATGGCGCAGTAGGTGCAGAATTTATTGCAGCCATCCTGAATTTTGAGATAGGCGCGGGTCCTGCCCTCCTTTGCGGCGGAGAGCTCTTCAAACTCTGTTTCGCGCATTATATCGCGCGTGTGGATCTTATTGCTTATCGATTCGGAGTTTTCTTCGAGCGTGTCGGCATTATCTTCGGCGGGAGTTTTAAAAAGCCCCTCTACTATCTCAACTATTTTCGAGCGGTCGGCGCTTCCGAGAACCGCATCCACGCCCTCGATATTCGCCGCCTGCTCGGGGCTGCGCTGGCTCCAGCAGCCCGCCGCTATAAGCCTTGCTTCGGGATTCAGCCTGTGCGCCTTGGAGAGCATCTGGCGCGATTTTCTATCGGCAATATTGGTTACGGTGCAGGTGTTGACGATGCAAACGTCCGCTTCAGAAGGGTCGCTCGTTATGCAATGCCCCGCGCCGATAAGCAGCTCCGCCATAGCATCGCTCTCATACTGATTCACGCGGCAACCGAGGGTTATCAAAGCAATTTTCATATTCAGCCCTCCAGCTCGTACATAAGCATGGCAAGCAGCGCCATGCCAGCCGTTTCGGTGCGAAGGATGCGTGAGCCGAGCGAAACGGAAAAAGCATTTTTATTAGAAGAAAGCACGAGCTCTACCTCCGAAGGCTCGAACCCACCCTCGGGGCCGACTATCACTGCAATATCCGCATTTTCCGGAAGCGCACTTTTTTGAGATAGGAGAACGCTTTTCAAGCTGTTTTCGTTTTCATCCTCGTATGCGAGCAAAACAAGATCGAACCTGTCAAGGCCGCATTCTTTCAGGGATGCTGCCGTGAATACTTCGGGCGCATACGCCCTGCCGCACTGCTTTGCGGCCTCATGCGAAACGCGATTGTATCTTTCGATCTTATTGGCGCTTCTTTCGCCCTTGACCACGCTGCGCTTCATTTGAACGGGGAAAACGGCATAAACGCCGAGCTCAACGCATTTTTGGATTATGAACTCGAGCTTATCGGATTTTGGGAGGCCTTGGATGAGCGTTACCCTGTTTCTCGGCTCGGCGGCGCAAACGGAAACGCCCGTCACCGTCAGCGCAACTTCATCTTTTAAAACGCTTTGTATGCGAGCGTTCATTTCATTGCCCGAGCCGTTTATAAGAATGAGCTCATCGCCCGCACTCATACGCAAAACGGAAGCGATATGCCTTGCTTCATCGCCGCAAAGAATAACGCTTTCGCCCTCGATTACTGTTTTATCGATAAAAAATCTTCGCATCAATCGAAATACGTTTATGGTTTCGGCTGAAAAAGCCGAACGGTTCAATCATCAAGCTTTCTCGCAAGCACGGCGCGCCAATCATCGCCGTTGGCGATCTCGAGTATCTCAAGCCCGCAGTCCTCAAGCTCGGCAACGACCTCGTCGAGCCTGTCCTCAATGATGCCGGAGGCGATGAGAAGCCCTCCCTTTTTCATCATCGACGGGAGCAGATACGCGAACGCGATTATAACGTTTGCAACGATGTTTGCAAGCACGATATCGTATTCGCCGTTAGAAACGCTCCTTCGAAAATCGGGATCGGTGAGAATATCGCCGTTCATAACGAAGAAGCTGTCCTTATCAACGCCGTTCAGCTCCGCGTTTTCAACGGCAACTCTTGAGGCAACGGGGTCGATATCAATTCCATGCACCTCTCTTGCGCCGAGCAGAGCGGCAGCTATCGAAAGTATGCCGCTGCCGCAGCCGAGGTCGGCAACGAGATCGCCCTCTTTGATGCTTTTTTCAAGCATTTCAAGACACATGCGGGTGGTGTGGTGCGTTCCCGTTCCAAACGCCATGCCAGGGTCGATCTTCAAAACGGCGCGGGTGTTATCCTCAGGAACCTCCTCCCAAGACGGGCAAACGAGCAGACGCTCACCAACGTTAATTGGCTTGAAATACGCCTTCCAATTATTGGCCCAATCCTCCTCATCCACGGTGCGAACGCCGATCTCAAGCGAGCCGAGATCGAGCCCCAGCTCCTCGCGCATCGTGGAAAGCTCTTCTATCGACTCCCTTATCATGCGCTCGGTATCGCCGTTTTCAGGAAGCTCGGAGAAATACGCCTGAACGGCGGGCTGGGCATCGAGCACGGCCTCTTCGGCGTAATCCCAGTATTTTTCGGCGGAATGCAGCAGCGCATCCACTTCGTCATGCCCCTGCACGATGTTGACCTGCTGAATGCCAAGCATGTCGAGTCGCGCAAGAACTATCTCTATTCCCTCCTCGGAGGTGGTTATGGTAAGCTCTTTCCACTTCATTTAATTTATCCATCCATATAATTGTTTTTTGCTTTTATGCCGAACGCTTAACGTACATGAAAACGATGAAGAGCAGCAGCACTGCAAGGCAGGCTATCGCCGTCATCGTGCGCGCGGCCTTAAAGGAGCATTTTTCAGCGATAAGCGAAGCAAGGATCGGTAGCGCGAAAACGGAATAGGATGCCAGATCGAGCGTAAGTATTGCAGGCAGAATGCTGAAGGCAAGGGCGAATGCCGTATGGCTCGTGCGCGCATGCCTTGCGCCGAAAAAGATAAGCATTGCAAGCAGCAGCATAGCTATCAGGGATATAACTATCAGCAGATGCGGGAGCGCGCCGCCGTTCCATTCGGAAAGAAGCCCTCCGATAGGGTTAAGGTGGAATGCTCCGTTTCCTTCTAGCAAGGACAATCCGCTCATCCCCAAAAGCTTCAGTATCAGCGCGGCGAGTGCGGGAAGGACTGTAAGGATTATTCCGATAACCGCAGGCACCGTCTTTATTCTCTCAGGCTCTGAAGCATTATCCCCTCCGCGATCCATGCCCGAATGAATGCGCCACTCTATCGCTATCGGCACAACGAGCAGAACCGCGAAAACGTTGAACAACGAGGCCGCGAGAGCCGCGATACCCGCAGCGAGGATGCGCCTTTTTCTTGCAAAAAGCAGCGAAAGCAGCGAAAGCGCGAAGAAGAACGCCGTTCCTCCGAAGGGCTGCAAAAGCAGAAGCGCCGTGGGCATAATATGGAGCAAAAGCACGGAGAGCTTTGCCCTGCGCTTGCTGCTATCGCAAATAACAAGTTCATACAGGAAAACGGAAGCCGCAGCAAAGGCGAGCGAGTTTGCGGCAAGAAGCGGGATATAGACCGCCGTATCGTATGCAAGGCGCTCAATATGCTGAGGAAGCACGAAGGAAAGAAGGCCAAGCGATGATGCGATGCTTCGCGTGTTCTCCCCGAAAACAAGGCCTCTGGGCTGCGCAAAGAGCTTTATATGACCCTCGGGCAGCAGGAAATCAAAGCCGTTTATTAGGCTGTTTACTGTGTAGACAGTCAATAGCAGCAAAAACTGCGCGATCAGCGAGAAAAAGACGATCCTAAAATACGGATGCAGTCTTTTGCCGCTGCGTTCACCAACGGCGATAAGCTGCGAGCTATCCCGCTTCAGCACGATCGCGGGGATGAGCCGAAGCGTGACCGCTGCGCAAAACAGCAGCGATAATGCAGGCGGTATAAGTCCGATCGCGGTATTGCTCCCCTTGAAATAAACGAATGCGGCAAAGGCTGCTGCAAACACGGGAATGACAAGATAGGTGAACAGACGCACAAAATAGCTTCTTCTGCTCGAGGCTTCGGCTATCGCAGAGTCCGTTTCATGCTCAATAAGAGCTTTGCTCTGCTCCAAAGCGGTTGAGGGCTGAACGCCATCGACCTTGGGAGCAGTCATAATATTGGGTTTTTTATTCAAGATTTTCATGTTTATGATTATACCATACAGCGCAGTCCGTTTCAACATTCGGCGGCGTTAAAACAATATATCGTGTTCCGGCAAAAAAGGACTTGATTTTTGTGCGCAAATGTAGTATTATATCAAAGTACGCTGAGCGCGTGGAGAGATGGCTGAGTTTGGTCTAAGGCGCACGACTGGAAATCGTGTATACGGGGAACCGTATCAAGGGTTCGAATCCCTTTCTCTCCGCCAACAAAGAAACCTCTTTTGTCTGCCAGGTCAAAAGAGGTTTTCTTGCTTTATTCCATATGATGATGGTATAATTATTTTAAAAATATCGACTTGCAAGGAGTGTTATCCGGTGGGCATGAGAAAACGCTTTGCGTATAATTCGGAAGACCTATACAAACAAATCACTGTCGATGAGCCTTTTTTCAAGGGTGTCGCCTGCATTGTTAAGCTTCAGAACGTCGCAAAACCAAAATACATAGCTCACGGCAAGGAGAAGATTTGCATTATCGATAACGGCTATTCTTTGATCGAAGCCTATCCTGATAACGGCAAATACGCGCTTACCATCATGTTTGACGATAGAGGGACCCTGATCGAGTGGTATTTTGACATAGCAAAATCTATCGGCATCGAAAACGGAATCCCGTTTGAAGACGACCTGTATCTGGACATGGCGATTATGCCGGACGGAGAAAAGATTATACTGGATGAAGACGAATTGCTTGCTGCAAGAAACGAAGGCATTATCTCGCAGGATGACTTGGACGGCGCATACAATACGCTTTGGGAGTTGGAAAAGAAGTATGCCTATCGTTTGGGTGATTTGATACAATTGACCGAATACCTTAAAGAACGGTTTTGCATGTAACCGGCCGCATCCCTCTGGTGTACTTTTCGGCGTTCTTTCTATGCTTTGGTACACTTTTTGGCGTTCTTACACAAATGAAAATGCCCGCCAATCGGCGGGTATTTTCATTTGATTGATGCGGGGATTCGAAGCCCGTAGGCATCCGTCCTATGGACGAATCTGATTCCACGGCTTGGAAATCGTATTGACTGCAAGCTTTCTTGATGCTAAAATAAAGCCGTGCGGACGGAAAATGCCCACAGAAAATACTCCTCGATGCGTGATGCGAGTGTACACCGATAAAATAGAACGATCGAAAGCATTGTCGGTGTATCATCAAAACGCGAGCTAAGTCTCTGCATGGCGTATCGGCTCGGTGAACGGTATGATCGATAGCTTAACTGAAAAACTTTTTGAACTTGCCATGAAGCATATCTACGGCGACGGCGTGCCCGAGGACAACGAGCTTGCCTTCGAGCTTCTGACCCGTGCGCATGAAATGGGGCATATCGAGACTTCATACAATCTCGGTATATGCTTTCATTACGGCTACGGCACGGAAGCCGATTTAGAAAAGGCTTTCAAGCTGTATCCTTGAAGCTGCGAACGCAGGGCACGGCAAGGGCATGGAGCTTGTGGGGCGGTTCTACAACCAAGGCATACATGTTGATAAAGACCGCGCACTTGCGGAGTTTTGGCTTGATCGCGCAATAAAGTGCGGCGATGCGGAGGCTGCCGAGGAAGCGCGGAAGGAACTGAACCGTCGGTAAACGATCGATTTTTGAAGCGGCTTGATAGGGAAAAGGCAGATTGGAAAGTGAACGAATACTTGAAAAATCTTAAAAGAATAGAGTTTGAAATAACACTTGCCTGCACGGGCAAATGCAAGCATTGTTCCCAAGGCGGTCATGAAGCAGCCTCCGGTCATATCGATGCGAATATCTCGGTAAAAGCGGTTCGCGAGATATGCGCGAATTACCGCATTGAATCGCTGATGACATTCGGCGGCGAGCCGCTGCTTTATCCGGACGTTGTTTGCGCCATCCATCGCGCCGCGACTAAGCTCGGCATCCGCAAGCGGCAGGTCATAACGAACGGCTATTTTTCAAATGATCACGAGCGTATAGCCGAGGTTGCACGAAATCTATCCGAAAGCGGAGTGAACAACCTGCTTTTGTCGGTCGATGCGTTCCATCAAGAGACAATCCCGCTTGAGCCCGTCATTTATTTCGCCGAATGTGCCGTCAAAGCCAATATTCCGATCAAGCTTCAGCCCGCATGGCTTGTCGGCACGGATGATAGCAATCCGTACAATATCAGAACGCGCGAGCTGCTGAAGTCGTTTGAGCACTTGAATATTCCTATCAACGGCGGCAATGTAATTTTCCCTGAGGGCAACGCTCTAAAGTATCTTTCGGAGTATTTCGAGGATGGCGCAGCCCCCGTTTCACCGTATGAGCAGGATCCTAAGGACGTTCGGACTGTGTCGTTTTCCCCAAACGGCGACGTGCTTAACGGAAATGTTTACGAAACGGATATTCTTGAGATAATTCGGGATTATCGACCGTAGAATCCCGGTCGCGGCACTCACCTATTTGCTTTGATCGCAGTTCAAGCGCGATTCTTATTTTAGGAGGATGCGAAATGAATTTCACTATAAGCCCCTGCACCGAAGGCGATGCGGAATACATTTGGGAAATGGACAAAGCGGAGTCAGTTTGCGCCGGATCATGCTCGGACGGCTCGGAGGAGCTGATCGTTTTCAAGGCGGAAGCCGAGAACGGCGGCATTATCGGCGGCTGCGTTCTGAGTATCGATCTATCGGGTACTGCCGAATTCAACAGTCTTTTTGTGGATGAGGGCTTCCGCAGGCGCGGCATCGGCACCGCTATCGTGCTTGAAGCTGAGCGTGAAGCAAGGGCGCGGGGCTGCAGAATGATGATAAATGCATATAATTTCGATTTTCAGTTTGCAAAACCCCTCTTTGAAAAGCTCGGCTATATCCTCATTGGCACTGCAAAGGATTGGCCAAAGGGGCATGAAAGCTACACTCTTATAAAGAAGCTTGATGTTTCGGATGAAGTTTTTCCCCACTCCCCCTCCCCCGCTTCGATTTCATTCGGAGATGCCGAGTTTAAGATCATGCGCGGCACCGCCGAGGATGGCGAGCTCGTCACCGCACGGCTTGCGGAATTTAACAGCGCGTTTGCGCCGCGCACTCATCCCTATATCGACCTTGATAAAAAGATATTGGACGAAAGCGGCAATATCATCGGCGGCTGTATCGCGGGCGTGAGCGGCTGGGATGCGGCGCATATCGACCTTGTTTGGGTGGATGCGCGTTTCCGCGGCCTTGGGCTTGAAGCGGCGCTTATTGGCGAGATAGACCGCGGGGCGAGATCGCTCGGTGCGTATATCGCACGAACCGATGCGGGCGAAGCGCAGGCTGAGTTTTTTATAAAGCACGGCTATGGGGTGATCACCGTTTATGACGGAGAGCCGAGATGGTTCGTGATGCAGAAAAAGCTTTGAAAAATATCTGTTATGCGATAAAATCTTTATGTATAGATCGCCTTTTACGAAGAACTTACGGCTGACCCGAGCTGCATTCCGCTCTGCCGTATTGAGCGATCTTAGATTGAAAGGAACACCAAATGATAAGGATACTATTCGTTTGTCACGGCAATATCTGCCGCAGCCCTATGGCGGAGTTCGTTATGAAGGATATGGTGCGAAGGAAAGGGCTTGAGCACCGATACGAGATCGCTTCGGCAGCGACCAGCCGCGAGGAGCTTGGAAACCCCGTCTATCCCCCGGCAAGAAGAAAGCTTGCGGAGAACGGCATAGCCTGCGAAGGCCACCATGCGCGGCAGATGACCAAGGCCGACTATGAATACTACGATCTGATCGTTTGCATGGATAAAGCGAACGTGAAAAATGCGCAGAGGATAGCGGGCGGGAACAGCGAGAATAAGATCGTTCTGCTGCTTGA
>Ga0256404_1006360_pt1 | contig 19653 bp, 14 predicted proteins | sample RumenRJG_01DNA_FD_185990 | JGI IMG/M metagenome (GOLD analysis project Ga0256404, IMG submission 185990) | Bovine rumen microbial communities from Lethbridge, Alberta, Canada - RJG_01 | ecosystem: Host-associated > Mammals > Digestive system > Stomach > Rumen | place: Canada: Alberta | collected...
CGCGGTTACGCGCTAACACAGCGCGTTAACTTCTATTTGCGAGATGTTAATAGATTGTCAATCAGTATATTGCAATGTTTGATTATTCGCGAAAGCCGGTAAAATGGCAAGTGGGAAACTTTAGTAATTTGAGCTAAAGAGAAATGTATTGATTCTGCTGCAAAGATAATAAATAATCCCCACATTATTACAAAATCATTGAAAATATTGTATTTATGAGTGCGCGTCAATTTACACAAAACTCTTCATGGAAATAAATGTGTATAATATGAATAATTCTGTCTAACCTTTGGTCTTTCTTGTAAAACCTCCCAACATATCCCGTGAATCTCTTGAAACGCCCGTGTATAGAGGGCTTGAGGGACGGGATATGTTTGAGCAACATATCCCGTACATGTACCGTACATACCCCGTAAATCTCACCCCTCTCATCTCTTATGACTCATGGTGTTGTCACCCATCACACAAACACTCCAGGTTTGCCCTTCATGCTTTGCGCCTGTAAAGTTACAACAAAAAACTGAGGCCACCAAAAATCGACCCCTTGTAGCGTGCAAAAATCAGTTAACAAACCACCCCTTTCCTGTTAAAAAACACTGAACGCCGTAAACGCTCCCAGTGAATGGCGTTCCCGCTATCAGCGTTTGACGTTCCGGCTATAGGCGTTTGAGGCACTTTTTGACAGAAACTGCCATAGTTTCTAACGCAAACTGCCATAGTTTCTTTCATTCCCCGAGGGAAAAGAAGATAAGAAGCAAGAGGCAAGAGGCAAGAAGCAAGAGATTACCACTAAAATACAGTTCGTAGTAATTTCGACTTGATAGAAGTTAGATGAACGGGATATGTTAGGGATATGTACGGGATATGTTTGAGCAACATATCCCGTTGACTAAACCCTTTACACATCGGCATTTCAAGAGATTTACGGGGTATGTTGTGGAAAAACAGACTGATTTGTTCCTCTTTTGTATGAATTCAAAGGGTGAATCGATAATAACAATGGGGTAAAACCGTAAGGAATGAGGGAACAAACCACTACTTTTCCATCGTTTGCCTATACCCAAACGATCGTGCGCCTATACCCAAACGATCGTGCGCCTATACCCAATTTGAAACGGCATCTAAAATTTATTTTTATCTTTGGCGTCTGGTCCTTTGGATCTGTGGAATCAGTGTGCGAATTCTTTTGACCGCCCTTGATGTGGCATCCAACAAAATCATTCAATCTTCATTGTAGTTATAAAAAATATTTATATTTTTGCAGCAGAATAAAGAAAGTAGCTTATGACGGCGGGTCTTCGCATACAGGTATTACAAGCATAATCAAGATGATTAGAGCCAAGAGGCGTGGCAAAGGCTTCACTTTGCACTGACAAATGAAGAACAATATATGGCTATAGAATTGACATACAGACGGACAAGGAGACTGTCGATGCGCATCGTTAAGAATGGCGATGTGCATGTGTCGGCCCCTCTCGGTATGTCGAAAAAGGAAGTGGAGGCTTTTATTTGCCAGCATCAGGAATGGATTGTTGAGACAAGAAAGAGGGTTGCAGAACGGCAGAAACAACAAGCAGCTTTTTATAATCAGCTGCCGTTGACTACAAGGGCTCAAAAGACTGAGGCTGCGGAAAAGACAAGGGCGCTGGTTGAGCCTTTGGTGGAACGGTATGCAGCGCTGATGGGGGGCAGACCGTCGGCACTCAGCTTCAAACCGATGAAATCCCGTTGGGGCGTATGCAATGTGAAGAATCGCAGCATTCGCTTTTCCACTTACCTGTTGCTGTTGCCCGATTGGTGTGTGGAACATGTGGTGGTTCACGAACTGTGTCATCTGTTAGAACCAAGTCATAATGCTCGTTTCCACGAACTAATGGACAAATACTTTCCGAAATGGAAGGAGGCGCGAAGGGAAACGCGCAAGAGGATAAAAGACCAAAGAACGTTTTAGACAGAAGAACTTTTTAGACATAATAACATAAGAACGTTTTCGTTAAGCCAGATGAGCAAAGTGAAGCTTGCTTCGACTTTGCCATGGCGAGAAAAGGTAGGATGAAATCCAACAAATATTTTTTATAGACCAAAGAACCAAAGGACCAAAATACAATGTTTAATGTTTAATCTTTAATGTAAAATAAGGCCTTAGATGAGGAAAGCGGGGTTCAAATGGTATTTTGGGGATAATTATTCTAATTATTCTAATTTCTTTCAGAACTAAAGCGAACACAAAAACATAAATAAATTTGACCTTATATTTGGTTATTCGCTCACTTAGTTGTAATTTTGCCGAATAATGGAGATACAAGAACTATTGGATGTGTATGCTCATTCGGCACAGTCGGGAGCATTGGTCAATACACTGGAGGATGTTTCTGTGAAGAGCATTTTCCTGCAGGGATTAGTGGCTTCGTCGGCCCCGATGTTATTCGCTTCGCTGACGAAAACACAGTCGGAAGCGCTCAACACCGTGTTGTTTATTTTGCAAGATGCCGAGGAGGCAGGGTATTTCTATCACGACCTGACACAGCTGCTGGGAACGCAGCAGGTGCTGTTCTTCCCCTCCACCTATCGCCGACAGGTGAAATACGGTCAGCGTGATGCGGCCAACGAGATTCTCCGCACCGAGGTACTGAGCAGGTTATCTTCCCTCCACACTTCACACTCCACACTCCACACTCCTCTCTTCATCGTGACGCATCCTGAGGCGCTTGCTGAGTTGGTTGTCTCGAAGACGAAGCTGGATGAGCGTTCGATGATGCTGAAGGTGGGGGATATGCAGGAGGTGACGGCCATGGAGAACCAGCTGCGCGACTTGGGTTTCAAGGAGGTGGAATATGTGTATGAGCCAGGGCAGTTCGCTGTGCGCGGTAGTATCCTGGATGTGTTCTCCTTTAGTTCCGAATACCCCTTCCGTCTGGATTTCTTCGGTGATGAGATCGATTCCATCCGCACCTTCGAAGTACAGAGTCAGCTGTCGCGCGACAAGAAGGAATCGGTGGAGATTGTACCTGAGCTGGCTTCGCTTGGCAGTGAGAAGATTCCGTTCATGCAGTTCCTGCCCGCCGACACTGTTCTGGTGATGAAGAGCTTTCTCTTTGTGCGCGACAGTATTGAGCAGACCTACCGGGCAGGCTTCTCCAGTCAGGCCATTACCGAGCGCATGGAGGGTGCCACCGAGATGGAGCAGCATGTCATCATGAAAGAGGCGCAGGCCGAGAGCTTCCTGCTGCCGGGTAGTAGGTTCTCGGAAGAGGCAGCCGACTTCCGCAAGATAGAGATTGGCAGTAGACCAACGGGTATGCCGCAGGCAACCATCTCGTTCGATGTCACCCCGCAGCCGCTGTTCCATAAGAACTTCGACCTGCTTATCTCGTCGCTCAGCGACTATCTGGAGCAGGGCTATCAGTTATATATCCTGGCCGACAGCGCCAAGCAGCAACAGCGTCTGCGCGAGATCTTCAACAGTATGTCGCAACAGCCTATTACATTCATGCCAGTGGACAAGACGCTCCATGAGGGATTTGTTGACAATAACCAGAAGATCTGTCTGTTCACCGATCATCAGATATTCGACCGCTTCCATAAGTACAGTCTGCGAAGCGATGCTGCTCGCTCGGGAAAGGTGGCGCTCACCTTGAAGGAACTGCAGGAGATGGAGCCGGGTGATTATATCGTGCATGTGGATTTCGGAATAGGTAGGTTTGCCGGACTGGTGCGTATTCCCCAGGGGAACAGCTATCAGGAGGTGATACGCATTATCTATGCCAATAACGACAAGGTGGATGTGAGCATCCATTCGCTGTATAAGATATCGAAATACAAGAGGCGCGACAGTGAGGTGCAGCCCCGACTGTCGACTTTGGGAACGGGCGCGTGGAACCGCATGAAGGAGCGCACCAAGTCGAAGATCAAGGATATAGCGCGCGACCTGATCAAGCTGTATGCCACAAGGCGACACCAGAAGGGCTTTGCTTTCAGTGCCGACTCGTTTATGCAGCATGAGCTGGAGGCGAGCTTCCTCTATGAGGATACGCCCGATCAGCTGAAGGCGACCAATGATGTGAAGGCCGATATGGAGAGCAGTCGACCGATGGACCGTCTGGTGTGCGGCGATGTGGGCTTCGGTAAGACCGAGGTGGCTATCCGCGCGGCATTCAAGGCGGCTTGCGACTCGAAGCAGGTGGCGGTGATGGTGCCTACAACGGTGCTGGCCTATCAGCATTACCAGACCTTTACCAGTCGTCTTCAGGGGATGCCGGTGAGGGTGGAGTATCTCTCAAGGGCAAGGAGCGCCAAGAAGACCAAGGAGATTCTCAGCGACCTGGAGGAGGGGAAGATAGATATTATTATCGGTACGCATAAGCTCATCGGGAAGACGGTGAAGTTCAAGGACCTCGGTCTGCTCATTATCGACGAGGAGCAGAAGTTCGGCGTTTCTACGAAGGAGAAGCTGCGCAAGATGAAGACCAATGTGGACACGCTCACCATGACGGCCACACCGATACCGCGAACGCTGCAGTTCTCGTTGATGGGGGCGCGCGACATGAGTATCATACAGACACCACCGCCTAACCGCTATCCTATCTATACCGAGGTGCATACCTTCGACAAACAGGTGATTGCGGATGCCATCGAGTTCGAGATGAGCAGAAACGGACAGGTGTTCTTCGTGAACGACCGTATCAGTAACCTGCCTGAACTTGCCTTGATGATCAGAAAATATGTGCCTGATGCCCGTGTGGCCATCGGTCATGGACAGATGAAACCCGAGGAACTGGAGAAGGTGGTGATGGGGTTCATCAACTTCGACTACGACGTATTGCTCTCTACCACCATCGTGGAGAACGGTATCGATATTCCTAACGCCAATACCATTATCATCAACGATGCACACCACTTCGGACTGAGTGATCTGCACCAGATGCGAGGCAGGGTAGGGCGCAGTAATAAGAAGGCGTTCTGCTACTTGCTGGCTCCGCCTGCGGTACATCTCACTACGGAGGCGCGGAAACGGTTGGAGGCGCTGGAGACGTTCTCGGATCTGGGCAGCGGCTTTAACCTCTCCATGCAAGACCTGGATATCCGCGGAGCAGGAAACCTGTTGGGTGCTGAGCAAAGCGGATTCATGGAGGACTTAGGTTACGAGACCTACCAGAAGATTCTGAATCAGGCCATGGCGGAGCTGAGGAATGAGGTACAGGATGACTTCTCGAGGATGGACGAAGGAGGAAGGAGGAAGGAGAATACTCCTGCTCCTGATGGATCTGTATCTGGGGCTAAGACTTCAGACAAATCTCCTTCGTCCTTCGTCCTTCCTCCTTCCTCCATGTATGTGGACGATTGTGCCCTTGAATCGGACATCGAGATGTATTTCCCGGATCAGTTCGTGCCGAATGATTCTGAAAGGATGCTGCTGTATCGGGAGTTGGATAACCTGGCGAACAGGCACGACCTTGAGGCTTCGCTTGAGGCTTATCGTAACCGTTTGCGCGACCGCTTCGGGGCTATTCCTGAGGTGGCTGAGGAACTGATTCGTGTGGTTCCGCTGCGTGTGGCGGGTAAGCAGCTGGGTGTGGAGAAGATCATGCTCAAGCAGCAGAAGATGATCCTGTTCTTTGTGAGCAACCCCAACAGTCCTTACTACCAGAGCGAAGCCTTCGGGCGCGTCATCGAATACGCCACAAAAAACGTTCGCCGCTGTAACCTCAGGGAGGTCAACGGCAAACGTTCTATGGTAGTGACCAACATCTCGTCGGTGGATGCGGCCTTATCAATTCTCAAAACAATTCCGCTTGCTTCTTAATTACTTATCCAGCTCGGCTAAGTTCGCAGCAATCATCTCGTCGGTAACCGTGTAGTTCTGCAGGTCGCCCTTGATGAAGGCTTCGTACGACGGCATGTCGATGAGTCCATGACCAGAGAGGTTGAACAGGATGACCTTTGCCTCGCCTGTCTCTTTGCACTTCTTGGCCTCGCGGATGGTGGCGGCAATGGCATGACAGCTCTCGGGAGCAGGGATGATTCCCTCTGTACGGGCAAAGAGCATACCGGCCTCGAAGGTCTCAAGCTGCGGGATGTCAACACCCTTCATCAGACCGTCCTTGATGAGCTGGGAGATAATCATACCGGCACCGTGGTAGCGCAGACCGCCAGCGTGGATGTTGCTCGGTTTGAAGTTATGTCCTAAAGTGAACATCGGCAGCAACGGGGTATAGCCGGCCTCGTCGCCGAAGTCGTAACGGAACTGACCGCGGGTGAGCTTCGGACAGCTGTCGGGCTCGGCTGCAATGAACTCGGTGTTCTTTCCGTCCAACAGGTTGTGACGCATGAAGGGGAAGGAGATTCCACCGAAGTTGGAACCACCACCAAAGCAGCCAATCACCATATCGGGATATTCGCCTGCCATGGCCATCTGCTTCTCTGCCTCCAGACCGATGATGGTTTGATGCAAACCTACATGGTTCAGCACGGAGCCCAAGGTGTACTTGCAGTTCGGAGTGGTGGTGGCCAGCTCAACAGCTTCAGATATGGCTGTTCCTAACGAACCTGTATGGGTGGGATCCTTGGTCAGGATATCCTTACCGGCACGTGTTGACATCGAAGGCGAACCTTCTACCACGGCACCGAAGGTACGCATGATACTGCTGCGGTAAGGCTTCTGCTGCATGGTGATCTTCACCTGATAGACAGCGCAGTCGAGTCCGTAGATCTTGGCGGCATAGCTCAGGGCAGCACCCCACTGTCCGGCACCGGTCTCGGTAGTCACGTTCTTCGTGCCTTCCTGCTTGGCATAGTAGCACTGGGGCAGGGCAGAATTGATCTTGTGCGAACCTAAGGGGTTGGTACTCTCGTTCTTGAAATAGATATGGGCCGGTGTACCAAGCGCCTCTTCCAAGGCATAGGCACGCACCAGCGGTGTGGAGCGGTAATACTTGTATTTCTCCAATACATCCTCAGGGATGTCAATCCAGCGGTGCTCGGTATCCAACTCCTGTACACAGCACTCCCTGGGGAAGATATGCGCAAGGTCGTCAACGCCAAGCGGCTCTTTGGTAACCGGATGGATGGGCGGCATGGGTTTGTTCGGCATGTCGGCCTGTATGTTATACCACTGGGTTGGAATCTCGCTCTCTTGTAAAATGAATTTCTTTTGTTTGCTCATGATTGCTTTTTTTATGGTTATATTCATTTCGGTGCGAAATTACGCTTTTTTGTGCAATTGAGCAAGAAATTCTTACAAAATTTGAACAAAAACAGAGTTAAGGAATTAATATTCATTCAAACTGACAGGATGGGTGAGAGAATTTCCACCTCCCGTTTTTATTTTTTAACATTACATGATGCAAGATTGTGACTTTTCTGCATTTATATGGAAGAGTGAAGCAAACGCGAAGATCAAACATGTCTCAACGTATAAATATAAATGAAATGAAAGCTACTAAGATTCTTCTGGGCGCCCTCATGGTGCTAACTGTCCTCGCTGCGTGTGATGTCATTGAAAAAGATGGAGATTGGGATCCGATGATTTGGACAATCGACAATTCGAACGAGAAAACCGATATTATTCATGAAATCCCTGTAGATGGAGGAACACTCACATTCACCTGCAAGAACTATTCTTCTCCTTGGTTAGAAGGAGCGGCAGATGGATTAAGACAATACTTTCCCCCTCGCGAAGACAATAACTACCATACCATTGTCACCGATTGGTTTAAGGTTGAAATGGTGGGAAACAAACTCCATGTTACCTTTGAAGCCAATACAACAGAAAAGGAACGTCCCCTTAGGTTGGTCGTTACCGCAGGTGATATCTTCTACACCTTCGGGTTTAAGCAGAATGCAAAATAAAGCATTCGTCGAAAGTACTTTCACTCGAAAATGAAAAGAAAAGTAAACTTTCCTTTTGCATTTTGCTCGCTTAATCGTACCTTTGTACCCAAAAGTAAAAAAGATGGTACTATATCCCCAATTGATTATGGAAGCGCTGGCAACGGTGACGTATGCCGGCACAAAGAAGAACCTCGTGGAAAGTGGCATGGTGGCCGATACACCCAGCGTAGCCGCTCCGCAGGGCGATGGTGAGAAATGGAAAGTGAAGGTGGTGCTGGAATTCCCGCGCGACACCGATCCGTTCTTGAAGTCGACCGTCAAGGCGGCCGAGGCGGCCATCAAATACCATTGTCAGAAGGTGGAGGATCCTGAAGAGGTGGAGGTGGAGATTGTGACGGAGTTCAAGTCGAAGCCGCGCCCTGAGGTGGGACAGATGCTGCCTGGGGTGAAGAACATCATTGCTGTGAGCAGCGGTAAAGGTGGTGTGGGAAAGAGTACCGTGGCTGTGAACCTGGCCATTGCCTTGGCGCGGTTAGGGTATAAGGTAGGACTCCTGGATACGGATATCTTTGGTCCTTCCATTCCCAAGATGTTCGGTGTGGAAGAGGAACGTCCATACGCTGTACATGTGGATGGGCGCGACTTGATTTGTCCGATAGAGAAATATGGCGTTAAACTCCTGTCAATAGGCTTCTTCGTGAGTCCGCAGACCGCCACTCTATGGCGTGGCGGCATGGCCTCGAATGCGTTGAAACAGCTCATTGCCGATGCCGACTGGGGTGAACTGGACTATTTCATCCTGGATACACCGCCGGGCACATCCGATATTCATCTCACCTTGTTACAGACATTGGCCATAACAGGAGCTGTGATCGTTTCCACACCGCAGCAGGTGGCCTTGGCCGATGCGCGTAAGGGAGTGGATATGTACCGTAACGAGAAGGTGAACGTTCCTATTCTCGGCCTTGTTGAGAATATGGCGTGGTTTACTCCTGCAGAACTGCCCGAAAACAAATACTATATCTTCGGTAAGGAGGGCTGTAAGCAGCTGGCCGAGGAGCTGAAGGTACCCTTACTGGCTCAGATACCCATTGTTCAGGGAATCTGCGAGAATGGTGACCAGGGAACGCCAGCTGCCCTTAACAGTGATACCATGACAGGTATCGCCTTCCTGAATCTGGCTCAGGCCGTTGTTACTGTTACGAACCGTCGTAACAAAGAACAGGCTGCCACGAAAATTGTAGGGATGAAATAAAATAGGCTGATTCGAATATGTTCCCACGTTGGGAATTCTTTATTCCCACCATGGGAATAATTAATTCCCTTTTTGGGAATTTATTACATCCTTCTTCTTTGCTTGTTCTGCCCGTTCCTTCATATACTCCAGTCGCTCAAGTGCATGACGACGGGTGTGGAGGATCTGGTAGCGGTATACGGCGCAGGTGGCAAGGAAATAAGCAATGGCTTGTATCCACAAGCAGACAAACTCTGGGCGGACATCAAGTAAGGTGGCGCCCATGGTGTTGATGCGAATGAAACCCCGAGCACCGAACGTACTTGGGAATAACCAGGAGAAGCCCTGCCAATAGCCGGGGATGTTACTCTGCGGCCATGACACACCACTGAGGAAGAGCAGGGGCAGACTGGCAAAGACGACCAGTAGGATAACGTTCTCGCGGTAGCGTACGATACAGCTCACGAACATGCCAAAGAAAATGCATGCTAAGATATATGGGAAGAGGAACGCCACGAGATCGCTGGCTCGGAACAAAGCGGGGAAGCCGAAGAGACGAGGTATGGCAAGTGTGAGCCATGCGCTGGTTACGGCGCCTACCATGAAGTAGCACATCGACTTACCGAACACGATACGGAAGAGTCCGTTGTAGTGCTTACTGATAGGTACAAGGTCCTGATATCGGTTGTTCTCACGGGCTGTTCCAGCAGCCAGTCCGATACCCAACACCAATGTCTGCTGGATAATCAGGATGAGTACGGCGGGTAGGAGGAAGCTACCATAGCCGCCCGTAGGATTGAAGATAGGCACTTCCTCGTAGGCCAACGGCTGTACGGTAATCTCATCTTCGCGATGCGTGGTGTTCCCACTGAGTGCCACATTCATCTTCGCACCGAGATCGGAGGCCACCGCCTGTGCCGACTGGTAGATGGCTTTGTAGGTCATCATCAGACTCATATCGGTATATACGCTGATGGCAGTCTGCTCCATTCGATTCAGTCGCGTGGCGAAGTCGGCAGGGATATACACAATACCGTCAACCACCTGTTTCTGCACGAGGTCCTTTGCCTCGCTCATATCGTTACACTTATACGCCACCTTTACGTCTGACGAAGCGTCGTATTCGCGGATGAACTGTCGACTCATCTGCGAATGACTCATATCCACCACGGCCACAGGTACGTTGTGTATCGTTTCGTTGTTATAAGCCCATGAATAGAGTAGGGGATAGAAGATAGGAACGAGGAAGAAGAAGATGAGCACGCCCTCGTCTTTCACGGTGGCTTTCATCTCCTTTGCCCAGATATAACAGGCATCGTGAATGCCCTCGTTAATCTGTCCCCATAATCCTTTTTCTTTATCCATTTCTAAATTCTTATTTATTATCTCTCACTTCTCACTTCTCACCTCTCACTTCTCACCTCTCATTTCTTATGGTATATACACATACTCCAGCATCGCCCTCTTGATATTCCGCATCACGAAGAGCGGGAGAATGATGAAGATGCCCATGGCCATGAAGTTAAACCACGCCAGATGCCACGGATAGCCATTGAAACAGCACATCTGATAGATCATAAAAAAATGTCGCAGCGGAAACAGCTGGGCAGCGGTCTGGAATGCCCCATCCATCGCCCTTAACGGGAAGGTGAAGCCGCTGACCGTGAAACTCAGCATGGCCCACAGCGAACAGATACTCATAGACATTCGCAACGAGGGGAACAGTCCGAAGGCGAACACCCCGAAGCTCTGGGAAGAAACCACGGCGAGGAATCCTAACAACAACAGCATCCACACACTACCCTGATGCGGGAAGTGAAGGAAGCCGAAGAGGTACCACAGATAGCCGTAGGTGATGGTGAGGAATATCAGTGTGTGGGGCAGCAGTTTCCCCAACAGGGCCACATGGATGTCATCTCCCGCAATCCTCATCAGCTGGTGGGATGACTTGAACTTCAGCTCCGTACCGATGGAATAAGCGGTGATGAGGAAGATGAAGAGCATGATGATACCAGGTATCAACAAGGAACTGAGGTAGAGGTTGTAGTTCACCCATGGATTGTTCACTGGGTGAAGGTCGATGGCAATGGGTTGAAGCACCGCCATGGTCTGTTCTGGCGTAAATCCCTTGGCCTGCATGGTTTTCTTCCCCACTGCTGCAGAACCCAACGTACTGATGGTCTTGAGGTCGCGATACAGCAAGGAGCCCGACGTGAGCGAGGTGTAGCTGTAGTAGAACGAAATCTTCGGTCGTCGGGAAGCCAGCAGTTCTCTTGTCGTTCCTTCCGGTATATACAGGTAGGCATAGATCTTGTTCCGCTGGATGGCCTGACGGGCCTCTTGCATACTGTTGTAGTAGCCCACCACCTTACTGGTCTGGAAGCCGTCGAGCTGACGGATCAGGGCGCGTGAGGTGGTTGTGTTGTCGAGATCGACAATGCCCACGGGCATATCAGTAGGCTGACCTTCGCCAAGGACGGTGGTGAAGAATACGATGACGGCAATAGGGAACACCACCATGCAGAAACCATAGATGGGGTTCTTTCTCAGTATGCCACATTCACGGCGGGCAATACTGAATATCCTTGTCAGCGCATTACTCTTCACTGAAAATCAATTTTCAATTCTCAATTCTTAATAATGAGCGACATTCCCGGTCGCAAGCCTTCGAACTTCTCCACAGGACGAGCCTTCACCTCGAAGGTCTTCAGGTCGTACTGACCGTTGGCCTTGGTGGCCTTCCATACAGCAAACGAGCCCTGATCCTTGATGTAATACACCTTCATCTTCAGGTCTTTCTTGAAGGCCGGACTATAAGCTGTGAACTCAGAGCCGACGGTCATGCCCTCCAGCTGATCCTCGCGCACATTGAAGGTACCCCACATATCGTTCATCACGGCAATGCTCATGATGGGGGCACCTGTTCCAACCAGCTCGCCTACCTTCGGATAGATATCGCTCACCTCGCCTTCCATCTGCGCCACCTGAACGGTTTCGCGCATATAGGAGTTTACTTCGGCCACAGCACCGCGGGCACGGTTTACCTGCGCTGCGGCAGCAGCCTTCTCTTCGGCGCGGGCACCTTCAACAGCCATGTCGTACTGACTCTTCGCTGCTTTCTCCTGTGCCTCGCTGGCCTTGTACTGAGCGAACACCTCATCGCGTTTCTGGGCAGTTACTACCCCTTCGTTGAACAACCGTTGTACACGGTCGTAGCTTTTTTTCGTGACCTCTGCGGCAGCCTTTGCCTGTTGCCACAGCTGATAGGCGGCCTGCACCTGTTGCTTACGAGCACCACGCTGCGCCATCTGACTCATGGCGGCGGCGGCATCCTCGGCACTCTGTGCCTGCGTTTTCTTTGCCCGAACCTCAGGAGCATCCAGGATGGCAAGGGTATCACCTACCCGCACGAAATCACCTTCCTTCACGCGAAGCTCAAGAATACGTCCCGGTACCTTACTGGATACGCGATATTCCGATACTTCCACTTCGCCCTGTATCTCATCGGGTTTCTGATCGATGGTGAAGAAACCAATCAGGGCTACGATCACGACCACTGCTAAAAAGCCAAGTATGGCAAGCAGGATGTTGTTATGCTGTTGTTTTGCTGACATATCAATTAACTTTGAACTTTGATCTTTGAACTTTGAACTTTAACTTCAATTCTTCAATTTTTCAATCCTTCAATTCTTTACTGAAGAACTCCCAGCGCCTTCTTCATGCCGATCTGCGACAAGCGGAGGTCGATCTCTGCATCAATCTTCTGCGTCTGAGCCTGTAGCCAGGCGGTCTGGGCTTCCATCACCTCGGTGGCGGTCATCACGCCCTCGGCAAAACCTAAGTTCGCGCAGCGGAGGTTCTCTTCGGCCTTCTCTACGTTTTTCAGACTCATGCTGTATTTCTTATTGGCTTCGCGCATTTTGAACTGACTCTGGTTCACCTGCAGCTCGATGAGCTCGGTGGCTTCGGCCAGCTCCATGTTGGCGATATTGGTGGCTGCCTTACTGGCACGGATCTTATAGGTCCCTTCCTGCCAGCTCCATACGGGTACGCGAATCAGGATGCCGATGTTCCATACCCCGCCGAACTTATGCTCGAAACCGTTATATACACTGGGGTTGGTAACGAGATAGCCTCCAGTAAGGGCTACCTGCGGCAGATAGGCGGCTCGTAACAATCGGGTGGATTCCTTCGAGATATCAACGGCTTTGCCTAACATCTCCAGTTCGTAGCGGTTCACCAAGGCGGTTTCTATGTCACCGTCGGTCATGTCGCCCACAGTCGCCAGGTCCTCCTTGTTCTCATCTTCAAGGGTGATACTACTGTCGATGGGTAGTCCACACTGCTGGCAAAGCAGCATCTTAGCCAATGCCAGACCGTCCTCAGCCTGTGTCACAGCCATCTCTGCCTCGTTCACCTTCACGCTAACCTTCAGTCCGTCGGCTCTTGTCGCCACCCCTTCCTCAATCATCTTCTGTACGTCGCTGTCGAGCTTCTTAATCAGTTCAAGAAAACCGTTGGCCAGCTTGTTCTTCTGCTTCAGCGATACCACCAGCCAATAGGTGTTATCCACATCATACAGTGTGTTCTGAACGGTACCCTTGATAGAGGTAGTAGAGAGCTCCTCGTTCAGGTCGGCCATGCGGTTGGCAGCGGTAATGGCACCGCCCATATACAACGGCTGCTGCACCATGATGGCGGCACCGAACATGTTGCGGTTGTTGGTGCGGAAGGCCTTGCGGATTTCCGTGCCCACACCGTTCAAAGCCTCGGCCATAGGTCCGGAGAACTGACTGGCCATCTGTCCAAAGGCCTGTGCCTGCTGAGGGGTGATCAGGCCTTGCTGGGCCATGTTGGTGATGGCTTCGGGGAGCTTGGCGCTGGCATTGGTCACAACTGTCGTACCGATGTTATCCAGACTGCTCTTCTGCTGGTTGTTCAGCAGGGAGATCTCCTTGCTAAGCAGTTCGTAGCCACCGATGGCATCTACCTTCGGCAGGTACTTGGTGCGCACGGCCTTACGGGTGTTCGAGGCCACCTCCTGCTTCAGTCGCGACACGCTGAGCTGCTTGTTGTTGCGCAACGCCATGGCCCTGCAGCTGTCTAAGCTCAGCATCTGCTGGGCTGCAACTGGGGGTATGACTGTTGTGAACAGAAGGAATATTAATACTTTCTTCATATGTCTTGTATAATACCTTTCTTAGAAGTTTTCTTTATGTAGAAGTTATTTCCTTTGTTTCCCTTATCGATCAAACGTGAAGCTACGTGAACCGATGAGATGACCGTCGGCAAAGATGCTTACCTTATAGGAACCTTCACTGAGGAACTCGCTGATGTTCCAGAACATGGATACGGGTGTTTCATTACCCGTGTATTCCACTTGTTTCTTCATAGAGTACTGCAGCGAACGGTTCTCGTAGTCGAACGTGCCACCATTGGTCAATACCTGTCCGTTGGGCGTCTGAATGCGCACATAGAGGGTCTTTACACCATTCGAGGCCGTGACGTTCTTGGCAATACTGAAGTTCACCTGAAGGTTCTTGGCTTTCTCGATTTTCTTCGTTGACTTGCCCTTCTTGTCATTCAGCGACATGGAGATGCCCACGGCGTCGAGCTGGGCGGCAATGGCTACCTTCTCGGACAACGATGACTTCTCGGTGTTCAGGCTTTCGATGCGACGGGTGGCTTCCTCATATTGACCTTTCACGCGGGTATTCTCTGCTGTGAGGTTCTGGTTCAGACGGTTCAGCGAGTCGATTTCCAATACATAGCTGCGGATGACAGCACGACAGGTGGCCAGCTCCTTCTTCAGACGAGTGATCTCGCGGGCATCAGTGGCACGCACATTGCGTAGCTCTTCCAGCAGCTTCTGCGTCTTCAACTGCTCCTGTGTGAGCTGTTCCACGATGGAGTCGTTGTTGATCTGCGTCTTCATCTCACTATATTGCTGCGCGAACTGCTCGTATTCGTTCTGCATCTCTTTCTTGTCCAACTCGGCCAGTTCCTGCATGTCTTGATTCACTTTCTTCTGCTCGTCAAGACTTCTATACAAATAGGCAATGCCGCCTAAGAGCAGCAGACCGACAAGAACAATGGGTATCCAGATTTTCTTATTCATATCTTTCTTTCTATCAGCAAGTCATTTTGATTATTGAGTGCAAATATAGTTTATTTTGGTTAAACAGCAAAGAAAAAGTCGGCTACAACGCCTAAATAGTGGGCTTTTTAATATTTTTGAGGAAAAATAGGACAAAATTAAGGGTGGGGTTTGTGAATAATGCGAAAAATGACATAATATATTTATGTCAAAGTATTTGCTGAATTAAAAAATAGTTCGTATATTTGTCCAGTTAAACGAATAACCATGAAAAGGAACGGTTTCATTTACAGGGCTTTCGACCTCTACTACGATGGTTTCCGGAACATGCGACTGGGGAAGACGCTGTGGACGATTATCGCCATCAAACTGTTTATCATGTTTGCGGTGCTGAAGGTGTTCTTCTTCCCGAACTTCCTGAAACAACATGCAGAAAAGGGTGGGGAGGCGGACTTCGTGATGGAACAGTTCGAGAAAGTAAGCAATGAGTAATCTTTAACTTTAATGATATGACAAGCTATTTATTGGAAATCAGTGCAGGTACGATTGATTGGTCGAGGGCACAGTTCGCGCTGACGGCCATCTTCCACTGGCTGTTCGTCCCGCTGACACTGGGACTGGCAGTGATCATGGGCATCATGGAGACCTGCTATTACCGTACAGGGAAACAGTTCTGGAAAGATGCGGCGAAGTTCTGGCAGAAACTGTTCGGTATTAACTTCGCCATTGGTGTAGCTTCGGGCATCATCCTGGAGTTTGAGTTCGGTACGAACTGGAGTAACTACTCGTGGTTCGTGGGTGATATCTTCGGCGCTCCGCTGGCCATCGAGGGTATCGTGGCGTTCTTCATGGAATCGACCTTCGTGGCGGTGATGTTCTTCGGATGGAACAAGGTATCGAAGGGATTCCACTTAGCTTCGACTTGGCTTACCGGCTTGGGCGCTACGATCTCGGCATGGTGGATTCTGGTGGCAAACGCATGGATGCAATACCCTGTGGGCTGTGAGTTCAATGCCGACACGGTGCGCAACGAGATGGTGTCGTTCTTCGATGTGGCTCTTTCTCCCTTTGCCGTGACCAAGTTCTGTCATACAGTGATTTCCGCGTGGATCGTCGGGGCGGTCTTCGTGGTGGCCGTAAGCTGCTGGTACCTGATGAAGAAACGTGAGAAGGAACTGGCCTTGAAGAGTATGCGCATTGGCTGTATCGTGGGCTTGGTGGCTTCGGTACTGGCTGCGGCTACAGGTCATATATCGGGTGAGCAGGTGGCTCAGAAGCAACCGATGAAACTGGCGGCGATGGAGGCACTCTACAATGGCGGTACCGACCAGAGTCTGACGGCAGTGGCATGGGTGAATCCTTTCCAACAGCCTGACTATACTGTTGAACAAGAACCACCGCTGCATATAGCAATGCCCTATGCGCTTTCGTTCATGGCTACACGGGATTTCCATGGATACGTACCGGGAGTGAACGATTTGCTGAACGGTTATACGAAACCTGACGGAACGAGGGAACCTTCGGCTGATGAGAAGATAGCCAGCGGCAAGAAGGCAATCGTGGCCTTGGCGGAATATCGTAAGGCGAAGGCTACGGGTGATGAGGAAACGGCTAAGGCACAGGCTGCCATCGTTGACGAGAACTTCAAGTATTTTGGATATGGATATATCAAGGATAAAGCCGATCTGGTGCCTTATATCCCTGTGAACTTCTGGGCGTTCCGACTGATGGTAGGACTGGGTTGTCTGTTCATCTTGTTCTTTGCTGTCGTACTCTTCATGGATTGGCGGAAAAAGGATTTGTCGGCATTGCCGAAGTGGCACTACATCGTGGCTATCGCCTTGGTGCCGCTGGTCTATATCGCCAGTGAGAGCGGATGGCTGGTGGCTGAGTTCGGACGACAGCCGTGGACCATTCAGGATATGCTGCCGGTGGGGGCTTCGGTGTCGGATATCGGAGCTGGATCGGTGGCACTGACCTTCTTTATCTTCCTCTTCTTGTTCACTGCCATGCTCGCCGTGGAACTGAATATTATGCTCAAGCAGATCAAGAAAGGACCGGAATATGGAAGTGCTTCGTGATTCTTCTTGCTTCAATAATAACTAAAAAAAGATATTGAATATGACATACGAATTCTTGCAACAGTATTGGTGGTTCCTGGTGTCGCTGCTGGGGGCCTTGCTGGTATTCCTGATGTTTGTGCAGGGTGGTAACTCCTTGTTGTTCAGTTTGGGACATAACGCTGAAGCGCGGAGAATGCTGGTTAACAGTACGGGAAGGAAATGGGAGCTGACGTTTACCACGTTGGTTACTTTCGGAGGGGCGTTCTTCGCCTCGTTCCCTTTATTCTACAGTACCAGCTTCGGTGGCGCCTACTGGCTGTGGATGATTATCTTGTTCTCGTTTGTGCTGCAAGCAGTAAGCTATGAGTTCCAGAACAAACTGGGTAATTTCCTCGGACCGAAGACGTTCCAGTGGTGCCTGGTGCTGAATGGTGTCATCGGACCGCTGTTGATTGGTGGGGCGGTGGCAACGTTCTTCAATGGGTCGAACTTCATCATCGAGAAGGCAAACCTGATGGATGGCATGCAACCGGTGATTAGTAAGTGGGCAAATGCGAGCAACGGACTGGATGCGCTGCTTGATCCGTGGAACTTGATCTTAGGGTTCGCGGTGTTCTTCTTGGCTCGTGTATTGGGTCTATTATATTATATTAATAATGTACGCGATGAGGTGATAGAGAGTAGGGCATCGGTTCAGCTGGTGGGGAATACCATCACGTTCCTGATCTTCTTCCTGGCTTTCCTGATTCGTACTTTGTTAAAGGACGGCTATGCGTATGATCCGGCAACGGGGGTGATCATGATGGAACCGATGAAGTATCTGCATAACCTGCTTGAGATGTGGTATCTGCTCATCATCTTACTCGTTGGCGTGGTACTGGTGTTGTATGGCATCATCCGTACCATTGTTAGTAAGACATATATAAAAGGTATATGGCCTACAGGCATCGGCGTGGTAATGGTGGTGTTGGTACTGCTGCTCATCGCAGGGTGGAACAATACGGCTTACTATCCGTCGAACGTAGATCTGCAGAGTAGTCTGACTATCGCCAATTCGTGCAGCAGCGAGTTCACCTTGCGCACCATGGCCATCGTGAGTCTGCTGATACCGTTCGTACTGGCGTATATAGCTTATGCATGGTATTCAATCGACAAGAAGAAAATAGATAAATCGGAAATCTCTCAGGGGGAGGTATATTAATAAGGTAAAATCATGAGAATACTCGGATTACTGACATGGGTTCTTCTATTGCCGCTTTCTGTCATGGCGCAGGAAGAGCAGCGTACTAGTATTGTGCTGGAAACGGATAGCGGAAACGTAACGATAATGCTGTATAATGAAACGCCGCGCCATCGTGATAATATCATCGCTCTCGTCAACAGGGGATTCTACGACGGTCTGCTGTTCCATAGGGTGATTGAGGATTTCATGATCCAAACGGGGGATAGCATAAGCCGAAATGCGCCAGAAGGACAACTGTTGGGTGACGGGAAATATGAAACGTACAAGATTCCTGCAGAGATTCGTTTCCCGCAGCTCTTCCATAAAAGGGGTAGCGTGGCTGCCGCAAGGGAAGGGGATAAGGAGAACCCGCAACGGGAGTCTTCCATGTGTCAGTTCTATATCGTTTGGGGAAAACGGTACAGCGGGAACATGATGGATGATGTGGAGGAAAGGATTGCCAGAAATACTGGCGAACTGATCTCTTTTCCGCAAGAGGTGCGAGATGCGTATTTCCAATATGGGGGTACTCCACATCTCGACAACCAATATACGGTGTTCGGAGAGGTTGTTGAAGGACTCGATGTGGTGGAGAGAATCATGAGGGCAAAAACGGATGATAATGACCGACCGGTTACTGATATTCACATCCAACGTGCCTATGTAAAAACTACTCCATAAAGGGGTGCCAATATCTTCTTTTAAGAGGGAACTGCTTTCAATGAAGTGGTTCCCTCTTGATTTATGTTACCTCCTTTGTCTTAAAAAAAGAAAAAATCAAAATTTTTAGAAAAAAAACAAGAAAATGTTTTGGAGGTTCGCAGAAATTGTGTACCTTTGCATCCGCTTTCGCACTAAAAAATCTGTTGCGGGAGTTTTTGATAGATCTTTGAAATGCTTACATAGACAGAGAAGTAGTACGAGAAGCGGTTGCCGTTTCCTTTTATGGAACCGGCTTCCGGGTAATCGAACCGTCAATATGACATTGTCAGTTTGGCACTGACGTACTCGATAGATACGAATTGGCGTTCTGAGACAGATAATAAATCTAGTGCATCTAGTTCTACTAGTGTTGCTAGTATATATAGAAATTTTACAATGTAGAGTTTGATCCTGGCTCAGGATGAACGCTAGCTACAGGCTTAACACATGCAAGTCGAGGGGCATCATGAAGGAAGCTTGCTTCCTTTGATGGCGACCGGCGCAC
>Ga0256404_1006362_pt1 | contig 19652 bp, 21 predicted proteins | sample RumenRJG_01DNA_FD_185990 | JGI IMG/M metagenome (GOLD analysis project Ga0256404, IMG submission 185990) | Bovine rumen microbial communities from Lethbridge, Alberta, Canada - RJG_01 | ecosystem: Host-associated > Mammals > Digestive system > Stomach > Rumen | place: Canada: Alberta | collected...
TTTCTTCATAACTGTCAACGAATGCCCTGAACTCTGTCTCGTCGGGAAGCAGTTCTTTCATTCTGTCTAGAAATTCTTGTGGTAATGCTAAAGTCATATATACTCTCTCTGTTATGGATTTGCCGATACACATGATATGTCGGCTGATTATCTAAAATTATTACGCAAAAAAAAACGGTACACCGAGGCGTACCGTTTTGAATGAACGTACCGATCAAAGATCGATTCTGTAGTCTGAACTTCCTTCACCGTCGATGGTGTAGTATGCTGCAGACTCGGCAACATTGATATAAACATCAACACTTGCAACGTCGGCCTTGATCTTACGTGCTGCTGCGATAGCTTCTTCCTGAAGCTTTGCAGGATCATAATCCTGATTGTTGATCTGTAATGTTACGAATGTTGATACTTCAGCCTTAGGTGCAGCCTTCTTCTCAACGGGCTTCTTCTCAACCGGCTTCTTTTCTACGGCTTTCTTCTCAGCGGCCTTCTTTGCAGCAGGCTTTGTCTCTGCCTTCTTCTCAACGGGCTTCTTCTCTACGTGCTTCTTTTCTACCGTTTTTTTCTCAACGGGCTTCTTCTCAACCGGCTTCTTTTCTGCAGCTGCCTTAACAGCTGTCTTTGTTTCGGTCTTGGCTTCTGTCTTTACTTCAGCCTTTGTTCCTGTCTTTTTTGCAGCAGGCTGCTCTGAGTTTGCTGCTTTTTTTATCTCAGCAAAGGACTGTTTAAGAGCCTCGTCCTTTACCTCAGTTGCCTTCAAATCCTTCTCCATTTGTTTATCTCCCTTTTCAAATGTCTGAAAAAATATTCTACCATTGAAATTATATTTCCGCCTATTTGCTTTGTCAATAAACGAGGTAAAACAATACACTGAAGCCAAGATAGAACCAGGTTGAGGGATTCGAGAACCAGGTAGTGAAGAATGAAACTGAAAAATAGAATGCAAGCTCTGCATATATCAGTTTCGCAAAGGGATTTGAATCCCTTTTATGTTCATATAGGATGAAACCGGTTATAAGTCCGATGACCGCAGCAAACAGAACAACACCGGGGATCCCGAAATCATACCATGCATCATATATAAGTGTTACAGTTGTGAGCTCTTCTTTAGTGGTGAAAAGAGGAAAGCCCATGCCGAAGTCCGGATTTAAAAACTTGAGACCCGTTAGTGTCGTGAATGGATACAGCATCTTGAGACCGTTTGAATGAACTGTCAGCTCCCGGGTCATGACATTGAAATTATCATAATTATTTGCGATGTACATGTATGGCTGGGTTATGAAAATCGGAGTATCCGGATTCTTCATTTCAAAAATGCTGTTCAGGTACTCAACTGAATGGGCACGTGCTATGGTGATGGTCACATAAACTGCCACCATGAGCATAAAGATCGTGATGACCTGCCAGAGCTTGTATTTTCTGCCGGAAGAAGCGGCTGCAAAAACAGCCAGTATGGCGGCGAACATAAACTGAAATCTGGATACCAGAAGTACACTCAGTAAAAGAGGAAGAAAAATCCCGAGTATCGAGACTGCATCAGGTTTCAGATCCTGTTTTTTTCTGTGCTCCAGGTAAAGCACTGATACAGCCGGAACAAGAACGGCAAGGGTCGTAAAATAATGGATGCCCTTCAGATGGAAATAACTGTAGGCATGAGGCATATCCACAGTGAATAGAGGGATGAACCCGAGATTTGCAGCTTCATAGAAAAAGGCGCTCCAGGAAATGATGATCACCAAAATGATGATGGACCTGTGAAGGGCAGTATCGGATATCTTCCTTTTATATAGTGAAAGATGCTTTTTTGAAAGTAAAGCCCGGGATTCAGTGAAGCGTTCCGCTGCACCGGAAACCATGAAAAAAACCAGATAGAACAGATAAAAGGAAAGCCAGGTGGATTCGGTCCACACTGTTGAAAGGAAACTAAGCTGTAATCTGGCTATGCCCTCTCCTCCCAGTATGCCCAATGCCATAAGTCCTCTGAGATTTAAAAGTTCGTTGGTCCTTTTCTTCTCCGTATAATAAAAAAATACAGCCATGCCTATAAGACAAATAGCAGAAAGAGCGGAAATTCCCGCTCTTCCTGACATGAAGCTTATAAAATAGGCAGCTGTATATAGGATTGATATTTTAAAATCGCTGATTATCAATTTTGTGTATTCTCCATAGATGAAGTTTCTTTTGACTGATTCTGTTCAACGCTGCTTTCATCGGAAGAACTTTGCGTCGTATCTGTTTCAGACTGCTCAGTACTGCCGGAAATCTCAGATTCGCTGTCAACAGCAGAGGTCTCTGCTGCTGCAGTCTCGTTCTGCGGGATCTGCTCATCTGTATGAAGCGGCTTTTGATCCGGTTTTCCGAAATCTTCGCCAGTCGGTTCTGCAGGCTGGTTAGGATGTGGAGCAGGAACCATACCGCCGTTTGACGGATTGTCACCTATATCAGGTAATTTCTCAATACGTACAAGGACATTGACCTGGGAATCCTGATCATCCGCAAGTTCGATTCCTGCCGGGAGATATTTGGAAAGGTCAAAGGTCACATTTATACTTTCGGTAGCTCCATTCAGACTGATTTCCGGAAGCTCGAAAACAGTCATGGCTTCAATGATTCCCGGAGATGCGGCAAGAGTCACACTGTCCGGAGAAACCGTTGTGGATTCATACTGATATCCCGCAGCAGGTGTTCCGGAAACTGATGACAAAAGATTAATGCTTTTCTCCTTATGGATGGTAACTGAATAGTTGATATCTTCTATATTGGAAGAGACTTCCTTTAAGTTGTTCAGGGTATTGCCGTTCGCATCGTAATATATCAGTTTTGCTTTTCCGTCCTTATTAGAGGAAATACTGGAAACGTCGACTTCCACTCCTATAGAGGAGATTCGTCCTATTTCGGATTCGGGACCTGTCAGATATGCTGATTCAGGACTGAGGATTACATTGGCAGCCTTATAGCCGGACTTGGGTTCCCCCTTGATCTGCTTTCTGATATCGAATTTTTTATTCTGAACATTTTCGATGCTCACCTTGGCAACGGAAGGGTGTATCTCCACATCATCTATGATGGTTTCCTTTCCGTTGAGGACTTCAACATATACGGGTACGGAACCGGTGATGCTGTAATCCGAGAGATCGATATATGCGTGGAAGTCGGAACTGGAAATGGTGGAACGCACGTCACTTCTTACCTTATAAGAAATGTTGACATTGGTCCTGTCCACTGACCAGGTTTTTGAATCCTCCTCAAATATGGACTGGTTCTTAACCTCCAGCTGGACGCTTTTTGTGTCTGTGGTCTCGGGCTTTGAGACATTGACAACCATAATCCATATAACAAAGGCGAGAACAATGCTTATGCATTTGAGAGACAGATTTTCAGTGAAAAAATCTTTTATCATTCTCTTCTCTCCTTTCTGTTATTGCGGAATAAACGGAAACGAGGGTTCTCGGTGGGGAGGTCTTCGTTTTTATGAATAGGAAGCATTCCGCGAAGAGCATCCGCATCTACAGCTCTCTTCAGTACTCCGTTTACTGCAACTGATACCCGGCCTGTCTCCTCTGACACAACTATGGTTATGGCATCACAGGTTTCTGAAACACCAAGGGCTGCCCTGTGCCGTGTGCCGTAATCCTTGGAAATTCCGGCATCTGATAACGGAAGATAACAGGTTGCGGAAACTACATGGTCTCCCACTATAACCACAGCGCCGTCGTGAAGAGGGGTGTTCTTTTCAAAGATGTTGATGAGAAGAGCTGAAGTCACAATACCGTTGATAAGTATACCTGTCTCGGCGATTTCGTTGAGAGACTGTTCCTGCTGTATAACGATAAGAGCTCCGGTCTTCTTCTTTGCCATCTCAAAGGTGGCTTTAACTATCTCGTTTATGGTATGGATGCTGGCATCCTCTGCATCGTTAGGAAAAAGACTGGTGATAAAATTTCTGCTTCCCAGCTGCTCGAGAGCCTTTCTGAGTTCAGGCTGAAAAATTACAACGGCCGCGATGATGAAGGCGGTGGATATTCTCTCGATGATCCACATTATGGTGGTGAGTTTAAAGAACCATGCCACAACGATAAAAAGAGCTATGACAACGAGACCCTTGAGGAGCTCAAAGGCACGTGTGTTTTTTATCCATAAGAGGAATTCGTACACGATCACTGCCAGTATGATTATCTCCAAAACATTGGTGAAATAAAAAGGCGGCAGTAAACTGAACCAACTCCGTATCGTTGAAAGAAATTCAGGCATTATAGGTCTTCCTCATCTTCTGATTTTAATTTAGGTACAGCTTTTACATAATAAACATAATCGTCGTCTTCAAAGTGAAGGCGTTCTGTGCGCTGGTAATCTACGGCGTGAAATACAAATACATAGCCTATGGAAAGGATACATGAAAATAAAAGTCCGGGCAGCATTGCCAGAAATGATATCTCAAGTCCGAAATGCATACGGCCGAAGATGGTTGCAGCAGCCACAACTAGGATGCCTGCTGCGGCAGCAACGATCCAGTTGCCGTCGAAAGGAATCTGACTGATTATATAAACCACTATAACACAAAGAGCAAAAGCAAGTATGGCTACTATCGCATCTTTGTCCTTGAAAAGATTTCCGAACAGACCTGCGTAGGCAGTGGCCATGGCTGTGATGTCAGTCTGTGATGCCGCTATAGCTGTGTGCCCTGCCATATACTCTATGAAGTAATAAAGCATGATGCCCACTGACAGGGGAACTATGGACATGAGCCCTAATGATAAACCGGCGATAACCGGAAGAACATAAGGTATATGTATGTAAAAAAACAATGGCACAAGGGCAATAAGAATTGCATGACCTGCGCGGAAAGCTGACTGGATAAGTGAAGCCAAAAGCAGGACAACAACTGCAACAAGTGTTATTTCCAGTGAAGCGGCATAGGCATTACCAAGGATAAATAAACAGAAGAACACAGGAATACAGGTCCATGGTAAAAATGAGCAAAGTACCGAAGCTGCAAAAGAGATCAGAGGGTTTGACAGAACATCACTGAACCCCACATGACTGTTGACTGTAAAAAAACACAAAAATGCAGTAATGGCTTTTGTGGCCGGCAATGTCCAATAATCATTTTTCGTATAGAATTTTTGTAGGGATTCTTTTACTCGTAACATCTATATGCCATGCCTTTCATTTATCTTTTTTGTTAATGCTGAGAATTTCCAGTCCGTCATCATAATCGTCTTCCAGATCCTCATCAAGCCATCCGCCCTGAGGAGCTGAGCTATCAAAGGAATCCTTGCCGGATGTGTAATAATCATCCCCAGGCTCGTCAAGCCAGCCACCCTTAGGCACATCGGAACTGTATGAACCTTTATTTATCGGGGTGTACTGAAGATTCCGGCTTCTGTACCCTGAGGAAGGAGCTTCAGCTGTTCCGTGATTAACGATTGTGTGAAATCTGGGCTTTACGGTCTCCCATGTATTCCTCTTGTCATCATAGATTCTTATCTTTCCACCGGTCTCCTTGTAGTACTCGGATTCCTCTTCTGTTATATCGAGAACGTCATCCTCATTTTCCTGCATGCGGAGAAGTTTATCCAGCTTTGCAGCGTAGAAAAGACTTTTACGATGAGCGTAATCATAGCTCGAGTTGTATCTTATATATGCAATGAGCAGCATGATCACCATACCGATAAGGTATATAAAAAATACAGTATGAAGTGATTCCATGATGAAAGGAATGTTCAGCTTAACAAGTACCTCTTCAAGGTTAATGATGGTGAGAACTATCGTTATCAATATAAAGCACAGGGTATAGAAAATGGCAGAGGTAAGAAGCCTTCGGGAGATATAATCTCCCTTGAAGTGCCTGCTTGTTTCAAGTATGCCCTTTCCTTCCTTCCTTTCATATATGGAAAGCTGTGCCATAAGTCGAATTTTCTCAACATTTAGCATTTCATTTACCTCATAATTAATATCCGCGGATACTCCTTGCTTTTTCGGCGTATGGTGAGTCGGGATAGGACCCGATGATCTTGTCGAAAAGAGTATTGGCATCGTCCGAACGTCCCATGGACTGGTAAAGTCTGGCAAGGAGGAACATATTTTCCGGCTCTTCACGTATGGTCACGCTGAGCAGGTATAATTCTCCTGCAGTCTGCTGGTCTCCGGCGTTCCATGCGTCGGTAGCTTTCTTGGCAAGTTCCTGATATACAGAGCTTTCCATGATATGTTTTATATTCTGATACTGGGCCATCAGGTTCTCATCTGCTATCTGGGAAGAATCAAGACCTGTATAAAGCTGGGCCGCAAGGATCATATCTCCGCTTTCATAGGCCTGATTGATCTGAGTGAGTGCACGGTACTGACCCATGAAGGATTCATTGGCATTCTGGAACTGCTGAATCTGAAGAGAGGCTTCCTGGTACTGTTTTTCCAGAGTGCTGTACTGTTCGTTAAGATCCTTATTTCCCTGTTTGCCAGGTCAAGCTTATCTGTATAGGAAATGAGCTCCTGATTATTGCTTGCATTGAGGGCCCGTTTGTTTGCGGGAAGTATCAGCATATTAAATGTTAACAGAGCAAGGACTACACCTATTAATATGTAGACAACTACCATCCAGGGTGAAACTTCCTTTACTTCCTGAGGGACGATGACGTCATCATCAGTCATTTTGCGGTGTGAGAATGCATTTCTCAGTTTGCTCTGCTCAACCTCTTTACGACCTGTTCTCTGCTTTACCTCGTCCATAAGCACAAGTGCTTTAGGATTGTTTCGGTCTATCTTTAGTACCTTATAAAGGCTTCGGCCCGCCTTGACCCAGTGTTCTCTCTTCATGTACAGAAGGGCAAGGAGTATATGCGCCTTTACATAGTTGGGACTATCCTGTATGACCTGATTGAGCTGCATTATAGCCAGATCTTCATTGTTTGTCTGAGCATATATCAGTGCCTGATTGTATCTGTTCACATTGTCGGTACATATACGAAGAATAGCCGGTTTACGCTGTACCGCTTCAAGATATTCGTCTGCAATGTTGTCATGCGGGAACATATTCAGGCTTATGACCCACTGAACCAGGGCGTCTGCGGTTTCACCACATTCAAAAAATATGAGTCCCAGAAGATTTCTGGCATCCTTCTGGTATTTGTTGAAAAGCAGGGATTTTTTCAGTAACTCTGCCGCACCGCTTAAATCACGTAATTTTGCTCTCTCAAGCCCCAGGTTGTAGTAGCAGTTAGATATACGTCCTAGAGTTATATCGTAGTTCATTTCTCTGAGTCCTTCTTCTGCTCGATAGCATTTTCAATTAATTTAGTCATGATATCGTTCATATCGGTAAGGTCCATCTTTACAATGGCATCTTCTATCTGATCTACATCGAGGCTTGGCTTAAACCGGTCTATTTCATGCTGGTAATCAATCATAATAATATCTTTCTTTTTAAGGATAGTTACAGCTTTACAATGTATGATAATGCTGTTCTTGACACAAATTAATGTTTCAATTAGAATCTGCTGAGTACGTAAGAGTACACTATCAGATATTAAGTCATCTATTAAGTTTAGCACATCTTATTTTTGCATTCAAGGAAGATAGACCTGGCGTAAGAAGCGGTAATAAAAAATTAAGCATTGATTGCAGGGGTATTACAGGGATATACATTAGGAGGATAAATGGATAGTCTGGTAAATATTTTAACTGAAAACATGAGAGGTATACTCTCCAGGGAATCGGTGGTCTTCATTATTTCCATGATGCCGGTTCTGGAGCTTAGAGGAGGTCTTCTGGCGGCGTCAATTCTTGACGTGACATATCTGAAGGCACTTCTTATCTGTATTATAGGAAATCTTCTTCCTATACCGTTTGTGCTGCTGTTCATTGAAAAGATCGTTATACTGCTTGAAAAGTTCGGACCTACAAAAAAGATAGCAATGTGGCTCAGAAATAAGGTAGAGAAGAATCAGGCAGCTATTGAAAAATATGATTTCTGGGGACTTACGCTCTTTGTAGGTATACCTCTTCCGGGAACAGGCGCTTGGACAGGATCTTTGGTTGCCGGTCTTCTGCATATGCCAAGGAGAAAATCAGTACCGGCTATACTTACTGGTATACTCATGGCGTCAGTTATTATGTCGGTTGTTTCTTATGGGGTTTTGGGAAATATCATTCGGTGACAGATTAAAAACGCCCGCACTTCGATTGGAAAAAGTGCGGGCGTTTTTAATACCATAAAAGTGTAGTCGTCAGAGAGTAATTACCTCTTACATCTGCACTGATTTTTTTGAGGTTTCAGAGGCTCTGCGTTTTTTTCTGATGAGATTTTCTGATATTTTCTTATGTGAGTACTAAGAATGGATGTCTGAAAAATGAAGACAGATATCATCAAATCACATAATTCAAAATATCTTTGGGGCTTTCGACTATGTAAGTGGCACCTGCTTCTTTCAATTCCTCCAAAGATCCATATCCATAAACTGCACCGATGGAATCAATACAGGTTTTCACTGCTGCTTCTATATCATAATGTCTGTCTCCTATCATGATAAAATCTGATTTTTCACTCACAGCAGCTGTTTCCATGGCTTCTTTGATGAGTGATTCTTTGTTTGATACCTTATTGTCTCTTCCCGGTCCGAATACATATTCAAAAAAGTCACTTATTCCGACATGTTCAATAACCTTCTTAGCCATGTCTGAAGGTTTGGATGTCACGATCATAAGCTTTATTCCATGCCTCTTAAGGGTTTCAAGTACCTCAATTATCCCGTCATAGAGCGGTGCTTCCGTGAATGTTTCCGATTCGTATTTTTCTCTGTAATATGCAACAGCAAGTTCAGTATCTTCCTCACTAAGCCCATAGTACTCATGAAAAGATACATATAATGGCGGTCCAATAAAGCAAAGCAGTTTTCTTTTGTCTGATTCCACTATTCCAAATCTCTCAAGGGCATATACTGCAGCCTTAAGTATACCGAATTCAGACTGTGTGAGAGTTCCGTCAAGATCAAATAAACAATATTTATACATTTTTGTCCTCAAGCCATAATTCACTGTTGTTTTTTCTTTCGTCAATCGTTTCAAATTTATCCATTGCCCCAATGGACTTATACTTGAATATAGCAGCATCAAGTGATTCCGGTCTGTTGAAATAGAAACCCTGAGCCATATCACAGTCTATATTTTTCAGAAACTCATACTGTTCCTCTGATTCAACACCTTCGGAAAGTGTATTTATTCCAAGCTCACGGCATACACCTACGAAAGCCTTCAGTATACGCCTGTTTGCACCATTGTTGTCATCCAGATGCCTTAAAAGATCCATATCGAACTTTATTCTGTCGATATCGTACTGGCTGAAAACATTCAACGATGAATAGCCGCTGCCAAAATCATCAATCCACAGTTTGTAACCATAGTCCCTTATTCTTTTTAGCTGTGTCCTGAAAAATTCCGTTCCCTGGGCCAGATCCTGCTCAGTGATTTCTACAATGATAAAGTCATGTTCAATATCGTATTTATCTATTATCCTGTTCAGTGATTCCGCCATATCCACATAATCACAGTCCTGAGCCGAAAAATTAATCGTAACCGGTACTATCGGAAGTCCCGTTCTCTTTCTCTTTTCAAAATCTTTGCATACCTGCTCCACCATATAGAGATCAAGCTTATATATCAAATGGTATCGGGCATAAATCGGTATAAACTGCGACGGATAAATCTCACCGCATACCGGGTCTATCCATCTTGCAAGGGACTCAAAAATTGTAAATTTACCTGTAGCTGTCCGAACGATAGCCTGATAAAACGGTTTTATCCATTGATTATCCAGAGCTGTTTCCAGATTCTCAAGAATATAGCGTTCTTTCCAGTATCTCTCCTTTTGCTCCTCCGAATAAAACTTCAGCACTGTACTCAGGTCATCACCGATTTCTTTCACAACCTGCCGTGCACAATCCACTGCCTTTGGCACGTCCATCTCATCACCGACTCTGCATATTCCCGCATGTATTCCATGGATTTTGCCATATGCTATCTTTTTTGCTCTAAGATTAATTTCATCTATTTTTTTGATTATGATATCATCGTTACGATATTCATCTATTATCACAAAGTGATCATCAGCAGCACGGGTGATCATGGCTTCCGGAAACATATCCCTAAAAAGGCCTGCATAAAGCCTCATAAGTTCATCACCCATGGAATATCCGTACTGAATATTATATTCATGCAGAGATTTAACATCTAAATAGATAACAACCGGCTGTTTTTCACAGGTTCTTATGTCTTCAAGACGTTTATTGGAAAACTGTCTGAGATAAGAAAGATTTGGAAGCCCTGTAACAACATCCGTATATAAAAGATCAGAGTTCTCCTTTTCGGAATTTGAAAATATCTTTCCGATCTTCCACACGGGATCTACCATATCATGGTAAGCGACGCAGGCCATTTCGGTACCGTCTTTCATTTTCTGCCATTTGCCTATTGCATGTACCATACGGTATCCGCCAAGATTTTGAATCCTGTTTCTATAGACAACATCAAAGCTGTTTATCTTGAGAATGAAATTGTCAAAATCTCTCTTCATCCACTCTTTATCATCAGGATGCACCTGCAAATACAAATCTCTGTTCAACTGTTCCATAAAGGTGGCACGATCTTTATTTCCCATGCCGCAAAGACCGTCTGTGATCAATTCTGCCCGGACACAACCGTTGTCAACACTAAAAAGCACTAACGGCATCTGCATCTTTTCGAATATTAATCTTTCTTCCCGTGATATCATTTGAAACCTCGTCAAACCGTTCTGTTTCCCTTTAAAACCTCACGATAATCCTCCAGATTCTTCCTTAAAAGCGTGGGAATCTGAAGCTCATATGGACACTTCGTCATGCATACTCCGCAATTCACACAGTCCTCTATCTTCTCCATTTCTTTCTGCCAATGCTCACTGAGCCAGCTCTTACTTGGAGCACGCCTCAGCATCAAAGACATTCTGTTGCAGTTATTAATCTCTATACCAACAGTACATGGCATGCAGTATCCGCATCCACGGCAGAATTCTCCCATAAGCTCATCACGTTCTGCTTTGATGAAGTTAAAGAGATCATCGTTCATGACAGGTGTCTCATTCATATATGAAAGCCACTCATCAAGCTCAGACTCTCTCTGGATTCCCCAAATCGGTACCGCACCATCAAATTGTGATATGAAAGCCATGGCGGCCTTTGAATTCGTTATAAGTCCGCCGGCCAGGCCTTTCATACAGATGAATCCTATATTATGCTCATTGGCAAGCTCTATAAGTTCTATCTCCTTTTCAGAAGCAAGATAGCTCATGGGGTACTGGACCGTATCATACAGTTCCGATTCGATAAGTTCCCTGGCAATTCCATACTTATGAGCAGTACCGGAAATGAAACGGATTTTCCCCTTTTGTCTTGCCTCCTCCATACATTCATACATACCGCTTCCGTCTCCTGGTCTGTAGCAGGTATTCATCATATGGAACTGATAGATATCAAGATAATCCGTTTTAAGATTTGTAAGCGTCGTATCCAGATCCTTCCAAAACTCCTCAGGTGTAGTCGCCTTGGTTTTTGAGGCAATGAATATATCTTTCCGGTCCACATATCCTGTTCCGAAGGCCTCTCCAAGTTTCACTTCACTGTCACTGTAAACTCTTGCAGTATCAAAAAAGCGAATGCCTCCGTCATAAGCCTTTCTGAGTATCCTGACAGCTTCTTCAATGGATACCCGCTGGATAGGTAATGCTCCAAACCCGTTCTGCGGCACTTCAATTCCCGTTCTTCCTAAAACTACAGTTTTCATACGCTTCTCTCCTTGTAGAACTAAGACCCATTTATTGTTCGTTTCTTAAGAATAACCCTATTCCAATACGTTTATCGTACCGTATAAACAACGTCATAAGCTGATTATGAAAACTATTCTCCCCATTCAGATCCTGCCTCATAGAATGTGGAACAGCTATGCAGATCGGATCGCCTATCTCCCATCTGCGATGGTAGAATCTTTTTGTTTTTTATCGTTTCAACAAGATAATTCTTCTTTATTATAACATTATAAAAAAATTTGTGTCATTATTCACCGCATCTGCATGAAAATATTTAAGTCACGATATGTTCTTGCCGGGCATATAGAAAAAACAGCAGGTGCCGAAAAGCACCTGCTGCTACTCAATACGCCTCTTTAGTTGTAACCCTCATAGTCCTTGTTGCACCGCTCAAAAGAACTGTGGGAACCATGAACAGAACCAGAGCTATAACTACCTCGATATTATTTAAATCCCTGTTCAATGCTAAAGGAAGCAATACACTTATTGAATTATTGAGAACATGAGCCAATATAGAAACGCCTACTGTATCGTATCTATACGCTAAATAGGTAAGAGTCATACCGATTGGGATTGCATAGAGGGTTTGAATGGGATTCAGGTGCATAGCTGCAAAAAGCAGCGCATTTAATATGATGCAGCCCTTAATCCCAAATGCAGTTTTTGATTTCTGCAACAGTATGCCTCTGTATGCAAGTTCTTCTGCAATGGGCGCAGCCAGCATGATGGTCAGATACCCAATGATATTTCCATCCCCCATGGCCGTATTCATCATTGAATTGAATAAATTTAAAGATGTCGGTGACAGAGCAGAAATAAAATGGCTAATCAGTAAAGCGACACAAAAAGTAACTACAGTAGAACATACGATAAATCCCATGGATTTCACATTCCATGGATTTTCATGTACCTCCTGCTCCCCCTTCGGATCTTCTGTCAGAGCTCCGGTTTTCACATATTTTATATAGTACCAAAATCCGAAAACTGCCATACTTACCAATTCAGAAGCAAACAGTATTACAGGCTGAGCCTCTTTCACCAGTTCGACATAATCGAAGTTTCCTCCCGTTGAAATCGCCACAGGTATAACAGCCGCTATACCTCCTGCAACTCCCACAATGAACTGTATCAAAAGAAACAACAGGAAAATAAGTATTCCAAATAATACGACTCTTCTTTTGTTTGATGTTTTCATACCTCTCCTATCTCCTATACTGAAAATAATATCCTCAACATTGTTGCACATGAACATTAATTCCTATCAATATTTTCATTACTTTTTCTTTTCAATGTATCGGATTCGACCCGAAATATTATAGATTCCATTAAATAGAGGGATTTTTCTGTTGGCAGATTGTATAAGTACGGATACAATGTAACCAAGTTAAAGAGATGTGGCGAGTGCTTCACAGATCCAAGACGATTCGTGATAAAAAGAACGGTAGATGAAATGGCGAGTGCTTCATGGATTCGAGTTTCTTTTTTTTGACCCCAAATCATGGTTTCATTTGATTATTTAACAAACATCACCTTATTTAACAAACATCACCGATAAATATCCCGTTTCATCCGGAATGGAATCTAAATCCTGATAAACTTTCTCATCAGGCATTCCATAATTTTCAACCAGATAAGCATTCTTATGGGCAGCAGAAACTTGTTCCTTGATTTCCTTTAACCTTTTCCCTGCCTTTAATATCGCAAGGGTGCCATCAAATTCACAGTATGTTCCGGATGTGATCATAACTGATTCATCACCTAAAGAAATGGGCAGTTTCAATCTGGCAGAAGCAGCACTGAAGGAAGTGATACCGCTGATTATCTCTATTTCATAGCCCTGTTCCTTTATGAGGTCCGCAACATAATAAAAAGTTGAATAGAACTCCGGGTCCCCAAGGGTCAGAAAGGCCACATTCTTTCCTTCCAAAAGATAAGATATCAGCTGACAGGCTGCTTTCTCATGAGCCAAGCCCAATTCACCTTTCCTCATAGGGAATTCCAAAAGCAGCAGTTCTTTTGAAGATATTTCAGGAACTGCCTGTTCTGCTATCCTGTATGCCAGCCCCGGCTTACCGCTGCTTTTCGGACAGGCAATAGCATCTACGTTCTTTATTATTTTAACAGCCTTCAAAGTCAGCAGTTCGGGATCACCGGGTCCCACGCCTATAGCATATATTTTTCCTGCCATAGCTCTTCCTCTCCTTTATTCTGCCTTTTTTGTGTTTTTATTGTGTTTTTATTGTGTTTTTATTCTGTCTTTTCCTCCATTTCCCTCGGCAGCTTCTTCATATACATCACAAAAAACAAAAGAGAAATAAAGAACGACAGTCCGTATGCCACCGGCTGTGCTTCCTGTATGCCGGCAACACCTCTTGTATGTGCAAGAATGTATAAAGCCGGCATAAAGATAAATCCGCTCCGAAGTGATGAAAGAAGTGCTGCACCGCCCTTCTTTCCGGTACACTGGTAGGTCATCTCCGTCACTACTGAAAGCGGCAGTGTCGGAAGAAGCAGCATCTGAAGGATCAGTGCTCTGTGAGCCACCTTTATAACAGCAGGATCATCACGGAATATACGAATGATTTCATCCGGAAACTGTAGTGTAGCTACGATGGCAGCAAGAATAAAAATCATGCCAAGAGCCGCAGTGAACCAGATTGCTTTTCTTACGCGATCAAACTTTCTGGCTCCATAGTTAAAGGAACAAACCGGCTGAAAACCCTGTCCAACCCCAAGAGCCATGGAAAATACGAAAAATACGATACGGTTTACGATACTCATGGCAGCAACAACTTCATCCCCGTAAGCCGATGAAAGAACATTAAGAAGAATTGTCGTGAAGCTGTTGAGTATCTGGCGTAAAAGACTAGGTATTCCGGTGAGAACGATTTCACGAAGAAGAACAGTATTAACACATATCATCAGTTTTTCTGCATTAAAACGCATATCCGTCTCAACGTAATCCGCTTTCTTAAATGACGAAAATTGCCTGAATGAAATTTTCGAAGTTGTACGTCCGGTGAGAAACATTGACAGAAGTATGCCCCAGCTTATGATCTGTCCTATGCAGGTGGAAAGACCGGCTCCTGCGATACCCATATTGAGTATCATCATAAAAAAATAGTCTCCGCCGATGTTAAGTATACTTCCCACTAAGAGACCTATCATACCGAGGGACGCCTTTCCCTCGTATCGAAGGATACTGTTCATGGTGAAGCTGGTGGTCATGAAGGGCGCCGCAAAAAGTATGTAAGCGATATATGTTTTTGCAAAGGGTGCTATGGTTTCCGTACTGCCCAGCCACCTTACAAGCGAATCCAGTGTAAATAGACCAAATACTGTTATAACGAATCCCATAAAAAGCGAACAGAAAAATGCAGTTGACGCGGTTTCAGATGCTCTCTCCGGCTGCCTGTCCCCAAGCATACGGGAGATAATGCTTCCGCCTCCCTGTCCGAACAAAAATCCGAAGGCCTGAATGATGGCCATGAAACCGAATACCACACCAACAGCACCACTGGCAGAGGTTCCGAGAGTTCCCACAAAAGCTGTATCCACAACATTATAAATATTGGTTATCAGCATGGATATCATGGTGGGAATCGCCAACAATGTAATAAGTCTTGGGATAGGTGTCTCTGTCATTCTTTTGTACTGCTGTTCTGTTTTTGTCATAATGTCTCGTCTCCATCAAAATCGCCGGCTATCTTTAACCCCTAAAGGTTCAAGTAACCGGCGCTTAATTACAATTATCCCTATTCTAATTTACATAACACTGTATATCAAGCTGTTATTCATCACGAATTCCGTGTACTAATGTAAACTTATTTTGTTTGAACATCGTCCCCATCCATCAGCCCACCCCGCTCTACCTTTTGGGAGTCGACAGGTTACGGACCAGCCCCCAGCTCACACAAAAAAGTATTTTACGAAATAATTTATGCAACACAAAGGGGCTGTCGCTTTAGAAGATAATCATCTAAAGCGACAGCCTCTTAAATAATGCGGAGAAAGGGATTTGAACCCTCAAGAGTGTTACCTCACACGGACCTGAACCGTGCGCGTCTGCCGTTCCGCCACCTCCGCGAACCTCTAAATATTAGCATATAGAAAGAACTCAGTCAACCCGAAATTTAATATATACGTTTTATCGAAAATAAAAACCCCGATGTATATACATCGGGGTTAAATAAGCAATTTGGAATTACTTGTTAAGCTGAGCCTTTGCTGTCTCTGCAAGCTTTGCGAATCCCTCTGGATCTGCGATAGCTACCTCAGAAAGCATCTTACGGTTCATGTCAACACCTGCTGACTTGAGACCGAACATGAACTTGCTGTATGAAAGACCGTTAAGTCTTGCAGCAGCGTTGATACGAGCAATCCAGAGCTGTCTGAACTGTCTCTTTCTCTCCTTACGTCCTCTGTAAGACTCTGTGAGAGCTCTCATTACACTCTGCTTAGCTACTCTATAGTGCTTTGAACGAGATCCTCTGTAGCCTTTAGCCAGCTTGAGTACTCTATTATGCTTCTTCTTAGCGTTTAATCCGCCCTTAATTCTCATTTTAATTTCCTCCTCTAAGGCCTACAAATTAAAGATATGGAAGAATCTTCTTCATTGTCTTTACGTTTGTGGAATCAACTACAGTATCCTTGCGAAGACCTCTCTTACGCTTGGTTGTCTTCTTTGTAAGGATGTGGGACTTATAAGCCTTGTTTCTTACGAGCTTACCAGTTCCGGTAACCTTAAAGCGCTTAGCAGCGGCTTTCTTTGTCTTAAGCTTTAACTGTGCCATATTAGCCTCCTGTGAATTTACTTTTTAGGGCTTATAACAATCGCCATATTTCTGCCTTCAATTTTTGCAGGTTTATCAAGAACAGCAATGTCCTTTAACTTCTCTGCAAACTCGTCAAGAATATACTTGGACTGATTCATACGTGACATCTCACGGCCTCTGAATCTGAGTGCAACCTTGACCTTGTTGCCTTTCTCAAGGAATTTTCTTGCAGCACCTAACTTTGTGTTGAGATCGTTGGTGTCGATGTTCGGTGTCATACGAATCTCTTTGATCTCAGTTACATGCTGATTCTTCTTGGCTTCTTTTTCCTTACGCATCATCTCATAACGATACTTACCGAAGTCAGCAATCTTAACAACAGGTGGTGTAGCATTTGCGGCAATCTTGATAAGATCAAGGTCTGCCTCCTTTGCCATCATATAAGCGTCCTTGGAAGACATGACACCTAACTGGTCTCCGTTTGCACCAATTACTCTTACCTCTTTGTCTCTGATCTGCTCATTTATCTCGATGTCTGCGTTTTTCTTAATAGCCATAAACTCCTCTCCGTGGTACATCTCTACATACAAAAATATGGTGGATTGTAAGCCAAATCCACCATAATGAATATACACGAAGTAATAATCAAATACGAACCCGGGTCAGTATCGTACTGCCGAGGTGAGGTGGATACCTACTTTCCTGTGTCTGAACGACTTACATACAGTATCACCTGACAGATCACATGTCAAGCATATTTCTGAAAGTCTTTTAATCAATCCCGTTGAGCGAGGCATAAAAAGCCCACTGCTTTAAGGGATTTCATGATTAAATTCTCACTCCTCTGTTTTTTCAGGAGTATCTATAATGTCATCTATTATAGCATAGATTTCTGAAAGACCCTGCTTTGATTCGGATGAAAATGGAATCATAGTACAGTTTGTTGTGGCGTTAAGACTCTTTCTTATGATTTCTGTCTGTTTTTTTATCTGTGATCGCTTGATCTTGTCTGCCTTTGTCAGTATGACAATAGGCTCAAAACCGGTGGACTGCTTGACGAAGTCGAACATCTGCATATCCTGCTTTGAGGGCTCATGCCTGATGTCTACGAACTGAATTACTTCTTCGATGTCTTCTGAGGTCTCCAGATACTTGTTGATCATGCGGCCCCATTTTTCCTGCTCAACAGCTCCGGTAGCAGCATAGCCGTAGCCCGGAAGATCTACAAGATAAAAGCGGTCATTGATATTGTAAAAGTTAATAGTTCGTGTTTTTCCCGGAGTCGAACTGGTACGGGCATAATTTTTACGGTTGATAAAAGCATTGATAAAAGATGATTTACCAACGTTGGATCTTCCGGCCATGACAAACTCCGGCTTGCCTGTTGAAGGGAGTTCCGACTTGACTCCCAGTACCTGCTCTAGGTTAACTGATACTATTTTCAATGTTATCTCCTTTATTTCAGAAAGCTGTATTATGCTGACTGATCTTCGTCCTTGTCAAAGAATGGAGAACCATTATGAGCGATAGATGTCTTTGTTACAGTATCATCCTTGTGGGTCACAACAGGATTTCCGTTATTGGTAACCACATCCTCTGTGATCTCTACTACGGAAATATCAGGTTCGGACGGGATTTCGTACATGATATCTGTCATCATATCTTCCATGATGGATCTCAGACCTCTGGCACCTGTCTTACGCGCTACAGCCTTCTGGGCAATTGCAGTTACCGCATCTTCTGTGAACTCCAGATTTACGCCGTCAATTTCAAACAGCTTCTGATACTGCTTGATAAGAGCGTTCTTGGGAGTTGTGAGAATCTGCTTAAGAGTATCTACGTCGTGTGACTGTAAGGTTACATCCACAGGTACTCTTCCGATGAACTCAGGGATGAGACCGAACTTAACGAGATCCTCAGGCTGTACTTCCTTCAGCACATCATCATAATTCTCTTTGTTCTTTTCTACGATCTCCGCACCGAAACCGATGGAACCAGAAGCTATACGCTTTTCGATGATATGCTCAAGTCCGTCGAAGGCACCGCCGCAGATGAAAAGAATGTTGGTGGTATCAATCTGGATAAGCTCCTGCTGAGGATGCTTTCTTCCGCCCTGAGGTGGTACAGATGCAACTGTTCCCTCAAGAATCTTGAGGAGTGCCTGCTGTACACCTTCGCCGGAAACGTCTCTTGTTATGGAGACATTCTCGGATTTCTTGGTTATCTTATCTATCTCGTCGATGTAGATGATACCGATCTCGGCACGCTTGATGTCATAATCAGCGGCCTGAATAAGCTTCAGTAGGATGTTTTCTACGTCTTCTCCAACGTAGCCTGCTTCTGTCAATGCTGTTGCATCGGCAATGGCAAAAGGAACACCAAGTATTTTCGCAAGAGTCTGTGCAAGATATGTCTTACCTGTACCTGTTGGTCCTACCATAAGGATGTTGGATTTCTGAACATCGATATCCTTGATCTTAGATGTAATTCTCTTGTAGTGGTTATACACCGCTACGGAAAGGACCTTTTTTGCCTCGTCCTGTCCGATTACAAATTCATCAAGAAATTCCTTTATCTCCTTCGGCTTAAGAAGGCGGATATCAGATGTGTCTGTGGTTGTCTCGTCAGTTCCGTTCTCTTCGTCGAGTATCTCCTGGCATAAGTCAACGCACTCGTCACAAATGTAAGTGTTGTTAAGACCAGCAATTAATTTGTGAACCTGCTTGGCAGACTTTCCGCAAAAGGAGCAGCGGATCTTGTCTTCTGGTTTCATTGCCATATTTATACCTCTTTATGTCCTAAAATACTTATCGCGGGATTAATTTTTGCTTGTAAGGCCCTGATCACGAGACTTGAAGATATGGTCTACGATACCATACTCAAGAGCCTGCTCTGCTGTCATCCAGTGATCACGCTCTGTATCTGCCATGACCTTCTCGAAAGGCTGACCGCAGTTAGCTGCAAGGATCTCGGCCATATGCTTCTTGGTTCTGAGTATCCACTCTGCAGTGATCTGGATCTCTGTTGCCTGACCCTGTGCTCCG
>Ga0256404_1006363_pt1 | contig 19650 bp, 21 predicted proteins | sample RumenRJG_01DNA_FD_185990 | JGI IMG/M metagenome (GOLD analysis project Ga0256404, IMG submission 185990) | Bovine rumen microbial communities from Lethbridge, Alberta, Canada - RJG_01 | ecosystem: Host-associated > Mammals > Digestive system > Stomach > Rumen | place: Canada: Alberta | collected...
AACGATGTTTGATGATTTCTTTAACACTGATTTCATGCCTCGTGCCAACAGTACAGCACCCGCAGTCAATGTCAAGGAGAGTGAGAAAGCCTACACGATGGAGCTTGCAGCCCCTGGCATCAAGAAAGAATATTGCCGCGTAGGCATCAATGACGACGGCAACCTCACCATCGCCATTGAGAACAAACAGGAACACAAGCATGAGGACAGTCACCGTCACTACCTGCGCCGTGAGTTCAGTTACTCAAACTACGAGCAGAACTACGTGTTGCCTGACGATGTGGTTCGTGACAAGATCTCAGCCAAGGTGGAGGACGGTATCCTGACCATCACGATGCCCAAGACCGAGCCAAAGGAGAAGGTCACCAAGGCTATCGAGGTCTCGTAACGAACATTGATTAACCGCATAATCAAAAGGAGCAGCATCCGCCAATCGGGTACTGCTCTTTTTTTGCCAGATTCTGATCAGGACTCTGTCAAAATTCCGAGTAAATTCTTCGTTGGTTTGCAAAAGTTCCCGTACCTTTGCAACGCATTATATACTAACAGTTTAAAAATATCAACCCGATATGAAGAATTTAATGAGAACATCAGCCCTCGCGCTGACAGGCGCACTGCTCATCGCCGCCTGTGGAAACAAGGAGCAGAAGAGTGAAGCAAACGTGAACGAGAATCCCGTGGAGGAGAAAGTGGAGGTGAAGGCCGTTGAGGGTCGCAAGAACTTCAGCGACAAGGCTGTTATCACACCACTGCCCGCCATCATGATTGCCACATGGGACGAAAAGCAGAACCCCGACGTGATGATGGCTGCATGGGGTGGCCAGTGCGGACCAAAGCACATCACCTTCGAACTCTCCAAGCACAAGACTACGGACAACATCCGCTTGAAGAAGGCCTTTACCATCAGCTTCGCCACGAAGGACAACATCGTGCAGAGCGACTACTTTGGCATCGTGTCTGGCAATGACGTGCCCGACAAGGTGAAGAAGGCTGGCTTTACGATTACCCCAAGCCCCAATGTGGATGCACCTATCATCAACGAGTACAAGCTAACACTGGAGTGCAAGGTAGTAACATTCGATGAGGATGAGAACGGTGGTGCCCGTGTGGTTGGCGAGATTGTCAACATGAGTGCCGACGAGAGCATCCTCGACGAGCAGGGTAACATCGACCTCTCGAAACTCCAGCCCGTCATCTTCGACTCTGCCAAGAACGAATACCGCGTGGTCGGCGAGAAGGTTGGCACCGCATGGGGTTCAGGCAAGGCCATCCAGGAGCGTGAGGTGAAATAGGTATCACATATGTTAGACATTCAAAGTCCCGACCTGCAATCGTGCAAGCCGGGACTTCTTTTGACCTACGGTCGAGCCTGCTCACGCTCGGCAATTCAAAAAGTTTGATTGCACTCGCTTAATCGCAGCCTTGGATATATATAGTATGGCAAACAGTTATGCCACTAAGTGCATGATATGACGGGCAGATGTCACGCGGGCATCGTAGCGGACGGTCATCATGTGAGTGCGAGGGTTCCAGTAGGCTCCCATCACGCCGTGGATACGCTCTGCCTTGGCCACAGCATGGTGGTGGGCGGCATGACGGCTGACCCGGAACGTGCAGGTCTTGGCAACAGGACGGTAGGCATGGTGCCTGTGGTTATAGAAGTGGGAAGTTCTTTTGTCCACCCTGTCGAAATGTGCACCTCTGTGATTGTTTGTCACTACCACAACAGTTGTCTTCCTGTCATGGTTTCCGTGTCTCTTATTACCTGCCATTGCGGGCATTGCGGTAGTGATGGCCATCATCATGGCGGCTGCAATCACCTTATTAATCATCTTCTTCATATCGTTATCTCCTATTCTTTAAATGATAGACATTAATTTCTTCGACAAGCGAAGCGACTTACGTCGATTACTTAATTACAGTGCAAAGATAGGATGATTCCGAGATGTCTCAAAAAGATAATTCCTATTTGGAGGGGGCATTTCCCTAAAAATAAGTGGGGAAATCCCCTGATACCTGTTGTTGTGCCTCTGCTTTTAAGGCCGTCTGCACCATTGTTTTATCGAAGCAAAAGTTCACGGCTGTTTCCGCGTTCGGCTTCGAAGAGTACCGTTCTCAAAACGATGCTCAACGCTGACTTTGCGACAAAATGGATGTATATTGCTCGTTTTTGACGCATAAATGATGACTTGTCGCAAAAAAGGAAGCAGGAAATCATTGCTTTTAGAACAAACTTCATAAAAAACGTACTACTTTTGCACAAGAAAAGAACAAAATGTATAACAAATAAAAAATGAAAAAAGTAATGATGATGCTTGCAGCACTTTTGATGACTGCAACGAATGTAAATGCACAGAGTGATGAACCCAAACACGAATTAGGTGTTTCTTACGGTCTTGGAGTTTCGTTGATTGGCGATGGTATCGGTACAGCAATTGGTAATGGGCTCTTCGATGGAATCACCGGTCATGAGTGGAAAGACAACAAGCAGTTTGGTACCCTTGGCATAGAGTATTTCTACCATCTGAACAATCCCAGACTTGCTGTCGGTGGTATCTTAACATTCGCTCAGTATGGCGAGGATGTAGTAAAGAAAAATGGTGGTGCAGTAGTTGGAACCCGTACGCGCAACTACTATAGCGTGATGCCAGCCTTCAAGTACTACTGGGTGAACAAAAAGAAATTCGGCCTGTATTCGAAAGCCGCAGCTGGCATGATGTTTCTGAATTACAAAGACAAGGACAAGGAATTGAATAAGACCCTTACTGACAATGATGTCCTCTTCATGTTCCAAGTGTCACTCATCGGTGCGGAGATAGGAAGCCAGAATCTCAGAGGATTCGCTGAGTTGGGCGGTGGTGAGCAAGGTATTGTCATGTTTGGTGTGCGGGCTAAATTCTGATCTGCCCGCACCCTCAGACCCTTTACCAACCTTTAGGCAAGACAATATTGTTAACCCCTTTTGCCTTCTCGAAGAGTGGTGCGATCTGCTCATCGGTAAAGCCAGCAATGCCACAGCCGATTCGGGTGACGAGAAAAGTCAAGTCCTGATGGTCTCTTGCAAAGGTGATAAAATCATCCACATAGGGTTTGATGGTCTCTACCCCACCCTGCATCGTGGGAATGGCATAGCTTTGGCCTTGCAATCCTACTCCCTGCCCCATGACAGCTCCAAACTGGCGGTAGGCAAGATAGGCTGCTCCGCCGCCGTGCATTCCTTTGAGGTTGCTGCCGAACACGAAGATTTCGTTTGGCTGCAACTCTGTGATAAACTCTGGTGTCGTTCTCTTTTGTTCCATACGTTCAGTTTTGGTAAAGTCCATTTGATAGTTAATGGGTATTACAGACATATCCGACAATGGCTCAGCCCTGCCGCTCCGCTTTACTCTTCATCTTCAACCTTGCAATGCAAGAATCCCATTTCCTTTGCCTTGTCCTGGTTCATCAGGAAATAAATGGCTTCTCCTTCATTGCACAGTTCACCTTTCGAGTTGGTTATCTCCGCACTGATATACACCAGATTCCGCACTTGTTTAGATACCTTCGCTTTGATGGTCAATTCTGGTTCTGTTGTCGGAATGGCTTTTCTGAACTTCACATTCAGCTGTACGGTATAACCGCTGGTTTGCAGTTTGCGCGTGACAACCCATCCGCACACCTCGTCAATCAGCGTACTCAGGATACCGCCGTGCATTGTATTCACCCATCCCTGATAGTTCTTTTCGGGATGCCAGGTACTCACGATATAGTCGCCGTCCTCATAGAACTCCATGTGAAGTCCTATAGGATTCTCCGGACAACAGCCGAAACAGTTATATTCGGGGTGGTTTCGCCAGGGGTTTATTATCTTCTTCATATCGTTATTTGTGGTATATCATTCCTTCTAATCGTTCAACAGCCTTTGTTATATCCTCTTTAAAACTCATGTGGTCTCTGAGGAAGTCTGAACGGCCATGGGATATTAAATCATACAATTCCTGACTCATATCATCAACGTATGTCGCAATGGCATACTCAATGTCATCCTTCTGCCAGTCAAGTGAAGAATGAAGATATACATTCCGCTTCTGATGCAGAAAACTGTATGCCGTCTCTATGCTGTCTCGTGTTATCATGCGTCGTAGCCTACTGGTCTGAATTGTTTTTGCTGTTCACTCCACACAAAGCCTTTGTCAAACAGATAATCTTTGATCTCTTTCGGATCTCTGCTGAAGGCATAGCATAGTGACTCCAAACTGTCAAACTCTTCGTCTCTGAGAAGCATGTTGACGCTCGAAACCAATATGGCAGGGTCTTTAGGCAGGTAGTCCATTTCACTAAATCTTATTAAATCAACAGACAAAGGTACTCATTTTTGCACGATTTTTCGTAATTTTGCCCTCATTATTTAGGAATGTTTATGAAGAAAGGTACATTTATCACACTGATTTCTGCCATTTTATTGTTTTTGGCAGGTGTTCCTGTATCAGCACAGGAGGAGAACGGATATAAGAAATTTAACGTGAAGGAGGACTTCACGGAAAACGGTTTTCAATGGTTCCACGATGCAGAACTACTGGCTGCCGGCAATAAGGAGAAAAGCAATGCCATGACAATTGGTTGGGGAGGTATAGGAACCTTATGGGGACGAACAGCCCTAACGGTATATGTTGCAGAGAAACGCTACACCAAGGAATTCATGGATAAGGCTGAATACTTTACCGTAATGGCTTTTGATGTTGAGCATAGTAAGGTGCTCAGATACATGGGAACGAAAAGCGGTCGTGATGAAGACAAGGCTTCGGCTCTTGGACTTCATACTGCCTATACTGCCAACGGAACACCGTATTATACTGAGGCAGAAATGGTGATAGAATGTAAAATCATGTATGCAGCACCTTTTGACACTCAGAAATTCAAGAGTGACGTTCCCAAAAGGATGTATGCCAACTTCCCTGCCGGTGTTCATACAATGTATATTGGTGAAGTTGTTAATGCCTGGAAAAAATAATTCACCCAACAAAGATGTCTTCCACTGGGTGACGGACAGACAGTTTTATCCTTTATCTTTCAGTGACTCTATCAGTGTATCAAGTTGTTGGGCAAGGATGGTATAATCCCCATCATGAAGTGGACAAGAAGCCAGTCTCTTACCCATACCAGCAGGTATCAGGCTGTGAGTGTGATCTGAGTTCTATTTTCCTATTTTTGCATTTGAAAAAGATATATTATAGGACTTTGATATGATTACAAGCCTTTAGCTTGTCTTGCGAACTCAAAGAGCGACTGTGGCAGATGACAATAGCCAGAGGGATTCTTGTCAAGGTAGTCCTGATGGTACTCCTCGGCTGTATAGAAACGCTCCAGTGGCTGGCGCTCTACCACCAACGGTTGGTCATAGTGCTGCTGCTCTTCATCATACACCTGATTGATAACAGACAAGTCGGCAGCATCCGTATAATAGATGCCCGTACGATAGCGGGTACCCTCGTCGTGCCCCTGCTTATTCAGGCTCGTAGGGTCGATGGCCTTGAAAAACATCCGCAACAGGAACTCAAGGCTGACCACTTCAGGGATGTATCTCACATGCACAGTCTCAGCATATCCCGTCTCGTCGGTATACACCTCTTTATACGTTGGATTCTCCGTGTGCCCATTGGCGAAACCCACCTCCGTCTCCACGACACCTTCAATCTGCTTGAAGTAATGTTCCGTCCCCCAGAAGCACCCTCCTGCAAGGTAAATGTCTCTTGTTGTCATTGTTTTTTTCTTAAACTATGTTTCAAATGTAGTGCAAATGTAGTGATTTTGCCGCTTTTTACGTATCTTTGCAAACATTAATTGTGAAAGTTTGGATATATTTTTAATGATGATGAGTTGGATCATTTTGATTTTTGCAGGACTGTGCGAGGTTGGCTTCACCTATTGCCTCGGACGATCCAAGACGGTGACAGGCTATGAGTGGTGGACATGGATTACAGGTTTTGCCGCTCTTTATGTGCTGAGTGCCGTCCTGCTGGCAAAGGCCACACAAACACTCCCTATAGGTACGGCCTATCCTGTATGGACGGGCATCGGCGCCGTCGGTGCCGTACTCGTAGGTATTTTTGTGTTTCGTGAACCAGCCACGTTCTGGCGACTGTTTTTTCTGACCATGCTTATCGGATCGATTATCGGACTAAAAACAATATCATAAATATGGAATTCAGAGCGATGAGGCGTAAACGCCAACAGCTTTCAGAAGATGAGAGCATCAGTATCTTGAAAAAAGCCACATCGGGCACGCTGGCACTCATTGGTGATGGCGGCTATCCATACGCCGTACCCATCAGCTATGTATATGCCGACGGCAGGTTATATTTCCACAGTGCCCTGACAGGACATAAGGTGGATGCCATCAGAGCATGCGACAAGGCTTCGTTCTGTGTCATTGACCAAGACTGCGTACAACCGAAGGAATACACCACCTATTTCCGCAGTGTGATAGCCTTTGGAAGAGTGCATATCATTGAGGACGAGTCGGAGAAACTGGAAATGGCACGGATTTTGGGCAACAGATATAACCCCAACGACGAGGAGGGTCTTCAGAAGGAGCTGCAACATGGCTTCTCTCGTATGCTGATGATCCGTTTCGACATTGAGCATCTGACAGGGAAAGAAGCCATCGAGTTAGTAAGAGGTCAGGCAAGTAGGCCATAATAAATGGAGTGTATAATTTTAAAACAACCTAAGTTACCTGATGTATTTCTTCTCGCCGCTGTAGAAACTCTTGAGCGTGGACCATTCCTTGGGTACGCAGGCATTGTTCTCGCAATCTGCGATGGCTACGTAGTAACCCTTGGGGGTGATGCCAAAGAGAACGCACGTTGAAACATGGCCTTTGCCAGTAGTTCCTTCAAACAATGTGCTTATATTACTGCTTTCAGTATATTGCATCACTTCTTTTTTAACGTTGTAGATGTACATGAACATTTGTTCCGGATGGATATCTGTGTAATTGAGCGTGATGCTGTCGAGGGCTGTGAATATTTCTTCTGCCAGACGGACTTTCTCCCGTGGAATGAAATACATGGTTCCTATCATCTGTCCGGCATTTTTAGGCAGATGGACTCTTGTTGCAGAATAAATCTCCTTGTCGTGATGAGCATCTATGTCATAGTCATCACTTTGTGCCCATTTGAAACTCCATGATTTGATGTCCTTTCGTTTGAGAACGGGTATGATTTTGTCCAGATATGGCTGCTTGTCAAAATAATAACTCTTTCCGCCAGGCAAGGGGAGTCTCTTGTTATATCCTAACGTCCCGATGCCTCTGATGTGCTTACCGCATGGTTTCGGACTTGCCGTATAGTTGAGAAACACGGTTTCGAGTGCTTCGGGATAAAACATGGTGCCGTCGTTTGCTTTGATTTTCGCAATAGAGTCTCCTCCGTTCTTTAGGCATAGTGAATAGGTAATAGTGTCAGCATCGTGGCTATGTGACTCAAAGTGATAACTCTCTTCCGAGATTGCCATTAATGAGTCGAGGTTGTGCCGGATGGCGCCGAAGATTTTATCAAAGACCTCTTTGCGGTTTCTTTCGTTGACTGCTTCTATCTCTTCTGGTGTGTAATTATTAAAAGAAGTTGTAACGCCTTCGCAGTCGGTTGAACAAAGGAATTCCTTTCCGACTATGCCGTTGTGGACGTATAGCAGTTGGCCGCCTCCGTGGTTGATCTTTATCTTGCCGTCTTGGCGCGCAGTTGTTATCTTTTCTATTTCTTCCCATATCTTGTCCATGGGTGTCCTGTCTTGTGCGGTAATGGTTAATGACAGGATGACTGATATTGTTGCTATGAAGATTCTTTTCATGTTTTATATATCGTTTAATGTGTTATTATTTATTGGATTTGAATTCATGGATACGCGGTGAATCACACGGTTTCCTCTTTCGCGAAGTGCTCTTGCCTGTTCTGCGAATTGCACCATCGGGTCTTCGTAGGGAACAATGTCGCCTTTTTCAACAAGCCGGTGTGTGGCGTTTTCTTTGACAGGTTCTTTTTCTTCCTCTATCATTCCCTTTGAAACATTAACACTTTGTCTTGCCTTATGGGGTTTTTGAGGCTTTGCAATGGTCAGCGGCTTTTCCGCCTTTGGTTCCACTGGCTTTTCCTCCGCCGCCTTGACCTTTGGCAGGACTTGCTTATGTTCGATCGCTACTTTCGCAATCTGAGGTTTTGAGGGAGCATCCTTTCTCGGTGGACTGAGGAAGACAATTAGCAAGGCTGCCACACAGGCTGCTGCCACCCAAGGCCAAAGTTTCACGATACGAGACTTACGGCTGCGCTCTGCTACGATCTGGTCGAAGAGTGCTTCGTCGACAGTCAAGCAGCCAAGCATCTCGGCTATCACCTTCCAGTCGTCTGGAACATCTTCGCGGGAGGCCTCTATGGCCAGTAGCCTTTCCTCCTCGGTGGTCGTCTCTCCGTTGAGGTATTTCTGAATCAATGCTTCAGTGTCTTTGTATGTCATGTCCGTAACCTTTTTATCTCTTCAAATACTTTCTTTCGCGCAGCAGAGACAATGCTCTTTATCGAGGGTTTCGCTATCTGGGTCAGCCTTGCTATCTCATCAAGTTCCAGTCCATCTATCTGCCTCATCTCGAACAGGCGCCGCTCACTGGGTTTCAGATGCTGCACCGCCTTGTTCACGGCTTCATGCAGTTCCTTCGCTTCCAACACTTCGTGAGGCGAAGCGCCCACATCTGTTTCCCTCAATCGTGAAACCGCGAAATCGTCAAATTGTGACGTGTTGTTGAGCGCATGCGAAAAAACCGCCGAGTTTCTCGCTTTCCGTTTCCTCACCATATCTATGCAGCAATGCTTGGCCACCCTGATGGCAAGGGCGTCGTGCCGAATGCCTGGCTCCATACGGTCGATAAACCTGAGAAGAGCCACCAGTCCCTCCTGCGCTACATCCTCGGCATCGTCGTCGTTGCCGAAGAAACTGCGGCCTACCGAGCACATCAACTCTCGGAGTCCTAGGGCGATATGTTCAAACTCTTCTTGCGTCATCTGAGATATAAGCGAATGAGGGCGCGGAAAGTTAAGTTGGAATCCAACCGTTTTTTGAATTATAGGATCTGAGGGCAAAGATATTCATTTTTTACGACATGTTGTTGAACGCATGCAAAAAAAACACCCCAGCAAAATCAATAAAATGACTGCCGGGGGTGCAACTTGAGATAGTTTCAAGTGACAAGTGATCATTTCTTCCTACGATAGAAGAAACTGCCAATGGCAAGGAGGATGATGAGCAGCGTAACGATATAGGCCCAAAGATTGTTGACGTGCGAGGTGGCAGTGATAACGTAGTCGTGCGGAATAAGGCGTTCACCATTGAGTGGATAGTAAACAATTCCGTCGCGCACCTCTCCTGTTCCTGCATCTACCACGCGCCCCGGCATCGTAAGGGTGTACTGCACGTTGAACCAGAAGATGTTCAGGTGATTGACTAATTCCTTGGTCAGTTCCTTTCCGCAAGGTGTCTCTTCGTTAAAGAAGATGGCATAGGCGTCTGAGTGGAAGAACGACCGTAAGGCTTCCTCTGCCTCCATTTCGAGAATGTCTTTATGACCTAATACGTAATTAGCCAAAGAGTCATGGAGTTCTATGAATCGCTCACGACTGACGGGTGGATTGGAGATAGAGTCGTAGTGATTGACGATAAAGTCGAAGCTGACCTGATAGAAATTGTCGTTGAGCCACTTGCTGACGAAGGGTTCCATCTCGCTGATCTTCTGTGAAGCCTCAGCACCACTCAGTCCTTCAACAAGATTCGGCTGTCCCGTGAACCAATAGCTGACGATGTCCTTGTCGGCATAGTTCGTGGGGGCAATCTTGAAGGTGTCGCCCACGCAGTTGAATACCTCGGTGAAGATGTATTCAGTATAGAACCAACGGAAATGTTTCTCCACCTTGGCCTCCGATTTTAAACGCATACCGTTCAGCTGCAAGGGCGTCTCTTTGCACATATCTTCCGGAGTGCGGAACGAACGTGAGAAGGTGGTGGTAACTGTGTCGCCTTCCATCTCGGTATGTGTTCCCATGAAAGCATTTGTGTTCAGGCACGAGGGAATGGGCTGCGCCAACACCGCTCCTTCCCCTTGCATCATGGAATCACGCTGTTCCTTTGACATGACGGTGCTGTAACTGACCTCACGATCGCACCATCCATCCTCGTGGACGATGGTATGCATCTTCACGCCGGAATTATCCTGACAGGATGTAAGAAGCAGGATAGCCCCTACCACTATGACGAAATAACTACTTGTTTTCATAACGCATTTGTCTGAATTGTGTGTAACTGATGAATTGATCACGCTGCTGACGGCTTGTGTACACGTCCTTGAGGGTGCTGCCAGCGGTGAGGTTAGAGGTATAGTAATGAGGTACTTCATTCGACGGGGTATACGGCGCAGATGCAGAACTCTGCTGATAGAAGAACAAGCCAATGAGCATGATGGCCGCTATCGACGAGATCATACGCAGGGCAACGATGATGGCAGACGGCTTTTGCTTGCGCTCCGCCATGATGGCATCATATTCCGCCTCACCTAAAGCAAGGTCGCCCAGCATCAGACGGATGGCCTGCCAGTCATCGGGAAGGTCGGGTTGTTGGAGTTCACGAGCCAACGTCAGCTCTTCTTCCGGCGTTGTCATGCCTTCCAAATATTTGTCTATCAGTATCTGAATCTCATGGTTTGTCATTGTCTCATCCTCCTTTTAAGTTCTGTGAATACTTTCTTTCGTGCTACCGATACCATCACTGTGACAGATGACTTGGGAATACTGGTCTGTTCGGAGATCTTGTCTATCGAGAGTCCTTCTTCCTTTCGCATCTCGAATAGTTGTCGCTCCCGAGGGGTTAACAAATTGAGTGCCTCTGACAGTATCCGCTGGGTATCCGCTGCCTCCAATTGTTCTTGTGGCGAGGTACTGTTCGCATGATGACGGAGAACATGTGGGTCTATTTGGGTAATGTCAGTCGTTCGTTGCTGTTTCCTGTATAAGCTGACACAGCAGTTCTTTACCACCTTGACGGCCAGTGCCTCCACGTTCCGCTCAGCATCGATATGTTCCAGATAGCGCCAGAGCTGCACCATGGCATCCTGTGCCGCATCCTCAGCATCTTCTCTGTTTCCAAAGAAGTCGAGGCTTACTTTCAGCACTCTTTGGCGCAACCGCCCTGCTATATGTTCGAATTCTGAGCTTGTCATACATCTATAATACGCAGAAAGTGATATTTTATTAAGTCGAAAAATGAAAATATTTTTATCTTTTGATGCCCTCATGACCACTTTGTTCAGAATCATGCTAATGTACTATGCAACTGCTTCTCGTTATTTGAAGAGCCGGAAAAGGACTGTCTGGGATGAGCTTTGCGAATAACGACGTTCATGCAGATAGAAAAAAGCGGAGCCATAATGGGTTCCGCTTTTTGTTTATTACATTCATTTACGCCCTTACTTCCTTTCCGCAGGATTCTCCAACTGGAAGCCCTCCTGGCGATTAGGTTTCTGGAATGAGTGCTCAATACTCTCCACGATGATAGAACGAGGTACGATGTAGCTAATCACCGTATTATAGTCGTAATGCGAATGATTGCTGACGAACTCTTCCTTGGAAGCTGCCGTCACATGCATGAGGGCACTACGGGAAGGATTCGGAATCTCACTAACCCTGACAATCTCCTCTTTGCCAGTATTCACATCTACGCGAACCAGATACTTCCAACAATCCTTCGGCGCTTTTACAATATACGCATGATCAAGACCTGCCTTCTTGGCCTCCTTGAGGAAGATACTCTTCATGGATGCCTGAGGAACGCACTTGTCTATGCCAACATGAATGATGTCTGGAGTACACTTTGATACTGGAGAACAGAACTGGAAACGCTCATTACCAGTAGATTCCATAGCACCGATAGCAGGATGACGCCCTGTGAGGAGAGTCTTCAGAATACCATTCTCGATGATTGGGAGCGACTTCTTAGGAGCCACGCCGTCAACATCCACCTTATAGTTTGCCAAAAGTTTCTGTCCTTTGTACTCAGGAGTATCAGCCCACTGGGAAATACTCATCTTGGTATCAATAATACGCTTGCCAAGCATCATACTGCTGACGGCACTGCCTTTTTGCATATCACGAGAGGCGATACAACTTGTCTGAACAACCTGATGCGAGATAGCCTCAACAACAGACTCATCCTCAATCATGATCGGCCCTACATAGAACTCCTTCACCACCGGAGCATCTGCCTTCTTCATGAAAAGTTCACAGAACTCCCTTGTACGCTGCCTCAGCTCATCAAGCGAAGGTAACTCATCAATACGTCTTGCAAACACCTCAAACTGATCAAACAGGGTTGAACCGTCACAGGTTGTGATGTTTCCATTTATGTTAAGTTTTATCTCAGGACGCGCAAAACGCAGTTTCTGTCCTTCGGAAGTAATGCGGTAGATATCCTTTGTCTCCACATTAAAAAGTACATCAGAATCAAATATACGAGGATAATCAGCAAAGATAGCTGACAACTCAGCAGCATACCTTATCATCAAAGCCGTGTCAATAGGAGTCACGGCACTCTCCTCTATGTATTCACTTGCAGGAAGCTCAAGCATCTCTGGAATCTGGAGATCCTCTTCTGGCAGGGGATTCACCTTTCGCATACTGGTCTTAGCTCCCATGTTATTGAGAGCCATCTTGTAACTTTGGTCACTGCCAATCCAGAATCCACGGCGTATCATATCATAGTCAGTCTCGTTTGGCAAGCCGATGTTCATATCAATATTACCCACAGCCATCATACTTGTCGTCATCTTGTCGCCAAGTGACAAATTGATACAGCCACGATTCTGATTATAATAATCAACGCGGTGCACACCACCAAGTGAAGCCGACACATTGGCAATGTTACCATGAATAAACCTGTAGTCAACGAAGTAAGGAAGAGGGAGATTGGCGAAGTGCAGACTATCCTTCGTGCGCTTCATCTCATCCTCCATTGCCTTGAAGATGATCTCACCCGTATCCTTGCCAGACTCTCTACTGTATGTCTTGGTATATTCAGGAAGCTTCAGGGCTGGTGCCACCATCTTCTGATCATTGCTACGCTGTGTCTCTACCTTGGATACATATATATAAGGTGAGGTGGCAGATACAGGAACCCAGCCAGACTCCGCGCCACAGGAACCTGTAAACGTAGATGGAGTATCACCAGCAGCCGTGATGTTAGAGAACATGGCCAAAGGTGTACCAATAAGATTAACTCCACGTACAAGTTCGTCCTTGCGACCATCCACATAAATCCTGAACACCTCCACAGGAGTCACGTTGAAGGCATTGATATTATCAAGAAAAGTAAAACCGCTCGTCACCGTGCGGAAGAAATAGCCATACTCCTTACCTTGCTTCTTTGCCTCCTTGATAAGCATCTCGCGAAGCTGAGCCTCGGTATATGGCTGGTTGGTCTGAACAACCAGATTAGATTGTCGTGACACAGGATCATTGCCACCAGAAGCCCTTCCATGGCCATTGCTGACAGGGAATCCGTCAATCGGAATGCGACACGTAAGGAAATCCTTCAGCACGCCATTCTCAACATTCTGCACCCGACGAGCCTTAACGCCCTCGTCATCATATTTATACGAGCCATTGAGAGCCTGCTTGCCGAAGTAATTCTGCGTAGGGTCGCAATACACGCTGAAAGAAGCTGGCAGAACCCTCTCGCCTACCATGTGCTTAAAGGTCTCACCACCCTTCTTCATGCGATGACTCTCAAGACGATGACCGAAGATCTCATGGAAGAACACACCACTTGCAGAACCGGAAAGAATAGCAGGACCGGCATAAGGGTCGGCAAGAGGAGCATCACGAAGCGCAAGCAGACGATTCACGATATCATGCGCCTTGGCTACAAGCACCTCCTCGGAAGGAAGTTCAGCCTCACTGAAACCAAAGAAATCCTCATACAGAGGGCATTGCATACCATCGGTAGCAAGAACCATGGCTTGCAGCACAATACGGACACTACGGCGGTTCTGCACCACCGACGTACCATCCGAGTTAACAATATACGTCCTGGTTGTCCCAAATTTAATATTTGCAAGACCAGCTTCGAGCATACGGCACTCCTTGAATACGCTGCTCACCTTGTTGAGCTTGTTCTTCCATGCCAAGGTATCTACTATCCATGGCGAGAGAGCAGCCTCATAGTATGACTCAACAGGAGCATCTGAGAAGCATGGTGACTTATCCTCGAACTGTGCATCCGTCCTTGACTTCGCCACAGCCTCCTCATAGCGTTTCACAGCCGTGCGGTATCTATTCATAGAAGCGTGCCATATCTCATCACGATACTGACGCAACGGCCCTCCAGATAAAGCCACGCCATCACCTTGGGCACCTCGGTTATTCGCTTGCTCTATGCCCTGACTCTCAAACTTATAGTTATCGAGTTCCTTGCTGCCTATGCGTATGTTCGGCACAATGACACGACTATGGTTGTCATTTACAGACGCCGAACCAAAGATACTGTTAATTGTGAGACTCTGACTGTCTTGCATACGCAGACTCATAAAGTACGCAGGAACAGGTTTCTGTTTCAACTGCACCATAGAATAGTTCAGTTCTTCCTTAAGAGTCCGAAGAATAGAATCTGACTGTTCCGTCTGCGCCTTCAATCCGCAGCTTGCCATTAATAGCAAAAACGATGACAATAATATACGCATTATAATAGATTTGGTTTACTGAAAATGAATTAAACAATAATGAAATTTGACGCAAAGGTAATACTTTATTTCCGAACACACAAAGCCTTACATATTTTTTGGGGGGTCCGCTAAAAAATATTGAGCCCTATACAAATAAGCAACTGAAACAGATGAATCTTAATAGTTAAAAATTTCGAATAATTTTTACAAACCACTTCTCCAGAATCGTTTTTTCTCATCTAACTGACCTTTCGGTCGCAAAGATGCCCAAAAATGGGTGTTTTTACAAATAGCTGATAATGAGGCTGTTGCAAAGCCCCTTGCTTTCTCGTTTGAAAGAAAGGCTCATTTGGATGAAAGTAAAGGCTGTTTTGAATGAAATTAGAGGCTATTTTGATCGTAAATAGCCTCTAATTGCCTCACAAAAACACCGTTTTTAGCACTCAAAAACAGCATATTTAGCTATCGAAAACACCGTTTTCGCATCTCAAAACAACGTTTTTTTGGTTCACAAGTCCATAAGTTGCATAAAACAACCCTTGATTACGGGTCCTTTCTTCCTTATTTGCTCCCAATTGAAGTGTTAAAAATCGGCACTTTTTTCTTACACTCTTGAGGTGTTTCGTAAGCTTTGTTCGTTCTGATGCCTCTTGCTTCTTGCCTCTTATTATTTCATCTGTTCCAACAGGTTTGCCAGTCCTTCAAGGTCACGAGGATCCACCCTTAAGTCGAGCAGATTGCCGTTGCGGTCGAAGAGTTTGTAGGTGGGCCATGAATGGACGCCGAGGTGGCGCTCGATAGCGGCCTGCTGCTCCCATGGCAGGTTATAGTGCGCTACGTTCGGGCCACTGACGTTATACTCCTTGATGACGTTCTCCCACGACTGCTGCGGACTCTTGTTGGCGAGATAGAGGTATTGGATGTCGTAGTCTTTCAGGCGGGCGTATTCCTCGGTGGAGTGGCTCAGGGCTTCCTTGCAGGGACCGCACCATGTGCCCCAGATGTCTAAGAGCACGAACTTACCCTTATACGGTTCGAGAATCTTCTTCAGCAGCACCTCGCCTTCGCTGAGGTCGGCAAGATTGTCCGACGATTTCAGCACCAGTTTGTCGAACTCTCGGTTCTCGATGGCAAGGTAGTAGTCGTTCGCCTTTTCTATCCGCTCGATGCCAAAGTGATTCTTTACCATAGCCTTCAGCGTGTCGATGACCATCGGCGACACGGATGTATGCGTTTCGTCGATGATGCCATAAACCAACTTCGAGAGCCAGATGTCCTTGATAATTTGGTCGGCACCGATGGAGTCGAGTGCAAAGGTATCTTGCTTCATCCGTTGGATGAGATCAATTCCGCGATGTGTTTTCATACCTTTCGGACCATAGAGAATCTTGTCCACCTCCTTAATCATGTCGGCATTGTCAGCGTTGAGTTTCTCGACCACCTTCTGCCGCTCTTTCTCTGGTGCGGCCATCACTTTGGCATTAGCATCAATCTTCCAGTTATTCCATCGGTTGAGCAGGTCCAGTTCCTCATTGTTTGAGGCAAATGCATGGAAATAATCAGAATAAAGCCAATACTCATTCCACGTCCGGTAGCGCATAATCTGGTCGAGATAGTTGTCCATGAAATTTAAGAAGTCACGATAGAGTGTATAAGGTTTAATGGCCTTCTGCCAACATTCCCTGGTCACATAGTCCCAGTATTCCTTAGGCAGTTCATAGTTCGGCATCGAGTAGCGCCCTTGCATCAGCGACTCGCCCTGAGCCGTCTGATAGTTGCCTCCCACATAGTCGATGTATCGTTGCGAGAGGTTGGGATGCTGGGCGATGGTCTCTTCGAGGCTGGCTGTAGCAGCGGCACGGCTGCTGTCGGTTTTTGCCTTGAATTCCATCGCATTTGCCTTTCCACGTTGTTCTATTGGGATACGGTCTTTAATCCACCAGACGTGGGGATAGGCCACGAGTTCGTTCTGCACTCTGACGTCGTCACCCATCCAAAGCGTCTGGCCCGTCATGAAGTCGGAAAGAAGGAAGTAGGTTTTGCCAGGCTCCAACACAGTGCGCTGTTGTAACCGTTTCCTGTCGATAAACACCTCTGAAGAGTTGAGCAGGGGCATCTTCAAGGTAAAGCGTCCCAGCGAATCCATCTTGGCGTAAGCGGTCTCTTCCTCATCAACGAGGAAGTTCATAAAGTCCACTTTAAAGTCACCGCCTTGCCTCCTTGCTTCCTCGGGCATGTCCTTCATCCAACCGATGATGGTCACGCTGTCCTTCGGGTTGTAGCCGTTATCGACAAAGCCTGTACGCTGGTCCTTCGTCGGATAGTCGGGCAGGGCGGCACCCGTTATCGGGCTACAAACAATGGGTTTGTCGCCATCGATGGTGATGGTACGCATACCTTTCTTAAGTTTGCTCACCTTGACAACCTTGGGCTCTAATGAAAAATCCTTCGAGTAAAAAGCGCATTTTACTCCTGGCATGTTGGTCCAGAGGAGTGTAAATGTATAAGCATCTTTTTTCTCCACCTGGCTGACGATGTCCCACACCTTATTATTATATATGACATGCTGCTTGGTGAATCCTATCAGCCAGTCGCCCGTGGCCTCGTTGCGCCAGTAGGTATCGGCAATGCCCGTGGGCTGGCTGTCAGCATCGTGTACGTTGGTAATGCTCCACGCATTGGGCTCTGCCACGCTTATCAAATATGTATTCTCGGGGATGGGCTCGAAGATGAGCGAGAAGTCCACCTTCCCGCCTGCTGGGATGGTGTAGGGCTCGGTCAGCGAGATAACAGTGGCCCCTTTCACGGCGTATGTCTTACCGTCAGCCGTTAGCGTGGGCTTAGTGGCCAAGGGCACGGACTCGCCTGCCATCTGCTGAGGCACTTCAAGGCGCAGGAACACCTCAGTGCGGTCATCGTAAATCGCTACTTTTGTTACCTTAAAGTAGGGTACGTTGGCGTGGCCCGTCACAATGTTGTCCCATACTTTTTGCTGTGCCCAGCCCGTCATTACGACAAGGGCGAGCAGGATGGTGATGATAGTTGACTTCTTTTTCAACATAGCTGCGTTAGTTATTCGTATGAAATCTTAAAATAGTCGAGCAATGATTTGTACTGATAAAGTATCCATCTCTTCTATCGGCAAGCTTTTAGATCATATTCAGCTGCAAATATACCACTTTTTGCTGATAACGACAAGAAATCATTCAGTATTCCTTCATTTTTACAAATCCCGATGCCTGATGATGGTTTTCCTGTTGTATGCCCAAATATGGGTAACGACACCGTTTCCTACATCCACTCCAGCCACTATGCCCTGCCAAAACTCTCATCTTTCCCTGCAATATAATTGATTTTGGTACACAATCTAATTGGAAGACATGAGCCGCATCACTGCGGCCCATGCTGTTCCCGGGATCTTCAAAAATATTAACCAAACACGTATCGGCATGAGCCGCATCGCTGCGGCCCACCATAATAAAACCTATATTGTTAGTAGTAGTATTATGTCATGGCTTCGTCATCTCGCCCAGATACTTCTCTATCTGGCTGGTGATGTACTTCTGCAACTTTTGTGCGCTCTTGTTGTAATGAACGCTACTCGCTTCGTTGAGCTTCCTGTTCTGATAACGGTACATATCAATGATGAACTTATACATCTCCACCTGCTCATTTGGCGACAAGCAGTTGTCTTTCGCCAGTTTCACTAATCTATTGAAGTGAGTATCAATTGACTTGCTCAGAGTGAGAATCTTGTTGTAAAGCGACTCCAGTTGGGTTGTGTTAGCAGGATACGGTGTATTTTTAATCGCATCGAAGGTTTCATCAATTATTTGCGCATCGGCTTCGATGGCGTTTACTGTGACATTCGTTTTTGCCTCATCCTCTGGCGGTAATTTTCGCCCTAAATCTGCCACCTTGTCGTCTTTCGAATCCACGAATTTGAAGTCGCCTGTTATCGTGACGCTTTTTTGCTGAGGTGCAATCAGACTCTTTCCAGAGAATCGGCCCACGCGAAGCTCATAGTCGAGATCTTCATCGTAGTAGCCATTGTGAGTGGTGATGTGATAGGTTTCGCCTGGCACAAAGTCGAGGTTGGTCCACAAGTGGCATAGTGAGCCATCGGGCATAACCGTACGAATACGCCCCACCTTAGGCTTGTCGATATCCACGCTGAAACTAAAGTGTCTGTTCACTACAGGCATATACTCTATAAAAGCATCGTCGGCCTGCTTGTCCAGTTCCTCTAAAGTGTTGGCCATATATACCACATAGAGGGAGTCTGTCAGGTCGTTTCCTACACGCCCGTCAATCTTAAACGTCTTCTTCGAAGTTTCCTGATTCTTGGTATAGAGGTCGGGGCGCAGCGAGGAAATGCCATAGATGGTGCCTTCGGCTTTCGTGTCGAAAGCGTCAGTCTCCCACACGATGGCGTAAACATCGCGCAACTGGGGGTTCTCTATGTTCTTCGTAGCCAGAAACCACATCTCCTGTGAACTCTCCGTCCGGATAGGCAGCGTAGAGCTGCGCTGCCCGTCGGCGGTAACGACCTTGATATCGAACTGCTGACTGTTACCAGGCAGCAGGTGCAGGATCTGGTAACTGAACGGCTCGTCGGCCATGAAGTCCTCGTCGATGGTCTTCAGTTCCTTGATGTTGCAAATGAAGTGCGTGATGCGCTCGGCCGACTCGATGAGGCCGGTGTCAGGATTCTTCAGCACGGAATAGGTCTGGCCCTCCTTCATGCCAAACTTGTCTCGGATGGACTTGAGCAGACGGAACACGCGGAGCGGATACTGTTGCTCCTTGTTCGTCATGATGGTAAGGTCGTACTTCTTCTGCTCTTTCGACTTCGACTGTGCCAATGCTGGTGCGGCTGCGTTGCCCAAGATGAGCAACATGATGATAAGACGTTTCAT
>Ga0256404_1006366_pt1 | contig 19643 bp, 20 predicted proteins | sample RumenRJG_01DNA_FD_185990 | JGI IMG/M metagenome (GOLD analysis project Ga0256404, IMG submission 185990) | Bovine rumen microbial communities from Lethbridge, Alberta, Canada - RJG_01 | ecosystem: Host-associated > Mammals > Digestive system > Stomach > Rumen | place: Canada: Alberta | collected...
AAAAGATCATAGAGGTACGATTATAGGCTATAAATCTCACTCAATTTCTGATGAGATTTTGGATAAATTGATGCCATGGAACATGGCTCAGAAATAACAGGTCAGAAATTTAATTCTGACCATTTACGAAATTTAAAGGTTCTGCCTTGAAGAGGTAGGTGGGGTGGCAGAACCTTTAAAACCTTTTAGATAATTTCTAACTTACCGTCAATAGCTCCTGCTTTATCTAAAGCTTCTAGTACTGACATTAAATCACCTGGTGCTAAACCTACTTGGTTTACGGCTCTTACTAAGTCATCTAAGGTTGCACCTGTATCAAACTTAAACATCTTACCTTTCTTCTCACTTACATTGATTTGAGAATCAGGAACAATTGCAGTCTGTCCTTGAGAGAAACTGTTAGGCTGAGATACTCTTGGATCTTCAGATACAGTAACAGTAAGGCCACCATGAGTTACGGCAACTGGTTTTAGTTTTACATTGTTACCTATAACAATGGTACCAGTACGTGAATTTACTACGATTCTAGCAGCATCTTCGCCTTGATCGATTTCAATGTTCTCAAGAGTTGATAAGTAAGATACTCTCTGAGATGGATCACGTGGAGCACTAACTCTAATTGAAGCTGAATCCTGAGCTACAGCTGAACCATCACCATAAAGATCGTTAATTGCATCAACTACATTTTTAGCAGTGGTAAAATCCGCACGATTTAAGTTAAAGACAAATGAATCAGTCTGACTGAAGTTATCAGGTACTTCGCGCTCTACAATTGCACCATTGGCAATTCTGCCTACTGTAGGAGTGTTTACAGTAACCTTTGAGCCATCAGCACCTTCTACACCTAAACCACCTACTACCAGAGAGCCCTGAGCGATAGCATAAACGTTGCCGTCTACACCACGTAACATGGTCTGTAATAAAGTACCGCCACGTAATGAGGTAGCTTCACCAATTGCTGATACAGTTACGTCAATAGTTTGACCTGTCTTTGAAAATGGAGGCATAGTTGCATGAATTGCTACAGGAGCTACGTCTTTAATCTTTAAAGAGGTGCTCTCATCAATCTTGATACCAAAGTTGTTTAGCATTGAGCGGAAGCTCTGCTCTGTAAACTTTGAGTTCTTTTCACCGGTACCTGCTAAACCAACAACAAGACCATAACCTAAAAGCTGGTTTTCACGAATACCTTGAATTGAAGCAATATCTTTTAATCTTGCAGCTTCTGCATCATTGATGCTAAGAGTACTTAATACAGCAACTCCTAAGCACAATGATTTAAAAAACTTTAATGCAATTCTCATAGTCCCCACCTTACAAAACTAGAAGAATATATTAAATGCGCTGTTAAACAGTCTAGACAGATAACCGCGTTCCTGAGTATCCGCAAAATCGCCGGTTCCACCGTACTGAATTCTAGCATTAGCAATTCTCTGTGATGATACAGTGTTGTCTGAGCTGATATCAGCAGGTCTAATTAGACCGGTTACACGGACATATTCATTTCCGTTGTTTAACATCAACCACTTCTCGCCTTGTACCTGCAGGTTACCGTTAGAGTATACCTTGACTACACTAACAGAAATCTGACCTGACAACTGGTTTGACTGTTTAGCCTTAGCACTTCCTGAAAAATCATTGGAGTTGCTAGAAGACAGTGTTGGTGTCAAATTCTTGAAATGTAAATTCTTACTTGCAAGAGTTATACCACCATAGTTATTGTTCCCAGATTTTTCAAGATCAGTAGTAGCATTCTTACTTGCTGAAGTTGCTTCTTCTAGGGTTACAGAGATGATATCACCAACTTTATGAGCTGATGTATCTGAATACATACCATTGTTCATGGTATAAGGATTATAGATACCACCAGTAGGTACTGCGTTGGTGTAATCCTCTTCAGGTAGCGCAGGAGCATACTTTGGATCATCTGGTTTTGCTGAGAATGTATCTAGAGCACAACCTTGTAATAGCACTAACTGTGATAAAGCAATTGCTAAAATAACCTTCTTCATTTTACCCCACCCCTATTTTTATAACCTACTTCTTACTTTACCTACCACTCATAACCTAAACTATACTGACTGGATTAAAGAGCCCATCATAGAATCTACTGTGGTTAGAACCTTTGAGTTCATCTCATATACACGCTGAGCCTGAATTAGATTTACTAACTCCTCAGTTACCTTTACGTTTGAGGTCTCTAACATATTCTGTCTAATTACGCCCATACCATCTTCACCACCGATACCCTGTTGAGGAGCACCTGATGCTGTGGTCTCTAAGTAGAGGTTGTCACCGATGGACTCAAGACCTGTTGGGTTAATGAAATCTGTTACGGTGATCTGTCCTAAATCCTGTGAAGCTGTATCATTTGCAACTACCACAGATACCTGACCATCACGACCTACTGTCAAAGAAGTGGCGTTATCAGGAACTTGGATCTGAGGTAACAGAGGATAACCTTCACCTGAGGTTACGATAGTACCTTCTTCATTCTTGGTAAACTGACCATTTCTGGTGTAAGCGGTAGTACCATCTGGTAACTCAATTTCGAAGAAACCACGACCTTGAATCATTAAATCAAATGAGTTGTCAGTAGTTTCAACATCACCTTGAGAGAACTGTCTTTGAGTTGCAACTACCTTGGCGCCTGAACCAATCATTAAACCTTCAGGTAAGTAGCTATCAGCTGATGATCTGCCACCTGGCTGATTGATCTTTTGGTATAAAAGATCTTCAAATACAGCTCTACCACGCTTAAAACCAACTGTTGAGGCGTTGGCAAGGTTATTTGATGTTACAGAGATATTGGTCTGCTGCGCATCAAGACCTGTTTTACTAATCCATAGTGCTGGGATCATGTTCTACTCCTTGCTAATCGTAGCTCAATAAAGTGTTCTGACGTTCATCCATCTGACTTGCTGACTCCATCATTTTCACCTGAGTCTCATACTGTCTTTGGATCCTGATTAGGTTTGTCAATTCTTCGACAGGATTAACGTTTGATGATTCAAGCATACCGCTTCTAACCTGTACGCTCTGATCTTCAGTCATTGCTGTGCCGTCAATATTACGGAATAAACCGTCATAACCTTTTTCAATATTTTTATAGTCATCAGGCTTTACAAGTTTGATACGACCAAACTCTTCGATTACATTTGAATCAGCGCCCTGTGGTCTACCTGAGATAGTACCGTCGTTGCTGATTTGAATATCAGATAACATGGCAGGTAATACGATAGGATCACCTGAGTCTGATAAAACCTGAAGACCATTGGTAGTTCTTAAATTGCCATTTACGTCAATTTCAAAACTACCGAATCTGGTGTAAGCTTCGTTACCTTCTTTGTCATTGACAGCAATAAAACCATCGCCATTTAAAGCAACATCTAATGGTCTATCAGTAGTTTCAATAGCACCACCATCCATGTTGTAGCCAGGTCTTTCTGTCATAGCAAAAGCTCTGGTTGGATAAGCATCGGCAAAAACAGACATTGCACGTGAATTTTCGAAGTCTGCCTTAAAACCAGTGGTGCTTGCATTAGCCAAGTTATTGCTGCGTACAGCTAAGCTATGGAAATTCTCCTTAGCTCCTGACATTGCAATCCACAATAAATTATCCATTTAAAACCTCCGGAAAATGACTTTTCCTCTTACTGATGTTTTAAATGCAATCGCCGTGCCATATTCTATAAATATGCATTCTATAGCGCTTTAAAATTAGAAGTGATAAATACAAGATTAATAGAGAACTTAAATTGTCAGGAAAATGACTGTGAATTGCTTACCGGTATTAGATTACTTGAATGAGAGTTATAAGGCTCCTTGTTTTGAGTCATCTGTAAATGACGCAATCTTGAAGTTTGCTTACGCTAGTTGTTTGAATAGCTATTGTGTTTTGGTAATTGAGGTAAGTCATAAAGAGATCCTAAAAAGTACATGTTTTAAGATCTCTTCTAACTTTGAAATGAGGTTAGCTCTTATAGAGCAATCTGCTCTACCTTGTCTAAAGATACCTCGCCATAACCTAATAAGTTTAACTTGGTGTCTGAAGTAGTCTTGCCTAATACAACTGAACCTACAGTTGCATATGTCTTTACAGGTAAGTTTACGTTCTGACCATCCTGTGAAGCGGTAACGTTAATTGTGTATTTACCTGAATCATACTTAGCACCAGTTTCCTGATCCTGTACACCATCCCAGCTAAAGTCAATTTTGCCGTCTAAGGCAGCTCCTGCCTCGAAGGTTGAAACAACATTGCCGTTGCTGTCAGTAATGCTGATCTTAACATTTGAAGCACCATCACCAGCATCAATCTGAGCAGTAATAGGATTAGAACCATCAAAGAAAGCAGTCTTTGTATCAACTAATACGCTTCTACCTACCAGACTTGAAGCTGATAGAGCTGAGCTTGATGAAATTGCATTAACTACGTTATCAACGTTGTTAGAAATTGTTGATAAGTTCTCAACAACTGATAACTGTGACATGGTAGTTACCATCTGGTTGTTATCAACTGGAGAGCTAGGATCCTGATTCTGTAACTGAGTTGTTAATAACTTTAAGAAATCGGCCTGATCTAGAGAGTTATTTTTCTTGGATGTAGCCTCTGCAGCATCAGATGCAATACGGGAGGAAGTTTTACCTATTGTACTGTAATCGAAACTCATCTTGTGTTCCCCCATTGAAACCTTTAGGTGGCAAGCTTTGCCACTTTTACTTTGTATGCTGTATATACATCAAGATATGTGCCAATAATTTATGAAATACTTTACACAATTTTAGTTTATTGATTTTTAAAGCTTTTATAGTTATTTTACCTAGTAATAATGGCTAATTAATCTTAGTTATCAGGATCAATTCTTTTGATTAATTGCAATACGGCAATTATGAACCTTGGTAATTAATTGCATTGCCACTTTTGTTGTTACCTAAGAAAAGTCATGGGCAATAACTTAGCATCAAACACGGCTTATTAAAATTAAATAGCAACCTTCTCAATAATACATTGATGTGTTTTAGTATCTTTTGAGTAGTTAATACCTACTAACAGGACTTCGCCTTTATAGGCTTTAAAGAACTGCAGGTAATTCTTCTCTTTAATCTGAGTGATAGCACTTTCTGCTGACTTATCGTACTTTAACTCAATAAAAAGAGCTGGTTTGTTTACACCAATCTTAGGCAGATAAACTAAATCAGCATAGCCTTTTCCTGTAGGTAATTCTCTTATAACGTTATAAGTATTTGTTGTGCTTAAAAATAGAGAAATAGCAATTACATTAGCTAATGAGTTCTCATTATTGTAAGTTAGAATTGAGGTATGGTCTTGGTGTGCTTCATCAAATATTTTTGCTACAGCATCAGAGTTTAATGACCAGATATCATTTAACAGCACATCTGTATTTTTGATTAGGTCATATACGCCTGCATATCTATTGTTGTTCTTTACACAGGTCTTAAACTCTAACTTAATCTCTTCATTTGGAATGTGAACTATAACTCCTAAAGTTGTAGAGCCTTTAATTGCTAAATATCCTAAATGAATAAGTAAGGTTAAGACATCATCTTTTGAATGGAAAGTTACCATATCATTACTGAATGTTGATACATCAACTATGACATCTTCACCTGCAATTAACTTTACAATGTCATCTCTTAAGCCTTCCATATTCATGTCAATATATTCCTGAAGGCTTTCAAAGGTTTCTGTTTTGGTCCAGTAACTTATAAACTTTTTATAGGTTGCTGCATTTACTACTGAATTAGGATTGTAGATATGAGGTACATCTTTAAATGAATATCCGTCATACCATTGCTGCATTTGATTAAAGGCTACATCATGCTGTTTACAGATGTCCTTGACTTCATTTTCAGTAAAACCGATGTATTGTCCTAAGTTTAGAGGCTCTGTCATAGAGTATTCTGTAAACATGTTCAATGCACTATGAGAACCGTACTTTTTGACAGGCAAAATACCTGTCATATAGGCTAATCCAACATATGGCTTATCTTTAAAGATTGCTTTTAACCATTCTAAATATTGTTTTAGACTATCAGGATCTTCTTTTTTCTCTCGCATGATGCAATCCCATTCGTCGATTACAAAAACAAATGGAACTTTAGAAAAGTTATATACTTCCTGAAGCGTTAAATCTAAAAACTCAGGTGATGAAATTACACAATTTGGATACTCTTCTTTTAACTCCCTAACAATTGATTTTGTGAGAATGTCTGTCATAGATTTAACATTATGAGAGGCTCTTGAAAATTCATCAGAAATATTGATGGAGATTGCATCATACTGATTTAAATGTTTCTTGTAGTCATCAAAGGAAGCTATTTTTAGATCATCGAACAATGGAGAGCAATCTTGACCTTTTGCATAGTAAGAACAAATCATTTGAGCCGTTACAGATTTTCCAAAGCGACGGGGTCTGCTTAAACAAAAATATTTATTCTTTGTCTTTATACTTTTATTTAGGATCTCGATTAAAGGAGACTTGTCAACATATATAAGAGAGTTTAATGATTCTTGAAAAGACTCATTTCCCACATTTAAATACAGTGCCATTTTTATCTCCCCTATACGATGCTAGTAACTTTCCTCGTTCTCTATTATAAATGGATGGTTGTCTTTTTCACAGCAACTAAAATGCATACAACACCGTATCAAAAATTGGATGATCTAAAGTCCATCAAAATTGAAACTCAAAAAAAATCGAGCTTGTTCTTAATACGGATATTACTGTTCAAACAGTTGAGTTATTGCCATCTTTATAGCAATACACCAACAAGATACATTATGATCTCCAAGAACCTCCTTATACTCGGCATTGAGACCACTTTCTTTCGAAAAAACATATATATTTTTGCTTTGGCTTAAACTCAAATAATCATGGTCTCCAGTATAGAACAAAAATTTAGTATCATCTTTTAGAGCAAAGTGTTTTAACTGCTTTTTAATAATCGCAGGAGAAATTTCTTCATTATCTGAAAACACATTTTCTACATACGGAACAATTAACCTTGATAAAGCATATGTTGCTTTTAGTTTTGATATTTTTGGATCAAATGGTAATGAATGGTCGTAATATCCACTAATTGCAACTACCGAAGAAAAGAGCTCAGGCTTTCTCAACTTCCAGGCTAAAGCGCCAAATGCTCCCATAGAAACGCCCAGCACACAATTATCAACTTTACTATCCGATACTGGTAACATCGATTTTATCAAGGGATATAATTCACTATCTAAAAAGTCCCCATAATTACCTTGTTTAGAATTTACAAAAAAAGTATTAGGTAATGAAGGCGCTATAACGATAAGTTTATACTGCTCTACATAATCAAGCATGGATAATCTTTCAAAGAAAAGATCTCCTGATGACATCGCACAATGCAAACACCACACTGTCTTGAATTTTTTACCTATATTGAGGATAGAGCATGGAAGCGCAATCTTGACTTCGATTGTTTCATGCAGTATTAAAGAATCAATTTTTAAGGACATTCTAATCATAAATATTTCTTCTTTAGAACGTTACATTCAAGACCATAAATAAGAATTGGCTATATAGAAAATTCAGGAGAGAACTTTCTATTAAGTAAAGTATGACATCTATCAGAATCAAAGCTTTTATCTGATAGATCTTTATTTAGGTAATAGAACAAATGATCTTCTTTTACGATTTTATATTTTAGCTTACATGTGTTTAATAACATTGCTGACATGTTATTTTTATAAACATAACAACTTACAGCCGTAAGATTTAAAGCTCTTGCTATTAAAAATCCTGCTATATTTGCATAGTAAGATATGTTGTACTTAGACTTCTCTATAAAATAGCATCCACTCTCATAAGAATGCTCGTTAAAATCAATATTCTTAAAATCGAGAACACCCTCTAAATGGTTATTTATATATACAGCAAAATACAAGACATCTTTTCTTGATGAAAGAGACTTACAATAAGACAAATGATCCTGAGCTGATATTAGCTCAGAATTTGCCATATTCAACCTTACTCTGGCAGAGTTTCTTAACGACAATATATCTAATAATTTATCGTCTGATAGATACTTGAAGTTAATGATTTTTAGAGAATTCATGGTTCGGTTATTTGTGTTCTAACTCGTCAAGCAACTCTCCAACAGTCTCACACATAGCCAATTCTTCTAATTTCACAAATATTCCTTTGGCTTTTAGAAAAATAACAACGTTGAATAATCCTAAAGAATCAAGATCATCACAATCTGCGATTACCGTGCTTTCTGTAATTTCTTCCTCTGGCTCCAATGCTGAATTGATTCCTTTTAAAATTTCTTGACGGTTCATATGCAATCTCCACTTAAATATCAGTCCTAATAATACTTAGTATCTAAAACTACAGTATTAGATAGATCAGCTAATAAACTTATTACATTCATGCCAACACCAAAAGCACTTAATGCTACATAGCCTTCCTTGAGGTTATCTTGAACAAACTTACTCTCTCCTATCGCTAAAGCTAGTGCTGCAGAAGATGTATTACCTGTATTTTGAGCGACAAAAGGAACCTTTTCAGGATCTATATCCATAGTCAAAGCAACAGATTTCAACACTGTCTTATTTGCTTGGTGTAATAAAAATAAAGACAAGTCACTTATATTTTTATTTGATTTTTCAATCAATGTTCTCAAATTTGGTACAACATAATCAATTGCATACGACGCAATAGCAGTACCATCAATTTGCAAACCTTTTTTTGAATATTGCTCTAAAGCAGATTTGTCAACAATACCTTTTGCGACTCCTATACTCAATCTAGCATATCTTTCTGAGTACTTAGAATCTTGAATTGCATTAGCAAAATTCCCATGAGCTTCATAATTAAAATATAAATCTGGTGCTTCATAACTATCTTCTAAAAGGACTACTCCTGCCCCATCTCCGAATAAAGCAACATTTGCCTTTTGATCAGAATTATCTAATTCATAGTACTTACAGTAAGTGTCACCAAAACAAACTAGAACTTTAGAAGCTACTCCTGACGCTATAAGGGATGCCCCTTCAAATAATCCATGCATACTGCCTGAACAGCCATTGATGATGTTATTAAGATAACAATCAGCTGACAATTCCAATTTTTTCTGCATAGGAAATACAGTTGCCGGTGCTATTGAATCATTAGTCTGTGAAACAAATATCAACGCACCTATATCTTTTGGATTTATATTTAATTTTCTAAAAATATCTTTACATAAATCCACACAAAGATCGGATGTAGTCATTTCAAGAGGAATTTGTCTTATATTTTCAAATCCTAGAGTTTTTACTAACCTCTTTGAATGACGCTCATCAAGAAAAAAATTACATATCTCTACAACATTACGTTGAGTTTTTCCTGAAGCGGAAGCAATTGCTGATATCTTTACATTAGAGAACTGTTTGAACATATAATTTCCACATTTAGTAGCTTAGATAGCTATTATATCGGTCGAAATAGATTACTTTTAACTAAATGATTTAATTATATACTCTAGTTTCCCACATGGAAAATTAACTCAAACCTAGACTGGCTCTAGTGTTGAAGATCTTTAAAAACTTACATTGATTTATTTAAGGTGAAATGCCGTATAAGAAGTGAAAAATAAGAGAAAAACAGCTTATTTATCAGGTGGATAACTTGAAAAAGTGTGTTAATTATGATAGAATTTACTCGTCAAAACAAATACTTAACATAAGAAACACACTATGAATATTTTATCTAATTTTAATTCTTCAGGCAAATTTTCTGACACCTTTTCTTCACTTTTTTCAGCATTAGGTCTTTGTTCTCTTTTAAGGAGAGCAGGATTTAAAAAGAGAGAAGGTTATGGTGCTTCAGTAAGTTCGTTACTGTTTATGGTTCTGTCATCATGTTTCTATGATTCAAATAAAACCATCTATGGCAATTACACCTCTTACAGAAAGTCTAATATCTGCACTTCAAAGAGTAGTCTTTACAGATTTTTATCAAACTGCCGTAACAACTGGAGAAAGCTAATACTTCTGCTTTCAGAAAGGGTTATCTCCAAAGTTTCTAAATTATCTGATTCAGATAGAAAGTTCTGCTTTGTCATTGATGACTCAATGCTTGAAAGAGCCAAAGGCAAAGAAGTAGAGCTTATGTCCCGCCAGTATGACCACGTATCAAAGACCTTTGTTAAAGGCTTTAATATGCTGCAGATTGGATGGACTGATGGTGTAAGTTTTTTTCCTGTTAACTCAGCTTTAATGTCTTCTAAAAGAGAAGAAAACAGATATTGTGAGGTTAAGGAAGAAAAGTCTGACCCAAGAACCTGTGGAGGCAAGAGAAGAGCTGAAGCTGTCAAAACTAAAACAACTGTTGCTGTTGATATGCTTGAACAGGCTATAAATTCAGGTATTACAGGAGACTATGTTCTGATGGATACCTGGTTTACAACCGAGCCTTTTATAAAACAGATAAATGAACTTGGTCTGGATGTCATAGGTATGGTCAAACCTTTACGTCAGCGTTACATCTATAATGGTCAGTCTTTAGACTTAAGAAAACTCTATAAGGCAGCTCCCGGTAAGAAATCCCGAGATGTCATCTGTTCTGTTCAGGTTAAGACAAAGAGCGGTATTCCCTGCAAGATTGTCTTTATCCGTAACCGTAACTGTAAACGACAGTTCCTTGCAATACTCTCAACTGATACCAGTTTAGATGATGATGCAATCGTAAGACTGTATGCAAGAAGGTGGTTTATTGAAACCAACTTCAGAGCTCAAAAACAGTACTTTAAGCTTGGTACAGAAACATATGCCAGAGACTACGATAATCTCATAGCCTTTATGTCTGTATCTTCAATCAGATACATAATGCTTGAGTTCTGCAGACGCTATGAACAGGATGAACGCTCATTAGGTGCCTTGTTTAGAAACACCAAAGAGCAATTGCAGGATATTCCTTTCCTAACTGCTTTAGACTCGCTAATGAAGCTCTTTTTGGATATTCCAAAGAAACTTGAAGAAGCTGGATTACTCAAGAAAGGTTGTATTGCAAAAGCAGAAGCTATCATCACTGAGCTTTTAGGAGAGTGGTTCAATGGTATCTGCAACTTCCTTCAAGAGATCTTACCCAAGCCATCAACTTAGGTTAAATAAATCAATGTAAGTTTTTAAAGAGCGTCAACGCTAGATCTTATCTAGGTTTAGTTAGATTTTATATCTGGGAAACTCGAGTTATATATTTATGATGTGACACAAGACGAATTATTCAAATGTGTCTTAGAGAATAAGACACATAAAATATCTGTTATGATTTTATCCTATCTAAAATCAAGGTAACCAATTGACCTATGTTATCCAATTTTTTTAAATCTTCTATTGAAAATTTAATTTTGAATGTTTCCATTACAGCTACTACAATATTGATAAATTCAAGGCTATCCCAATCCTGAATATCACTTGAAACAGTATCTTCCTTTAAAACAATATTGTCATTGTCAAAAACATCTCTAAATACTTCAGTTAACTTTGTAAATACTTCATCTCTTGTCATAATTGCCAATCCTAAGTTATTAGAGTTTTATCTTGATATGTTTATTTTTATTTTGGTACCCTTTTTTAAGAGAGAATTTCCATACAGAATTACCTAAATCATCTTCTGATATCTTTGAAAATCCATGCTGTTCATAAAATGATGAAACCATACTATTTTTATCTGTCTTGTAATAATAACCTATTACTGTAGATACTCCCAATGCTTTTGCTTTATACATTAGATAATCAAGCATGGCATATTCCATTTCTCTTTTTAGAACTCGGCAACTCATTAGCCACAGTTTAATTTGAATTGTGTCTCCTGCAATCTTACCTATAACTAAAGAAACAATACCGTTGTCTCCAAACTTATCTGTTAACTTTCCATAAAAAGACAGATAACTCTCATCTTTAGAAATATTTTCTATTTCGCTCTCGGTTAACCTTAACGTCGTTAAATTAAATTGATTACTTTTATTTGTTAACTGTGAAATTCTCTCAAAGTATACTGGAGCAAAAGATTTTATTTCAGCAACCATTTCTAATGAATCAAGATATTCATCATAATTTTTAAAAAGAGTCTTTTGCTGTTCTCTTTTTTGATTGGATTTATACATTTCATTTCTTTTTAAATCATCTTCAGATAATGAAATATTTTCAAAGAACCCAGATCTATCAATGCAACTAATATAATTAGTAACATCTGTTAGTTCAGGAGCACTAACACCTTCAATTTGGCTTCTCACTAAATTTCTTTCAGCAGGATTATCATCGATAAAAACTAAACTACCATCAGAAACATTGATTACCTTTGCAATATCTCTGAAGTTATCATCTTTGTTATTCCAATTTGCTTTTATGACAACAAAATCGTCTTTTTTCAAAATAGAGTCTGGATGATTAAGTCCTTTTAAGGCATTGTCTTCATCATTTTTAGAATTGATGCTTAGAGTGATTCCTAATTCAGATACAGATTTTAAGTAACGCTGAAAATCCTGATATGCTTGTCCGTCTGACGTCTCCTGTCCTAAAACTATTCCATTTACTCCGTCATCGCCAATAACACCTCCCCATAAGGTATTATCTAGATCTAGAACTATTCCTTTCTTGTTCTTTCCATATATCGCTTTAATAACATTAGCTACATTAAAACTTAAATAAGGAATAGCAGGAACAGCAAGACAATACTTATACATGTAGTAGTAAAAGGGCTCAGACCACTTTTGCAATCCATAATCTGCTGACAAGTAGTTGATATCTACAATGTGAAGAAAAGAATTTTCTTCAGCGTATTCAGAGAACATGCTGTTCAGTTTGTTTACAAAACTAACTTTGCCTCTATAATCAACTGAATCTCTATTACCGAGCAGTCTAAAATAAGGTAATTCAAAATTATTTTGTAATATAGGAACGTTGTATTTCTCTTTTAATGAATTCCATATATTAACAAACCTAGCAAATTCTGTATCTAATAGAGTTTCGACCTCTTCTTTAGAATTTTTAATGTCAGGAAATGAAGAAATATTATGTACACTAGTACATATGTAAATGATGTCTGGTTTAAATTTTGACAGAGTCTTATTTTCAAATACAGAATCTTCATAATAGGAATTGTATTCTGACTCATAAAAATGAGGTTCTATGCCATAGTTTAAGAGGAATAGCTCTAGCACTAATTTGATGTCGTTTGTTGTTCCGCCACCTAAAATAGCAATATTCTTCTTAATACGATTATTATTTAGATTTTCATCTGAAAGCAAAGATCTTTTTATTGATTTCTTCTTTTTTAAGATGAAAGAAGGATCAAATGGATATTCTAGTTCTTTTAACATCAACTATTCCTCAAAGTATCTTTGCTACAAAATGAAATTCAGCATTGGAAAATAGTAATTACAACTTATAAAGTTTCTTCTCTAAAGAAGATAGATTATCCTTTGTAAACCAAGACTTTACTGCTCTGAAAACTCTATAAACAAGAGCATATTGCTTTCGTAATAGTGGAAGATAGTGTGTATAGCTTTCTTTTGCGTCGAAGTAAGTTTCCCCATGCTCTGATGGCCCAATTAAAGGTGTCATATAGCCATTGCCAAAATAAGTTTTTAGAACTTCATCATAACCAATAGGTATTGGTAACTTTATATTTTCGAAAGGGACCCACACTGCTTTTTCAAAACACTTTTTTGAAAAGACTATTTTTCTCTCGCTAGCAAAATTAAAAGACAATGGACCTACTTTTTCACAAGCGTCATAATCATTTTTTTTAAATAATTCTTCATACTCTGCATATTTATTTACATAGTCAGATTGATCTTTTATTAAAGATTTTGCTAACTTTCGTCTTTTTAAAAGCATAAATATAATACGTGGGTTCAAACTAAGAATCTTGTCAAAGTTATAATAAGATTTTATTGCTCTTCCTAATACAGATGCCTTATTGTAAAGATTCTCTGCTTCCAATTCGTCCTTTGGTAAAGCTTCCAATGGAAAAATATCTATAAAAATACCTTGGTTCACATCAGTAAACAACCAACTTTTGATAATTGCCGTTGTCTGAGAATTGCGTATTTTTACATGCAATCCAGGGTACTTCGGATCCGTTGAAATATGTTGAAAATAATAAGGATTACTAATTTCTGATTGTGCCACATTTATTAATTTGTCATAATCCTTTCTTGGCATCAATAAATCAATATCGTCATCCCAAGGAATAAAGCCTTTGTGGCGCACAGCCCCTAAAAGAGAACCGGCATCTAAAAAGTACTGCAAATCATATTTCTTACAAATACGATCTAGTTCTTTTACAAGATCTAATTCTACTTTCCAAATACTTTCTCTTTTCTCAGATACTTCATATATAAGCTTTTTCCCTTTTATTACATATTCTCTTTCCACTTAGATTACTTTCCTGATTGTTTTATACTGTCGATTTCATTTAATGCTGACAAATGATTGTCAACTTTATTTTGTAAAGCTGAATAAGAAGATATAATCTGCTGTTTTATTTTTGTTGAAGAAATTCCTTCTCCATATGGAAAATACACAACCTGAACTTTGTGTCCGTTATTGGAGTCGAGTTTTTCTAAATAATCATATTTTCCTGCCCAATCATCACCAACAACAAAAACATCAAAATGCAAATTTTTAACTTTATCAGTATGGTCCAAATTTTTTTGGGGTATTACAATATCAGGATACTTCAAAGCCTTTACCAAAGCTATTCTTTCTTCAAACGGTACAATAGGAACAGATTTGTATGATGCTACAAGCTCATCGGTATTTACGCCAACAATCAAAATATCACCTAAGCTACGAGCGTACTCGATCATTTTTAAGTGATTCACGTGCAACATATCAAACGTACCGGATGTATATACAACTGTTTTGCCTGCTATCATAAAAACAATCCTTAGAATTTTTCTTTTACTTGTACAAATAGTAACCAGAGGCTTTTCATAAAATTATATTTTATTTACTACATGTACCATCTTTTCACATAAATCAGAATAATCTGCTAAAGTCAAATCTCCAAGATGACCAACTCTCACTAATCTATCAGCCAATTCACCACCACAAGGGGTTATGTAAATATCATATTTCTCTCTTAACTCGTTAACGACAATTTGTGCATTTGCTTTATCAAAATAAATTGGAGTCAACATCGTTGATTTAGAGTAGTCTGGAACAACAAATCCGTGCACTTTAGCTTGTTTTCGAAAGAAGGCGGCTCTTTCTTTTATTGTCTTAAGCCATCTCTGAATTCCACCAACGCTTTCAATTTTTGAGAGCATATCGTCAATTTCATATACTATAGAAGATGCAGGAGTAAAAGGTGTCTGCCCCCTATCCATGTTTTTTATATAGCTTATAAAATCATAGTAAATAGGTAATTTATTTTTGATTTCTAGTACTCTTTCATTCATTCTCTCAGATAATGCAACAACAGATAATCCAGCGTGACAACATAAACCTTTTTGTGAACTAATTATTGCGACGTCGACTCCAAATTTTGACATATTAAAGTCATCTGCCAAAAACGATGAAATTGCATCTACTATGAGAAACAAATTGTTTTCTTTACAAAAACTACTAATTAAATCTAAGTCATACAGTTTTCCACTTGAGGTTTCGTGAATGTTTACCAGAAAAGCCGTATAACCTTTATGAGTATACTTTTCTAAATGATCCTGACTTAGGCACTCATTCCATTTCAGATCAATTGAATCGAATGGAATAGATTGATTATCTAAAATCTGACAAAATCTTTTACCGAACGTACCTCCGTTTACCACTAAACATTTATCTTTTTTACTCAGACAATTAAAAACAGTTGCTTCCATCGCCCCCGTTCCTGACATAGTCAAAAATAGTAAATGAGAGGAACTATTATCACCTAGTACTTTTTTTAATCTATACTCATTATTCTTCATAAGTACAGAAAAATCTGAAGATCTAAAATATGGATGCTCTAATCCCGATACCGTCAAAGTAGATTCATACATTTGAACTGGGCCCGCTAAGAACAATTTCATTGTTTACCCCAATATCTTTGCTACTTTTAATTTTCCAATTGATGTACTTTCAGAAATTTAAATTTGAGATTCACAATCTCACGTTGTTATTTGTTAATTTTCATTTTCTATCAGAAATTTTATTCAAGGTGAAATTTATTTCTCACACTTATTATTGTTCTCTAAATAAAATAAATTGCTAGTTTTCACGTCAAAACTAACATATCTTCTAAGGAGGATTTTAACGCTTAAGAAACATACCAATACATCGCATTTGTTTCAGCTCTTGCACCAGATGATTCATCTAATAATATACCTTCATCAGAAATTGAAAATTTATTCAAAAATGTTTTAAAAAATGTTTTGTATTCGTTTTCTGTTCGATATATAGCACTATAATCGCAGTTTAAATCAGATGAATAAAACTTATCTAGAGTCAACCTTTCTGACAACGTTGACACTGATTCTTGAATGTAAAATGCACCAGATGTTTTTACAATGTCCAATAGCTCAGACAAAATTTTTCCAATGAAGTTGTCATTGATGTACATAAGAACACCTGTAATAATGACTAGATCATATTTATTTTTAAATGAAGATGATTTCAAGTTTTCTAAATTGCACTGACAAAAATTACAGTTTTTTTCATTTTTAAAATGGTCTTTTGATTCTTTAATAAAGTTAAATGATGCATCTATACCGGTATAATACTCAACATGATCTTTTAAATTTACATACCATCTTCCTATACCACAACCAAGATCTAGTACTGACAGTTTATTACTAAATTTGGAATGTTTTTCTAGTAACGACAGCAACAATTTTTTTTCAACTTCATTTCTATGATTTTGCTCTACATTGTTGCAAGATTTGCCTAAAAGGACAGACTGCAAACCTTCATCACGAGATCTATGTTTCCAAAACTCATTTACATTAGTAGAGGAAATATTTATATTACTTCCATAAATTCTATTTTTCATAACTATCACCTACATATAAGTCCTTTTTCGCATTTAGTATTAACCGCCTCTTAGCGCTTTTATGGTAAATAACAAAAGTAGAACACGTTAGAGCCTTAATCTAAGCTACTTTCAGCCCCTTACCCACCTCTATTAGGAAGTGGAATTAAAATTTTTGAACATCCAAGTAAGATCATATCGAGCATATTTTGGATGTTTCTAAAGCCATAAGCTTTACGTAAAAACAACTTAATCTTGTTGTTTATAGCCTCAACTCTAGCATTGCTCAGTTGAGTCTCTATGGTATTGAGAATATGCTTCTTCATGTCGCCTAATTTTATAGGCAAGCTCTTTGAAAACTTGAATTCTGCTGTGAGTAGCTCTCCAAAAGAAAGATTTAAGCTCAGCTTTTGCTTCTTTTAAGTCAGGATACTTTAAAGCAAGTCTTAGTTGTTCTTTTAACTTATAACCACGGAACAGTCTTGAATTGGTATTAGCAATCATTTCAAGTCTGGCTGCCTGGTTAGAAGTAAGGTTCTCAGAAGCCTTACCAAGAGTATATAGGTAGAGGTTTTGATGTCTGTAGCTTTCTGTTTAGCTTCATTTAGCGTAACTATTCAGAACCATCGCCTAAGATAATGTCAGCATTACCAGAAAAAGCAGAGGTTAACGCTTCAAAAGCACTTATGCCATGCTTGTTACCGGTACTGATGAATGACATTAGCTTAACGTAGTTCTGAGCACCTTCTAAGCTCCGGAAACATCCGGAGACTTTTATCTTTGTTTTTACATTGCGAACATCACGATCTGCCTGATTGTTATCAAAAGGCACAGCAAAGTTATGTACAAATCTGCACGCGTCTTCCTTGAACTTTTTCAGTCGTTCAATCAGAGCTCTGGTCTTGCCTAGTTTTTTCCTGCCTCTCGTTTTCTTATCAGAATTTGGAGGTGGACTTTCCTTATCAGCAGATGTCATCATATTCTTTACTGAAGGCATCTATTTGCGCTTTAGAAAACTCTCTGATACCTTTACTGATTGCAATCTCTTTAGCTGATTTCATACCTAACAGAAGTTCAGAGAATTTATCAGCCCATTTATGGTTCTCTTCATTCTCTTTAACAGCATTAAGCTCTCTTAATAAGTGAGCACAGCATAGAGCATGCTCTATTTCTTTATAGTTATGGTATGAAGTCCAACCATCATGGCATGCAACACCAGTGAAGTCAGGTAGTACTCCATTGTCATCCATACCATCAGAGCCTCGTTTACCATTTACTGTCTGATATGTAAGCTTGCTGTTAGAGGAATTATGTACCCAGAACAGTTTACCAAAGGCTCTAAGACCTGTTTCATCAAAGTGACCGACATCAGCTTTGATTAACAGCTCTTTTACTTTTTCCATTACAGGTCCTACCTTTTGAGCGCAGCGTTTGACCAGGCTGCAGGTAGTTCCAGGTGTAATACTGATACTAAGTAAGCTGCTTAACAGTACATGTATTCTGTTTAAACTTACAACTCCATAAGTACTTAATAAGCCAGACAGAACTGTAAGACTGTCCCCATACTGAACATATGCCTTTATGTCCTTTGGAAATTCTCCTGTTAAAGATTTCTCTCCACAAGGACAGTTCTTTGCAGTTATCAGCTGATGCTCTACAACATGTGTTGTGATTTTTGTTTCGATTACATATCTGGAACTGTCACAAGCAAATACATGATCTGATGCTAAACAACTTGTGAGATTACTGCAACACTTACACTTATCTGGTATATGTGTTTTTACCTCATCAGGAACATGTGGTACTGACAAATGGACTCCTTTGTGTTCTTTCTGTCCACCGGCTCTCAGCCCTGAGGTCTTCCTTAAACTTCTCTTCTTCGGACTCTTTGCAAAACCATCACTTGATGGTGGCTTTGAACTGTTATTTGAGTTCTGTCCTAGCTGACGTTTTAGTTCTTTGATTTCATCTTGCAGGTCTTCAATGGTTAAACTCAACTTCTTATTTTGTTCTAACGAAGTTTCATTCTGCTCCATTACACATGAGAACATGGTTATCATCATCTTGATGATGGTTGACAACGAGAGTACAAGTACAGATAAATCTGTAGGTGCTTTATCTTTCAGCTCCTGACATATCTTTTCTGCATCCTGCTTTAGCTCGTTGAAATCCATTGAATCACCTCAGCTTTTCTACTGCTGTTATTATACCAACAGCACTTTTTTGTATTAGCGATAGCTCAATTTCAACTTGATGATGCGTCTCATAAAGATCTGTAACGCTCTTTTAAGCTCTCTACAGATCGATGACATGAAAAAATGACAAAACAAAAGCCTTAAAAAGAGTCCCTCTGTAGTCGCTGTATATGCGCTTATAGAGCGATTTTTAACAGCTCTAAGAAAAAATCCTTTTAGAAGAACTCTGTGAGCTTGTTCACAATATAAATTTCAAAAGAACACTCAGTCTGTGAAAGGCTGAGTAACGTTAAAATTAGCTTATGAACCTACGGGGTTCTGAATAGTTACGTTTTTTTTATGGTGGTTCTAAAATACCCCCTAAATTTGCAATATAACGGCTTTAGAGAGGTCTTCATTTTGGGACACGAAGGTTCCCATCTTTGGTTAGCATCGATCTGTACTGATCAGCATGGAT
>Ga0256404_1006367_pt1 | contig 19642 bp, 17 predicted proteins | sample RumenRJG_01DNA_FD_185990 | JGI IMG/M metagenome (GOLD analysis project Ga0256404, IMG submission 185990) | Bovine rumen microbial communities from Lethbridge, Alberta, Canada - RJG_01 | ecosystem: Host-associated > Mammals > Digestive system > Stomach > Rumen | place: Canada: Alberta | collected...
ACAATGGCAATGTCGGCCTTGTAGCCAGGGCGCAAAAAGCCACGCTCACGAATCTGGAAGAGCTGCGCCGGTTGATGGCACATGAGTTCCACGACTCGCTCCATTGACAACACGCCCTCGCTGGCCAGTCCCAGCATGACGGGCAGCGAGAACTGCACCATCGGCATGCCCGAGGCTGCCCGCGCACAACCGCCCTGCTTTTGAGCGAGCAGGTGGGGAGCATGGTCGGTGGCCACGGTGGTGATGCGCCCGTCAGTGAGGGCCTGGCGCAGGGCCTGACGGTCTTCGTCGCGCTTCACGGCAGGATTGCACTTGATGAGTGCTCGCTTGCGGGCATAGTCGGCCGAGGTAAAGAGCAGATGGGCCACACAGGCTTCGCCCGTCACGTTGCCGCCCAGCAATTCAAGTTCGCGAGCCGTAGAGATATGGGCCACATGCAGATGGGTGCCGTAAGTACGCGCCAGTTGCACGGCCAGGGCCGACGATTCGTAGCACGCTTCTTCTGAGCGGATGAGCGGATGGAGCATCACGTCGGGGTCGTCACCGTAGGCTTTCTTCATCTGCGCCATGTTGTGGTTAATGGTATCGGTGTCCTCACAATGGGCCATAACAGGCAGGTCAAGTCGGGCGGCAGTCTCAAACACCTTCAGCAGCGAACCGTAGCGGTCCACGAGCATGTTTCCCGTAGAAGAGCCCATGAAGAGTTTGATGCCTGGCACACGATGGCGGTCCAGACGGGCAAAGTCGGCATAGTTGTCGTTGGTGGCACCGAAGAAGAAGGAGTAGTTGACATGGCTCTTCTCTCTGGCCAGATTCCGTTTGTCGTCGAGGGCCTCGATGGTGGTGGTCTGCGGCACGGTGTTGGGCATCTCGCAGTAGGAGGTGACACCGCCGAAGGCCGCTGCACGGCTTTCGCTCTCAATGTCTGCTTTCTCCGTCAGGCCAGGCTCACGGAAGTGCACGTGGGTATCGATGACACCGGGTAAAACGAAACAGCCCGTGGCATCTACGACCTGATCGTAAGTGCCACGGGGCTGCGCTTTTTGGTCTTCCAGTATGTCTGTGATACGGTCGTCGGCTATGGCGACAGATCCCCGGCAGGTTCTGCCTTCATTGACGATGCAACCGTTCTCTATCAGTATTTTCATGACAAAAGGCCTTTGTGAGGGAATGCCTGGAAGTGCTTACTTTGCGGGGGCCGCCAGTTCGTTGGGCGTCGGAGCCGGAGCCACGGGAGCCATCTGCGAGGGAGCAGGCATAGGCTGCTGCACCTGCGGCACGTCGCGCAAGCCGTTCATGATTTCTTCGTTCTCCTGTGCCTTCTTATAGTAGTCCTTCACGTAGGCATCGTTCTTGAAACTGTCGGTGGCCTTGCTCATGATGTCTTCAATCCAAGGCGTGAGCTGCGGGTATTGGTTGCCCGAGGTGACCATCATGAAGACACCAGGGCCGAGCACGTTGTCGAAGTTTTCAGTAACAAACGAAGTGACCAGGCTGTCCTCCTGCTGCGACAGGCGCACCGACTCGGCATTGAGCTGGCGGATGACGACGTCCATGTCGCTGCCGTTCATGATGGCCTGGTCGTGCTTGTGAATCAGTTCCATCTGCTCTCCGCGCAACTGGTTCCAGCGGTTGAAGAAGCGGAACAGTTCGTCGTTGAGCGGTGTGCCGCTGACGGTCTGCTGGGTGTTGTCAATCTTGATATTGATGTCGCCACTTTCGAGCACGAGGGGCAGCACGCTCTCATCATCCATGAAGATGCTGGCCATGCGCACGGAGTCGAATGTGCCGGCAAAGTGGAACTGGCCGTGCACAACGTCACAGGAGTCGAGCTTCTTGAAATCGTTGTCGGCAACCACTTTCAGGTACAGCATTCGGCCGTCAAGGTTCGACACGTTCGACGAACCTTGTATATTATAGGTGTTAGCACACGAAGCCAGCGTGAGCACTGAGATAATGGAGTAGAATAATCTCTTCATAAAAACCGATGTTCTTTTTTTCCGAGTGCCAAAGGTAACACCTATTATTGAAGTGGAAAAAAATTTTTATGCTATTTAATTGAAATAGGCCTTGTTTTATGTTTTTTTTATTTTTCAGAGCGCAGTTCTGCACCAATACGATGGGTAGTGTAGGCTTCGAGCAGGGCTGCAATGAGCAGGAGAATAACCCATTTGTTGTACACATAGTCTATGTACTGATAGTAGCCGGCACTTCCCGCATGGCGAAACAGCGGAAGCAGGAAGTTGTAGGCCGTGTCGACCATGAGGATGCCTGCGAGGATGAAGAACAGGTCGGCCAGGTTCATCATGCGCTTCAGACGGCGCACGTTGCGGTTGCTGCCTTCATATACCTGCATGCTCTGGATGACGCTGAACAGCACGGCCCCAGCCAGAAATATCCAGCAGGCCACACGCTGATGCCATAACATCACAAAGGCTCCCACGCCGACAACCATGAGCAGGCCGCCCAGCAGGAAAAGCACGGATTGAAGTTTCGTGAGTCTGCGCATACGCTTATTCCTCCTTGCCTATCTGATCACTGAAAATGTAGATGTCCTCGTCGTCGGCCTTCATGAAGTAGCGCTCGCGGGCAATCTTCTCAATGGCCTTAGGGTCGCGCTTCAGCTCGTTCAGCCTACGTGAGTCGTCGGCATGACGGGCCTCATACTTCGCTATCTCCTCTTTCAGGTCGCTGATCTGCATGTCATATTGCATGCGCTTGATAAAACTATTGTCGTCGAGGAATCCCACGATGGCCACACCAATGACTACCACTATCAGATATTTGTAGTGGGCCAGGAAATTCCATATTGCACTGATTCGGCTTGCCATATTTATAATCGTTCAATGTAGATTTTCTGCAAAGGTACAAAAAAACTTTAAACTTTAAACTTTTAACTCTAAACTTTTTTGTAACTTTGCACAATATTACCGAAAACTTATGGAAGAATATATTGTTTCAGCACGCAAATACCGCCCGATGACATTCGACTCGGTTGTCGGACAGAGTGCGCTCACCACCACGCTGAAGAATGCCGTGCGCAGCGGAAAACTGGCCCATGCCTACCTCTTCTGCGGCCCGCGCGGCGTGGGAAAGACCACCTGCGCCCGCATCTTCGCCAAGGCCATCAACTGCCTCACGCCGACCGAGGACGGCGAGGCCTGCAACCACTGTGAGTCGTGTCAGGCTTTCAACGAACAGCGGTCTTACAACATCTTCGAACTCGACGCGGCCTCCAACAACTCGGTGGAGAACATCAAGTCGCTCATGGAGCAGACGCGCATCCCGCCGCAGGTAGGACGCTACAAGGTGTTCATCATCGACGAGGTGCACATGCTCTCCACGGCAGCCTTCAACGCCTTCCTGAAGACGCTCGAAGAACCGCCACAGCACGTCATCTTCATCCTCGCCACCACCGAGAAGCACAAAATCCTGCCCACCATCATCTCGCGCTGCCAAATCTACGATTTCGAGCGCATGACCGTAGAGAACACCATCGCCCACCTGAAGCGGGTGGCCGAACAGGAGGGCATCAGCTACGAGGAAGAGGCACTGGCCGTCATCGCCGAGAAAGCCGACGGTGGCATGCGCGATGCCCTGTCCATCTTCGATCAGGTGGCATCGTTCTGCCAGGGCACCATCACCTATCAGAAGGTCATCGAAGACCTCAACGTGCTCGACTCCGACAACTACTTCCGCATCGTCGACCTCGCCTTGGAAAACAAGGTGGCCGACATCATGGTGCTGCTCAATCAGATTGTGGGCCACGGCTTCGACGGCGGACAACTCGTCAACGGACTGGCCGCCCACGTACGAAACGTGCTCATGGCAAAGGATGCACAGACGCTGCCGCTCCTCGAGGTCAGCCAGCAGCAACGCGAGCGCTACCAGCAACAGGCTCAGAAAGTGCCCACCACCTTTTTATATAAAGCACTGCGTCTGCTGAACCAGTGCGACCAAGGCTACCGCCAGTCGTCCAACAAGCGTCTGCTCGTCGAACTGACACTCATCCAAGTGGCTCAGATCACCCAGCCCGAGGACACCGACGTGCCCAGCGCGGGGCGTAGCCCCAAGAGATTAAAATCCCTGTTTCGGAAACTTCTTAACAACGTCCAACAACCGAAGGCGAGCCAGCAGGGTGCCGCCGTTGGGCGCCGTGCCACTACCCCCCAGTCCTCCCCATCCGCCGCTGCTTCCCCATCAGTAGCCGCTCCCCCTTCCTCCCCCGCAGCCGTTGCTTCCCCTTCCTCCGCAGCCGTTGCTTCCTCTTCCTCCGCAGCCGTTGCTCCCCCTTCCGCCGCAGCCGTTGCTTCCTCTTCCCCCGCAGCCGTTGCGTTTGCTGCGACCGCGTCGCAGCCCGTCCCCTCTTCCTCCGCAGCCGCCGTTCCCCCTTCCGCAGCCCCAGCCCCTTCCCCCGCAGCCGCCGCTTCCCCCTCCTCCGCAGCCGTTGCGTTTGCTGCGACCGCGTCGCAGCCCGTCCCCAAGCTGAAGCTAGGCGAATTAGGCATCACCTTCCGCGGCCTGCGAAAGGAGTCAGAGCAAACCTCCGCCACAGCACAGCAGGCCGAGCCTGAAATCACGAATAAAGAGGAAAGCACCGCCTTCACCGACGAGCAGCTCGTCAACGCCTGGCTTGCCATGTGCAACCGCATGCCACAGGAGATGAAAGCCATGGCCATGCGAATGAAAAACCTGCGACCGCACATCGTGGAAGCCAACCAGATTGAGCTGGTCTTCGACAACGACATCCTGCTCAATCAGGTCAGCAGCATCAAGGGCCGCATCCGTGCCACCCTGGCCAAGGACTTGCACAATGGTCAGATACAGTTTACACTTCGCAAAGCAGAAGGCAGTGAAGTGAAACCCGTTCTCACCCGTAAGCAGTTGTTCGACGAAATCAGACGCGACAACCCCTCATTCGAAAAGTTGCGCGACCTCCTCGGTCTGCAACTCATCTAACCCCCCTTTCTCAACCGCGCCGCAGGCGCCTCTCAACCAGCGCCAAAGGCGCTCTCTCAACTAAATCACCCTAATCCCCAACTGCCGACACTGCTCACGCATCTCCTCCGGCCATATCGACGCCTGAATCTCGCCGATGTGTGCCTTTTGCAGCAACACCATACACAGACGGCTCTGGCCGATACCGCCACCGATGCTCAGCGGCAACCGGCCTGCCAGCAGCTGGCGGTGGAAATACAGCTCCTTCCTCTCCTCCTGATGCTCCAACGCCAGCTGGCGCAACAGGCTCTCCTCATCCACACGTATGCCCATCGACGACAACTCGAACGACCGCTCCAGCACAGGATACCATATCAGGATGTCGCCGTTCAAGCCAGCCAATCCGTTCTCGGCCACCGTCGACCAGTCGTCGTAGTCGGCAGCGCGACCGTCGTGCTTCTCGCCGTTCGACAGCCGTCCACCGATGCCAATCACGAACACCGCTCCCCACTCCTTGCAGATGGCATCCTCACGCTCCTTCGCCGTCAGTCCCGGGTAGCGTTGCAGCAGTTCCTCAGCATGGATAAAGTGAATCTCCTCCGGCAGGAACGGCTTCAACTGCTGGTACGTCTCGCCCACCAGATACTCCGTACGACGTATGGCAGCATAGATGCGCCTCACCACGTCCTTCAGGAATGCCAGCGTGCGGTCCTCACGACCTATCACCGCTTCCCAGTCCCACTGGTCCACATACAGCGAATGCAGGTTATCCAGTTCCTCGTCGGCACGAATGGCGTTCATGTCCGTATAGATGCCGTAGCCGCGCTTCACCTGCTGCTCAGCCAGCGTCAGTCGCTTCCATTTCGCCAGCGAGTGCACCACCTCAGCCCGTGCGTCACCCATATCCTTGATGGGGAACGTCACCGGACGCTCCACGCCATTCAGGTCGTCGTTGATGCCCAGTCCCTGCAGCACGAACAGCGGTGCCGTCACACGGCGCAACCGCAGTTCCGTCGACAGGTTCTGCTGAAAGAAGTCCTTAATCTGCTTGATACCCTGCTCCGTCTGACGCATGTCCAGCAGAGCCTTATACCCCTTCGGGCAAATCACCTTACTCATAAATCCTTTTACCTTTTTAGTAATTACGCGGCAAAGGTAATAAAAAGTTTGAAGTTTCAGGCCCAAAGTCTTAAGTTTTTTCTCTTTAGCTTTGAAGTTTCAACTTTTCTTTGTACCTTTGCATCCGCAAATCAGCATTACACGCGCCGCAGGCGCCATCTGGTCCCGTAGCTTAGCTGAATAGAGCGTCAGATTCCGGTTCTGAAGGTCTTGGGTTTGAATCCCAACGGGATCACAACATAAATCTCTGTGAGTCAAATTCTTACGGAGATTTTTGTTTTAATTTGGATTTTCGGTTTCTTCGCCACAATCGTGCATTTTAGGTCAAAATCCGTTGATTGTTTACCTATTGTTTACCGCAAAAATTGAAACGTAACATGTTGACAATCAAAGCAATGGTCAAAAAAGACGGTATGCGTGTTGACCGTAAATTCAACGTAAAGCTCAGTTTTACGTACAATCGGAAGGTAAAAAGACTGTCTACAAGTCTGTTTGTGAATGCCGACGACCTCACTAAATCACTGGCTTTCAAGGATGGTACGGAGATTAAACGTAAGGTTGACAGCCTTGTAGAAACGTACCAAAACATGTGTGACAAACTACAGGTGGATGCCAACCATTATACGTTGGATGAAATCATCGGCTTGCTAAAATCTGACATTGAAAGACAGAAACCCGTTGACTTCATAGAGTTCTGCCAATGGTGGATAGCTACAACTACCATCAAGGGAAGGAAGAATTATCAATCTGCCATAAATGCTTTTACGGCATACTTAGGCACTCAGCATCTTGAAGTTTCGAAGATCACCTCATCTTTGCTAATTGGTTTTATTGATTTCCTTAACAAGCAAAGTGAGGCTAGAGCCAAAGCATTCATAAAAGCTGGGAAGCGAGTACCAACTAACAGGACTGTTTCACTATATTTAGGAAGTCTGCGACATTTATTTTACGAAGCCAAGAAGAAATACAACGATTATGACCGTAACATTATCCGCATCACCAATTCCCCGTTTGAATATATGGCTATTCCGAAACAACAGGCCACACGAAAGAGAGCAATTTCACTTGAACAAATAAGAAACATTTGGCAATTTCCTTATGAGTGTAAGAAGGATGGGACTCTTAAACGCGAAAGTCTCACTAATCTGGCTAAGGACTGTTTTATCCTTTCGTTCTGCTTGATAGGAATGAACTCAGCTGACCTATTCAACTGTACGGAGTTTGAGGACAACACAATTACCTACTACAGAACAAAAACAACAGCCCGAAGACTTGATAAGGCGAAGATGGTTGTAAGAGTCCCGCCTTTTTTAATGCCATTATTTGAAAAATATAGAGACAAGACCAGGAAACGTGTTTTCATGTTCCACCTTATATATAACACCGAAAAGAACTTCAATCGTGCTATCAATCACGGGCTAAAGACCATTGGCAAAGAACTGGATATCATCGACCTTGAATATTATGCAGCTCGCCACTCATGGGCAACTATAGCCCTCAATAAGTGCGGCATTGATAAGTACACCGTTCATGCTGCACTCAACCATGTGGACGAATCCATGCGAGTCACAGACATCTACATAGAGCGAGACTTCGTGAACGAGAATAAAGCGAATGCCAAGGTCATTAAATACGTTTTTGGTAAATAAATCACAGTAAACTCCACTTGGATTTGGTCAGGTGGAGTTTTTTTATTACCTTTGTGTCCATGATACAAGAGTTACCAATATATGAAGATTCGTTGGCTTATACCTTTGACGAGCCTTTACTAGATTATGTTCGTAAAGTTGCAAATTATTTTTGGATGGATTATGACCCAGAAATAAATGAGCTAACAGGCTATTCTTCTGTGCCTCGTAGATTTGCATTACGCTATTTGAACGGAGAGATCGATGTTGCTAACAAAGAATTGTACTGTAAAAGTGTAACACCAAAGGCTACTCGTGCTAAGCACATAAAATACGTGGAAAACATTTATTATGGTCAAGAAGAACACAAAGAACATCATAATGAGGAGGAAAGCATCCCCGATATTTCTATGACTTTGAAAGCATACAACCTTGACAACGCAAAATTCTGGTACTTATGTGTTTTCCTCAAAGATTATGTCACGGGAGAAACGATCGAGGGGGCAAGAATAGAACAAGCCAGTCACAGGGAATGCCTTGAACAGTTTGTGAACTTAGTAAACCAACTTAACCCCGATTTGTTTGGTAGCTCTTATAAAACTACAGGAGAAGCTGAGCTATCATTAAGAGTAGGGAAAGGTAAGAAAAACAAGCTGGTGATTAACAATGGTCATACATTGGCATTGATTAGGGACGGTATTCAATACGTACTCGATAATTATCACAGTGATTACATGGATTTTTCTGAGGTTAACCAAAGCAAAAGACTGAAATCAACAAGAGGCGATATTGTCAGAATTGCGCTTTTCTACAAATACATGCTGTGGTTTCTAGATCATTGTGCCTTAAATAAGAAGGTTGTCAAGGGGGCACTCTATCTATCGACAAGCAAAATATTACTTATATCACGAATGATCTATATACTAGGGCTTTCAGACAACAAGCAATTTTTAGGTGAAAGCAGCGAGACTTATTTGCGTACATATATCAGTGGTTACGAAGATGTCAAGACGAATGTGGACAACAAGTTCTACGGAAGTGGTTTTTAGTCTACAGCAATTACACTTTGATAATCAACAAGTTGGGAACTTTTATTAGTTGTAGTTACCTAAGAACCAAGGGGTATTTTTCCTTTTTATTTTTCCTCTTTCTTCATAATTTTGCACTCAGAACGAAATAACAACTGCAGAGTTAGAGTAGTTCCGAGGGTAACACTCCTTGCCTCAGACGGAGTGAAATAAATTTGAACCTAGGCGTTGTAAAGGTAAGCGCAAAAAGAAATGAAAAATATCTTTTTCAATTTTAAAGAAGTCATGGTTGCAATTAATAAGGCAGAAAAAGACTTGGCTCGCATGAAGAAGCAGAAGATGGCACCAGAGGTAATTGCAGCACAGGAGAGGATTATTATTGACCTGGCGGAACAGAAGAAAAAGTTCGAGAAGGTTGAGCAGTCAAAGGCTGATGGTTCTCTCAAAAATGTTAAGTTGACTTTTGCTATCGTTAATGAAGAGACTATGGAAGTGACGGAGCAAGACTACAAGGTTGCTTTCGTGAAGAACAACCGACCAATTGACCAAAATAAAGTTGATGGGTTTATTACCATAATTGCAAAGGGTAAATACGAAAAGGCTTTCCCAATAATAGCGGTGTCAGCAAAGGTGATGGTAGAGAATGGCTATCAGGTAATTGATATTGATGATAATGAGGTAAAGGATGATAATGCTGATGATTACATCGTAATACTTGACGGACAACACAGAACTATGGCTTTCCTGGAGTGTAGCTTTACCGACCCCAAAGTGGTTCCTAATACATACATTCGCGAAGTTGATAACATTGGTGAGTACCTTGTAGACATCAATGATGTGGGTACAAGTTGGAACCAGCGTGATCGTTTTGCAGTGGCAGCTCTGACTTCTGATGATAAGCTCATTCATGAAATTGCCAGTAGAATACGTGAAGGATTCAATCCCTCAACTGCATCACTGATTTATACCCAAAAGAAGATTTCCAATAAACAAGTGAAGAATCTCCTGCGTGGAGAAGAATTAAAACTGCCCAAGGGTGCAGTAACTAACATTGACAGAGGCAACAGGTTTATTCAACTGTGTAAAGAAGCTGGCATTGGGGTGAAGTTCATTACCAGAAGATACTTTATCAATGCATTTAACTCTCATGCGGTGTCAGTGGGTGAGACTGCTGCTTTTGAGGCGCTGGATAAGCTGAAAAATCAGAATTTAACAGAAGAAAAACTGAATGCCATCAAGGACGACCAAGGCTTTATCAAGATATTAATCGCAGCATAATACATCTTTCCTCTTTAGTGGTGAGCAGGCTTTCAGGTAACTTTGAGAGCCTGCAATACCCGTTTGTAGCTCATTTTATTTTTTATTTTTTTCTTACACCCGCCACTCCACCCTCACGAAATCCCCCCTCTACCCCCAAAAAGTAAGTCAAAACCTATAACAAACCTCAGCCTGTAATCTTAAAACGTAGTCAAGATGTAGGGCGTACTAACATCTGTAGAGATGTAAACATGTAACCTCTCTATCATCATTATTAACCAACAAATCCATTTGAATTATGAACAATTTAATCATGATGCCAGCTGTGGCTACAAACAGCAATCAGTTTGAGTATGCTGACTACGAAGAAATTGTAGAGCAGCCTATGACAAGTTCATGCGTCAGTTTCTTGGACGCAAACACCAATGCTATAGCGATGGAGGAGCTGAGAAATCAGTGTGTCGTACCTACGTGGGCGAATCAGGAATTGACAATCTCACATCAGGATTTCATCGAAGCAGTCCACGATGCAGCACGGTCATTCTATCAAGGTGAGACAGTCACTACTCCTGACGTTAGAGTTTCTCACATCGTTAGGGGCAGAACTCCTGATGCATTAGGAAAGCGAGCGTCTGAGCTTCTGGAATGCGAGAAAACGCAGTTCTACCAGAGACTGGCTTTTGCTTTCACGATTCCAACAATCTACGAAACTATCGATGGCCAACGATTGGAGCTGTGCATCGGTGGTGTCCGCAACTACAACGACCTAAACCTTTATAGAGCATCTAAGGGGGTAGAGAAATTCTCAGTTTTTGTAGGCTGGCGAGTACGCATCTGTAGCAACCAAATACTTACAGGTCAAGGCGTAAAGCTCTCCATGGAGGTGATGGATCTAAGGCAACTCTACCAGCAAGTGATGGAACTATTCAACGGTTTCAACCCAGCAAAGGACATTCACCTGATTCAGCAATTATCTAATTCGCACCTTACTGAGACGCAGTTTGCTCAGATAGTAGGACGCATGAGGCTTTATCAGGCATTGCCGCAAGGACTCTCAAAGCGCATCCCACGATTGCTGATTACGGATTCACAGATCAACAACGTGTGTCGTGGCTACTACAGTAATCCTGAGTTTGGAGGTCAAGGCGGTGAAATATCCATGTGGAACTTCCACAACCTTATGACCGAAGCAAACAAAAGTAGCTATATTGACAGCTATCTACAGAGAGCAGTCAACGCCACCGAAGTAAGTGTTGGGCTTAACAATGCCCTTCACGGTGACTCTACCTACCAATGGTTTCTTGGTTAGTAGTTGATAGAGCGGAGGGCATCGCATTCCTTTATATATAATAAGGAGGTGGTGTCCTCTTTTCTTTTAATGTGTTCAAATAACGAGTGTGTTCAAATAAATCTCTATGAGGTTGTTGAACGCACTCTTTTCGTAACCACTTAATACTTTGATTAAAATGAATACAAAAGCAGTTATCTATGCACGTGTTTCCTCGGTAGGGGACAGGCAGAATACTGACCGCCAGATTTCTGACCTTCTGGATTACGTGGAATATCAGAACCTTGAAATCTGCAAGATTTTTGAGGAACATATTTCTGGAGCGAAAAAGAACTATGAGCGTCCCATCTTGCAACAAGCAATCGAATACAGCAAGTCTAACGGTGTCGCAATCCTCTTGGTGAGTGAACTATCACGACTTGGTAGAAATGCCTTTGAAGTTTTGGCTACAGTGAAAGACCTCATAGACTCAGGGATTAACCTCTATATGCAGAAGGAACAGTTAACACTACTTGATGCAGATGGTAACCCCACGATGTTTGCACCAATAATGATAGCAACTCTCTCAACATGTGCACAGTTGGAACGAGAGAATATCAAGTTCCGATTAAACAGTGGCCGTAAACTCTACATAGAACGAGGAGGTAAGCTTGGGCGTAAGGTTGGAAGTATCAAAACCCCAGAGCAGAAACGAGAGGATCACAAAGACATTATCAGTTACTTGAAACGTGGTTATTCTGTTCGTAACGTGGCCAAACTAACTAACAAAGGAATTAGCACCGTCCAACGGGTAAAAACGGAGTTTAATCTTTAATGATTCTTAAATAATGAGCAAGTTCTTGCCAAGTTAAGCGTCTTTTTACTATCTTTGTAAGGCCAGAAGTAGGCTCTTTTCAAGAGTTGAGCTGATGGCAGGGCGTTTAGCACGTTACCTCTCGTTGGAATCTGGACAATTCGCGGCTGAGGGTGATGAGCAAGAACGCCCACGCGGATGATTATATTTCCTCAACAGGATTTATATATCATTGTGGCGTGGGCTTTTGCTTATTATTCAGCCAGGCAGTCCAGAGCCACAATGAGGTAATAAGTTGAGAGTTCCCACGCCTTTACTATGTTTAACCGCTGACTTCTGGGGATTGGTTGGCATAGGAACTTATAATGACAATGAAAAAGTTTGTGATTATTGCTATGGCCTTGTTGATGTTTATCTCAGCATCACCACTGTTTGCTATTTGATGGAAATATCTAATGTTTTTAATTTTTCAACAAATTCAAACATGAATATTAAAAATGTTCCAACTTTTATAAAGGAAATAACTCCTTCATCAAATAATTCTTTTACTGGTTTTCGAGGTTTTGATGCTTTGGGTGACATAGTTGTAGGAACCGAATTTGAAATACCACAGGATTATGCGGTTATGAATCGACCTGTTCTCAGGAACAACCTACCTGTTTACGACCATAATGGGAACCAAGTTTTTGTTCAATTTATCGAATGCAAAAGCACTATAGGTAAGACAATAGAGTTCTATCCAGCCTCACTATTTCAGGTTGCATTTGCTGTTGACCCAGAGACTGGTAAAGACGTAAATAAAAATCGCATCCACAGAGCAAATGGTAATCTTGTTGATTATTTTAAGTCAGAACTTTCAAAAGGATTAAACGACGATCAAATAATGTCAAACTTAAAAGGATGTAGAGTAAAACTAACATACTTGGAACTTATTTATGTGCGTAAATTTGGTGTGCCTAATGAAAAAGCGACTGCTGCAGATGTTGAAATAAAGAAAATTGGGACTTGGACTCTTGTTGGGGAGAAAAGACCGCTAGGTTGGATAGAATAAATAATCCTGTTATTATGTCAGAAATAACAAAAAACGGTAAACCGATCGACGATTTCAACTGGGATGAGTTTGAGAATGGCTCGTCCGTCGGCGTCAGCAAGGAAGAACTTGACAAGGCTTATCAAGAAATGCAAAAAATCAAGGAACTCAACCATATGATTGTTAATGGTAAGATCATATCTATTGACTGGAAAGAAGTCATCGTGAACATCGGCTACAAGAGCAATGGTATCATCCCCGCTTCTGAATTACGCTACAATCCTGACCTGAAGATTGGTGACGTCGTAGAGGTTTATGTTGAGAGTGTAGAGAACACGAAGGGCATATTTATTCTCTCTCACAAGAAGGCACGTCTGAGTAAGTCTTGGGATCGTATCAAGTTGGCATTTGATGATGATAGGATTGTACAAGGTTATATCAAATGTCGTACTAATGGTGGTATGATTGTTGACGTGTTTGGTCTCGAGACGTTCCTTCCTGACTCACAAATAGACGTCCAACCAATACAGGATTACAACCAGTTCGTAGGAAAGACAATGGAGTTTCGGATTGTAAAAATAGTCAACGATCCTAAATTTGTTGTTATTTCACATAGAGCGATAACAGATCCCAACTATGATGCATATCCCTTATCTAAGGAAATAAAGATAGCCGTAAATTCAGGAATCATAATCGATGAACATGATTATGATAGCAATGACTTTGATGAAGAATATGAAGAATTCATGAAAAATGCATATGGTGAGGAGAGAAAAAAGACAGATAATCCACCTGATATTTCACAGATGTTTCGTACTTACGGAAAGCTACAACCATGCCCACATTGTGGAAGTCGAAATGTAAATACTTATTGTGATGGAACTGCAAAATGTAATGATTGTGACAAATGGTACTATTATGCATGAATTTTTTATCTGTCTCATATCACTTGACAATCCGTTTCCTCCATTTGCTGATGCATCAGAAGATAAAGAAGTCATACCCTTCTAATACTCTTAAAAATCCCCCCATTTCGTACAAAAATCGTAGAGAGTGGTTGGGTTTTCCATAAAGAACAGTAATTTTGCATTCACCTAAAAACAAATATGAAAACAAAAACGAAGAAACCGTCATTACTGACGAAAAAAGACATTAACAATATATGTGGTGTTGAGATTATAAGCGATTCTAACGAAACCTTTTCTCAGACTTGTGTACGTTATGGTAATTTGTTACATGATGATGAGGAGAATGGCATGACTCCCCATCAATATGAAGAGAATTATATGATTTCTGCACAACTAGCTCTCCAATCCTTTTGTGAGGATAATTCAATAATAACGGAAGAAGAATTCACCACTTGGTACCAACAACTTATTGATGATGAAGAGCTATTCAGGCTTGATAGGCATACGGATGCTCTTTGGAAGGATGCTTGTGAGGTGTTTGATGCTAAAATAAACAAATGGATAGCTGAGGGCGCTTTAGATGCCAACTATAACACATATTGTCTATTCTGTGCAATCATTATTATGGCTATCAAGAGCACATACGAAAAAATGGGGATCGAAAAACTTAATGACAACATGTTCTTCAAAGATTCCATATTGGGGAAATATAAGATAATGGCTCTTGATTATGCTGATAACACTTCACTGAAAGAGTTCGATAATCCCCGTGCATACAATCGCTTTAACGTTGAAGGTTTGATTACATATGCCATGGGAGGGTTTGATGAATATGAAGATTACAGAAAGACGCTCGATATATACCAAGAGGTGAAAGATATTATTTATGAAGATCCAAACCGTTTGTTAAGTGAAACTAAGAAGATACTGGTGCAAAGAGCGAAGCATGACAAGATAAAGAAAATGCAATATGCAGTCCTCTACGCCGCCGCAGTAATAGAATGGTACTTGAAGCACCACTAACTTCTTTATGCTTCTGTTGCTGATGACCCTATTTTTAAGCAAATTATCAAACAAAATTGATGGTAATGACTTCACAACAGAAGGAAGTGACATTTATGTAGAGTTACTCGGTTTTATATACCCTTCTGTTAAAATGTCGCACCAAATGGAGGCTCAGAAATGGGTCTCCTTCTTTTGTTTTAGTTGTGGAACAAAATTTTTCAAATCACTTCTTATAAAGATGGGAAAAAGTTCTCTGCCAAAAATGTTGCACAATAAGGCCGATTTTCTGTTTACATTTTTTAACTTTGATTTTCTGAGGCCAAATAATACATTTATCATATACAAGGGAGGGGGCAGGAGAAGACTAACACAAAAAAGTAAAAGTTGCAACTCAAGAATTTTGGTATTAGTTCCCTATATAAATAGTTTAGTCTTTTCCAACCCCTTCATTTTATTAAGGGTGGAAAATTTGGGCTGAGAAAATTTTTAAAAAAATATTGGCTAGAACGACTTCATTATTTTGATAATCACGTAAAAATCACACTCTCAATCGAGTGGTGTTACTTTCAGATATTTGGTGGACAAGAGGCGCAGACAATGCGTCTTTTGTTTTGCTGATGGTGGAACATTTTTTTTCAAATCGTTTCTTATAAAACAGGAAAAAATTACCATCACACAAATCACCGCAAATCAGAAGATCTTTTATATTGAAGTAGATCGTTCTATTAACTATTAACCAAATATTTGAATATGGTGAATGTAATTAATGCTGGAAACGCTCGATACTTAGCAGAGCTACCAGAATTTCAGGATGGATTGCCTCACGGCATAGTCAACAAAACAAAAACAGATGTGGGCGGTACTTATGTCGCTGCAAACTGTAGATACAATTACATCATTGTTTGTCCGTTCCGTGACTTGGTGGATAGCATTGCGGCAGACAAGAACAACAAATTTGAAGTGTTCAAGTGCTATGGCGGCGTGAAAGAACCATCATTTAAGAAGTACATCAAGGAGCACGGTACACGCAAGATAGCTGTTACCTATGATAGCCTACCAAAGCTCTTACGCTGGATGGATAACAAGACAAAAAGCTGGAAACTCCTTGTGGACGAGTACCATTTGATTCTGGAAGATATGGATTTCAGGGAGACAGCCATCAATGGTCTGCTTCATGAAATCGGAAGGTTCAAGCACTATACTTTCTTGTCCGCTACGCCAATTGACGAAGACTATGAAATCGATTTTTTACAGCAGTTACCTCATTATCGGGTGGAATGGAACGACACGTTGCCTATTACTGTAAAAAAGGTCAGGGCTCCCCATCTTACAAAAGGATTATGCAACCTAATAAACATCTTTCTCCGTGAAGGTTTCCAGATTCCAGACATAGATGGTGAAATCAGAGAGGTTGAACAACTATTTATCTTCTTAAACTCCGTTACTACCATTAGGCAAATTATCGGCACTCTTGAACTTGATGCTGACGAAGTTAAGATTTGTTGTGCTAATAAACAGAGAAACAGGCTAATTTTGGGAGAATACAAGATAGAGCCTGTAATCAGCCCTAATAAGAGAATTAACTTCTTTACTAAAAAATGCTTTCAGGGCTGCAATCTGTTTTCAAATAACGGTTTGGTAGTCGTTGCCAGTGATGCCTACAGGACTCAGACTTTAGTAGACATATCAACAACGATGGAACAGATTTCTGGCAGGTTGCGAGTTAATGAGGAATATCAGAACGTCTTCCGTAATACGATGATTCACTTATATTCAACTAACTAGAACGTGCTATCAGACGAAGAATTTGAAGCCCAGATGATCAGGAAAGAGGAAGAGGCAGCTCTCATTTTGTCTCTGCAAGAGAAAGCAAGCGAAGAAGAACGTAAGGCTCTCATTAAAAGAGTAAACATTGAAACGGACTTACTTTCAAAAGAGGGGGAATTCCTCGTTAGAAACGAACTGAAAAGGAGGTCGTTTATCTGTAAACAGGACATCCGTAAGGCATACAGGGACGGATATGGGCTCAGGACATTATATAATAAGTCTCACAAGTTTGTCCAAACGAAACAAGAGCTATGGAAAGATTTTGACATCTTATTAGAAAAGGCCGTTCTCGTTTCTTACGAAAAACTGCTTAAAGACTATCTAGAACATCCAACAAATGAATACGAGGAAGAATATCCAGAGTTTAAGGATTTCAGACAATATCTGAAAGAGACGGAAATGAACAGTCTCAGATGGAATAAAGAGAAGATGCAAAAAGCGGTTGAGGACAAAAAGAAACTCCAGCAAGCATTTAGGGCTATCTATCGCAAAGGAGAATTTGTTAGCAATGAAGCTTTAAAAAAGCAACTAGCTGAACAGTTCAAACGATTGGGAATAGGACTCACTCCAAAGGCCACATTGATACAAAGCTGTAGCATCTACTAGGTAGAGAAATGCAGCGTAAGAATCAACGGCAAAAAAGTGAACGGCTATCGTTTTGGAGATACGTTTTTCAAGTTAGCATTTTAATGATATGTTGTACTTCATTAAGAGTGGAAACTACTGCAAAGTAGGCTATTCCAGAGACAAAAATGCTTTATTTAATAGGATGAGATCATACCTGACACATAATCCTTCCTTTTAGATTCTGGATTTGCGTAAGGGAGATATGAATACAGAAAAAGAAATCCACGCACTTATACCACCCGAACTCTATCACTACGGTGAATGGTGCGTTTGGAATAAGGAGATAGCATGGATTTGGCTACGCTATTATGGAGTGGAAATCGAATGTTCTTTAGAAGATTATTTCATTACAAGAAACAAGAAGGCAAATAAATGGATTGTCAACGAGTACAAAGACACGCTTTATTTGAATTTCATCAGATATTTCAGCAAGGAGTCCAACTTGGACTTAACAGAGCCTCCAGTAACAGAGTGGAGGACACCTTGATTTTTTAAGTGGTACATCATTAAGAGAAATCTCTTATGGTGTGCCACTTTGCTTTTTACCGAATAATAAATATAGAGGAACGTACATTACTTAGGAAACGAAACAATATGAATATTTTTCTTATTTAGCTCCTTTTTTTATAGAAACATGACTAAATATCAGAAAAAATCACTACCTTTGCAAAAGTTCTGATGTTTACTTATAGTTTACCGAAGGACAAAACGAGAGTTCATTAACGTGGTGAAAATCAATTGGATAGAGGTTTAAAAGATAGAGATTCCGGTTCTGAAGGTCTTGGGTTTGAATCCCAACGGGATCACGAGGAAAGGGGAGTGCCCAAAACGGGCTCTCCTTTTTTCATTTAGCCGAATGAGGTCAGAAAAAGTCCTGAAGGTCTTGGGGTTGAATCCCAACGGGATCACGAGGAAAGGGGAGTGCCCAAAACGGGTTCTCCCTTTTTTCATTTAGCCGAATGAGGTCAGAAAAAGTCCCGAAGCTCTTGGGTTTGAATCCCAACGGGATCACGAAGGAAAAGCCTGCCCCCACACCCTACGAGTCGCGTTTGTTGCGACCGAGTCGCAACAAAAATCCCGCACCCCCTCACCTCCCTCCTTCCGCCTCGCATACCCGCCTCGCCATGTCATTCAGCGACAGGCACTGCTCCCTGCTGATCACCCGCTTATCCAGATGCTGCTCCCACGGAGCCAGGATCAGCAGCTGCCCACGGCTGCAGGCGTCCATCCTCACCCCACCCGGGCTCGCCAGCTCCCCCAGCCCGTTCTCCTGCAGATACACCACCGGGAAGCCCGCGTCAAACGCCGCCCTCATCACCCGTTTTTCTCCTGGCGATATCGACGGCGACACCAGCACAGCCCCCTCCTTGGCCATTCCCAGAAAGCGAGCCACCTCCCCCTCTATCTCCTTCTCCGTCAGCCGCCGCGAGCACCTCACCGGCACCTTCAGCGGCCTGTCCAGAAGAAACCTGTTCCCCAGGGCCGAGAACACCAGTCCTCCCACCGTCAGTCCCCGCTGCACGCGGAACAAGTCCGGGTGTTCCCGCTTCATCAGCAGTCGCCGCGGGTTATCCTTCAGGTAGCGCAGCCACGTCTCCAGCTGCCCCGCCCTCAGCAGCACCTTGTCGTTATACCCCAGGGCAAACAGCATCCCGTGCTCCCTGTCATCCAACCTCCTGTCGCGCTTCCCCTCGCCCTCAGCCCGAGTGCCCCGAGCCCCAGTGCCAGCCTCAGTCTGAGCCCCCCGAGCCCCAGTGTCCCCAGCCAGTTGTGACTGTTGCGACCTGGTCGCGACAAACCCGAGCCCTTCCCCCTCCTGCCTTCCCAGCACCAGCTGCCGGTACGCCTTGTTGCAGCCCGTCTTGAAGCCCTTGATGGCCATCCCCAGATGCCTCTCCATCTTCTCCTTCACGAACAAGATGCCATGCAGATGGTCAGGCATCATCTGCAGCGCCACCACCTCTATCTCCGGGTACACCTTCTCCGTTGCCATCCAGCGCTCTGCCACAGCCTCCCCCAGCGGCGAGAGCACCATGCGCGGCTCCTCAGCCGAGCCCGCACTGCCGTCGCTGCGTCCCACCACCTGGCCGAAGAGCGGACGCCGTCCCTCCGTGACCATCGTCACCATATACATCCGCCGCTCCGTGTAGTCGTGCCCCACACAGCGCCGTAGCATAGAGGGCTTCCGCTCACC
>Ga0256404_1006368_pt1 | contig 19641 bp, 17 predicted proteins | sample RumenRJG_01DNA_FD_185990 | JGI IMG/M metagenome (GOLD analysis project Ga0256404, IMG submission 185990) | Bovine rumen microbial communities from Lethbridge, Alberta, Canada - RJG_01 | ecosystem: Host-associated > Mammals > Digestive system > Stomach > Rumen | place: Canada: Alberta | collected...
TCTGCTTCCGGCGCAGCCTTCGCTTCCGGTGCCTTCACAGGCTCCGGCTTCGGCTCTGCTTCCGGCGCGGCCTTCGCTTCCGGTGCCTTCACAGGCTCCGGCTTCGGCTCTGCTTCCGGCGCGGCCTTCGCTTCCGGTGCCTCCGCGGTCTTCGGCTCTGCTTCCGGCATAGCCTCTTCTTCCGGTATTTTCACGGTCTTCGGCTCTGGCTCCGGCACGGCCTCTTCTTCCGGTATTTTCACGGTCTTCGGTTCCGCCTCCGGTACAGTCTCAGATTCCGACAGTTCCACAGTCTTCGGCTCTGCTTCCGGCATAGCTTCAGATCCCGGCAGCTCCACGGTCTTCGGCTCCGCCTCCGGTGCTGCCTTCTCTTTTGCCGCCGGCTGCGGTATCTCGACCTCGCTTGCGGAATCTTTCAGGTCGGCCGGCATCTTAGCCCGGGCATCCTGCCCGGCAAGGGCTTCTTCCTCCGCTCTCATCTTCTCTTCATATTTCTCAAAGTCAGAGGTTATGCCCTTCTCACGGCGTTCCTTCAGCTTTCTCGATCTCTGTTCACGATATGCCTTCTCTTCCGCCTCGATTTCGTCGATCTCACTCTGGTAATCAAAAAGTTCATCTTCTATTTTATCCAGTTCATCAGGATCAGTGTCATGAAATCTGTTATCATCTTTCATACATACAACCCTCCCTCATGTAAAGGCATTTTCAATCATAAAATATATAATAAAACGGGCGCAAAGTCAACGAAACCGCCGCAAACCGGCCTTTTCGGCGTAAAAAAGCCGGTATGCACTCTCATGCACACCGGCCTTACCGCATTCTCAGTTATACGCTGATCGGCGAAATTATTTAAGAGTAACCTTAGCGCCCTCAGCCTCGAGTTTAGCCTTGATATCCTCAGCCTCTTCCTTGCTTGCACCTTCCTTGATTACGTTCGGAGCAGCATCTACGGCAGCCTTAGCTTCCTTGAGGCCAAGTCCGGTAACTTCACGAACAACCTTGATGACTTTGATCTTGTTAGGACCGAACTCTGTGAGCTCTACATCGAACTCAGTCTTCTCTTCCTCAGCCGGAGCAGCACCTGCTGCAGGACCAGCCATAACAACGCCTGCTGCTGCAGAAACACCAAACTCTTCCTCGCAGGCTTTTACAAGATCATTTAACTCGGTAACGGACAGTTCTTTAATAGCATCGATAAATTCTGCTGTTGTTAATTTTGCCATTGTAATTTCCTCCAATTAAAAAGTAAATACGGGAAACGTATCCCACAGAAACTGTTAGGCTTCCGGAGCTGCTTCCGGAGCTGCTGCTTCTTCGCCGCCATCCTGCTTCTCTGCAATCTGTTTGATGACACGTGCGAAGTTTGCAATCGGTGACTGGATGCTTCCGAGAAGTCTTCCGAGGAGTTCTTCTCTTGAAGGGATCTTCGCGATCTCGCCAATGCCGGCCTGATCGTAGAACTTGCCTTCTACAACGCCACCCTTGATCTCAAGCTTTTCGTTCTTCTTAGCAGCTTCGCATAAAACTCTGGCTGGTGCTGTCGCATCATCCTTGCTTACTGCTACGGCAGTCGGTCCATTCAGAAGGTCTGATACAGACTCAAAAGGTGTATCCTTGATTGCACGCTTGATCAGCGTATTCTTGTAAACCTTGTAAGTCACACCAGCTTCACGCAGAGATTTACGAAGCTTTGTCTCGTCATCTACTGTGAGTCCCTGATAGTCAACCAGAACCATAGACTGGGCACCGTCAACAAGACCTGCGATCTCATCGACAACCGGCTGTTTAAGCTCGACTTTTGCCATATCGGTGTACCTCCTTGTAAATTTGTGTATACCGCCACAGATGTGAAACTCCCACAAAAAGTTACACAGGTTTTTCAAAAGCAGAGTTTATGAAAAAAGTGCTTCCTCTGCATAAAGAGGAAGCACCTGAAAAATCATGCTCTACATGAAAAAGTATCTCCCTCGGCAGGCGTGTTACCCTTAAGCCTTACGGCACCTGCTGTCTTTGGCAGTCCGCTATAGAATATAGCATAATATATTATTGCTGTCAATCACAAACCGTGTCAGATCAACCGACTTTTGCCGGATTAACCTTAACGCTCGGGCCCATTGTCGTAGTAAGTGTTACGCTCTTGAGATACTGGCCCTTAGCTGCAGCCGGTCTTGCCTTGATGATGGCAGCCATCAATGTCTGGAAGTTGTCCGCTAACTGCTGTTCTGTGAAAGAAGCCTTACCGATGGTTACATGGATGATGTTGGCCTTATCGAGTCTGTACTCAACCTTGCCGGCTTTCAGATCATTGACAGCCTTGGTTACATCCATGGTTACAGTACCGGCCTTCGGGTTCGGCATGAGACCCTTAGGTCCGAGGATACGGCCGAGACGTCCGACAAAGCCCATCATATCCGGTGTAGCTACTACCTTATCGAAGTCAAGCCAGCCTTCCTTCTGGATCTTATCAACATATTCCTGACCGCCTGCGTATTCTGCGCCTGCTGCCTGTGCTTCGGCAATCTTATCGCCCTTGGCAAATACAAGGACTCTTACCTTCTTACCGGTTCCGTTCGGAAGTACAACGGCGCCGCGGACCTGCTGGTCTGCATGACGTCCATCAACACCGAGACGGATATGAGCCTCAACGGTCTCATCGAACTTGGCGCTGGCTGTCTTCTTGATAATTCCAACTGCTTCTTCTACATCATAAAGATTCGTACGGTCTACTAACTTGGCAGACTCAACGTATCTTTTGCCTCTTTTCATGATTATAAATCCTCCTTGTGGTGATATCGGGAGCGACCCTCCCACTTGCTGTATGTTTCGTTTAATCCTCGACGGTAACGCCCATGCTCTTTGCTGTACCTTCGATCATGCGGGTAGCAGCTTCGATAGATGCGGCGTTAAGATCAGGCATCTTCAGTTCTGCGATCTTCTGAAGTTCGCTTCTCTTGATCGTTGCAACCTTCTGCTTGTTCGGAACACCTGAGCCGGACTGGATGTTGCATGCCTTCTTGATCAGCATGGCAGCCGGCGGAGTCTTGGTGATGAAGCTGAAGCTTCTGTCACTGTATACGGTAATAACGACAGGAATGATCATTCCAGCCTGTCCCGCGGTCTTGGCATTAAACTCTTTTGTGAACTGTACGATGTTAACACCGTGCTGGCCTAATGCCGGGCCAACCGGAGGAGCAGGTGTTGCCTTGCCTGCCGGAATCTGCAATTTAATATATCCTGTAACTTTCTTAGCCATTTCGGCACCTCCTAAATGTGGTAATGTCGGGATTTCCCTCCCACGATCTGCGGCGTCGCACCGCAGACATCATCCGTCATACTTTTCGGACATCTGTAAAATCGACTTCGACTTCCTGCTCACGGCCGAACATATCAATACCGACAGACAGGACACCCTTCTCGTTGTCCACAGATCTGACGACACCGTCGCGGCCTTCCCAGACACCGTTTGCTATGGTAACGGCATCGCCCGGCTCGACGTCGATTGTGAAAATCGTCTTCTGATTTCCTTCTTCCTTCGGGTTGCCGTCAGTATCAATACCGAACGGCGCCAGTTCATCTTCGCTGAGCGGCACCGGTTTGGATTCCGGTCCCACGAAGCCGGTCACACCTCTGGTATTTCTTACGACATACCAGGTCTCATCATTCATAACCATGTGAAGAATGACATAGCCCGGGAACAGCTTGCGCTGAATCGTTCTCTTGCGTCCGTTCTTCACTTCCTGCACCTCTTCGGTCGGCACCAGGACATCCTGGATCTGATCCTCCAGATGCAGATTCTGAATGGATTTTTCGATATTAATCTTAACCTTGTTCTCATAGCCTGAATAGGTATGCACTACATACCAGTACAGACCTTCCAGATATTCATTCGCCATTTCTCAGCCCTTCGGAATTGTCAGATGGATATGATCCTGTCCACTACTTCCAGCAGTCCGCTGTCCAGCAGTGCGATGATCAGTCCAAGTATGAGTGAAGTAATCAATACTACGACAGTCTCCTTGGCTACCAGCTTCGGCTCAGGCCAAATGACCTTGTGAAACTGTACCTTGACAGCCTGCCACCAGTCTCTGACACTGGTTTTCTCCTGTGAATTGCTGCTCATGCCAATTCACCTTACTTTGTCTCTTTGTGTAATGTGTGCTTCTTGCAGAACTTGCAATACTTCATAGTCTCCATTCTGTCAGGGTGCGTTTTCTTGTCCTTCGTAAGATTGTAATTACGATGTTTGCACTCTGTGCAGGCTAATGTGATCTTCGTGCGCACAACCTCCACCTCCGTATCTTTCAATATGAGTGTGCATCCTGCTCGCTGGACAGGATGCGGGGTTTTATTTTCAGGCACAAAAATAAAACCGCTTCCAATAACATAGCCTTAAAATCATATCATACTCCGTCTGCGCCGTCAAGAATTTTATTGAAGACGTCTACATGCCGCCGCCGATGCAGACCGTGGCAATAAACACATGCTCTGCGCCGCCCCGCTTCAGGGCAGCCGCGCAGACATCGGCCGTACTGCCGGTCGTATAAATATCGTCCACCAGAAGAATGGTCCGTATCCCCTTCATGGCGGCGGGATTCACCGTCACGGCATGCTCCAGATTCCTTTTCCGTTCACGCGGTCCCAGCGTCTTCTGCGCCGCTGTTCGCCGGCGGCGTAAAAGGGCATCTTCAAGCACCGGCAGATGCAGATATTCCCCGATATACCGGGCGAGGAGCTGCGCCTGATTGAAGCCGCGCTCCCGCAGGCGCTCCGGACTCACCGGCACACCTGTCACCGCCTCCGCCTGCAATCCTCTCATCCAGGAGCCGAGGCGCCGTATCATCAGATCGGCAAAATACGCCGTGTATTCCTGCCGCTTTCCGTACTTGCAGGCGAAAACGGCAGACGCCGCCGCATCATTATAACAGACGGCGCTGCGTCCGCTGTCAAATGCATGCTTCCTGCGGCTGCAGTCATAGCAGTACTCGTCCTGCGCTGACTGCAGCGGCTTCCCGCACCGCCGGCAGTACGGCTCCGTGATCATCCGCAGCTTCTTCTCGCACTCCGGATGCACCAGCTGCCTCTCCTGCGCACTCATTATAAATGGAAGTTTCTCCCCGCAGATCGGGCACACCGCCGGGAACAGCATGCCGGCCAGTATACGGCCGGTCTTCTCCAAAGTCAGGTTCATGCCGCCATCCTTTCTTTTCCTGCTGTCTCTATTATGCCCGCCGCCGCCCCGGACGGCAATTGCAAAATATCGGCAAAATCCAATATCCGCCGACAGCATCATCTTTTCCCCGGTATCGTGTTATAATGTAAACAAGAAATAACGTAAAATATGACAGACTCTGCAGGAGTCTGCGCAAGGAGGCAGATACTATGAAAATCAATGAGACACGGCCTTATGTTCCATGGGATCTGGTCGGCAGTTTTATGACCGATGCGTTTATCGCTGCCTGCGTTCCGGAAGAAGATGCGAAAATCTGTGCCGACGTGCTGATGGAAAGCGACCGCCGCGGCATCGAGAGCCACGGCTGCAACCGCTTCAAACCGATTTATATTGACCGGATCAATCAGGGGATTCTGAATCCGGTTACGAAACTGGAGATCATCCGCGACACACCGACGACCGTCGTCGCCGATGCACACGACGGCATGGGCATGGTCGCTTCGCACAGGGTCATGGAGATGCTGATCGACAAGGCATCGAAATACGGCATGGCGATGGGTGCGATCAAAAACTCCAGTCATTACGGCATCGCCGGCTACTGGGCCATGATGGCTTCAAAGCGCGGCATGCTCGGCATCACCGGCACCAACGCGCGGCCGTCGATCGCGCCGACCTTCGGCGTGGAAAACATGCTCGGCACCAACCCGCTGACCTTTGCTTTCCCGACCGACGAGGAATTCCCGTTCGTACTTGACTGTGCCACCTCGATCACGCAGCGCGGCAAGATCGAATTTTTCGCGAAAAACGGTATGGATACGCCGGCCGGCATGGTCATCGGCCGTGACGGCAAGGCGAAGACGGACAGCAAGCAGATTCTCACGGACCTGACATCCGGACAGGCGGCGCTGGCACCGCTCGGCGGCATCGGCGAAGAGCTGGCCGGCTACAAGGGCTACGGCTACGCGACCGTCGTCGAGATTCTCAGCGCGGCGCTGACCGGCAGCCTTTTCATGAAGGATCTTACCAACAAGGATGAAAACGGCAATAAGCGGCCGTATCACCTCGGCCACTTCTTCATCGTCATCAATCCTGAATTTTTCATGGGCGAGGAGACATTCCGCAAGACGGCCGGCAGCATTCTCCGCCAGCTCAGGGCTTCCGAGAAGGCACCGGGCGAGGAGCGCATTTATACAGCCGGCGAGAAGGAATACCTCGTATGGCTCGACCGCAAGGACAAGGGCGTTCCGATGGGCAAGGCCGTGCAGGACGAATTCATCGCCGTCCGCGACATGTACGGGCTCGACTATCATTTTCCATTTGAATAAAACCGAAGGCACTGCCGGCAGGCAGCGCCTTTTCTATATATTATATTTCATTGATGGCATTCATCTGCCGTATCCACTCATCCAGTTCCGAATACCGCCGGTTTTCACTCTCATTTTCAATCATCTGATTGACGGTATCCTCACTGCCGATCAGCACGACGCACTTCTGCGCACGTGTGACCGCCGTGTAGAGAATATTCCGGTTCAGCAGCATACGCGGTCCGCCCTGCAGCGGCATGATCACGCCGGGATACTCGCTGCCCTGCGATTTGTGCACCGTCACGGCATAGGCAAGTTCGAGTTCGTCGAGCTGCGCATATTCATAGGAAACCGTCTTCTCATCATCAAAGAGCACCCTGACCTGTTCCGAAAAAGTATCAATCTCATCGATCACGCCGATATCGCCGTTAAATACGCCCTGCCCGGACTCCACCGGGATGTGATAGCGGCCGTAAACAGACCACTCGAGCTGATAATTGTTTTTGATCTGCATGACCTTGTCGCCCTCGCGGAAAAGCGTGCCGTGGGCCTCTCTCTCCCGTTTTTTCGGTGAAGCGGGATTCAGGTAATGCTGCAGGATCTCATTCAGATGCGGCGCCCCGTATTCTCCTTTGCGCGTCGGCGTCAGCACCTGGATATCCGTCGGCTTTACATGCAGATACCCGGGCAGCTTATCCCGGATCAGCAGCACCATCGTACCGAGCGTATCCTCTGCCGAAGAGCGCCGCAGCATGAAAAAGTCGCGGCTCTTATTGTCGAGCTTTGCCGGCTGCCCCTGATTGATGCGATGCGCATTCATGATGATGTCGCTCTCACTCGCCTGCCGGAAAATGCGGTCGAGGCGGACGCTGCGTATGCAGCCGGAATCGATGATGTCGCGCAGCACGTTGCCGGGCCCGACGCTCGGCAGCTGGTCCACATCCCCGACAAGAATCAGGCGCGTGCCGACCGGCATCGCCTTCAGAAGCGAATGCATCAGGTAAATGTCGACCATCGATGCCTCGTCGATAATCACGGCGTCGGTTTCGAGCGGGCTGTCTTCGTTGCGGGCAAAATATGCCGCGCTGCTGCCGTCTTCCTCCGGTTTCCCGCTGACCTCGAGCATCCGGTGTATGGTGCGCGCTTCCATGCCGGCAGCCTCGCTCATTCTCTTGGCGGCACGTCCCGTCGGTGCGGCCAGCATGATATCCAGCCCGGCATATTCAAAATAGCGGATAATCGAGCGGATCGTCGTCGTCTTTCCTGTACCCGGACCGCCCGTGATCACCAGCACGCCGCGGACACCGGCTTCCCGCACCGCCTCGCGCTGCTTCCCGTCCAGCGTGATCTCTTCTTCTTTCTCCACCGCCGCCAGCTGGCGCTCCAGTTCCCGCTCGTCGATCTCCGTATCAATATTCAGGCTGCAGAGCATCGAGGCGGTCTCCATCTCGATGTGATACATCGACTGCAGATACGCCATGCGGGTGCCGCCGACTTCGCTGATGTGCAGGCGCATGTCCGTCTGCAGCTGCGGCAGCTGCTCTCTCACCATCTCCTCGTCCACTTCCAGGATCTGCGCCGACCGTCTGATCAGCAGGTCCTCCGGCAGACAGGTATGTCCCTCCTGCTGCGCATTCTGCATCGTATAAATGATGCCGCTGCGGATTCGAAACGGTGAACTGCGTTCGATTCCGGTCAGGCCGGCAATCTGGTCGGCAATCCGGAACCCGATGCCATGCATGTCTTCTGCCAGCCTGTAGGGATTTTTCCGGATGATATCGTAGGTGGCTTCCCCGTATTTCTTATAAATACGCAGAGAAAGGCGGGACGGAATGCCGTAGCCGGACAGAAAAAGCATGGCAGCCCGGGCATCCTGCTTCTCATGAAACTGGCGGCTGATATTGCCCGCCATCCGCTCGCTGATGCCCTTTACCTCTGACAGCCTCTCCGGTTCCTCGTCCAGTACGCGCAGCGTATCGTCGCCGAATTCCTTTACGATCCGCGACGCCAGCGCCCGGCCGACGCCCTTGATCGCGCCGGACCCGAGGTAGCGCTCCACCGCCAGCGTATCCACCGGCATCTCATATTTCAGATTGCTGACGCGCAGCTGCCGTCCGTATACGCGGTGCGTGACGTATTCGCCCTCCGCCGTCACGTACTCTCCTTCATTGATGCCGTCGGTCGTTCCGGTGCAGACAACTTCCTTTCCATCCGCACTTAAAGAAAAAACCGTGTAGCCATTGTCTCTGTTAAAATAGACAACATTGGCTACGGTACCGGTCACACTCTCCATCTGCCTGTCTCCCTGTAAAAAAACCGAAGCCCTGGCGGCTCCGGTCTGCAATCAGTTTCTTGCCTGTTTCTCTTCCATGAACTCGGCGTAGCGCCCGGTTCCGATCACCACGGTGGTCGTCGGATCATCCACCGCGATTGTCTGTATGCCGGTCGTCTTCCGGATCAGCTCATCCATGCCGTACAGCATGCTCATACCGCCCGTCAGCAGAATGCCTCGCGTTGCAATGTCCGCTGCCAGCTCCGGCGGCGTATCCTCGAGTACATTGCGGATGCCCATCATAATCCGGCGGGCACTGTCCTTGAAAGCCCGGATCGTCTCATCCGAAGTAATCTCGACGGTCTTCGGCATACCCGTACTCAGATCGCGGCCGGTAACTTCCATTGTCTTCGTCACCGCTCTGCGGATCACGCTGCCGATATTCTTCTTGACGTTCTCCGCCGTCTGCTCTCCGATCAGCAGTCCGTGCACGCGGCTCATATACCGCGCAATCGCCTGATCAAACGTATCGCCGGCGACCGTCAGCGACTTGCTGATCACCGTATCGCCCAGAGAAATCACCGCGATATCCGTCGTTCCGGCGCCCATATCAATCACCATATTGCCGCAGGCCCTGGAAATATCGATACCGGATCCCAGTGCCGCTGCGACCGGATCCTCAATCAGGACGACTTCCCGTGCGCCGGCCTCGAACGTCGCCTGCATAACCGCATTGCGCTCGACCTCCGTCGCACCGGTCGGCACGCCGATGCAGATCCGCGGTCTGCGCAGGTTCCGGTGTCCCATTGCCTTCTGAATAAAATACCGCAGCATTCTCTCTGTTATCGAATACTCGGAAATGACGCCGTTCTTCAGCGGATGCATCGCAACGATATTGCCCGGCGTCCGTCCGATCATCTGTCTGGCCTCATCTCCGATGGCAAGTATCTCTTCGGTGTCCTGATCATAGGCGACGACGGATGGCTCCTTCAGCGCAACGCCTGTTCCCCGCATATACACCAGCACCATCGAGGTGCCAAGATCGATCCCCATATCTGTTCCAGCCATTTATTTTACCCTTTCAAACTTTCCTTTTCAGTTAAACCTGTAAATTTTCCTTGCGATCGCGTACACACGCCGTGTCAGATTGCTCTTCGGCTGCGTACTGATCCATCCGCGCGCGCTGAGCTTGACCTTCCGGTACATGCGCGGCGGCTTTGTATCCTTGAAATACTGCCATAACCGGCGGCGCTTCTCGAGGTTCTCCTCTGTGCCGGATATCGTCAGCAGCATCGACGTGATACAGGTGATCATCGTCAGATAATTAAACATATAACCGGACAGACGCCTGTTCGGCACATCCTCCGGCAGATCATAGGCATCGATCATCAGCTTGTTGACACGGATCTGCTGATCAATCCGGTTGATCATGTTCGCCGTCGTCACAGACTGGTCCTCCCGTCCTATAAAATAACGGTACAGATCGATATCCATATAATAAAGCGTACTTGTGTATGGCAGCGGAATGTAGACAAACAAATTGTCCACGTAAAATGTATGTTCCGGCAGCTTCAGGCCGCTGCGCCTGAGCACCTCCGTCCGGTAGATCACAGAATGCATGAGCAGGTTCTGATCAATCCGGAAATGCTTCGTCTGACTCCAGTTGAATATTCTGTTCTTGGGAAATACATTGCGGTAGCCGATTCTGCGCCGCTTTCCGTCGCTTACATGCTCATAGACATAATTGGCGATAAAGATGTCTACCTTCTCATCCTCGTCCCGGAAAGAACGGAGCTTATCCAGCGCGGTCAGATAAGCAGATCTGTCAAGCCAGTCATCGGAATCGACGACCTTGAAGTACAGGCCCTGCGCATTGCGGATGCCTGTGTTGACAGCGCCTCCGTGGCCCTTGTTCGGCTGGTGAATCGCGCGGCACATGTCCGGATACTGCTCGGCATATCCGTCTGCGATGGCCGCTGTCTGGTCTGATGAACCATCATCCACTATGATAATCTCTACATCGTTCCCGCCCGGCAGCAGAGAATCTATGCACTTGCGCATATAATCCTGTGAGTTATAGCAGGGAACCGTGATTGTAAGTATCTTATCCAAAATATCTCCAACCTCCGTCACTGAACAACATTTTACAGCATAATTTCATAGCAGGCAAGATATAAGTTCGGCAGTACCGGAAAAAAGCCCGTGTCCGCGAGTTTAGAAATACTTTATAAATATTTAGTTCCTCTTAATTGAAGCCGGCTGCCGATGATGATAGTATAAATGTGTGTATTTATGCGCGGTTTCCGGCCGCGTTCTTTATGTTTCTGCTTTTGTTTACGACGTGAGAAGGTGATCGTATGCCGGGATTTATAACTCATTACACCACTGGTATCGAAGCGGTGGACAAGATGTCGGACAACTACATACGTGAACTGATCGCCCGCAGCAATCATGCGTTTCTGGTCGGACTGCAGGGAATGGATATCTTTCAGTATACTTTCCGCAGCAAATCCCACCGCAGCCTTTCCTACCGGACTGCCGGTTCCGGCATCCACAATCAGGAATACGCTGCTTTTTTCAACAGCATGTGCGAGGCAATCGACAAGGTCGAGAGCGGACAGCGTGATGCCTGTCTCGCCTATTTGGCGGGATTTCTCTGCTATTATGCCGGCGAGAAGACGCTGGAGCCTTATATCGCCTATCGGACAGGGCAGCGGCTGCCGACGAAGTCGCGCTCATCCCAGGCGCGCAGAGAGCGGGCCGGGGTGGAGACCACAATCGACACCGTCCTGCTGCGCAGTCATTTTCATCTGGAACCGTCGCAGCTGAATTTCGGAGCGCTGACCTATCTCAGCCGGCACGACGCCGCGCTGATCGGCACGGTGATCCGCAGGACAGTGAGGGAGACCTACAACTGCCGGATCTCCAATTCCGAAGTAGCAAGCGGCCTCAAGGCGCTGCGGCGCAGCCTGGTATGCGTACGTCCGGACCGCCATTATCACCGCAATCTGATGGCCGTCATGAAGAACCGGATCATCTATGAAGATTACATGACGGACAGCAATGACTACATGAACGCCGCCCACAGGCCGTGGTACCCGTATCTCGGCTGCATGGAACCGGTCACCTATTCATTTGAAGAGATCTATCAGATGGCGCTGATGCATGCGGTGCACCTGCTGGACAGCCTTGACAGCTACGTCTCCTGGGGTATGCACCGTGAGGAGCTGATTTCCGAAGTCATTGATCTGAATCCCTACGCAAAATAAAAGAGATACAGTCTTGTTTTATCACTGACTGTATCTCTTTTTCTGCTTTTATCTCAATATAGGGCTCAGTGCTGTACCAGCATCCGGCTCACGAGGAACTGATATTCGTCGATGGTCTTCTTCATCGCCAGCGCCTCGTTGATATCGTAATCCGTAAACTGTCCGGACTTATAGGCGATGACACGGTTGGTCGCGCCGCCAAGCAGCAGATCGACCGCATAGGCGCCCATGGTCGAAGCATATACCCTGTCCTTCGCCGTCGGACGGCCGCCCCGCTGAATATAGCCGAGGATCGTCGCCCTTGTCTCAATGCCGGTCGCCGCCTCGAGCCGCTTGGCCAGACGGTTGGATTCACCGATGCCCTCCGCATTGATGATAATATGATGGGTCTTGCCCTTCTTACGGTTGTTCAGGATCGTCTCGACGAGGTCCTGCTCATCAAATTCTTCCTTCTCCGGAATCAGAATACCGTCCGCGCCGTTGGCGATGTTGCACCAGAGTGCGATGTAGCCGGCGTTCCGTCCCATGACTTCGATGATACTGCAGCGCTCATGGGAGGTCGAAGTATCCTGAATCTTGTCGATGGCGTCTACCGCTGTGTTGACCGCCGTATCGAATCCGATCGTATAATCCGTACAGGCGATATCCAGATCGATTGTTCCCGGAAGCGCAACGGTGTTGATTCCCAGGTTGGACAGCGCCTGCGCGCCCTTGAACGAACCGTCGCCGCCGATTACAATCAGGCTGTCAATGCCGTTGTCGCGAAGTACCTGCGCACCCTTCTCCTGTCCTTCCGGCGTCATGAACTCCTTGCATCTGGCGGTGTAAAGAATTGTGCCGCCCTTGCGCATGATCTCGGAAACCATCTTCTCATCCATATCGATGATCTCGCCGTTCAGAAGTCCGGCATAGCCGCGCATGATTCCCTTGACTTCAATGCCGCTTGCGAGGGCTGTCATCACCACGGCGCGGATGGCCGCATTCATGCCCGGCGCATCGCCGCCGCTTGTAAGCACTCCGATTGTCTTAACTTCTCCCATTTTTACGCCTCTTTCCGGTTAATCCAGATAACTGTAGTAAACATTGCCTGCTTTATCAAACATCTCCTCGGCATTGCTCATCGACACAGTCGAAGTCTCGCCGGTGGAGAGGTCTGTCATGTAAATATAGCTGCTGTCATAGCCCGTAATCAGGCTCCAGCTGTCATCGCCGGTCTTCGCCGCCACAAGCCTGTCTCTATAGATGAAATGCAGCACATCCTCGAGCTCCATGCCGGTCAGATCCGCCGCTTCCACCGGAAGTTCCTGCTCCATGGCATCCGGCACGGACAGGGAAGCATCCTGATAGCTGATGTCCGTCCAGCCTTCATAAGCGGCAATATTGCGGACCGCAGCTTCGCCGAGGCCGCTGCCCTCGCCGGTCACAAATTCATCCGGCATCTCCAGGCTCCACCGGTAAGCCGCACCGCTGTACTGCCATACGATCTTGCCATTGCTGGCCATGATGAGGCCGCCGTTTTCGTTGCCATCGTCCACGGCATCGCGCAGACGCTGGTACTGTGTGGCATTCCGGCCGCCGCTGTACAGGTAATAGCACAGTCCGGAATCATCGGTTCCGCTGTAATCCTTTGTAATATCATAGCCCGGATTCATCAGACGCGCCGTCTGGCGGACAGCCGTCACATCCTTCGCGCCGTCCAGCAGCAGACCGGTCACGGTGCCGCGCACGCTGTCCGAATTCTGCTCGAGTGAAACAGAACTCTTCTCCTCGTCGTTGTTGACTATGATGCCGTCGTAAACCGTATCCGAAGCATCGCTCTGCGATGTCAGCTCCAGCCGGAGATCGTCATCCTCCACGGTCACATCCGTGATCAGGTAGCCTTCCCGGCTGTAGCTCTTGAGCTCTGTGCCGTCTGTCTTGATGATATGTAGCTCGCTGACCGGAAGCGTCGTGAAATCCTGATTTTCATCGTAATACTGCGGGTCCACGAGTCCGAAAATGATATTGCCGTTTGTAAATCCCATCGGCACCGTGTACATGTTATCGCTGCCGATCGTATGGGTCTCCCCGCTGTTCAGATCAATCAGCGTGATGATCTGCTTGCTGTCCGGATTGCTTTCGTCACCGGTCATCGCCAGTTCACCCGCATTGGACGCAATCATGCTGCGCCCGCTGATGTTCTCGTAGACCGGATTGAAATAGCCCAGATCAATATCGATATCATAGATGCTGTCATCGAGCATCATGTAAATATCATTGCTGCTGTTCATATACGCCAGCTGGCTGATCGAGCTGTGCAGCTGCACATAGCTTCTTGTATAAGGAATAAATGCTTCCTGGCTCAGCGAAACATCTTCGTTATTATAATGATAGATCAGCACACCGTTCTGTCCTTCAAACGTGCCGAACGGCATATAGCCATATACGGCAAAGTAGAGGTCGCCCGTATCCGGGTCCGTGCTGATCACCCTGACGCCGGTCTGCTCATCCGCACCGATTCCTTCGTTATCGCTGCGCAGCGAATAAACATCCGTATAGATGTTATTGGCCTTGTCATACAGGCAGAGTGTCCGCCCGTCGGTGATATATACGTACTGATCGTCCTTGCCGAATGCATAATAGGACAGATCATCCGTGCTGACTATACCCAGATCCAGCATGCTGTCCGACACAGCGCTGTCCACCGTGCTGAGCTGCTGGGAAACCGTCCGCCGGAAATCAAGCAGCGAAGCAGTGCTGCTGCTGTAGCTCACACGGTAATATTCCTGCACATCATAGACGTTCTGGCTGTCTTCCTCCCCGGACTCAACCTGGTAGGAAAGCAGGAAAACGGCCTGTTCCGTGTTGATCTCCCAGAGTGTTATGCTGATATCGCTCGTACGGACAGGGCTGAGCGAGCCCCATGTCACCATGTCCGCCGTCGAATTCTGCGTCACATGGCTGAGATCCGTGCTCGTGGTATCCGTTGCATCGAGGTACTGGCTGATATCCTCCTGACGTCCCTTGCTGAATGTCGCCTCGTTGAAATCCGTGACAAACTTCAGCTTCTCCGTCACGTGCATACCCTTGCCGTAATGAACCCGCGTATAGTAATGCACAGGCGCCGAGCCGCCGCTGTCGACAATCAGGTGCAGGCAGTATTCACAGTTGGTCTCCAGTTCGCCGCTGAAACTGATGCTCGTCGCAAATACCGAACCGGATTTCGTGATCTCACCGCTGCTGCCCGATTCCACCAGTGTATCAAAGCTGTCATTGTACAGTTCATACGAAACAGAATTGATCTGATCCGCGTTTTCTATATCCAGGTTGACCGTCTTGCTGTCCTCGACCGGCGTCAGCGAATTGCGCAGATACGCGCCGTCCTCTTCCGATACAAAGCCGTGCATCTCATTGATCTGGCGTCCGCCGGCTGTCACGCTGACGATCGGCAGCTCCGAATGCGCGGTCTGACTGCTCACCGTGTCAACACCGCCATTGATCAGCAGGTCGCTGATAAAGGCTGATAAAATAAAAATGCCAAGGTAAACTATGGCAGTGATTATAATCCTTTTTTTCTTGCCCATCAGGCTTATCTCCATTCTTCTGCTTTTGTAATATTAGCATATGCGGCATACCTATGCAAAGTATAATTTTGCGCTTTTCTCCGGCGGTGCTATGAAATTGCAGGGGAATCGTGTATAATACTTCTGTATGTTTAAAATCAAGTAAGAAAGTTTTAATAATGAAGAAATGAAAGAAGAAAATGAAGAGAAGCATCTGTCCGAGGACGGCAGAAAGCGGCCGCGCTACAGCGGCATACTGCTGCATCCCACTTCCCTGCCGGGAAGATACGGGATCGGCGACCTCGGCAGAGATGCCTGGAAGTTTATCGATTTTCTCGACGAGGCGGACCAGTCTGTCTGGCAGTGCCTGCCGCTCGGACCGCTCGGCAGCAGCGGTTCCCCGTATCAGAGCCTGTCAGCCTTTGCCGGCAACATCCTGCTGATCAGCCCGGATCTTCTCGCTGAAGACGGACTGCTCGAGGAGAGCGACCTGGCAGACTGTCCTGATTTTTCGCCGTATACTGTAGACTACGAAGCGGCCGCCGCTTATAAGACGGCGCTCCTGGAACTTGCCTACCGGCATTTTCTGGAAAAACCGCTGCCGGAGATTCAGCAGGAATACGAGACATTTATCCGCCGTGAATCGTTCTGGCTCGATGACTACGCCCTGTTCTGCTCTGTTTCTGAAGAAGAGGGAACGCCGGACTGGACGTCATGGACACCCGGCCTGGCAAAGCGCAGACCGGAGGCTCTTGAGGCGGCGAAGGTGCGTCTTGCACAGCGCATGGGCTATTACCGTTTCACGCAGTATCTTTTCTCACGTCAGTGGGACAGGCTGCACCGTCTTGCATCGTCCCGGCATATCACCCTGATCGGCGATATCCCGATCTATCTGTCTGAAAACAGTGCGGACGTCTGGGCTAATCCGGAACTTTTCGAGCTGGACAGCACCGGCCATCCGACGGACGTATCCGGCGTGCCGCCGGATTATTTTTCGGCGACAGGACAGCTGTGGAACAATCCGCTCTACAACTGGCCGGAGCACAAAAGAACGGGCTACGCCTGGTGGATCGCGCGGATCCGCCGGCAGGTCAGTCTGACCGATATCGTGCGGCTCGATCATTTCCGCGGTCTGGAAGCGTACTGGTCGGTACCGGCCGGTGAGAAGACCGCCGTCGGCGGACACTGGTGCAAGGGACCCGGCAGTGATTTTCTGAAAGCACTGCGCAGTGGGCTCGGCGGCCGGCTTCCGCTGATCGCCGAGGACCTCGGCATCATCACCCCGCCGGTCAGGGCGCTGCGTGATGAGTTCGGTCTTCCGGGCATGAAGGTGCTGCAGTTCGCTTTTGACGGAGACGAGAGTGATTATCTTCCGTATCTGTATGACGAGAACTGCATCTGCTACACCGGTACACACGACAACAACACGACGCTTGGCTGGTTTATGGAGACAGACGAGGCGGTGCGCGAGCGTGTCCGCAGCTATCTGCATTCGGACGGCAGCGACATCAGCTGGGAGATGATCCGGCTGGCGGTAAGTTCCGTCGCCCGCTATGCCATTTACCCGCTGCAGGATGTGCTCGGATACGGCGGCGACTGCCGCATGAATATCCCCGGCGTCGCGGAAGGCAACTGGAACTGGCGTTTCACCTGGGAGGCGCTGAGCCCGGATGCGGCCGCACGGCTGCGTGAACTGAACCGGATCTACGGCCGCTCCCGCTCGAGACTGGAGGGCTGAAAATGTTACGGACAATTTTATGTGTGCTTTATCTGATCTGGTACTTTATCATGTCCCTGCCGTTTATCCTGTATCAGGAGACGGCGGGCAGACGCAATCCCGACCGGCGGGCACGGCAGACGAGTGCCTTTGTCAATATGGGATTCAGGCAGCTGCAGGCCTGTGCCGGCATGAAGATCACCGTGATCGGCCATGAGAATGTGCCGAAGGACAAACCGGTGCTCTACATCTGCAATCACAGGAGCTATTTCGACATCGTGACGCTCTTCCCGCTGACCTATCCGGTAACCGGCTTCGTCGCGAAGAAGCAGATGGAGAAGATCCCGCTGCTGTCCAACCTGATGCGGTATGTGCACTGCGAGTTTCTCGACCGCGACAACATCCGCGAAGGCATGAAGAGCATTCTGCGCGCGATCGACACCGTCAAGGCGGGCAATTCCATGGTTATTTTCCCGGAAGGCACGCGCAACCACGGCAGCGAGCTGCTCGAATTCAAGCAGGGAAGCTTCAAGATCGCCGAGCGTTCCGGATGCCCGGTCGTACCGGTGGCCGTTTCCAACGCGGACGATGTTTTTGAAAATCACATGCCTTTTGTAAAGGGACAGCACATCGTCATCGAATTCGGCAAGCCGATCCTGATCGGCGATCTGCCGCAGGAGGAAAAAAGGCACATCGCCCCTTACGTGCAGGGCATTATTTCCGATATGCTTCATAAGAACAGCCGGCCGATCGCAGGTTAAAATTAACAGATCGGGTATTTCAATTTTATTTTATAAATGTTACACTAACTATATCGTAAGAAGGAGGGGTACAGCGATATGACCATCGAACCAATAGCGGCTGCCCTGTCAGCCAGCGTCATTCTCATGATTGTGATCATCGCTCTGGCAGCCGTATTCGTCGTACTTACAATCTACGGCAGAAAACAGGAGAAGAAATACGCAGAAACCCAGAGGCAGGTTGAAGAGGCGGCCAGACCGGCCACCATATTGGTCATTGATAAGAAACAGATGAAGATGACAGAGGCAGGTTTCCCGAAATTTGTCATGGACAGTCTCCCGAAACAGGCAAAAAGAGCCAAGGTATACGTCGTCAAAGCGAAGATCGGCCCGAAGATTCAGCCGTTCATGTGCAGTGAGGAAGTATTCAACCTGGCTCCGAAGGGACAGTCCGTACGAGCTATGATCAGCGGTTTCTACATCACCGAGATGAGAAGCGTCCGCGGACCGGCGCTCGTTCCGGACAAGAAGCTTTCCTGGCGTGAACGCATCAAGAAGCGCGCTATGAAAGATGTCTGAACTGCGGTAATTGCTCAATAAGAATATCTTTATTATTCAGAGAAGGATCCTCGATGACAGCGTCAAGCATGGCATCGAGGATTTTTCCTATCTCAGGGCCCGGACGCACGCCGGCAGCGATCAGATCGCGGCCGCCCACCGCAAGGTCGGACAGCCGGAAGCACTGCCCTTCTGCCTGCACCGCGCGTGCTTTCTCCAGCACGCGGCTGTAGAACGCCTTCCTGTCGGGGTCGTCTGTCTGCGCCGTCTGCACTGCAATCAGGTCCGGGAAAATATCCTCGCCCGCATCGTGCAGTGCGCGCCGGATATCCTTTTCTTCAAGCGTATACGCCATCTGGCTGCAGGCGATCAGCCGCATCGTCTTCTCGCGCGTATCGTTGTCTGACTTCAGGCGCCGCAGGATACGGTCCGCCATCTGCGTGCTCTCCTGCACATCCCGGCCGAATCCGGCAAAAAGGACAGCCGCGCGAAGAGGCGTCTCCGGTCTTACCTGCCGCATCTGGTGCGCCGCTCTCCCGGCGGCTTCCGGGTCTGATGCGCACATGGCGTCATATTCCGGCAGGAAGCAGGCGGTGATCCCGAGCTTTCTGGCCTCATCGAAGCATTCCGGGTGGTCGGAATCGATGGTCTTCACGAACTCTGTCCGGATACGCTCGGCGCTCACGCTGTGCAGATTCGGTGCCGCACGGCGCACGGCCTCCCTCGTCTCTTCCTCTATTGAGAAATTCAGCTGCGCCGCAAAACGCACCGCGCGGAGAATACGCAGCGCATCCTCCCCGAACCGGCGGTCTGGGTCGCCGACGCACCGTACCACATGCCGCCGCAGATCGCCGATGCCGTCAAAGGCATCCACCAGCCCGGCCTGCGGATGATATGCCATGGCGTTGATTGTAAAATCGCGGCGTTCCAGGTCACCGATCAGATTCTCTGTAAACGTAACGCTGTCCGGATGCCGGCCATCGCTGTAGCTGCCGTCGATACGGTATGTCGTCACTTCCACGCCCGCACCGCCTGTCAGAACGGTCACGGTCCCGTGTTTGATACCCGT
>Ga0256404_1006371_pt1 | contig 19620 bp, 14 predicted proteins | sample RumenRJG_01DNA_FD_185990 | JGI IMG/M metagenome (GOLD analysis project Ga0256404, IMG submission 185990) | Bovine rumen microbial communities from Lethbridge, Alberta, Canada - RJG_01 | ecosystem: Host-associated > Mammals > Digestive system > Stomach > Rumen | place: Canada: Alberta | collected...
AATCAGGACTGGCACGATTGAGCCGAAGCTGGGCGAGAAGGCAAGACATCAGAAACACTACTACACGATTGATTTTGATGTGACCCCACATCTGCTCAGGCATACCTACATTACCAATCTGCTGATGGCCGGCATCGACATCAAGACGGTGCAGTATCTAGCAGGCCATAAGAGGTCACGCATTACGCTGGACATCTATGCACACCTTGTTTACAACAGACCTGAAGAGCTGATTGGCAAGGTGCGGAATGCGTTTGGAAACACCCCTGACTCCGAGGAGGAAGAAAGCGATGGCAATCTCGAAGAAACCCAAAAAGTCAAAGTATGAATATGTTGAAGCGAACCAGAGCTACCGCAAGAGAGTGAAAGGGCCGGATGGTAAGTTCGTTGCTTTATACGGGAAGACAGCTGGTGAGCTAACAGCGAAAATTCGCCAGTTTAAGGAAGAGATGAAAAATCGTCCTGATCCCAACGACCCGCTGGTGAATGACTATATCGATCAGTGGTTTCGCCTGAATACCGGTGGGCTCACTGAGGAAACCCAGACGAGCTATAAAAGAGTTATTGAGCTTCATATCAAGCCCTTCACCGAGGGAAAAACAATGAGCGAAATCTATAAGAATGACATCAAAACCATTGTCGCTGCGGTGGCTGACAAAAGCGACACGCTGCATAATACCACTTTTATGCTCCTGAAGCGTATCTTCACTTCGGCTTTTGATAATGGGCTGATCGAGGAAAATCCTTGTCCCGTGATGCATAACGGGGGAAACGAAGCCCCGGAGCGATCTGCTCTCAATGACGATCAGGTAAATGTCCTTATGAGCGCCATCAAAGACTGCCCTCCGTACTTGTTCTGCATGATCGGGCTGTACGCCGGCCTTCGCACCGAAGAGATTCTTGGTTTGAAGTGGGACTGCGTGCATCTGGACGAACCGCCGCATATTGATGTGCGGAGAGCTTCCCGATTCAAGGACAGCAAGCCGGTGGTTACGGATCGCCTGAAGTCCAAAGCGGCCAGACGGACGATTCCAATTCCCAACCAACTCACCGATTGCCTGAAGGCTGAGAAGGCGAACAGTACCTCGGACTTTGTAATCCATGCACCGAACGGAGATCCCCTGTCCAAAACACAGCTTAGGCGTATGTGGACTTATATCGAACGGCGGAGAGCTAAAGAGCGGATATACTACCGTTATGCCGATGGGAAAAAGACGGCGTTCAAGGTGGAAGCCAAACTGGGAACAAAGGCAAAGCGTGGCGGATACACCTACTGCCTCGACTTCGATGTAACGCCCCACATTCTGAGACATACCTACATCACCAACCTGCTTCTGGGGGGCGTCGATATAAAGACCGTTCAGTATCTTGCAGGGCATGAGAAATCTAAGACGACGCTTGAAATCTATTCCCATCTCACCTATAATCGCCCAGAAGAACTACACGCAAAAATCAACGCCGCATTCTGATTCCTTTGCCAGAGTTGGATAGCCCACATTCAAAGTGCCATTGCAAGCTCAAAGAAAAGCCTTGAGTTTGCAATGGCTTTCTTATTGCGTAGCAACAGAAATTAGTCGGTATTTGTGTTTACTTCGACATTTTTTCGGTTGACTTACTGATGATGTGTGGATATAATTTGAGTAAAGCGAAAGGGTGGTGAGCATCATGAAACGATATGCAATGCAGCATCTGATTGAATGGAAGGAAGATCCTGGACATCTTCCTATGATCATTCGCGGCGCAAGACAGGTGGGAAAGACATGGCTGATGAAGGAATTTGGACGCACAGAATTTGAAAAATATGCGTATATCAATTTTGACCGCAACAGCCGTATGAAGCAGCTCTTTTCAGGGGATTTTGATGTGGATCGTATTTTGCGTGGACTTTCCATTGAAAGCGAAGTAGAGATTGCTCCCGAAGATACTCTTATCATTTTAGATGAGATACAGGAAGTCCCCGCTGCACTTCAGAGTTTGAAGTACTTTTGCGAAGATGACCGACAGCGTTACAATATCGTAGCTGCTGGTTCGCTCCTTGGCATCTCCATGCATGAAGGAACTTCCTTCCCAGTCGGAAAAGTGGATAGCATGGATCTATACCCGTTGTCTTTTACGGAGTTCCTTGATGCAACCGGGAACGGTCAACTGGTATCGCTTCTGGAACAGCAGGACTTTGATATGATCACTGCTTTCAAGGATAAGTATATTGATTTGCTGAAAACCTATTATTATGTGGGCGGTATGCCAGCAGCAGTCAACGCCTATCTCCCCAAGCAAAACCTCAATTCTGTACGCAGAGTTCAGAAGCGTCTGCTCTCCGACTACGAACAGGATTTTTCCAAACACGCTCCTACAGCGGTGATTCCACGCATCCGCATGGTCTGGGATGGCATTCCATCTCAGTTGGCGAAGGAGAATAAGAAGTTTATTTATAGTGTCCTTCGTGAAGGTGCCAGAGCAAAGGACTTTGAACTTGCGATACAGTGGCTGATCGATTGCGGGCTTGTTCATAAGGTTGGCCGCGTGACAAAGGGTGCAATTCCTCTGAAAGCATATCAGGATCTGCCTGCATTTAAGCTGTATATGATGGATGTTGGTCTGCTTGCTGCCATGACCGACTTGGACGCTAAAACCCTGCTCAAGGGCAATGCAATCTTTACGGAGTTCAAAGGCGCTCTTACGGAGCAGTATGTCTGCCAGCAGCTCATCGCAGAGTTGGGCGCAACACCATACTACTGGTCTGCCGAAAACTCCACCGGCGAGGTGGATTTTGTCCTTCAGCACAGCGGGAATGTGATCCCGTTGGAGGTCAAGGCGGAGGAGAATTTGATGGCAAAGAGCCTGAAGTTCTTTGTGGCAGGGAACAAACTGTCCCTTGGCGTGCGATCTTCCATGTCGGATTACCGAAAACAGGAGAAGCTGATCAACTTGCCGCTGTATGCGATCTCTCAGCTCTGGTCTGCCTGTGACAGCTATAGGCCTGTTTGAAGCGAGAGAAGTCGAATGACAGTGAAAGAAATCGAAACACTGATCCCGGTCGCACTTGAGCGCTTCAAGCAGCGCATACCCCAATCCGTAGAATGGATCGACAACGTGCCCATCCGTGTTGCGACTCGTCATACGGGAGAGAAAATGTTTCGCTCCACAATAAAATCACTGAAAGCGTGGGAAAAGGAAGGTCAAAGAAACATAACGCTCAGACTGGAACACTCTGGCTTGGAACATTACAAGGCCGCAAGGTCGCACGCATTTTTGAAGGCTTAGGTTTTGCGACCTTAAAAGCGCGGCCTTGCCCTATGAACAGGGTTGGCCAACCAGTGTTATTGACAGGAATAATTTAAGTTAATATAATGAGTCTGTAAGTAAAGGCCAGATAGATGTAATATCGGATTTTGAAAGTGTAGGAACTTGTAGCTTTTGCAAGCGGAGACTGAAGTATTAGGAAGTGCCGATTGTTAGTGGTTACTAAACGAGGCTATTTGACAGGTGGCAAACCCGCAAAGCCTTGTGCCGCAAGGGATAGCGGCTTCCGCACAGAAACAGTACGGTCTGAAGGCCGCCCGTCGCGCTCCCCAGTTCTCCAAGCGTTAACAGATCTTCTTACAAGCACCCGCTTCGGCGGGTGCTTGTTTTTGCCCTCAGGCGGGAAAAAGGGTCTTGACATGGATGGTTTATCCATGATAAACTCACGGCAGGAAATGGTTTATTCAAAATAAACCGAAAGGAGACCGCCGATGGACGAAAGAAAAATGGGCACGGTGCAGACGCAGTTTGCCGAGCTTGTATGGAAGCATGAGCCGATCGGCTCCGGCGAGCTGGTGAAGCTGTGCGAGAGGGAATGGGGCTGGAAGAAGCCGACGACCTATACCGTGCTGCGCAAGCTCTGCGAGCGGGGCATTTTTCAAAATGAAAACAGCGTGGTCACCGCGCGGATCACACGGGAGGAATACTACGCCGCGCAGGGCGAACGGCTGGTGGAGGATGCCTTTGACGGCTCGCTGCCCGCCTTTGTCGCGGCCTTCACCGCACGCAAGGCGCTTTCGGCGGAGGAGGTCGCCGCGCTGCGGGAGATGATCGACGCATACGGAAAGGAGTCGTGAGCGTATGAGCGGTATTTTTCTCAAGCTCCTCAATCTGAGCATTTCGGTGAGCTGGCTGGTGCTGGTCGTGCTAGCGCTGCGCCTCGTGCTTAAAAGGGCCCCGAAGTGGGTGAACGTCCTGCTCTGGGGCATGGTCGCGCTGCGCTTGATGCTGCCGTTCTCCATCGAGAGCGCGCTGAGCCTGATCCCGAGTGCGGAGACCTTCAGCCCCGAGGTCGTGCGGTTCGATCCCGCGCCGACCATCACGAGCGGCGTGGAGCTCATCGACAACGCGGTGAACCCTTCGCTGAGCGAGAGCTTTGCCGCCGCGCCGTTGGCAAGCGTCAACCCGCTCTATGTGTGGACCTATCTCGCGGGCTGGGTGTGGCTCATCGGCCTCGCGGCGATGCTGCTCTATGCGCTCGTGAGTTACCTGCGGCTGCGGCGGCGCGTGAGCGCCTCCATTCCGCTGTGGGAGAATATTTATGTTTGCGACGAGGTCCCCTCGCCGTTCATCCTCGGCATCGTGCGCCCGCGCATCTATCTGCCCTCCGCGCTGGACGAGGCGCAGCGGGGGAGTGTGCTCTCGCATGAACGCGCGCACCTCGCGCGGCGTGACCACTGGTGGAAGCCGCTGGGCTATGTCCTGCTGGCGGTCTACTGGTTCAACCCGCTGCTGTGGCTTGCCTATACCCTGCTCTGCCGCGACATCGAGTTGGCCTGCGACGAGCGCGTGCTGCGCGGCATGGACGCCGGGCAGATCAAGGACTACTCAAGCGCGCTGCTCGCGTGCAGCGTACCGCGGCGCATGATCGCCGCCTGCCCGCTCGCCTTCGGCGAGGTGGGCGTGGGTGCGCGTGTGAAGAACGCGCTGCGCTACAAAAAGCCCGCGTTCTGGGTGGTCGCGGCATCGGTCGCCGTGTGCGTCGTCGTGGCGGTATGCTTTCTAACGAATCCCGAGCGCGCGACGATGAAGTGGGCGAAAAGCCTGCGCGTGGAGGACGTGGCGCGCATCGAGCTGTTTGTCATGCCGCAGGCGATCGACAAGCAGTACAAGGACTTGGATACGGAGGAGATCGCCGAGGCGGTCGCGCGCATCAACAAGAGCCGCGGTTGGTATGTCCGCAGCGCGGAGCCGCTTACCGGCGGCAGCACTGCGCTCTATGTCACAACGACCGACGGTGTGCGGCACACGGTCGTGAACAACGGCAATGTCTACCTCCACATTGACGGCGACGCCTATCGGAATTTCCACATCGCATGGCCTTACATTGAGGGGGATTCCCCGCTGCCGGAGGGCTTTTTTGGGGAGAGCGAGGCGGCAAAGGACGCCGACCGAGTTCACACCGATGCGTGGAGCATCCGCGTCCTTGATGGATGGGAGCGCGAGGGCGACAGCCCGCTCTGGCGCTCGGGCGCGGGAACAGGCGCTTACTTCCTTGTCACGGAGGGAAGTGGCCTTGACGACAAGCTGATGGAGCTGCACAGCGACGGCTGGACGCTGGAGTATTTCTCCGATCACTACCGCTGCTCCTTGCGGGAGGGGGAGAGCGGCACGATGCTCAGCCTCTATCCCCGTCCGGAGGGCAGCTTCTATCAGATCGAATCGCACTGGAGCTATGAGGGCGCGGACAAGTGGCAGGTCAAATTAGAGGAAGGCCAGCTCAAGGTCATGGAGCAGAGCTTCCGTCTCCGCGCGGCGGAGCGCGGCGGAGACCCGCAGGACAGCGAGCAGGCTCCCGCGGCAGTCCCTTGGGACGGTACAATGCCTGATATGCCGCCCACCGGCACCGGTGGGACGCAGGACTCCGACGAGAGAGAGGAACAGCGCACGGAGGAGGACACGGCGGGCAGCGCCTATTCCGTTAAGGTCTATGCCATGACCGCCGAGGAGAGGAGCGCACTTGACGCGCAGACCGAGCCTGTCCCTGCCGTGGGGACTGCCTTTCTGCCCCGAAGCAGCAGAGACGGCGCAAGCGGAAATGCCTGCGCACCGTTTACCGCAAAGACTGCGGACGTGGCGTTTGTCCTCTACAGCGCACCCGGCGCGACGGATTACAATGTGCGGCTTTGTGCGGGAGAGCCCGGTGCGGGCAAGTGGGCGTCGGATGCCGTGACCGTCAAGGTAAACGACGGCGTTCGTTTTTCCAGGCTGACCGTGGGGCAGGCGTACTACATGGAGGTCAGCTCCGACACGCTTTCTACCGCCGGATGTACGGCGCTTTATAAGTGCGCGACCACACCGCCCCCTGCGCTCAACGGTACGGTGAGCCTCACCGGCTACGCCGCCTACGACGCGCTGCTCGCCGAGATCGCCGACCTGCGGCGCTCCGGCGCAAGCGACGTGCAGACCGACTTCAGCCATGATCTCCTGTCCGCGAACGACTACTACCAGACGCCCGGCTGGCTGCTGCGCGACCTTGACGGCGACGGCACGAGCGAGCTGCTGCTCGGCGCGGACTGGGGCGACGGCTACGGCGTGATCTTCAATATTTACCGCCTCGACGGCGCAAAAGCCGTCCGCGTCGTGGACGGCTGGAGCCGCAGCCAGTATTTTCTCTCCTCTGACGGTACGCTTGCACATGAGTGGTCGGGCGGCGCCGACCATTGGGGGAGGACCTATCTCCGCTACGGCGAGACGCTTTTGCCCATCGAAAGCGTTTTTGACCGCGGCGGCGTGTGGTACCACGCCAAGGGTCTCGATGCCCTGTCCTTGGACGATACGCAGCTCGAAGACCGCTGCAAGACCATTCCCCGCGCCGAGGCGGAGCAGCTCATGGAGCGCTATACCAAGCAATATGAAGCCCTGCCCTTCACGCCGTTCGCGGCGTGAGACGGCACACGGATGCATTTCACACCCCAAAACCATACATTTCGGGCGAGAAACGCACATCTTTCCGCAGGGCGTGCTATGCTTTTCCTGCAAGAGCGTCCGAGGAACGGCCGGACAGCCGCCGGACAAAACGGAGAATAGAAGGAGAAGCATTATGGGATTATTCAGCAATAATAAGAAGCCCTGCCCCATCTGCGGCAACGCGACGCCCCGCCTGCTGCCGACCAAGGTCGAGGGCGTGCCCATCTGCAAGGAATGCGACAAGAAGATCGACCTGCCGAACGGCGTGCTGGACAGCATGACGCTCGACGATTTCCGCCGCTACATAGATTTTTACAACAAAAATCAGGTGCTGCGCGAGCGCTTCCATCCCGAGTACCGCTTCGGCTTCGGCGCGTTCAACACGCAGCTGGTGCTTGATGTGACCAACGGACTCTTCCGCCTGAAGGACGACGAGAGCACCATTGTGTTTGAAAAGTCCGCGCTCAAGTCCTTCCGCATCACGGAGGATAAGGAACCGCTCTTTACCGGCACGGCCGCCGGTCTTGTCTGCGCCGAGAGCAAAAACCCCGAGCGCGTCCGTCTGCTCGCACCGCGTATCGAGCAGTTCAAGCTGCAGAGAAGCGACTATGAGCGCATCATGCAGGCCGAGCGCGTGCAGTATCTCGACCGCACCAACGAGGAGTGGCGCGAGCGTGAGCGCGAGCTGGAGTTCCATAAGCCCGAGTTCCGCGAGTCCTCGCCGTTCCGTCAGTTCGTGGTGGAGCTGGAGCTGGACCATCCCTATTGGAAAGCCTACCGCAACGAGCTGGACGCGCCGGAGTTTGACGACGACTATCCGAGCGTGGACTCCTTCCTGCACAAGTACGACGAGAAGGTCAATGAGCTGCACACCCTTGCGCGCAACCTGATGCAGTTTATCGCCCCCGGCGCGCCGGAGACCGGCGCCGCCTCCGCGGCGCAGACTGCGGCCCCCGCGCAGGCGGGCAGCGCGTCGAGCACCGTGGAGGAGCTCAAGCAGTACAAAGCGCTGCTGGACGCCGGCGTGCTCACCGAGGAGGAGTTCGCGGCGAAGAAGCGCCAGCTGCTCGGCATCTGAAAAAATCAAAGGAAAAGCGTCCGTGACGGGCGCTTTTCCTTTTTGTGCAAAACATTTTCCGTCCACGCAAACATGGACGCGCCGCCGCGCATAGGTTGAGATAGAAACTAAGACCATTGGAGGCGGACCATGAAACAGACGCATTTTTTCCTCGGCGCGAACAGCGCGGAGGGTTTTTATGGGCTGTATGACCAGCTCCTCGACGCAAGGCTTTACGATCTGATCATTCTCAAGGGGACTCCCGGCTGCGGAAAATCGACCTTCATGCGCCGCGTGGCCGCGGCGCTGGAGGAGCGCGGACTGGAGACCGTGTACATCCATTGCTCCGGCGATCCCGAATCACTCGACGGCGTGATCTCTCCGGCCATCCGGACGGCCATCGTCGACGGCACCGCGCCCCACGTCCTCGAGCCGCGGTACGCGCTGGCGCACGAGCGCTATGTGGACCTGTCGCAATGCTGCGACAGCGCGGCGGCAAAGGAGGTCGCGAACGGTCTGACGGCGCTGACCGACGCCTACCGCGCGTCCTACCGCGAGGCATACCATGTTCTGCGGGCGCTCGGCGGCGTGGATGCGGAGCGCCGTGCTCTGGTGCGCACGCACTTCGACGAGGAAAAGCTGCTGCGCCGCGCCTCGGGCATCGCTGCGCGTGAGCTCAGGGGCGGGGGGGAGATGCGGGGACGTGCGGCGGACGTCTTTCTCGGCGGACTGACCTGTCAGGGCAGGGTGTGCCGCTTCGACAGCGTGGACGCTCTCTGCCCGCGTGTTTATGAGCTGTGCGACAGCTACGGCCTTGCCGCGCCTGTGCTGCGCCGGCTGCGCGACGCGGCGCTGGAGGCGGGGGAGGACGTTCTGACTTGCCGCGACCCGCTGCGGCCCGCGGAGATCGCGCATCTGCTGATCCCCGCACGGGGCCTTGCGTTCGTCACGACCGGCGAGGGCGTGCGCTATGAAGGAAAGCCCTACCGCCGCCTGCGCGTCGACGCGATGGCGGAGGAGAAGCTGACCCGCGCCGAAAAGGCGCACCTGCGCTTCATCCGCCGTGTCCGCCGCGCGCTGGAGGAGGAAGCGGTCGCGTCTCTCAAGCGCGCCAAGCGCGGGCATGACGCGCTCGAAGCGCTCTACCGACCCTGTGTGGACTTCGACGCGGTCGGCGCGCTGTGCGACGCGGAGATCGCGCGCATCGGCGCCTACCCGGTGTGACAGAAAAAAGCCATAAGGAAAGGAGCCTGCGCGCTGCGCAGGCTCCTGCTGTTTTGATTTGACATTATACCGCGATGCGGCGGGCGCTGACATAGCCGGTGGTGTAGTAGGCGTCGGAAAGGTTGCTGACGATGACGCCGACGCCGTAGTCCGAGGCGTGGACGAACTGACCGCTGCCGATGTACATACCGACGTGCGTGACGGGCTTCGAGGTGGTGCTGCCGGGCTTCTTGAAGAACACGAGGTCGCCGGGGGCAAGCTCGTCCCACGAAACGGTAACGCCGTTTTGCAGCTGAGCGGAGGCGGTGCGGTTGATGGAATAGCCGAGCTGTGCGCAGGCATACTGCACAAGACCGGAGCAGTCAAAGCCGACGCGCGGGCTGGCCCCGCCATAGACGTAGCTGTAGCCGACGTACTGGAGCGCGATGTTCGCAAGCTCCTGACCCTTGCTCGAAGCGGCGGCGGGAGTGTAGTCTGTCTCCTCCACATAGGCGGCGCTGACGTAGCCCTGCTCGATCTGATACCAGCCGCTTTGGACGGACACGACCTTCACGCAACGGCCCTTGGCGAGGGAGCCGACCTTGGAGTAGCCGGTGCCGGGGCCGGAGCGGATGTTGAGCGGACCCTGCGTGACGCGGATGTAGAGCTGTTCGAGCGCCTCCTCATAGGTGGCGGCCTCGGTGTACGCCGCGTCGATGTAGCCGCTGCCGATCTGATACCAGCCGTCCTGCGCGCCGAGGACCTTGACGACCTTGCCCTGCGCGAGCTCGTCTGCGACCGCATAGCCGGTGCCGGGGCCGGTGCGGACATTGAGCGCGTCTGCGGTGACCTTGACGTAGGCGCTCTCACTCTGCGCGGCAGAGGCGCTCACCGCGCTGACTTCTGCCGTGACGACGGGGGCGGCTTCCTCAAGCAGCTTGATGTAGCTTGCGGAGACGTAGCCCTTTACGCTGCCGAGCCGGATGCCGTACCACCCGTTCGTCGCGGTGTCCACGATCTCGACCTGCCTGCCGCTCGGCAGCTGATCGAGAATGGCGGAGCCGGTGCTCGCGGTCTTGCGTACACGCAGAACGCTGCCGCCGACGTCCACAACGCCGGTGAGCGCGAGGGTGGGGGTGGTCAGGCAGACCGCCAGCAGCAGGCCGGCAGCCGTGCCGCGGAGCGCGTGGCGCAGTTTCATAGGGCATCCTCCTCAAATTCTCATGAAAAAGCGGCGCAGACGGGGCGCGCCGCCGAACGGTACCAAAGGTTACAATTTGTAACTATTGTAATGATACCATAATTCGACGGCGGATGCAAGGTTTTTTCACCCGCTTTTGGTCAAACAATGTCGGCCCGAAATTGTGCAGAATGCACGAAGTGCGCAAAAAATCTGTTTGCCGGCCGTGGAGCGGTGTGGTATGATAAGGCAAACACGGAAGAAGCGGAGGAAATGCCATGTTCCGGAATGAAACAAACTATGTGCTCACAAACGGCGTGCTGCTCGACGGCACGGAGAAAATGACGCCGCAGACGGGGCGGGATATTTATATTGAGGGCGGACGCATCGGCGCGGTCGCCGATGCCGCGGCGCGCCGCGAGGGCTATGAGGTCGTGGACCTCGGCGGACAGTATGTGCTGCCGGGGCTTATCAATCTGCACGTTCATCTGCCCGCCTCCGGCAAGCCGAAGAAAAAGGCGAGCGACCCGAAGAAGCTCGTGAAGCTCATCACCGCCAACGCGCTCACGCGCCGCATCGGCGTGAAGCTGTGCGAGGGCTACGCGAAAACGGAGCTTCTCAGCGGCGTGACGACCATCCGCACGGTCGGCGGCGTGGCGGACTTCGACACGATCATCCGCGACCTTGCCGCGCAGGGAAAGATCCTCAGCCCGCGCGTGGTGGCGTCCAATATGGCGGTCTCCGTGCCGGGCGGGCACATGGCCGGCTCCCTTGCCTACGAAGCAAAGACGCCGGAGGAGGCCGCGGCTTATGTGGAGCGGATCGCGGCGGAGAAGCCGGACCTCATCAAGCTCATGATCACCGGCGGCGTGCTTGACGCCGAGACCGTCGGCGAGCCGGGCGTGCTGCGGATGCAGCCCGCCCTGGTGAAGGCGGCCTGCGATAAGGCGCACGCGCTTGGCATGAAGGTCGCCGCGCACGTCGAAAGCCCCGAGGGTGTGCGTGTGGCGCTGGAAAACGGCGTGGACTCCATCGAGCACGGCGCGCAGCCGGACGCGGCGATTACCGCGCTCTACAAGGAAAAGGGCGCGTTCCAGGTCGCGACGCTCTCGCCTGCGCTGCCCTATGCGCTCTTTGACCGCAGCGTCTCCCATGCGACCTACGAGCAGCAGGAGAACGGCAAGGTCGTCTTTGACGGCATCATCGCCATGGCGCGGGAAAACCTGGCGAACGGCATTCCGGTCGGCCTCGGCACGGACACCGGCTGCCCCTATATCACGCACTATGATATGTGGCGCGAGCTGTGCTACTTCGTGAAATACTGCGGCGTGACGCCGGCCTTCGCGCTCCACACCGCGACGCTGCTCAACGCGCGGCTTGCCGGCATCGACGGCGAGACCGGCTCCATCGAGGCGGGCAAGGCGGCGGACCTGATCGTCTGCGCGAAGGATCCGCTCGCGGATCTCTCGGCCCTGCGCACGCTCTCCGTGGTCATCAAGGGCGGCTATCGTGTTGAGCATCCCGCGCCGAAGAAGCTGCCCGAGGTTGAGCGCGAGCTGGATAAGTTCCTGTGACCCATACCTATTATAATGTACAAGAAAAAGCACGGGAAGCCCCGTGCTTTTCCCTTATGGCGTTTTATGTTACAGCTCCACGAGCTCGTATTCCCGCGTGCCGAAGCCCAGCGCCGCCGCGGATTCGACCGTGCGGACACCATTGCGGCTCTCAATGCGCTCTACGAGGTGGTCGCGGCCCGGATCGTCGGAGGCGTAGACCAGATCGAGGCAGGCCTGATCGACCGCGATGGGGTCGAGCGAGGCAAGGATGCCGATGTCCGCCATGCACGGGTCCTCGGCCACGGCGCAGCAGTCGCAGTCCACGGACATATTCTTCATAACGTTGATGAAAACGGTCTTGTCCTTGAAATATTCCGCCACGGACGAGGCGGCGTCCGCCATCGCGTCGAGGAAGCTGTCGTGGTCGGCGGTCCAGATCTTTTCGGGCTCGCCGGCGCCGTGGATGTAGGCTTTGCCGTAGGAGGACGCGCAGCCGATGGAGAGCTGCTTGAGCGCGCCGCCGAAGCCGCCCATCGGATGCCCCTTGAAGTGGGAGAGGACGAGCATGGAATCGTAGTTGGCAATGTCCTTGCCGACAAAGTTCTTCTGAATACTCCTGCCGTTCGGAACGGCAAGCTCCAGATCGGGGCCCTCGGCGTCAAGAATATCCACGTCGAAGTTCGTGCTCCAGCCGTGCTTGATCATCGTGCGGCGGTGCTTCTCGGTGGTGTTGCGCTCGCCCTCGTAGGCGGTGTTGCACTCGACCACCGTGCCATGCACGGCCTCGATCATCGGCCGCCAGAAGTCGGGACCCAAAAAGTTCTGGTTGCCCTGCTCACCGGAGTGCAGCTTCACGGCGACCTTTCCCGGCAGCTCGCGGCCCACGGCGCGGTAAAGCGCCACGACCTTCTCGGGCGTGATCTCGCGGGAGAAGCATACCTTAGCTTTCATCGCGTTTTCCTCCTTGCACGGAAAATAATCATTTGCATTATAACCCATTGCGCGAAATATTGCAACTCCCGGCGAAACGGGTCCGGCCTGCGGACGGATCATGTCACGGATGTGTCAAAAAACGGCGAAAAATACGATGCAGGTTTCCTCAAATTTCAAAAAAAGTAGGAATTGCGCTTGACTGCGCTATCGTGATAGCGTAGAATAAAACCTGTTGATTTGGTGGGATATAGCAGATAACAAGAAGAAAACGGCAAAATATTGATGTATAGAGGAATGAATATTCATACAAAAGCATTTTGCGTGTGATCCGCTGCTCTCGCGAAAAGGGCTGCGCGCGCTTAACGGAGTCCTTACGGCGGAAAACATCTCCTGAACGCCCCGGATACAGGGGGAGCGCGGGCGCGAAAACGCGGCAAAATATGAAAAATTTACGGTGAAATTAGAATTTTGCTGAAAAAACGAAAGGAGAAAGTGACTGATAGCACAAAAAGAAAGAAGTATTTCTGTGCGGAATGACAATGACCAGAAAATTTCATCGAAAAAACAGGAAAATATGCTTGTGAAAGACTTGACAAGACGAGGATGAATGAATTATAATCCGTCCATAAAAAATGAATAAGCTGTGAACGTACCAAACATACCGCACGAGGGTGCGGCGTACGCGAAAAAGACCATGTGGTCTTTTCTCTGTTCTGAGCCGGAACAGAGAATTTTACTTTTTTGTCGTATTCGGCGCAAGCCGGGTATATAAATTTTTGAAAGGAAGATATCAGCATGAAAAAAGTACTGTCTCTGATCCTCGCACTGGCAATGGTTTTCGCTCTGGTCGCCTGCGGCGAGAAGCAGCCTGCCTCCGACGGTGACGCCTCCAGCGACGGCGATAAGCCCGCCCGCGGCAACGTCATTATGACCTTCGGCACCGCCGACACCGGCGGCTCCATGTACCCCGCCGGCGCGGCCGTCTCTCAGGTTTGGACGAACAACGTCCAGGGTGTGAAGTGCAATACCCAGACCTCCACCGGCTCCTTCCAGAACTGCCAGGACGTCTCCACCGGTGAGGTCGACGTCGCGGTCGCTACCTCCGACGTCGTTCTCAACGCCTACAACGGCACCGGCAAGTTCGCCGACATCGGCAAGCTGGACAACCTGCGCGTCATCGGCGCGGTCTACACCTCCGTGCTCAGCGGCGTGACCCTCAAGAGCTCCGGCCTGACCTACATCCATGACCTGCTCGGCAAGCGCGTTGCCGTCGGTCCTGCGGCCTCCGCGACCGAGAACGCCACTCTCGCCGCCTTTGATGTCATGGGCATTGATTCCAGCAACACCAGCCTTGAGAACCTCGGCCTCGGCGACGGCGCTGACTCCGTCGGCGACGGCATCCTCGACGCGGCCTTCGGCTTCGCGGGTCTGCCCATCGGCGGCCAGCTGAACCTCGCTGCCACCAAGGAGATCCAGGTCCTCGACATGACCCAGGAGGAGATCGACAAGGTCCTCGCGGGCAACGCTGCCTACATCCAGACCAAGATCCCCGCCGGCACCTACACCGGTCAGGACTATGATGCCAACACCTTCGGCGTCAAGTGCCTCATCATCGTCACCGCCGATATGGACGCGGATCTCGTCTACGATCTGTGCAAGGCCATGAACGAGCACACCGAGGAGATGGCTGCCGGTAACGCCCTGCTCAAGGACATGACCGATCCCAGCTTCCTCTGCACCCAGATGCCCATTCCTCTGCACGACGGCGCCCAGAAGTACTACAGCGAGCAGGGCCTCATCTAATCGAGGAATTCTGAAAACTTGATCAAAAGGACGATCTGACCGTCCCTGCGAAAAGCATTTTTTGGCCGGAGTTGGGACATCCCAACTCCGGCTCCCCCTTTTCATTAAGGTTTCGTTAAGCCCCCCCACTTAACAGAAAGGATGCGTTTATGTCCGATAAGAAAGAAATCAAAGAGATCGACGTCGCCTCGCTTGACAGCGAACTGGCAGCAGCGAGAACTCTCGAAGAGGGTAAGGGCGACAAGTTCATTATGATGGCCTCCGTCGTCGCCTTCCTGATGACCTCCTTCCATATTTACACCGGCTTTTTCGGCCTGTTCGACTACTCCGTGCAGCGCGGCGTGCATATGGGCTTCGCCCTCACGCTGATCCTGCTCACCCAGCCCCTTTACAAGCACGTTTTCAAGGATAAATTCGCCGGCAGCAAGGCCTTCCGCGCCGCCTGCCGCACGTTTGATATGATCCTCGTCGTCCTCACCTGGGTCTCCGTCTGGATGGCGCAGGACGAGGTCCATCACCTCACCGAGCGTCTGAGCAAGACGACCTGGATGGCGACCTTCGCGGGCGCCTGCCTCGTCATTATCGTCCTCGAGTGCGCCCGCCGCACCCTCGGCTACATCATGCCGGTCCTCGCGCTCATCTTCATCGCCTATGCGCTCGCCGGTCCGAATCTGCCCATGGCCATCGCGCACCGCGGCTATTCCCTCGAGCGTATCTGCAAGTTCCTTGCTACCGACCTGGACGGCCTGTTCGGTACGACCATGAGCGTTTCCGCCACGGTCATCTTCATGTTTGTCATGTTCGGCGCGTTCCTCGAGGCTTCCGGCTGCTCCGACTTCATCAACGACATCGCCATCTCTCTTACCGGTAAGATCAAGTCCGGCCCCGCGCTCAGCGCGGTTGTCGCCTCCGGTCTGATGGGCTCCATCAACGGCTCCGCCGTCGCCAACGTCGTCGGCACCGGCACGTTCACCATTCCTCTGATGAAGTCCCGCGGCTACAAGCCCCAGTTCGCCGGCGGCGTTGAGGCCGTTGCCTCCACCGGCGGTCAGATCCTGCCCCCCGTCATGGGCTCCGGCGCGTTCCTGATGGTCGCCTTCACCGAGCAGAAGTACATCGCCATCGTCATCGCGGCGGTCATTCCCGCGCTGCTCTATTACTGGGGCTGCGCCGTCGCCGTTATGACGCAGACCGAGATCGCGCACGTCACCCTCATGGACCCCAAGGACATTCCCAAGACCCGCGATGTCATGAAGGACGGCTGGATCTATCTGCTCATCATCTGCGTTCTGCTCTACTGCCTGCTCATCGCGCAGTATTCTCCGCTCTACTCCGCCCTGTGGGCGACCTGCGCGGTGCCCGTGGTCATGCTCTTCGATAAGAAGAAGCGCTTCACCCTCAAGACCATCCCCAGCGCCATGGTCAAGTCCGGCTTCAGCGCCATGTCCATCGTCATCGGCTGCGCCTGCGCCGGTATCGTCGTCGGCATGGTCTCCATCACCGGCATCGGCGTCATCTTCGGCGACATGATGATCCAGGCGGCGCATAACATGCTCTTCCCGTCTCTGGTCTTCACCGCCATCACCTGCATCGTCCTCGGTATGGGCCTGCCCACCACCGCGGCCTATGTTATCGCGGCGTCCATCCTCGCTCCGTCCCTCATCAAGCTCGGCCTTGCCCCGCTGACGGCGCACCTGTTCGTGTTCTACTTCGCGTGCCTGTCCGCCATCACCCCGCCGGTCGCCCTCGCGGCCTATGCCGGCGCCGGCATCGCCAAGACCAACCCGATGATCACGGCGGTCGAGGCCTGCAAGCTCGGCTTCGCCGGCTTCATGGTGCCCTTCGCGTTCTGCTACAACCCGGCAATGATGATGCAGGGCAGCGTCGGCGAGATCATCTCCGTCGCCATCAGCGCGATCATCGGCGTTGCCATCATGTCCGCCGGCTTCCAGGGCTGGCTGCTGTGGAAGCTCAACTGGCTTGAACGCATCGTGTTTATCGCCGGCGGCCTGCTGATGTTCATCCCCGGCACGCTGACGGATATCGCCGGTCTTGTGATCGCGGTCGCTCTGCTTCTCATCAACGTGAAGAAGTGGGAGAAGGGCCCCAAGTTCATCATGGACAAGCACAAGGCCAAGCAGGAGCAGAAGTAAGCTCCGCTGAACCGGATACGGAATATGAGGGCCCCGAAAAGGGACCCTCATATTTTCTCATTGACCGCGCCCCCGGCGCGCGGTATACTGTAGCGTAAGAATCCAAGCGAGGAGAGAAGAATCATGGAAGCTCAGGAGATCCGTTACCGCGTCAATAAAAAGGTGTTTCGGCAGGCGTCGCTCTACGCCATGTTCCTGCGAAACCGCAATACCTTCCGCGTGGGCATCGCCGTCGTGCTAGCGGTGGCATTTTACACCGTGCTTGCCGTGCAGGGTACCTTTCCCCTGAGCTACCTTCCGATCTACATCGCGGCGGCCTATCTTGTCTGGATGCTTTTGCTGCTCGGACGCGAGGAGCAGCGCGTGCTGCGCTACCTCAAAAGCGACGAGTCGCTGCTGGGGACGGAGTACGTTCTGCGTTTTGACGCGGGCAAGCTTTCGGTCGAGGTCCCCGAGAAGAAGCTCCGCAACACGGTCGCGCTCGCGAAGCTCGCCTCGGCCATCGAAATTTCGAGCGTGTTCATGCTCTGCCTTACGGCCGATCAGCTCTACCTTGTGCCGACCGCAGCCATGACGGACGAGCAGCGCACGGCGCTGCGCGGCCTTCTGAGCAGCCGCCTCGGCGAGCGCTTTTATTCCAGTATTCTGGCGCGCGAGAAAAAGAAATGAACAAGGCCCGCCTCCGACATCGCTTCGGAGGCGGGCTTTGCCGTGCTATACCGGACGGCCGTGCTCCACGCGGCAGTCGCACTCGCTGCGCCACGACTGCGATTGCAGGAAGCGGCGCGCGGCATCGACGAAGGCGCGGGCGGCGGGCAGAAGGTGGCGCTTTTTCTTGTAGACCACGCTCAGCGGGTGGACAAGGTCGGGGGAGTCGAGGTCGAAGAAGAGCAGCTCGCCGCGGTTCGGCGCGTTGTGGACGGCGGTCTCATTGACGAAGCAGAAGCCGTAGTTTTCCGCCGTCAGGTTCAGCGCCGTGGTGGCGTTGGTGGTATAGAGCGCGTTTTCGACGGTGATATGCTCCCGTTCGAGAAAGTTGTTGACGCGCATGGCGAGCAGGATCTCGGGGTAGAGGAGGACAAAGCGCTCATGCTCGAGAACGGAGAGCTCCGGCTCCCGTCCCGCGCGGCAGGCCTCCGCAAGCGCCTGCGCGGCGCGGTTGCCGCGGTTGCCGACCAGGAGGATCTTTTCGTAGAGAATGGTCTCGGTGGTCAGGTAGTCGGGCGTATTGAGATTGGTGTTCATGATGGCGAAGTCCACCGTGTTGTCCGCCACCAGTCGGAACATCTCGCTCGTCGGGCGCTCAAGCAGCTCAAGATGGGCCTCGGGATGCTCCTGCGAAAAGGCGGGCAGGATGCTCGGCAGGAGCGTGCTGGCGCGCCAGTTGCTCATGGCGACGCGGAGCGTCTGGCGGCGGCTGGCGTTCAGGCGCGTGAAGTCCTGCAAAAGCTGCTCGTAGAGCTGCGAGCTGTCCTCGAGATAGTTGGCGTAGACCTTGCCGGCGGCGGTCAGCGCCAGCGGCGACTTGGTGCGGTCGAGCAGGCGGACGCCGAATTCCTTTTCCAGATGGATGACGTATTGGCTCAAGTAGGGCTGCGAGATGTGCAGCCGCTCTGCGGCCTTGGAAATGCTTTTCTCGGACGCAATGGCAAGAAAATATTCCGGATTCCGGTCCTGTACCATCCAGATCACCTCGTTTTCCTCTTTGATTATAGCAAAAAAAACGACGCCGTCAAGCATGGTATAGTAAAAATACTATAGGGATAGTCACATTTAAGTCTTTGACCTTTGGCAAACGGTGGGCTATGATAAAAGCAGTTCAAGGGAACACCCAAAAATAACGAAAAAGGTGATTCATATGCCAAAGTTTTCTCCTTCTGTTCTGCGTCAGTACTGCTATGATGTGATGACCGCATCCGGCGTGGACAGCGTTTGCGCCGAGGCGACGGCGGAGATGCTGGTGGATGCGGAGGTCACCGGTATGTCCACCCACGGCGTGAGCCGCCTGAGCATCTACATGGAGCGTATTCAGGCCGGGATCATGTCTCCCGATAACAACATCCGCATTGTGCAGGAGGCTCCCTCCGCCCTGACGGTGGATGCCGGCAACTCGCTGGGCGCGGCGGCGGCTAAGTTCACCATGACTAAGTGCATCGAAAAAGCCAGAGAGACGGGCGTTTGCTTCGCCGCTGTGCGCAACTCCAACCACTTCGGCACCGCGGCCTTCTACACCAAGATGGCGGCTGAGGCCGGAATGATGGGCCTTTGCTGTGCCAACCTCAAGGGCAATGTGGCCCCCTTCGGCGCGGCGGAGCCGTATCTGGGCACCAACCCACTGTCTCTCTCCTGCCCCACCAAGACCCGCCCGCTGGTGACGGACATCGCCACGAGCACCGTGGCGCTGGGTAAGCTGATCCTGGCGCAGAAGCTGGGCAAGTCCATTCCCGAGGGCTGGGCGCTGGACAAGGACGGTAACCCCACCACCGATCCGGCGGAGGGCCGCAAGGGAATGCTTACTCCCTTCGGAGGCCCCAAGGGCAGCGGCATCGCCATTATGATCGACATTGCCAGCGGCATCCTCTCCGGCGGCGGCTTCGGCAACCACCTTACCGGCCTTTATGAGATGACCGGACCGCAGGGCGTGGGCCACTTCATGGGCGCCATCGACGTTTCCCATTTCACCGATCTTGAGACCTTCAAGGAAAAGGTCAGCGAGATGTCCGCGGAGATCAAGGCGCTGAAGAAGGCGCCCGGCGTGCAGGAGATCCTGATGCCCGGCGATCTGGAGGCCAACATGCGCGC
>Ga0256404_1006372_pt1 | contig 19614 bp, 11 predicted proteins | sample RumenRJG_01DNA_FD_185990 | JGI IMG/M metagenome (GOLD analysis project Ga0256404, IMG submission 185990) | Bovine rumen microbial communities from Lethbridge, Alberta, Canada - RJG_01 | ecosystem: Host-associated > Mammals > Digestive system > Stomach > Rumen | place: Canada: Alberta | collected...
AAGAGCCGGGCGGGCCTTCACCTGAGGGCTGTCGGAGAGAGCCCCGCCACTGCGGATGCCGCAGGTATTGATATCGAAAAATACAAGTATCTCGCTACCGTCATCGGCGGAGGCATTTCCGCCATCGGCGGCATGGTCTATATCATGACCATCGCAGGCTGCGTATGGAATCATGACGGTCTGGCCGGCGAAGGCTGGCTCGCTGTGGCGCTTGTTATTTTCTGCCTGTGGAAGCCGGTCGGAGCGATCTGGGGCGCAGTCCTGTTCGGCGCGCTGATGATCATGTACGTCCGTGTACAGATCCCGATGGTACCTGACCAGCTGTACAAGATCCTTCCCTATGTCGTCACCGTCATCGTACTGATTGCCGTGTCATTACGCAGAAAGCGCGAGAACGAACCTCCGGCATCCCTCGGACTTTCCTATTTCCGCGAAGACAGATAATTACTTAAACACTATATCATGAACGAAAAGACTACCACATACGAAACTGACAAAGCAGGCGGCCTTATGTATAAGGCCGCCGCTCTCATTGTAGACAAAAGAAAACTGATCATGCTGCTGATCGGCATCCTGCTGCTGTTTTCCTTCGTTTCCAGAAACTGGGTCGAAGTGGAGCAGGAGCTGACGGAATACCTGCCGGCATCATCCGAAACCAAACAGGGACTCGACCTGATGGAAGAGCAGTTTGTCACCTTCGGGACGGCCGATCTGATGATCGCCAACATAGATTACGCCGAAGCGGACGCGACTGCGGAACGGATCCGTGCCGTAAAAGGCGTGCAGTCCGTGGACTTTGATGACAGCACTGACCATTACAACAACGTCTCTGCGCTCTATCATGTCACGTTTGATTATCCGGAGGAGGATGAACGCTGCCTCGAGGTGCTGCAGCAGCTGAAGGACCGCTATTCCTCCATGGATCTCTATGTTTCCACGGAGCTCGGAAACCAGAAAGGAGAGATCATCGACCGTGAGGTCGGGGTCATCATGATCCTGGTGGCGATCATCGTCGTTACAGTTCTGACGCTGACGTCCCAGACCTATGCGGAAGTCCCCGTGCTTGCCCTCACCTTTGTGGCAGCCATGGTCTTAAACCAGGGCACCAATTTCCTCCTTGGAAAGATCTCCTTTGTTTCCGATTCGGTCACAAGCATCCTGCAGCTTGCGCTTTCTCTCGACTACGCCGTCATTTTGTGCAACCGCTTCAAGGAAGAGTACAACCTGAGGAGTCCATCCTCCGGGACGGCCGGGAAAGAAGAAGCGGATCGGCGTCTTCGGGATTCGGTCGTCAGCGCCCTTGCCAAGGGTATCACCGAGATTGGCGCGAGCAGTCTGACCACCATCGGCGGCCTGGTAGCGATGATCTTCATGCAGTTCCGGCTGGGTGCCGACATGGGCATCTGCCTCATCAAGGCGATCGGTTTTGCCCTGTTTTCGGTATTCTTCTTTATGCCCTGCCTTCTCATGCTCTTTGGTCCTCTGATGGAGCGGACCCGGCATAAGAGCTTTATACCGAAGATCCCGTTTGTGGGCCGGTTTGCCTATGCGACCAGACATTTTATACCGGTCCTGTTTGTCGGGCTCGTGATCGCAGCATACCATTTTTCCGGTTTCTGCCCCTATGTTTACGGCTATGAAAGCATCGTCACGCCCAAGCAGAATGAAATGCAGATCGCGGACAGCATGATCCGCGCAAACTTTACCTCACCGAACTATGTAGCCATGGTCGTTCCTTCCGGAGACTATGAAAAGGAAGCCGAGCTCCTTCGGAAACTGGAGGAAATGCCCCAGGTGGATCACGCCGTCGGACTTGCCAACACCATTGCGCTTGACGGACACACACTGACGGAACGTCTCACACCCAGGGCCTTTGCTGAGCTGGCCGACATCGATTATGAGCTGGCCCAGGCCATCTATGCGGCTTATGCGGCGGACCACGAAGCCTACGGAAAGCTCATGGGCGGCCTTTCCGGTTACAGTGTTCCGCTGATCGACATGTTTCTTTTTGTCTGCGATGAACTCGATGAAGGCTATGTAACGCTCGACGAAGAGAAGATGGAGGATCTCCATGAGGCCCGCGACAAAATGATCAACGGTCAGAAGCAGCTGCAGGGAAAGGATTACAGCAGAATGCTCGTTTATCTGACTCTTCCCGTCAGCTCCGAAGAGACCTATGCCTTTACCGATACGCTTTCGGAGCTGGCACAGTCTTACTATCCGGACGGAAAAGTCTATGTCGTCGGCGAATCCACCAATGAGTATGAGTTTCAGAAGACCTTCAGCCGGGACAACATCGTGGTCAGTGTCCTTTCGATCCTGATCGTGCTGGTGGTCCTGCTGTTCACCTTCCAGTCGGTAGGCATGCCCATCCTGCTGATCCTGGTCATCCAGGGCAGTATCTGGATCAATTTCACCATTCCTGCCTTCACCCATGTCAATCTGTTCTTTATCGCCTATCTGATCGTGTCCTCGATCCAGATGGGCGCCAATATTGACTATGCGATCGTGATCGCAAGCCGTTACATGGAGCTCAAAGACCGCATGGAAAAGAAGGAAGCCATCATTGAGACCATGAACTTTGCCTTTCCGACCATCATCACCTCCGGCACCATCCTGGCAGTGGCAGGATTTCTGATCGGCCGCATGACCTCCGAGGGAAGCATTGTCGGCATCGGAGAATCCCTGGGGCGGGGCACCGTGATCTCCATTCTGCTGGTCATGTTCGTCCTGCCGCAGATCCTTCTCTTAGGCGCCGGCGTGATCGAGAAGACCTCCTTCAGGATGCGCTCGGGTCTTAAGCGGCACAGGGAAAGCGGTCTGGTCGTCGTGGACGGCGTCGTGAGCGGAGAGATCCGCGGAAAAGTCACAGGCGTTATGAAGGCCACTGTGGACGGAGAGGTCAACCTTACGCTTTTGTCGGGCTCCGTCCTCCGGAACGAGGAAAAGAAGCAGGAAAAGGAGGTGCAGCAAGATGAAAAGAACATACAGTAGACTTGCGGTTTTTCTGAGCTTATCCTGCCTTTTTGCTTTCGTGTTTTCAGCCCCGGCCGAAGGATACGCAGATGAAGCGCCGGAGGATCCGGCGGCAGTTACCGCAGCGGCTTTCGATGCAGCTTCATCGGAAACAGAGACCATTTATATTTCTACAGCGGACGATCTGATCGAGCTTTCGGAGAATTGCCGCTATGATGCATGGTCCCGAAACAAAAGGGTCATTTTACTGAACGATATTTCCCTGGGCGGCATCGATGATTTCATGATCCCGACCTTTGGAGGAAGCTTTGACGGAGACGGTCATAAGATCCGGGAATTCAGCATTACAGCCCCGAGATCTCCGGCAGGCTTTTTCGGCGTGCTGCAGTCCGGCTCTTCAGTTACTGGACTCACCGTGGAGGGCAGCGTCACGCCATCCGGAAACACGGAGAACACCGGCGGCATTGCCGGCATATGTGAAGGCTCGCTCCGGGACTGCGCATACTACGGGACTGTCTCCGGTGACCGCTGTGTCGGAGGGATCGTCGGACTGAATACGGTCAGCGGCCGCATCAGCAGCTGTATTTCCGGCGGCGGCGTATTCGGAAGCCGTATGACCGGAGGGATTGCAGGTTCCAGCCACGGTTCCATAAGCTTTTGCTCCGGGAGCGCTTATATCAATACCGTTTCCATCGATCCCGGGCTTTCCCTGAGCGATCTGCACCTGGACCTGAATGCTTTTGCCGATGTCAGCCGGCTGATGAGCCTGGATACCGTAAATGTGGCAAGCGACACCGGAGGCATCGCAGGCTACAGTGACGGTGCTGTGATCGGCTGCATAAACAGCGGAACGGTCGGGTATCAGCATATCGGCTACAATGTGGGAGGCATCACGGGACGAAACAGAGGTCTCATTTCCGGTGCCCGGAACAGCGGGACGGTCTATGGCCGCAAGGATATCGGCGGGATTGCCGGTATGGCGGAGCCTTTTGTCACGGTCGACCTCACCGAAGACCAGCTCAGTGTGATCCAGGACGAGCTTCACACCCTCAATGAAATGGTCAGCCGCGCCTCCGAGGACGCTGACCGGACTTCCGCGTCTGTGAACGCCAGAATGAACCAGCTGACGGATCAGGTCAACGCGGCCGTGAACAATGCGGATGATCTTTCAGGGAGACTTAAGAACTATACCAACAGTACCGTGGATGAGGCTGACCGCGGCAGTGAAATGCTGGATGATTCCATCAGCGGCCTTGCGGATGCTTCCTCCAGTCTGGAAGACGGTACCGGGAGGCTTTCCGACAGCACAGTGATGATCAGGGAGGCGATCCGGGAAGTCCAGACCGATACTCAGGATGCCCATACTCTTGAAGAGCTGAACAAGGCTCTCGACTCTGCAGGGAAAGCCGCGGAGATCGAAGCGGCGGGCAAAGCAAGGATCCGGGAAGGAGAGGACCTCATAAGATCCATTGACCGCGCCTCAGATCCGCTGGATCAGAGGCTGCAGAAGATCGGAGAGGGCGCTTCACTGATCAGCGAAGGCGCCGGGATCTTACGAAACGGAAGGGGAGAAGGAAGCTCTGATGCCGGGGGAGCTGTTTTCTATATGAACGATGCCCTGACGCATCTTTCCGGCACGGACCTGAAGCTGAACGAAAATGCTCTGAAGGATGCGGAGCGTTCCTCCAAAAGCCTCCGGGACGGGATCGATGACATCAATGCCGGCCTGTCCGAGATCAGTCAGACTCTCAGCAGCTTAAACGGAGAGGATCCTCTCTATTTTTCACCCATGGGGCCTGAGGTCAGTGATTCTGCCGATGCACTGTATTCTTCCATGCAGCAGATCTCGGACAGCCTCAGGGAAATGAGCGGCAGCACAAACCAGGACACGCAGACCCTGACCGGAGATCTCAGGGAGATCAATGACCAATTCAAAAAGGTGACGGATCTGGTGATCGGCCAGGTCAGTGACGCCGAAAGTACAGAACCCGGGGATATCATTGAAGACGCTTCGATGGATATCGATCCCGCGGATATCACAAGCGGAAAGCTGCTTCTATGCCGTAACAGCGGACTCGTTTCAGGAGATCTGAATACCGGCGGCATTTGCGGTTCCATGTCCATCTTTGACGAGCTCGATCCGGAGGATGACGGCGGCAGCGACCTGTCCTCGATCTATCATAAGCGCTATGAGCTTAAATGCCTTGTCCTGCAGTGTACGAACACCGGCGAAGTCGTTTCCAAACGCAGCAGTGCGGGCGGGATCTGCGGCTTCGGTCAGCTCGGCATGATCTCGGACTGCATCAGTGACTGCACCGTCTCCGCTGAGGACGGGGATTATATCGGCGGGATCTGCGGCAGTACGGATAACGTGATCCGGCGCTGCTACTCCAAAAACCGCCTGTCCGGCCGCGAATATGTCGGCGGCATTGCAGGAGGCGCCCTTTCCGGACAGGAAAAGACAAAAGACGATGAAAGCAGCGCTCTCATCGAAGACTGCACTGCGATCCCTCTGATCCGGAAAGCAAAGCAGCACGCCGGCGCCATTGCAGGTGCCGACCGCGGCGTACTCTTAAGAAACCGTTTTGTTTCCGATAAGCTCGGCGGCATTAACGGCATAAGCATCAAAGGAAAGGCGGAACCGGCAGACTATGCCCTTCTTTCCGCCTCCGATCCGCTCTTTCCCCGGGAGCTTAGGGAATTCCGGCTGGACTTCACTGCAGATGACACTATAGTAAAGACCATGCGCTTTCATTACGGCGACAGCTTCAGCGTGTCGGTGCTTCCCGACATTCCTGAAAAGGAAGGGTATTACAGCCGGTGGGATCTTGAAGACAGCGGTCTGTCAGCAGCGGACAATGCAGACGGACAGCTCGGCTGTCTTTATAATGACGCCATCGTAAAAGCCGTATATTCACCTTATGTCACCGCTTTGAAGAGTACAGCTACACGAAGCTATTCCCGTCCCGTATTTTTTGCGGAAGGACATTTTGATGATACGGCAGCCCTTGATGCGGATCCTGCAGTCGTTTCCTTTTCCCATGATCCCGGAGGGGTTTTCGAAACACTGAAGAGCTATAACCGGGAGATCCTTGAGCAGTGGCATCTTCAGCTTCCTTTGGATGCGTCCGGAAAGCAGGAAACCCATACATTCCGATATCTGCTTCCAGCTGCGGCCGGCACCCGGAATGACCTGTACATCCGCCTTACTTCAGATGAATCGGAGCCCTGGCAGAAGCTTGAGCCCGGCAGAGAAGGCAGCTATCTTACTTTTGAGGTTCCCGGAAATGAAGCGTATATCACCGTCCTCTCCGCAAAAACGCCCCTGTGGATCTGGTTTGTTACCGGCGGCATTGTTTTCTGTATCGCGGCACTGGTCTTAAGAGATATCTATGTCCGCATCACGGCAAAGAAAGGCGCCGCATCAGAGAAGACGAAAAAGAAGCCGCCCTTAAGGACCCGCCTCAGAAGGCACGCCATCGTTCTGCTGATCCTTCTTCTGGCTCTGATCGGGTCTACGGCTCTGATCATTCAAAAGGCTCCCGGCGTGGCGGACGGAATGGGCCTGTATCTGATGCTGCGGAATTATTTCGAGCGTTCGGATATCGAAATGAACCTGGAGATCAATGCCGATCTCGGAGAGGAAAGCTATTTCACAGACATCTCCATGTACACTGCCGCAAGCGGAGACCGCAAGGTGACCGCCGTAGACTGGCAGGGGATCCCGGTCTATTACTGCGACCAGATGATGATCCTGGAAAACGGCAAGGCCTTCCGGATCGATGCGGACCTGCCCGACTACAGCAACATTATCCGTATGGCCCTGCCTCTGTACCGATCTGTGAAGATTTCCTCGAGCGAGCTGAACGGCGTACGCAGTTTCCATGCCGCCGCGGTCAATGAAGACGCCAGGAAGCTTCTTAAGCTTCTTGCTCCGGTCCTGGCCGACAGACTCCCGGATACCCTGCAGGTCGACGCTGATCTGGTCATGACCGATGCGGATCTTACATCCATCCGTTTCAGCTGGAGCGGAAATGTTCTGCCGGCAAACAGCGGACCGGAAAATACGGATCCCGTTCCGTCAGAGATCACGGCGACAATGCATTTCCATAATGCATCCGAGCCCCGACAGATCCCGCAGATCGTGGAATCCGCCATACACAGCCGGGATACCGCAGGCATTTCCGATCTGTCCGATGATTTCAAACGGCTCTTCACCGCCTTTACGGATCTCTATTCCAAAGATCCCCTGAGTGCGGACGCAAAGGTGCAGGCAAGCTGCGGGCCCTTCGTTGTAAATGACAGCTTTCTCTATCAGAAGAGCAGCCGCTATGGAAAGGATATCTCCCGTATCAGCCGTTCAAAGACAGATGCGGCAGCCGAAGAAAGCCGTGATGCTCTGTACATCTGCGGGGAAAGGATCTGCACCGAAAGCGGCGTCAGTACAAGTCTTTCGGGCGGATATCTGGAGGATACATGGCAGCTCGTACGCATGGCTTCGGCTGCATGTCTCGAAGGAGAGCTGTCCCATACGGTAAACGAAGGCCTTCACAGCTATACGGTCTCTCTCGATGAAGAGACGATCCGCAGGCTTGCCGCCATGATCGTTCCGGAGGCAGCCGGTCTTCCCTTAAAGCTCGATGGAGGTTCCGTCACGGTCACGATCAGGGAGGACGCCGCCAATGCAGGAGCATTTTCCTCTGTCGGCAGGGACATGATCGAAACGATCGCACTGAAGGCGGAAGGCGAAACAGATGCCGGCGCCTTAAGTGTCCCCGTAAGTATGAGCATCCGCCTTGACCTTGCAGATAACGAGACCGGCTTTGAGGTGCCCGACGCCGTATCAGAGCAGCTTGGCTTAAACGAGGCTGCATCTCCGGAAAGTTAAGCTCCGTTTGATCAGCCGTTTTCAGGGCCCGGCTCTTTCAGAAATCTGTAAGTTGTGGAACCCGGAAAGTAAGTCTATAATAAGCTTAAGGAAAACGGGATCCGGGCACCGGTTCCCGGACCCGTTTATCTTAAGAATAACAGTACTGAACCGTTGATCTTAAGCATGGTAAGCAATGGAGGAGGATAGTGCTATGCCGTTTATTCTGATCTTACTTGTACTGATCATCGCATTATGCGCTACACAGATCAAAATCGTTCCGCAGGCCAATTCCTGGATCATCGAGGCCCTGGGCAAATACCATACCACCTGGGAGGCCGGCCTGCATTTTAAGGTGCCGTTTATTTACCGCATCGCAAAAAAAGTCTCCTTAAAGGAGCAGGTTGCCGACTTTGAACCTCAGCCGGTCATCACAAAGGACAATGTAACAATGATGGTCGACTCCGTCGTGTTCTTCAGCATTTTTGATCCGAAGAGCTTTGCTTACGGCGTGGAGCGTCCTATCGCCGCGATCGAGAATCTTTCCGCCACAACACTTCGAAATATCGTCGGTTCCATGACTCTTGACGAGACCCTGACGGGCCGTGATGAGATCAACGGGGAGATCACAGCGATCCTGGATGAAGCGACAGACAAATACGGCATCAAGGTCCACCGCGTGGAGGTCAAGAACATCGATCCGCCGCGTTCCATCAAGGAAGCCATGGAGAAGCAGATGAAGGCAGAGCGCGAAAAGCGTGAGGCGATCCTTACCGCAGAGGGTAAAAAGCAGTCTGCGATCACCCTGGCCGAGGGCGAAAAGGAGGCTGCCATCCTCCGGGCGGATGCTGTCAAGGAGCAGCGGATCCGTGAGGCGCAGGGTGAGGCTGAGGCACTCCTTGCCGTTCAGCGCGCAAAGGCCGAGGGCATCCGTCTGATCAATGAGGCCATGCCCTCCGATCAGTATCTCAAGATCCGTTCCTTTGAAGCAGCAGAAAAGATGGCGGACGGTCAGGCGACCAAGGTCATCGTGCCTTCGGATATCGCAAATCTGGCAGGCACACTTAAGGCTGTAAAGGAAACTGTAAGCTGAGAGTAAAATATCCAAGTATAAAGAGAACTGCTTTCAGACACTTCCTGCTGGCTTGACAAAAAGCATGTAAACATGTTTTTATGCCATTCAGTAAGGCTTGTGCCAAACAGCAGAGGATAAAGGAACGTTATGGCTTCGATCCTTACCATTATCATCATTATATTTCTTGTCTTTCGTTCCCGGCAGATGCGGTCCGGACAGTTCGGCCCGCCCGTAAAGAAGAAGCAGACTCCCAAGGGCAGTGTTCCTGCTGCCGGTGATACAGAATGGGGGACCGGATTCGCTGAGCAGTACCGGGAAGATCCGGCTATGGCCGCAGGCATGAAAGGACGGAAAAGCACAGTCCCCGCAACAGGACGAAGCGATATCCTTGAGTCGGACGGCGAGTTTGATTCCATGCTTGCGGGCAGAAAGCGGCACACGCCCGGAAAGGATACCGCAGAGCAGAGCGGCATTTTCGGCGCTCAGATCTTTGCGGGCAAAAATACCCGTTCACGTCTCAAGGACAGCTCCCTCTTCATCGGCTTTGAGGACCGCCAGAACGACTGGCTGGCACGGCAGCTTCGGGAAGAGCAGCGGGCAAAGGCCAGGATCATGAGCGACATGATGTCCCTGAAGCTCGAGCATGAAAGAGAGCACGGACGCACAAAATAGCTTCCTGTATTCCGTTCTAAGAGCGTTTTTAAGAGTACAAAGCCGGCATATGCGATATACGGAATAATCGGGATTTTGTCACCCATTTCCGGAGCAGAAACATTTTACATAACACAATTCTATGCGATATACGGAAAAAGCCGCTGACTGTCACCCATGAAACAGCCATAAATATGGGTGACAAACAGTGGCTTTTTCCGTATTTGGCATGAAAGCACATTTTTCATTCGAAAAGCAGCCTGTTCATGGGTGACAATGATGTCATTTTGATTCATTCACACACTTGTTATGACAAGCCCGGTATACCGGCACTAAAGGAAATTGTAAGCTCCGGTTTCGGGAATTGTTCTTGACTGTAAAGCCGGCTGCGTGTACAATTTACTCCGTATGACCAAAGAAGCAATATGATCGAAAGGATGCACATGAGAGACATGTGCAAAGGAGTATTTATTTATGGAAATGAATTTCGGAACCTATTCCAAGCCCCGCGACAAGGCCTATAAGACCTACAGCATGGAGCTCTGCGGCAGGACCCTGTCCGTGGATATCGGCAGAGTTTCCGCCCAGGCCAGCGGTGCCGCCCTGATGCATTACGGCGATACGACGATCCTGTCCACCGCTACCGCATCCAAGGAACCCAGAGACGGCATTGATTTCTTCCCGCTGTCCGTGGATTATGAGGAGAAGATGTATGCTGTCGGCAAGATTCCCGGCGGCTTTAATAAGAGAGAAGGCAAGCCCTCAGAGCACGCGATCCTGACGAGCCGTGTGATCGACCGTCCGATGCGTCCGCTGTTCCCGAAGGACTACCGCAACGATGTACTGCTGAACAACCTCGTTCTTTCCGTAGATCCCGCCTGCCCGCCGGAGATGCTTGCGATGCTCGGTTCCTCCCTTGCGACCAGCATTTCGGATATTCCCTTTGACGGTCCGTGTGCCGCTACCATGGTCGGACTTGTGGACGGAAAGTTCGTTTTCAACCCGACCCAGGAAGAGAAGGCAGTCTCGGATCTGGCTCTGACCGTCGCTTCCACACGCGAGAAGGTCATCATGATCGAGGCAGGTGCCAACGAAGTAAGTGATGAGGTCATGATCGACGCGATCTATCAGGCTCATGAGATCAATCAGAAGATCATCGCCTGGATGGACCAGATCGTTGCCGAGGTCGGAAAGCCCAAGCACAGCTATGTTTCCTGTGCCGTTCCGGAGGAGCTTTTTGCCGCTATAAAGGAAGAGGTCCCGCAGGAGGAGATGGAAGCAGCCGTATTCTGCGATGAGAAGCAGCTGCGTGATAAGAACATCGATGCCATCATGACCCGCCTCAAGGAAAAGTTTGCCGGTAACGAGGAGTGGCTCGGCCTTCTGGGTGATGCCGTTTACCAGTATCAGAAGAAGACTGTACGCAAGATGATCCTGAAAGATCACAAGCGTCCTGACGGCCGTGAGATCTCCGAGATCCGTCCTCTTGCTGCCGAGATCGACACCGTTCCGAGAGTACACGGTTCCGGTATGTTCACCAGAGGCCAGACCCAGATCCTGAACATCTGTACCCTTGCACCGCTTTCCGATGCACAGAAGATCGACGGACTCGATTCCAGCGTGACCTCCAAGAGATATATGCATAACTACAACTTCCCGTCCTATTCCGTAGGCGAGACCAAGCCGTCGAGAGGACCGGGACGCCGCGAGATCGGACATGGCGCTCTTGCAGAGAAGGCTCTGATCCCGGTACTTCCGAGCGAAGAGGATTTCCCGTATGCGATCCGTACCGTCTCCGAGACGCTCGAGTCCAACGGCTCCACCTCCCAGGCTTCCGTCTGTGCATCCTCCCTGTCTCTGATGGCAGCGGGCGTGCCGATCAAGTCAGCGGTTGCCGGCATCAGCTGCGGCCTTGTGACCGGCGAGACGGATGATGATTACGTGGTCCTTACCGATATCCAGGGTCTTGAGGACTTCTTCGGAGATATGGACTTCAAGGTAGCCGGAACCCGCAAGGGCATCACCGCGATCCAGATGGATATCAAGATCCACGGCCTGACCCGTCCGATCGTTGAGGAAGCGATCGCCCGTACGCACGAGGCAAGACTTTATATCATGGACAAGATCATGGATCCGGTCATCAGCGAGCCTCGTCCGGAGCTGAGCCAGTATGCTCCGAAGATCAGCTCGATCATGATCGATCCGTCCAAGATCGGTGATGTTGTCGGAAAGCAGGGCAAGACCATCAACAAGATCATCGAGGAGACCGGTGTTCAGATCGATATCGAGGACGACGGACATGTTTCTGTCTGCGGCGTAGATCAGGAGATGATCGACCGTGCGATCGAGATCATCGAGAGCATCGTCACCGATGTAGAGGTCGGCATGATCATGAGCGGCAAGGTATTCAATATCTTGAGCTTTGGCGCCCAGGTCGAGCTCGGACCGAACAAGAAGGGCCTGATCCACATTTCCAGACTGGCTGACAGCCGTGTCGGCAAGGTCGAGGATGTGGTCAAGCTGGGAGATGTCGTTACCGTGAAAGTCATCAAGGTGGATGAGCGCGACGGCAAGATCGATCTTTCCATGCGTCCCTCTGATATCAACGGTACCTGGATTCCCAAGGAGGATGAAGGCAGCAGTGCCGGCCGCGGCGGAAGAGACCGCGGAAACCGCAGCGGAAGAGACCGCGGAGGACGCAGCCGCAGATGATCTGCGCGTTTATATGTACAGGAAACCAGCGCATCCCCTTCGCACTTCGTGCCCGGTTCACTGAGTTTCATAATACCAGACAGCAGGCGCTTCACTGATAATGTCAGGCTGTCAAAAGATCACATGTTCCGCAGTGAGGCCGAATGAGCCTTACTGCGGAACTTTTCTGCTTGATGAAGGAATCATACAATACTGATCCGAAACAGGAATTCAGTCAATATAAAGAATTTAATGATATGCGGTCCGAGCTCGGAACTGCACCGCGGGAGACTCTTGAGCAGATGCAGGAGCACCTGAACGAGGCAAAGGAGTCTGCCCGTAGAAAAGCCGCGGAAAATGCGGCAAGAAGCAGAGCGCAGAAGGCTAAACAGACACAGAACGCTGCAAAAAGCCTCAAGGCCCGGACCATGAAGACCGCGATGATGACTGTCACTGCGGTCTCTGCTGCTGCCGTCGTTACGACCGCTGCCGCGGATCCTCAGTCCTCCATCATGCCGGAGGCTGCCCAATATGTCGCCGAGATCTCTCATCAGCTCGTAAAGCCCGTCGTACGGGAAAACGAAGGTGCCGACATCAGAGATGTTGCCGGAGTCTGGAGCGGAGAACTCAATGCGGATGAAGTCACCTCTTATCTCTATGTGGAAGAGGAAACCGAAGAGGATGAATTTGCCGAAGAGACAGAGGAATCCCCGGAGGACGGAGAAGCCATGGAAGAGTCTCCGGAAGAGGACGAACTCCCGGAAGAGGGTGAGGAAGGCGAAGAGCCTGAAGAGGAAGAATCTGATTCCGGGGAAGAAGAATCCGAGGATGATGTGGTCGACGTAGATGAATTCCTGGAAGATGAGGAGACAGAGCTTTCGGATGATGAAGAAGGCGATCCCGCCGACGAGGATGCTCTTCTGGAAGAAGAGGATGAGGCGGAAGACGAAGCCGAGGAGACAGATACTGAAGACGGTCCTGAAGCAGAGTCGGAAGCCGCCGGAAATACCGGCACCGGGGATCATGATACCATCTCCTCTGAAACAACGTCACCCTCTGCTGCCGCTTCGGAAACCCGTTCCGGCTCAGGAACAGATACAGAAACAAAAGCTGCAGGAAGACGGGAGGAAACATCCGCTGCACGGCAGGAAACAACCGCCGCTCAGGGCAGAGAGCAAAGGCAGGAGACTGCCGCCTCCGGAAGAGATGCTGCACAGGAGACCACCGCTGCTGCTCACGGAGGTCAGACACAGCCCTCCTCAGCTTCTGCCAGAGACACAGAAACAACTGCAGCATCCGGCACAGCGGCTGAAACAACGGCACCTTCAACGGTATCCCACGAGGAAGAACCTGCATCTGAGATACAGCCTCCCGAGCCTGCGGAAGGCGCAGAAGAAGAGCAGCCATAAAATGCGCACGGCAGCATTTTCATAGAATTGATCGAGGAAACAACCATATGAAACAGACATCTCACAGAAACTCTGCAGGAAACATGATCCTTGTCGCAGTCATCATTGCACTGATCTGGCTGCTCATCTGCTTTCCGTCCCTTCTGTTTTTCTTAAGCGACAGCCAGAAGGATGCGATCCGGGTATTCCACAAGGTATATATGACCTCCCGTATGCCCGGCGGCAAGTCCGGAGGCGGATTTGATGTCATGCGGCTTGTTGCGATCGCGATCCTTATCGCGGTCTGCTGGATGATCAACTTCATTGTACAGTTCATCTGCAGCCATCTGCAGTTTCAGAACCGCAACGCCGAAACACTGAAGGGTCTGATCGGCAATATCTTCAAATATGCGATCGTGATTTACGCGGTGCTCTATGGTCTTTCCATTATGGGCGTCAACACAGCCGCGCTGGTAGCCTCCCTCGGAATCATGTCCCTGATCATCGGTTTCGGTGCCCAGTCCCTGATCGAAGATGTCATTACCGGTCTCTTTATCATTCTGGAAGGGCAGTATCATGTCGGCGATATCGTCACGATCGACGGCTTCCGTGGGACTGTTACCTCCATCGGCATACGAACAACACAGATCACGGATGTCGGCGGTAACATCAAGGTCATCAACAACTCAGACATCCGCACCCTGGTCAATCTTTCCGAGGTAAAGTCTCTTGCGACCACTGTGATCTCCATCGCTTACGACGCTGATCTTTATGCGGCGGAAATGACGATCCGCAAGACCTCGGAAGCACTGCCCGACATGTACCCGGAGGTTTTTCCGACAGCGCCCGAATACCTCGGAGTGGAGGAGCTTAATACTTCCTCCGTGGATCTTCGGGTCGCGGCTTCCGTCGATGAGGCGCAGATCTACGTGGCAAGGCGTCTGATGAACCGTGAGTATAAGCTGGCGCTGGACGCGGCCGGGATCGAGATTCCGTTCCCACAGGTCGTGGTGCATGATGCTGACGCCAAAGCCGGTAAACTCTGAGCGATCATTTTTCTCTGTGTTTTTTAGCTTACGTGATCTTCGCATTGTCCGACAGATCCCGCGATGCCTGCATTTTTACCTTGCCGATGAACACTGCTGCACAAAAAACCGATACCAGAAGATTCAGAAAAGATCAGGACATACTGATCTATACCGGACTCGGAGCGATTGCCTTCGGGGGCTGGGCTATGATCAAGAACGTTCTGATGCTGATCATGCATTATGAAAAGACCCTGCGGAGCTTCGGCATCGATCCCACAGATACCGTTACCGTCTATGTCACAGCAGGCTTGGTTTTCTTCGCGCTGGTCTATGCTCTTTGCTTCCGCATCTATATCGGCCGCTCGGCGATCCGGGAAGGAAGAAACAAAAAGCAGGGGGCGGCTTATATTCCCGCTGCCTTTCTGCTGATTCTTTTCGGGATAATCAGCATGTTCATGGACCTCTGTTATTACGAGGAATATTTCGATGATTTTATGGACGGCTTTTCAACCATACTGCTGGACCTTACTTCGCTGATCACGCTGATCGAGCTTGTCATATCCGCGGTCCGCGTACGAAGAGTCAAAAAGGCTTCCAGGCTGCAGAAAACGGAAAGCGAGGGGCGGTGAAAAGATGCAGGCGGATTTTCATTATTATGCAACCTACTGTGCCGCATTTCTGGCAGGCTGTCCTCATGAAGAAAGTCTTCTGATTGCTTACTGCTCCCAGCTGACTGACTGCTGCACAAGAAGCTTTCTGAAGGAATTAAAAGCGCCCCTGTCGGCAGCAACCACCCAGAACCAGACCGAACTCATGGACGCCCCGATGGATCTTCTGGGGCTGCAGGAGATCACGAGGATCTGGTCATCCTTTCACTTTCTTCCCCGGGATCTTTACGCAAAAGCACCCGAAGGAAGCCCGAGCTTTTACAGGAATAAGTACCGTCTGATCTGCGGTCCGAACGGGGAGCTCCTTTTGGACACCGTCCATCTGGCAAAAGGAAAGGGGCCGGAGGCTGCCGGCCTTGCCATGCATATACTGGCGGATACATGGGCACACCGGTACTTTGCCGGCACGCCGTCCCTCGTGATCAACAATACCAACTATGCTTTTGAAGAGCTGCTTACCGTAAACGGAAAGGAGATTTTCCGCCCCTTAAAATTCCGGCACAGTCCCTCCCTGAAGGATGACATTGAACAGGGAATCTATGTCAATACTCTCTATCAGACATCAGAGAGCACCGTGATGAACTTAGGGCACGGAAGAGCCGGGCATCTGCCGGATTACAGCTTTATCCGCTATCGTTATATGCCCGCATGGGGAAGATACACCCTGATCACAAAGGACAATCCTCATGATTACAGGCTTGCCTTCTGCCAGATGGTCCATGCACTGAAATTTTTAAACGGAAATACGGAATCCTTTATCAGAGGCTTTTATGATTTTGAAGCTTTAAAAGGATATGAGGAGACGGTCAGCAGGATCCTCTGCCGCCGCCAGACGGACGCCTCCGCAGACTGGAAGGCATTTGGAGAATCTCTTTCAGGACAGGCCATTCCGGATTTTGATGAGTCAGGGTACAGGGAAGAGTATCTGTCAGCTGATGCCGGCGGAAAGGACGGCACTGTGCTTGGCCGGTATATTCTGGCTGCACTGGCGCAGAAAAGCATGGTCACCAATAAGATCGCCCGCTCAAAAAATCCGCTGGCGGGGATCTCCGTCGAATATGACGGCAAAAAGCTTCCGGGTATCCGTGACTACCTGAAGCTGATCAGGATCTCGGAAAGGGGCAAAAATGACAAAGTGGCAAAGAATCCGTAACATCATCATCGGCCTCGTCATGCTTTTCTTCGTAGTATCTCTGATCAGCCTGCCGGATGACAATTTCGAATTTCTGGCATGGGTCCTTGCAGTTTTTCTGCTTCTGACGGGAATCAAGTATCTTTTCTATTACTTTACCATGGCTCGTTTCATGGTGAGCGGAAAGGCCATACTGTTTCTGGGAGTCATCATACTGGATCTTGGCGTATTTACAATCTCCATCACGGATGAGTCAAAGCTTATCATCATCAGCTACCTCCTCGGGATCCACGCCTTCAGCGGTATCCTCAACCTCTTAAAGGGCATCAGTGAACTCCGAAGCCATACGGTGGGATGGAAGCTCGACCTTATCCAGGGCATCGGCAATCTTCTCATGGCAGTCTCCTGCATCGTGTTCAGAAATTCTACCCATATTCTGGTCTACCTGTACTGTGCAGGACTGACATACTCCGCAATCATGCGCATCACCTCCGCCTTCAGGAGAAGCGCGATCGTATACATTCCATAAAAGCCTGTCGCAAAACAGGAATGTCCTGGGCATGACTGTTTTTGCGACGCTGACATGAATGAGGAAAAAAGTCACATGAAGCATCCTCTGAAAAAACTGATCCGGACCGCTTTTCTCGTATTACCGGTCCTTTTTCTGCCTTTCCTTTCCTCCCGTGCGGACGGGTGGATCGAAGAGGACGGCAGCTGGAAGTACCGCTATGATGACGGCAGCTTTGAGACCGGAGGCTGGAAATGGATCGACGGCAACAGAGACTGTGTTGCCGAGTGCTATTATTTCAATGAGGACGGTACGATCGTCTGTGATTCGGAAACCCCCGACGGGTACACGGTGGACGATACCGGCGCCTGGATCCTTGACGGCGAGGTTCAGACACATCCTGCAGAGGTAAGCTTTGCTGTAACAGGCGACAATCTCATTCACAAAGAGCTGATCGCCTTCGGACAGGCACTCGGAAATTATGATTTCCTCTATGACTGGACCCTCGAGCAGGAGCTTAAAAATGCCGATCTGGCAGTCCTCAGCCAGGAAACGATCTATGTTGACCGGCAGGAGCTCTTCAGCGGCTTCCCGACGTTCGGCACACCGCTTTCTGTCGGTGAGTCGGCTCTTAAGGCCGGATTCAATCTTGCGGCATGCGCGACCAACCATGCCATGGATAAAGGGATGGCCGGCATTGATACGACTGCAGCTTTTTACGAAGCGAATCACATCCCGTATCTTGGCATTCAGCCCTCCTCACGAAGGGAGTATGAGCCTTTTCGTCTGCTGACGGTCAACGGGGTCCGGCTTGCGCTCTTCGATTACAGCTACGGCACCAACGGGATCCGTATCCCTGCCGCTTATCCGAATGCTGTCCACCTTTTGAATGCTCCGGCAAGGATCCGTGAAGATCTGGCCCTCGGGAGGGAAGCCGCGGATGCGCTGATCGTCTTCGTGCACTGGGGTGAGGAATACCAGCCGGATCCGAATGCTTTCCAGTTTTCCTTTGCCGAACTCTTCCTCGAGTGCGGCGTCGATGTTGTCGTCGGGACCCATCCCCACGTGCTGCAGCCGATGCAGGTGATGGAACGGGAAGACGGTCACCGTATGCTGATCTATTATTCCCTCGGCAACATGGTGTCCCGCCAGGACCGGCCGGAAAGCTCCATCGGCGGTCTTGCCGCCTTTACCATCAGCAGAACGCCGGAAGGCTGTACCTTCAGGGATCCTGAGCTCCTTCCTGTGATCGCGCATCAGTCAGCCACATGGTCCCAGGCCGGCATGCTGGACAGATATACAGCGGAGCAGGCAGCCTCCCACCGTATGCACCTTAGTCTCGATCAGTGGCGCAGCCTTTTCCTGCAGTGGACAAAAGGGACCGGAACCTTCCGGGAAGCAACGACATCAGAAGAAGGAGAGGAATAGTTCTTCAGCACATGACAGATTTCAGCGCCGCCCAACAGGAGGCGATCCATCATAAAGACGGCCCGATGCTTGTGATCGCAGGCCCCGGGAGCGGAAAAACGACCGTGCTCACCCACAGGATCCTGCACCTTGTCACCGCGCACAGGGTGCAGCCCGGAAAGATCCTGGTGATCACTTTTACCAAGGCGGCCGCAAAAGAAATGGAGCAGCGTTACCGGAAGCTCTGCCGGGATGAGGGCAGCGCCGGCGATGTTGCCTTTGGAACATTTCACTCCGTGTTCTACAGGATCCTTCAGGAATATGGAGGGAAGAAGAGCAGCTTTCGGCTTTCGGACGAGAGAGAAGCCCTGCACATTCTTCGGGAAGCGGGAACAAAGCTGCATCCGGAAATGAAATATACTGTCGATTATTACGGCTATGTGCTTCATGAGATCGGACGCATAAAAAACGGTATGCCTTCGGCAGATCCTTCTGTCACAGAGCTTCTCAGGCTTTATGACGCCGAAATGCGCCGGCGCGGACTCATTGATTTTGACGATATGCTGGTCCGATGCAGGGAGCTTATCCGGAAAGACCCCCGGGTCCTCTCTGCGCTCAGACAGCGTTTTTCATATATCATGGTCGATGAGTTTCAGGATATCAATTCCGTACAGTTCGACATCATCCGGCAGATCGCGGCTCCTTTAAACAATCTGTTCATTGTGGGGGATGATGATCAGAGCATCTATGCATTCCGCGGATCCGATCCTTCCATCATGCTTTCTTTCCGTGAGTTCTATCCGGATACGGCCGTTGTCCGGCTCACGGATAACTATCGTTCATCGGCAAATATCGTCCGGTCTTCCGCAAGACTGATCCGGCATAACAGAATGCGCTATAAAAAACACCTCAGGACCAGAAACAGCACCGGCAGGCGTCCAAAATTCCGGATGTATCAGGATGCCTGGGAGGAAGCAGCCGCAGTGCTCTCGGAGATCGCGTCCCTGCCGCCGGGGACAGAAGCCGCTGTACTGTACCGTACCCATAAAGCAGGATATGAGATCGGCCGGCTTTTTGAAGACGCCTCTGACAAGCTGAGAGCAGCGCTTGCGGATAAAACGATTCGGCTGATGACCTTTCACGCCTCAAAAGGGTTGGAATTTGACGCCGTCTGGATCATCAGCGCAGAGGAAGACATAACACCGGGACATATCCAAAAAGCA
>Ga0256404_1006374_pt1 | contig 19610 bp, 11 predicted proteins | sample RumenRJG_01DNA_FD_185990 | JGI IMG/M metagenome (GOLD analysis project Ga0256404, IMG submission 185990) | Bovine rumen microbial communities from Lethbridge, Alberta, Canada - RJG_01 | ecosystem: Host-associated > Mammals > Digestive system > Stomach > Rumen | place: Canada: Alberta | collected...
ATGGCATTCCCCGGACTGAAGGATGCGCTTGACTGGGAAAACCTGAAAGACGACGCGAAGGATGACGAAGCCAGGAAGAAGCTTGATGATGTCGATATTCCGGAATATGTTGAGATCGAAGCGGACGTGAAGGATTTCGCGCTCGATATGACCATGACGATGGCATCGAGCAATATTCTCTCGGATCTTGGAGATGTGGATGATATCGACGTTAGCTCTGTCACAGATAAGATGAATGACCTTCAGGACGGCACGGACAAGCTGGAAGACGGTGCAAAACAGCTGAAGGATGGCACCTCCGATCTGAAGGATGGCGTCAGCAAACTGGCCGACGGCACTTCGGACATGAAGGACGGCACCTCCGATCTCAGGGATGGCGCCTCGAAGCTGAAGGACGGCACCTCCGATCTGAAGGACGGAGCATCTGATCTGAAGGACGGAACATCCGATCTGAAAGACGGAGCTGCGACCCTCAAGAGCGGAACGTCGGAATTGAAGAACGGCGCCTCGGATCTCAAGAGCGGCACGTCAAAACTGAAGGACGGCACGTCCGACCTGAAGAGCGGCATGCAGAAGCTTGCGGATGGCGCGACAACCCTGAAGAACGGAACCTCATCCTTATCGACTGGCGCGAATGATCTCAAGGATGGCACTGGAAAACTGAGCAGCGGCGCGAAGACCGTTTCCGACGGTGCCGGAACGCTGGCGGATGGTCTTGGAAAACTTGCATCGGCAACATCCGGCCTTGACAGCAATTCCGCAGCCGCTATGAAGTCAGGGCTTTCTTCTCTTGTCGGCGGTCTCTACAAGATACAGGCCGGAGTGAAGACGGCAGCAGGTGCTATTTCTGACGGCACCGATAACAGTTCTACTACACTGATCGGCGGGCTGAACCAGATGGATACACCCATTAATAATATCGATCAGGAAGTCACGAATGCCAGCTCAAGCCTTGATAGCGTTATTAGCTATTTATCTGCAGATAACGCACAAGTATCTATTCTGTCATTGAGGAACAAACTGTGTGATGATTATAACGAGAAACTGAAAAAATTAGGTTGTAACAGATTTGAGCAAGTAAATGGCGTTGTCACAACACTGGGAGAAAGTTACAATACGGCAACAAACGATTATCAGACAGCTGCATCTGATTATGCATCTAAATATGGTGCGTACATGGCGGCAGCTGCGATGTCATCCGATTCGTCGAGTTCGGATTCGTCCACAGCAGCTGCGATGTCATCCGATTCGTCAAGTGTGGATCTGTCCACAACAGCAGCGAAGGTATTCACTCCGACAGAGACAGATGAAGCATTTGACACGTTTTCATCCACTGCATCTGAAACGCAGCCAGACGAAAAGACGGATGCGGAATCTTCTAGTAAGGAACACCCTTCAGACGGAGTCGATCAAACAGCGGGGTCATCTGGCGATAGTGAAGGCGTCGACTATGACAGAGCTTCTGTTCCTTCCGGCAATGGTATGGACAACGACATAGAAGACAATTCTGGTACAGGAGAGGATGATATTGTTTCCACAGAAAGCACAGAGGTGATATCTGAAGAAATTACAAGCACAGATACAAGTTCTGATGTTCAACAACTGGAAGCTGCCAGCAAAGAAGCAGAGAATACTATGAAGGATAAGGCAGCTGCAATGGCAGAAGCGCAGACAAAATATACTCAGGCGGTTGCTGCCCAAACGGTTTTACAAAGCCTGAAGAGTAATATTGATTCATTGAATGATGAATTGACGCAATACCAAGCCGTTACGATTAATGATGCAAATCGTTATACGAGTATTTCTGCCGGGACGAGTGCAGATGATAATAAAGATTCTCAGTCCGTTGCTTTGAAGGCGGCGATAGCGGCCATGTCATCCGTCAGCACGATCAAAACGAACGCTGACGTTCTCCAACAGGCGAAAGCTGCAGAGATTCAGGGTCTTACAAGTCTCTATCAAACGCTCAATGCAACAGCCGATCAGATTGGAACCGATCTTAATAATAATAAGTCGATGTTGTCAAATGCCTCCAAAATGATCGACAGTCTGCCGGCTCTTCATCCTGGAATTCAGTCAGCCTACGAAGGAGCATCAACTCTCAGCGCGGGTGCAAAGAGTCTCGCCTCCGGAGCCGCGAGTGCGGATGCCGGTGCGGCAAAGCTGCAGGCAGGAGCGAAAGAACTGGATACAGGCGCCGGGACGTTGAAGAGCGGAATTGATTCTGCAAACAGCGGAACGGGAAGCCTGTATGATGGTGCCACAAGTCTGGATGATGGCGCCGGTAAACTGTATAGCGGCACGGTAAGCGTTGATGATGGCGCCGGAAGCCTCTACAATGGCACCGTTAAGCTCGATGACGGCGCGGGAACGCTGTACGATGGCACAGTCGACCTTGACAACGGCGCAGGCGATCTCTACGACGGTGTCGTGAAGCTCGATGACGGCGCACAGGATCTGTATGATGGGGCAAAACAGCTGCTCGACGGTAGCGGCGATCTGGATGACGGAACGCAGGATCTGCTCGACGGCATTATCAGGCTGAATGATGAAGGCATCAGGAAACTTACGGAGCTGTTCGGCGACAATGTACAGGATGCGGTCGACCGCATCAAGGCCGTCAAGAATGCCTCCATTGATTATCAGACCTTCACCGAAGTCGCACCGTCTGAGGACAAAGACGCGGTGAATACCGTAAAGTTTGTCTATCGCACGGCTGCGGTCAAATCGGAATAACTGCTCTTGCTTAAGAGTATCGAAAAGAAAACGCGGGTACAGAATATCTGTATCCGCGTTTTCCTGATGCCCGGCAAAATTATACCCATCCGTGTGGATACGCAGATTTTACAGTCATACAGTCGTAATTTATCGTACTGAAATGGCGGTTTCGTCTGTCAGATGAACGGAGTATAATATCGAAAGTTTTATTCCCATATGGATCAGCGGAGCTAGAAATGTATGAATGAAGTTTTGACGAATGTGCCGGAACAGGATGATCATCTGCAGGCGGAGTGCAGGCAATATTTCAACCTGATCGAAGGAGGAATCTGTTTCGTCCGCGCGGACGGAACGGATCGTTTTTGCCGACGAAAAAGCGGCTGCTCTCTACGAGTGTGAAAATGCAGAGGATTTCCTCGATTTTTGCTCTTCCAGCTATCGGAACGTGATGGAAGAGGAAGATTACAAACCTGTTTCAGTGACTGCCGGTGATCACCCGGAGCATTTTCCGTTTTCCTATCACTATCGGACCCGCAAGGGCTATTTCAGAAAGGCGGAAGGGGTAGGCTCTCTGAAAGATACTGCCTTCGGGAAGGTCTATGTGCTCCTGTTCTTTTCGGCGGAGCAGATTTCAAGCGATCTTCGCGGTGACGACAAAACGGGCGTGATGGGCATGCATGATTTCTATGAGGCGGCGCTCAGGCAGGCAAAGAAGCGGATTACGCTGCCGGATGTGCGTGCCTTCTGTCCGGTGAGTTTTGACGTGACCAGCTTTAAGGAATATAACCGGATGTATGGCGTGCATCAGGGAGATCTGTGCCTGAAGAAAATTGCCGATGCCATCACGGGAAGCTTCCCCGGAGCACTGGTCGGCCATCTGACGGCGGATCATTTCGTCGCGCTTCTGCCGTCCGCGGATCTGGAGGCAAAGCTGGAGCATGTCTGCAGAGAGGTGAACAGCTATATCCATGACGATGGGATTCAGCTGAAGGTTGGTGTCTATAAGCCCACGGAAGAGGATACGCTGGACACCCTGCGGCATGCTTTTGATATGGCCAAAATTGCGTGCGATACGATCAAGACGGACGGGAATCGGAGCATCGCAGTTTACACTTCCGTGATGGGAGAAACCCTGGCCAATAAGACGTATATCCTGCGCCATTTCAGTGAAGCGCTTGAAAAACACTATATCAAGGTGTATTTCCAGCCGGTGATCCGGACACTGACAGGGAAACTCTGTGGATTTGAAGCGCTGGCACGCTGGGAGGACCCGGTCCATGGGATGATTCTTCCGGGTGTCTTCATTCCGGTCCTCGAAAATGCGCAGCTCATCAACCGTCTTGACCGTTATGTTCTGGAGCAGATAGCCCGGCTGATCCGGGACAGACGTGACAATGGCCTGCCATTGGTTTCTGTCTCCATGAACCTTTCGGCATATGATTTTGATGCGGATAATCTGCTGGATATCATTGAAAACATTGTGACACGTTACCAGATTCCCGAGAACCGTGCTCTGCTTTGAAATCACCGAGCGGGTCATGATCCGGAATCACCGGACCTTGTCTTTGACAGTCCGTCGGTTCCAGAAAGCCGGCTATCAGGTCTGGATGGATGATTTCGGAAGCGAGTATTCCTCGCTGAATTCACTTCACAACTATCATTTTGACGTGATCAAGATTGATATGGGCTTTTTCAGCCATTTTGATGACCGAAGCCGGCAGATCATCACCTCGGTTGTGACGATGGCAAGAATGCTCGGTGTGCAGACGCTGGCGGAAGGGGTGGAGACAGAGGAGCAGGTTTCTTTTCTCAGGAAGATCGGGTGCGGCCGGATTCAGGGGGTACTACTATGGACGGCCGATGGTATATGAGGACACATTTTCCCTCATTCACAGCAGAGGCATTTCGATGGAGGGCCCGGAAGAAGGCCATCGGATGGACGCCGCAGAAAGTGTCAACGTGATTTCCGAATCCCCGACGGCGCTTTTCAGTTTTGACGGGACGAATATTGCGCTCCTTCTCGAAAATGATGCTTACATAAGAGAGATGAGGAGCACCGGAACACAGAATATGGCCGAGGCGAATACAAATCTTGGGGATGCAGGGTATCCGTTCAGCGGCGACTTCCAGCAGCTTCTGACAAAGGCCTTTAGGACAAAATCGGAGGAAACACTGACGTATGCGGACAATGGACAGTACATGAGAGTCAGTGTCCGCTGGATTGCCGGGGATGAACAGGACTGGGTCGGTGAGGCGCATATCTATAATATCAGCAATAATGCGGTGCTGCGGGAGGCAGAAATGCTTGACCGCACGCTGCGCGATATCTTTCATCTGTATGAAGGGTTTTATCTGATCGACCGCGGGAAAGGGGAAGTCAGAGTCTTACGATCCAGTCATCCGGAAATGAAACAACAGGAAACGCCTCAGACAGCAGAGGCGTTTATCCGCTTTTTTTCTGAGCATCTGGTTTATCCGGACGACAGAGGACGCTTCCTTGCGTTTATTAATCCGGAGAGAATGTGGAGTCCAGAACAGGAAAGGAGAGAGGCGCCATACAGGCCGAGCTGGTGCGCATCCAAAGGGCGGATGGATCCTATCGGTGGACCGTGCTCGAGGCACTGATGATCTACAAGAGCACTGCGAAGAATATACTGCTCTGTGAACGGGAGGATATCTGGGAGAGAAAACGTGACCGGGATGTACTTCTGCCTGTATTCTGTCAGTCTTTCGGAATTTCAGGAACAGGAGCCGTACAGCCGCAGACTCTGGCAGAAAGAGGTCTCTTCCGGGCGCTCTGTGAGGCTTCGCCGTATCTGTTTTACTGGGAAGACGGAAAAGGGAAGATCCTGGGAGCGAGCAGGAGCCTCAAGGCGAAGGAAGGCATTCAGAATGAGTCGGAGTTTATAGGGAAAACGGAGGAAGAGCTGGGCTGCCACTTCGATGCAGATGAACTGAACCTTAATGGAAGACAGACGCCGCATTCCGTGAAAAATGCCGGAGGGAATGCGGTCAGAGTGAAGGAACTGGCGCTGACAGACGGCCGGATTCGGAAAGTGAGCGTTGTCCGTGTGCCCTGGCATCTCGAGAAGGAAATTGCCGGGACCCTGGCTATGGTAGATGGAGACAGACAGGAAATCGGGGAAGAGGAAAACCGCCTGGGACTTACCGACCGTGAAACGGGATTGTTAAGCTTTCGCGGGGCAATCGAGGCCGGGATCCTCTTTGCGGATCATTCTCGCCTGAGAAAACAGGATTTCGTCGGACTTCTCATTGATGTTCCCGCCTTTGCGGAGGTGATGCGGGACAGCGCTGAGAACGCAAAGGAGATTCTGACCAGGATTTCGACTGTGCTCCGGGAATCACTTACCCCCGGGTGGGCGATTTCAAGGATCGGGCTTTGCTGTTTTCTGTGTTTCTGCCGGAGAGAGAGCGCAGGAAAGATCGAAGAAAAACTGACGGCAGTCTCCGCGGTTCTCCCGCTTTTGTGGCGTCAGCTCGGAATTCAGTCAACTCCTGTACTGACGCATGCGGCCGCGTATGGATCGGAGGTGATGAGTCTTGATGAAATGCTTCAGCTTCTTTCACGCAGACTGAGCAGTGCGGAAAAGGAAGCATATGGAGACAAACCCTACACGGAGGATCGTGTTCTCATAAGACGCAGCTTACTGGACAGTCTCCCGGAACGGGTTGTCATCAGCGATCCGAAAACGTATGAACTTGTTTATATGAACCAGGCAGCGCGGAAAGACGTCGGAATCGGTCCGGACAACAGCCTTGAGAGCTGCCTGTGCTATAAAGTGCTGGAAGGTTTTGACGCTCCGTGCAGAGACTGCCCGAATCTGATGCTTCGGATGGACCGCGTACTGCCTGCGTCCCACATGAATCATAAAACGGGGGAAAATCTGATCGTCCGCTCCTTTCTGACGACATGGGAGAAGAGGACTCTGAAGGTTACATTTGCTTTCAATCTGAATGAATACATCGATACGCTTGCGAAGGACCGGGATCTGTTCTATCAGGAAATACGGGCAAACGAGGCAATATTCCGCGGAATGCAGGAGGCTGACCCCGAAAAAGCAATTGAGAAGACCATGTCAGGCATTGCCGAAGATATGCATCCGGAGCGCTTTCTTATTTTCGAGGAACGGGAAGACAATACGGTCAGCGCCACCTACGAATGGACTGCGCCGGGCATGATTCCGCTGAAGGAGGAACTGCAGAGCATTCCAAGGACAGAGCTGCGGGCATTGTATACAAAGTTTGTTTCGGAACGGCTTGTTATGGTCCGCGATATGCAAGCGTTTCAAAAGGAACATCCGGGATTTTCGTTCCGGATCCATGGGGTACGGAGCTTCATATCCGGACAGCTGCTGCTTCAGAATCAGACGGAAGGCTTTACATTGGTCATCAATCCGTCGGAAGAAAGCCTGCAGAGGGGAAGCATCATGTATTCGACGCTGACGGATTTCATTGCTGTGATGGTCCGTAACAGGAACAGCATGAGTGAGCTGAAAAGGCAGAGCATGATTGACCAGCTGACCGGAGCCGGCAACCGCCGGGCACTGGAGCACCTGATACGGCAATGGAAGGGAGACGGCGTGCTGGGCGTGATCTCGATTGACCTGAATGGATTAAAAAACACGAATGATACGGAAGGCCATCGTGCCGGCGATATGTTGATCAGCGAGACCGCCCGGATCCTGCGGGAATGCGCGGGCGAGAACAGTGTCTTCCGGACTGGCGGGGATGAATTCATTGTCGTAACGGAAGAACTCGAGGAGAGAGATATTCTCCTGCTCATTCAGCATATGCGGGCAAGCGCGAACAACAATGGTATCAGCATGGCAATCGGATATGCATGCATCCACGGGAAATTGACCAATTTTGACGCACTGCTCACAAAAGCCGATTTAAACATGTATAAGGACAAGGGACACAGCTTCCGGAGAAGACGGGATGATTGGTAACACATTGCGAAGTGGAAGCTCGGAATACTCTTTGACTGCATCGCGATAACGCGTTATCATATCGAATCGTATGCAGGAGCTTTTCAGGCAGATGTCTCTGCATGGAGTTTGTAAGAAAGTGGCACCGATACGTTATTTTCTGACCGCAGCATTGGTGCGGACGAATCGGTTTCCGCATTCGGCAAAAACGGGCTGACGGATTTTGCCGGGACGAAATAGCGAAATCACTCAGTGACATGCGCGCAGGAAGCTAATTGGAGTGACTGTGAGGGCAGCACGGTGAAGGCAGCAGGAGGAAGATTCCAGGAGGTTTATGCGTATGAAGATCACAGCACTTGATTATAAAATTATCCATATTCCGATGAAGGAACCGTTTAAGGTTACTTTTGCGGAGATTATAGCTTCGGAAAATGTGATTGTAAGACTCACGGCGGAAAACGGGGAGACAGGTTTTGGCGAGGCATCTCCGTTTGCGCCGGTAACGGGAGAGAGTACGGCCAGTGTCACGGCGGCTCTCGATGTATTCCGCCAGGGAATTATCGGTATGGACGTATGTGATTTTGAAGGCGTTCATGCGATGATGGATCACTTGACGGCGGGAGATACCAGCGCCAAATGTGCAGTGGACATTGCCATGTATGATCTGCTGGGAAAACTGACAGGTCTTCCAGTGTACAAGCTGCTTGGCGGGGCCTGTCATACAGTTGAGAATGACATTACGATCGGCATCAATACGCCGGATAAAATGGCAGAAGCGGCGGAGCGTTATGTAAAAGAAGGCTTCCGGATTCTCAAGATCAAAATTGGAATCAATCCGGATGAAGACATTGAGGCGCTCTCGAAGATCCGCAAAGCTGTCGGTCCGTCGATTCGTTTGCGCGTGGATGCAAATCAGGGCTATACAGCGCAGCAGGCCGTAGATGTGATTAAGAAGCTGAAGCCGATTGACGTCGAGGCGATCGAGCAGTGTCTGCCATACTGGGATATCCGTGGAATGGCATATGTGCGTGATCATGCGAGTGGAATTAAGGTAATGGCTGATGAAAGCCTCCATTCTCCGCACGATGCGGAGCGGATTGCAAGAGAAGGCGCTGCGGATGTCATGAATATCAAGCTCATGAAGAGCGGCGGTCTGTATCCGGCACTTCAGATCAACGCAATCGCAGAGGCTGCAGGGATTACGTGCATGGTCGGCTGCATGATGGAGACAAAGATTGCGATTACAGCAGGGCTCTCACTCGTCGCCTCACGCCGAAATATCTGTGATGCAGACTGCGACAGCTTCATGTACAGTAAGGATCCGGAAATGGGCATGCCTGGCGGCTTTACTTTCAGCGGCAGTACTTTCACGCTCTCTGATAAGCCAGGACTTGGCCTCGACATCCATTTCTGAGTTTTTGAATCGATATCATGATTTCGTAAATACAGGAATGCTTGAATGATGAACGAGACGAAGTGGGATTTATTTCAGTCGGGTATTTACAGCGGGCATGTGCGTTTATCGGAGAGGGGACTTGTTATTGCGCTCACCGATCCGTTTACCGGGGTCGAAGAGAAAGAGAAACCGGCGGATGATGCGCTCATTGCAAGAGCTAGGGGGCTTACAAAAATCAATTTTGGGGTCCTCGAGGATACGATCCGGGAGATGAGACCTGTGATCGAGAGAGATTCGGAAGGAGATCTTCCTGTGGGAACGGCAGTAACGCTTCACTCCGGCCGCCGTTATGAGAAGAAGGATGAACATCATTATATCGAACGGAACATGAAATTTCCGTTGGATCTCATTGTGGACGGCGGGCAGATCGTCGGTGTACAGACGCCGGGGCGGGAGTCGGAAAGTATTCTCATCGATCCGACTAAGAAAGCGCTTACGATACTGCCGGAGTGGGAGAAGTCTTTTCCCGGACCGGCTTGTACGGTAAAAGAGAAAGAGACCGTGATGATTCCGATGCGCGACGGAATTCGACTGGCGGCCGATATCTGGCTGCCCCGCGGGAAGGAAGGACCTTTTCCCTGTGTGCTTGTCCGAACTCCGTACGGACGCCAGGATACGGCACCCGGTTATCTTCGCTTCGTGCAGCGGGGCTACGCACTTGTCATTCAGGATGTCAGAGGACGCAATGACAGTGAGGGAGAATGGATCCCGCAGAACTGTGAGACAGAAGACGGGAGTGACACGCTCGACTATCTCGCCGCATGTGACTGGTGTTCAGGAAATATCGGAATGATCGGCGGGAGCTATCTCGGCTATGTGCAGTGGGCAGCCGCCGCATCCGGAAATCCGCATCTTAAGGCGATGATCAGCGAGGTTACGGCAGGAAGCGCATTTGTCGATATTCCGCGGCGCGGGGGTACACTGGCCAGCGGAACACTCGCGTGGGCGTTTGCCGTCAGCAGCCGCCGGATGGATGCTTCCAAAATGGTACGGAATGACTGGGATGAGGTCCTTTCCTTCCGTCCGCTCTCGGACGTGTGTACACATGCACTGGGATATCGTGTGCCGTTCTGGGAAGAATGGCTACGGCATGACTGCAATGATGATTTCTGGAAGAAGGGCGACTGGTACAATCGGGCAAAGGAGGCAGGCGGTGTACAAGTACCGGCGCTGATCTTTTCGGGTTGGTTTGACGATGACGGCATGGGGACTACGCAGGCGCTTGATCTCACGGCGGAACACCCGGAAGGGCGCCGAAAAGTTCTGCTCGGTCCATGGAAGCACAGCGGCAATGCGGACTATGACCTTCACGGAGTACCGATGGGAAGCAATGCGGTCCGATACGACATAGACCTCCTTTTCTTCCGGTGGTTTGAAAAATATCTCTGCGGGGTGGAAAACGGAGTTGCAGACGGAGCACCTGTCGAATATTTTACTGTGGGAGAAAATCGCTGGAAAACGGCGGAGAACTGGCCGCCGGAAAACACAAAGACCAGGATGCTTTATCTTGGCGGCGGCGATGCCCTGACCCGATTCGGCGGGGGTACACTGCTGACGCGAAAACCTGACGCGCCGGGAAGCGACACGTTTCGCTATGATCCGAAATGTCCGGCCCGCAATATCATCGATATGAGCGAGAATGAGCTCGAGGTGCCGGAGGACTATACGAAGGAAGAAGAGCGGGGAGATTTCCTCTGCTACACGACGGATCCGCTTGAAGAGGATGTGACGGTGACGGGCGATGCGCGGGTGAAGCTGTACGTCTCGGGAAGCGCACCAGACACGGATCTTGTGGTGCGGCTCACTAAGGTGGGGCAGGACGGTAAGAGCATTAAACTGGCGGATGGACTTCTCAATCTGAAGTACCGGAATGGTTTTGACGAGGCGGAATTTCTTTCGCCGGGAGAAGTGTATCCGGTTGAAATCCGGACAACGAAGATTTCATGTCTCTTCCGGAAGGGGGAACGGCTGCGGCTTACGATCACCTCGAGTGCCGTCGGATTCATTTTTCCCTGCAGCAATACAAAGGAAGGCTTTCGATCCGACAAAACACAGATTGCCGACAACACCATCTGGAAAGGCGGCGATTATCCTTCCGGTGTGGAGCTCAGGACAGAGCAGTAATCGGTTTGAAAATCACTGCAGGTACAGATGGGAAAGCGCCTCTTTTCTCCATGGCACTCTGTTACACTGATGTGATACATTGTTGCAACGATAAAGATTGTATGATAGTATACAAAAAGCTTGAATGTTGAGACCGGGGGTACAATAAATCGATATGCAGGAAATACAGGGACAGCCTGTATTTTTTTCCATGGAGATTTTATTGCCCCCGGTTTGATTTTGTCCGGAACACCGGAAAAGTTATAAACAGGAAGGGAAGCCATTGAGATGAACGGACAGCAATTTATGAAAAGACTTGAAGAAGAAGGAAAGAAGAGCCTTTCCGTCTGGGATGCACCGTCGGTCGGCCTTGGCATAATAAAGGACGGCGAAATCGTCTTTGCCGGCGGCTTTGGAGAAAGAGACAAAGAAAAGCACTTGCCTGCCGATGCGGATACGCTCTATCAGATCGGGTCCTGTACCAAGGCATTTACGGCGGCGCTGGCCGCGATTTTTGTCGATCAGGGTAAACTTGATTTTGACACCCCGATTCGGGAATATATTCCGGAACTCCGGTTTTATGATGAATATACAACTGAGAACTGCACGCTCCGCGATGTGCTGTATCACCGCACCGGAATTCCGAGACATGAATATTCCTGGTATGGGACGGATTTTGACCGGCATGAGCTGATTCACAATCTTCGGTATCTCGAGCCGAATCGTCCGTTCCGGACCGTGTTCCAGTACAACAACTACGGATATCTTGTTGCCGGGGAAGCGCTGGAACGTGTGAGCGGCAAAACTTACGAACAGCTTCTTCAGGAGTACCTTTTCGATCCGCTTGGGATGAACAGGACGAGCTGTTATGTTGATTCCATCGGGGAGGATGAAAACCATGCGGTACCATACGACCGCCCGGACGGCACAGGGCATAAGGGCTGTGTGCCGATTCCTTTCTATCGCACATCTGTCGAGAACCGGTCGAAAGGAATCGGGGCTCCGTTCGCGGCGGCAGGTTCTATCAATTCATCTGTAAGCGACATGCTGAAATGGGTGCAGCTGCATCTTTCCAGAGGAGAGTACAACGGCAGGAGAATCCTGTCGGAGAAGAGCTGTGAGGAACTGCATACACCTGCGATTTTCTGCCCGCCGCTTGATATCTCCTGCGATGAGATGAAGTTTTCTTCTTATGCAATGGGATGGAAGGTTGAAAGTTACCGCGGTACAGAGGTAATCTCGCACGGCGGAAACATCAATGGTTTCTCCGGATATACGGGTTTCATCCCATCCCTCGGGCTCGGAGTTGTGGCCTATACAAATATGAATTCCAGCTTTGGAGGCTATGCACTCGCCAAAACAGTCTATGATCACTATCTGGGTTTTGACGGGGAAGACTGGCAGAACCGGTATTTCTGCTTTGTAACTGAGCGCTCGGGCGCATTTGAGGAGTATCTGTCCGGGCTTCGTGGACCGCAGGTCCCGGGAACGCATCCATCCCACGAGTTAAAGGATTATGAAGGAATGTACGCAAGAGACGGATATGGCGACTGCGTGATCCGGGAAGAGAACGGAACTCTCATCATGCACTTCCTGTCAGCAGATTGCCGTCTTGAGCATTATCATTACGATACTTTCATCTCAAAAAATATTGTCGGCGAGATTCCGCCGGGACTGCCGGTTGTCTTCCAGATTTCGCCGCAGGGCGAAGTAATCGGGGTCTCCATGGCACTTGTCACGGAGGATGGAAAGTACATCACATTCAGGAAGAAATGACATCGCGTCCGCGCGGAGCGGACGGAGGATTTTATGGGCCGCTACATCGTAAAACGTCTTCTTTATCTCATACCGATGCTTTTCTGCGTCGTGCTTCTGGTATTTCTTATCATGTCGCTCACGCCAGGCAATCCTGCCGATAACATCCTGCCGATGACGGCGACGCAGGAGGCAAAGCAGGCCTTCAATGAGAAGGTCGGTTTCACCGGATCGCTTGCACACCGGTTTTTACTGTATCTGAAGGGGCTTCTTGGCGGGAATATTCTGTCGTACTCGTCGCAGAATAATATCTTTGATGAAATCGCACTGCGGTTCCCGATTACACTGCGGCTCGGCCTCATCTCGTTTTCCATTGCAGTCATCATCGGTGTACTGCTGGGAATTCTGAGCGCCGTGAAGCAGTATTCCTTCATCGATACGGCGGTCACGATACTTGCGGTCGCGTTCGCATCTATTCCCTCTTTTTTTATTGCGATGCTGTTGCTTTTGTATTTCAGCGTCTATCGCGGACTTCTACCGTCCTTCGGACTGAATGACGGCGTCAGATCTTATATCCTTCCGGTCACAACGCTGGTTCTGGCAAATGTACCTTTTCTCTCGCGCATGACAAGGTCTGCAATGCTGGAGACGCTCTATCAGGATTACATCCGCACCGCACGCGCCAAAGGATGCAGTGAGAAACGGGTCATCTGGAAGCATGCGTTCAAAAATGCCTCGCTTCCGATCATCACGCTCGTTCTCACGGGACTTGCCTCCATTCTGGGAGGCGCAGTCATCACGGAAACCATCTTCACCATTCCGGGCATCGGCACGTATATGCTGGACGGAATCATGAACAAGGATGTTCCGGTTGTCATGACCTGTGCACTGCTCCTGGCCTTCATCTTCATGATAGCAATGGTCCTGCTCGATATTTTCTATGCTTTGATTGATCCCAGAATTCGCGCGAGGTATCAGTAATGTTCAAGCGTCACAACTCGAAAGATATTTATTCGAATGTCGAAAGCGCCGGAACGACGCACCGCTTCCGTGAGGTCGCGCGGAGATATTTCCACAACAAAGCCGCTGTCATTGGACTGGTGATTCTGTGCCTCGTGCTGTTTATCATCCTCTTCGCAAATGTTCTGGTTCCGGTGGAAATGGCAACTTCCTACGATGTGCAGAGCCGTCTGTCGGCACCGTCAGCGGAGCACTGGTTTGGAACCGACAACCTGGGGCGCGACATATTCGCGCGTGTCATTTACGGCGCGCGGATCACCGTTGGAATCGGTGTGGGGTCCACACTGCTGGCACTTCTCATCGGAGGCATTCTGGCGGCTGTCTGCGCGCTGTTCCGAAGAGCGGATTTCGTGATCATGCGGCTCATTGATGTCTTTAACAGTATCCCGCAGCTTCTGCTCGCGCTTGTCATCCTCGCAATCATGGGCGGCTCGGTTTTTAACATGATTCTCACACTTACGATCGTCTCGATTCCGGGATTTACAACCCGTATCCGTGCCGTTCTGTTCGGAGTGGCAGGGCAGGACTATGTGAGTGCGGCGAGACTTTCCGGTGATAAACCGTTAAAACTTGTTCTTCAGCATATTATTCCGAATGCGATTGATCCGATTATCGTGGACGCCACAATGCAGATTTCATCCATGCTGCTCTCGGCGGCGGGACTTTCCTTCATCGGTGTCGGCGTAACGCCGCCATCTCCGGAATGGGGCGCTATGCTCAACTATGCACAGGATTATTTCCGAGCTGCACCGCATACAGCTGTATTTCCGGGCATCGCCATTGCACTGATGGCACTGTCGGTCAATCTTGTCGGCGACGGACTCCGGGATGCACTTGACCCGAAGGCAGTCAAGTAATCCGGGAGCAGGAAACCGGGCTTATGGAAAGCCTTGTTTTTACGATTTCCGTATCTCAAAGGAACGATGCGGTTCTGGAGGAATTTATGGAAGATACCAACTGTGTCCTCGATGTGCAGCACCTTTCCGTCGATTTCAGAATGGACAGAAAGACTACGCTGCACGCTGTGAAGGACATTTCATTCAAAGTGAAGAAGGGCGAGACACTCGGTATTCTGGGCGAGAGCGGCTGCGGGAAAAGTGTCACCTGCATGTCGATCCTGCAGCTGAATCCCACGCGCACGACGTCTTACCCGCAGGGGAAGATCCTGTTTGAAGGGAAGGACCTGCTGAAGGCAGGAAAGAGGGAGCTCCAGGAAATCCGCGGCAACCGGATTTCCCAGATTTTCCAGGAACCGATGACGGCAATGAATCCCCTCTATACAATTGGAAATCAGATGATGGAGGAGCTTCGGATTCATCATCCGCACATGGAGAAAGCGGACGCGTACCGGCAGTGTGCAGAAGAGCTCACAAAAGTCGGCATCCCGAATCCGGACCGGATTATGAGCTCATATCCAATGACGCTCAGCGGAGGAATGCTTCAGCGTGTAATGATCGCGATGGCGATGCTGAACAGGCCTGAACTTCTTATCTGCGATGAGCCGACGACGGCACTCGATGTCACGATTCAGGCGCAGGTTCTTGATCTCATGAACAGCCTCAAGAAGGAGAGCGGCACCGCAATCATTTTTGTTACGCATGATCTCGGCGTCATCAGCGAGATGGCAGACCGCTGCATGGTTATGTACGGCGGAAAGAAATGCGAGGAGGCCCCAACAGAAGAACTCTTCGATAATCCACATCATCCGTATACAAAGGGGCTGATCAATTCCCATCCGGACCCGTCCTATACCGGGAGCCGCCTCATGGTCATCAAAGGAAGCGTACCTTCTCTGAGGAATATGCCTTCCGGCTGTCCTTTCCATAACCGGTGTGATTATGCAGATGAGACATGTGCGGCAGCCTTCCCCGAGATGAAAAAGGTCGCTGAGAAGCATTATGCGGCCTGCTATCATGCGGATACGGGAGAAACTTCTTAGAAGGGAAACGCTTAAATGGAAGTGGATGTTTTAAGGACGAAAGACCATATACCATCGGGAGAAAGTCCGGTGAGCGAAACGGCAGGAGAGCGGAAGGAAGTAAGTTCCGGTGCGGCTGCGGGGGAGGAAATTTTCCTTGAAGCCCGCCATCTTTCGATGCTCTTTCCGACTGGCCACGGGAAGGGTAAACAGTTCATTCATGCGGCGGATGACGTTTCATTTACAGTTCCGAAAGGCAAAACGCTCGGCGTCGTCGGCGAGAGCGGCTGCGGGAAATCAACGGTCGGAAAGATGCTGATGGACCTTTATCATCCGACGGGTGGGCAGATCATTTACGATGGAAAGGATATAACGCACCTTTCAGAGAAAGAGCGAAGACCCTACCGAAAGAAGATGCAGCTCGTCTGGCAGGATCCGTATTCTTCCCTTGATCCGCGAATGCGAGCAGGGGATATCATCATGGAGCCCATGAAGAATTTCGGAATCGGTGCAGATGACCACGAGCGTGAGGAGAAAATGCTCGATCTGCTGTCGAAGTGTGGCCTGTACCCGGAGCACGCTGCGTTCTACCCTCATCAGTTCTCTGGAGGACAGCGCCAGAGAATCTGCATCGCAAGGGCGCTTGCAACGGAACCGGAATTCGTTGTTCTCGATGAAGCAGTGTCAGCGCTTGATGTGTCCGTTCAGGCACAGATTATCAATCTTCTGAAGGATCTGCAGGACAGCCTGAATCTCACGTATCTGTTCATCTCTCACGATCTCAACATTGTTCATTTCATCAGTGATGAGATCATCGTGATGTATCTGGGACAGATTGTCGAGAGGGGAACGATGGAGAGTGTGTACCGAGAGAGGTCGCATCCGTACACGCAGGCACTGTTTTCCGCAACACCGGCCTTCACGAAGGAAGAAAAAGAAAAGAAAAACCGCATTATCCTGAAGGGAGATATTCCTTCTCCAGTCAATCCGCCGGCAGGGTGCAGGTTCCGCGGGCGCTGCCCGTACGCAGGCGAGCAGTGTGCAAGAGAACCTGAATGGAAAACGATCGGTGAAAACCATTATGTGAAGTGCCACCGATTCGATTAAAGAAAGTTGTTCAGAAACTTACATGAATTCACGTGCCCGTGCACGTTTGTTCAGATAAATGGCTGAATCCGTATCCCGGATTCAGTCTTGAAATGCACCGGCAACTCACTTCGGTGAATTGTCAATGTGGAAGGAGGATATTATGAAAAAGAGAGTAATCGCATTGGGTATGAGTCTGGCACTTGCGGGCTCGCTTGCTGCAGGATGCGGAAGTTCGTCCGGCAGCGGAAGTTCTGCAGACACTCAGGAGAGTACGGCGGCAGTATCCGAAACCTCAGCATCTTCGGAAACTTCTGCGGCACAGGAGAGCAATGGAAAAACCAGACCGACGACTTCAGGTCAGAAGGATAATACGCTGACAACCTCGTATTCCGGACAGGTCGATACTATCGACCCGGAGCTTTTTACGAAACAGGATGAGGATACGGTTCTTTCTCAGGTTTATGAACCGCTGTTCCTCTACAACAATGAAGGAGAGCTCGATCCATACGTGGCAGAGTCCTGGACAGAGAACGAGGATGGTTCTGTGGACTTCACGCTCCGCGACATTACTTTCCACTCCGGTGACAAACTGACCTCAGAAGATGTCGAATATACGTTCAGCCGCACGGAGAATTCACCGGTCGGTTCCGCACTTTATGGAAATATCGTCATCAATGTAACAGATGATACCCATTTCACCATGACCTTCGAGAACGGGAACACGTTTGAAGATCTTGCCGGCTACATCCAGGCAATGGGAATCGTCAATAAATCTTACTGTGAGACAGTCATTTCCGATCCGAATGAGGATCTTGGATTCAATGAGGATGGATCAGGACCTTATATTTTCTCCGACATCGCGGATAATGGCGACATCACGCTGACGAAATATGACGGCTACTGGGGGGATGTATCCATTGACACACTGTACTTCAAGCATCTGACCGGTTCTGCGGAAGTTGCGTTTGAGTCCGGCGATCTCGATGTGGCAGCGTATTCCGCGACCAATTATCCGACGATCACTGCGTATGACAATGTTGAAGGGTATTCCCAGCCGCTGAACCGGATCTATTTCTTCATTCTGAAGAGCTCAGATGACGGAAAGTTCGCAGATATTCGCACCCGTCAGGCTTTTGCGTATGCCATGAATCATCAGGATATCGTTGACATCGCAAGTGATGCGAGCGGAACTGTTGCTTACAACCTTGCGACTCCGCTGACTCAGTATTATACGGACAATGCGGAGCATTATGACCAGGACCTCGACAAAGCGGCGCAGCTTCTGGAAGAAGCGGGTTATTCCGATTCCAACAAGCTTTCCTTCACCGTCATCGCGAACGGTTCCAGCAATGAAGCAGTCGCAGCCTGTGAAGTTCTCAAGGAGGAACTTGAGCAGACATACTTTGAAGTGAATATCGAGGAAATTTCGGATTCTACAAGAATCTATTCCGGGGATTTCGATGCGGCGTTCAGCAGCATAGGACTTCTTCCTTCCTACAAATCGTACAGGCTTATGTTTGACATGAATTCCGGCCTTGACTTTGCACAGATCAATGATTCGTCCATTCTGGATGCTTTTGACGCGATTTCGGATGAAGCGAGTGCACAGAATGCGATGAAGGTTTCGACGGAATCTCTGGCATATGTTCCGTTGTATTATCCGTCCACGTTCCTTGTATACGATGCTGGTCTCACTGTTGGCGAATACAATACTTCTCTGAGCTGCTACCTCTTCCATGAGTTCAGCTGGAAATAAGAATGGGGCCTCTTCGGAGATGTTCCCGGATGTCCAGGGCGTTAAACAACAGTGATTACCATGCCCCGGATTCGCTTCGCGATTCCGGGGCATGGGACGACATTCGTAAGGATGTCGAGCCCGCACCGGGAGAACGGTGAGTCCGCGCCGGGGACTTAAAATGCCGGCGACTTCTCAGGTATCCGGAAGAATACCGAGGCTGACAGCCAGCATAAAACCGCTTTTATAAGTTCAGAAAGCGCTGGATGACTTCATGTTATCCAGCGTTTTGCTTTTCTAAGGAGGCCTGCGTGGGCAAAAAACAAGACCGAATCGATACAGCAAATGCAATCTGTCATGCAGCCAGCTGATCTCTGAAACCGGAGGAATTGATGGAATCCGTGATGACGATCAGCATGCAGCTCATCACGATTCCATCAGAAGCAAGATGATCCGGGCAGAATCCCAGATCCCGGATATCATGATTCTGCAGACAGGTAATCTTTGCGCCATCCCAAAGACGGTATGGACACTTTTGAATAATAACACGATGCACAAAAATCGGCACAGCCGGTTTAGGCCTGACCATGCGACTATCGGATGAAGTGAACAGAGTTAAGGCAAGTGTCAGTTTCGGTTTCCGCCGGTTTGACGCGCAGACAGCCGGTCTCTACAATAGAAAGGAAGGCCGGTGCGGATTCGGGCCTGAAAGTGGACGAACCGCCGGCACGGAAAGGAGAAAAGATACTTTTCCTGCAGAAATTTGCACGGAAGAGGCAGAGAGGTGTTCTATATGAAAATCAAAATTTCGGATCATTTCAATTATACTAAAATGCTTCGCTTTACATTTCCCTCCATCATGATGAT
>Ga0256404_1006378_pt1 | contig 19596 bp, 11 predicted proteins | sample RumenRJG_01DNA_FD_185990 | JGI IMG/M metagenome (GOLD analysis project Ga0256404, IMG submission 185990) | Bovine rumen microbial communities from Lethbridge, Alberta, Canada - RJG_01 | ecosystem: Host-associated > Mammals > Digestive system > Stomach > Rumen | place: Canada: Alberta | collected...
TTCACAGACAAGGAGCGTGAGAAGATTACAGAGAACGCCAACGGAAGACCTTTGAGCCTTTACATCCATCACCAGACTATCTATGGAAAGGTGGTAGAGCCGATACCGAAGGAACTGGCTGATGCCCTGAAGGACTGCTCCGGCATGTCGAATAATCTGAACCAGCTCACGATGAAGTTCAATGCAGCCTTCAAGGATTCGTCCGACAGACGCATACAGAAGCTCATCCAGCTGACACCGCAGTTAGAGTATCAGTCGCAGATGATAGGTCAGATTCTCATCCATATTGCAAGACTATGTTCGCAAAGATAACCACGGGAAGTCTGGCGGCTGGACTGATCAACTATATGGATAATGTGAAGGAGAAGGACGCTCGCATCCTGATTGCAAAAGGGCTGTGTACTGCCAACCACGAAGCCATCTGTGCCTCCTTCGAGATTCAGGCAAGCCGGAATCACACCGTCAGCGAGAAGATGCTGCACATCGCCTTGGCTTTTTCTGAGAAAGACAGTTACAGGACAAAGAGTGACGAGTTCATGACTGCCTTTGCCCTTGACTACCTCAAACGCATGGGATGGGATAAGACGCAGCTCATCATCATCCGGCATGATGACCACGACTATGACCACATCCACATGGCTCTCAACATCATCGGTGATGACGGGAAACCGCTCGACATGAAGTTCTACAAGACTCGTTCGCAACGTATCTGTTACAAGATGACAAAGGAATACGGACTCTACTTCGCCAAGGGCAAGAAGAACGTCAACCGCTTTACGCTGAAGGGCAAGGACAAGTTGAAGTACCAGGTTGCCGATGCAGCAATGCCTCTGCTCGGAAAGTGCAAGTCATTGAAGGAATTCCGTGAGGCACTTGCCAAGAAGGGCATCAAAACTACCATCGTTCCGACAAAAGACGGCAAAGGTCTTGGTATCGTTTACACCATTACCGATAAGAAATTCTCCATCGGAGGTGCCAAATGCGACCAGTCCCTGAAGTTCTCTGCTCTGGAGAATGTTATGGATGTCAGCGATGACGAGGATGTTCAGATGTTCCGTGGCGGTCAGTATGTCAGACCGGAGGAAGGAAAATTGACAGAACGCTTGACTGACGGCCAAACCTTTGAGCCTATCTATGGCGATGATTTCTCAAATAACATCACAGAGATGTCATACGAGGAATTTGTGAAAGAGCGTGAGAAGGATTGGGGAGACCCCAATGATGCTTTTGACATAAGCAATACTTCCGCTCCACAAGAGGACAGCCATCTTGCTTCCAACATCGCAGCAGCAGCCGTTGAACTGGCTACTGGCGGCAATCTGATAGCGCCATCTTCTGGTGGCGGCGGTGGCAACGATGATGAATGGTGGGAGCGTGAACGCCAGAGAGCCAGACAGAATGAATATCAGCCGCGAAGAAAAGGACGGCGCTAATCATAGAGTAAGTAAATCTAACAGAATACAATATGTCACACACAAAAAGCAAGTCCAAGAAGGACTCAATGAATGCGCTTGCAAACATGGGCGCAAATATGTCTGCTATGTTGTCAGGGGCTTCACCCTTGACAGAAACGCAATCTGATCATGCGGAGGGGGCTGAAATTGGGGCAGTAGAAATGCCCCAGTCCCCGGCTCCTGCCAATCCGCCAGTTATTAATCCAACTCAGGATGCTTCAGGAAAAGATGCAGAAAGTACAGAGGGCAAAGGGGGTGTTGAAACGCCCCTCCCTTCAATGAGTGAAGGAGGGGCTGAAAAGGACCCACCCACACCTGTTGAAGTGAATATTGACATTGATAAGACTCAAGGCAATGCAATTTACAGTTCTCTACTCGGAGTCCAGAATACTCTGGATAACTTTCAGCTTGATGTTAAGCAGGATTCACTTCGGGAGGTAGTCTATCAGGCAATCAAAGATGCCGTCGAGGAACATCTGACGAACGAAGACAAGGCACAACTGGAGAATGAAGAGAAGCTTCGGGCAGAAGGTAAGCCTGGTACTGCCTTGGAAGCCTATCAAATGGCGACCAATCGTAATACGGATGCCATCAACAAATTCAATCACAACAGCGATGTCATCAAGAAGCAATACAAGATTATCTCTGACCGTTTGTGTGAACTCCTTGGCAGGGCGAATCTCTTTCCTTATGAAAAACCCAAATTTAAGGATGAGAGCGGACACATATTGCTGAACTCAATCTATCTGTACCCTTGGTATTGCTTCAAGTGCTTCTATTCCAGCAAGCATGTACGAGGGTTCTTCAAGACTGTTGCTTGGTCAATCTGGCTGATTAGCCTCGGACTTCTGTTCTTCATCGCCCGGGACAATGCCATCCTTCACAAGCGACAGAACATCAACCGCTATGTTCATGCGTACTACAGTGACAATGCTGAGGTCATGATGGAACTTGAAGGTATCGATCTCATGTTCTCAGAGCAGGAGGTCAAGCCTTTACCTGTCAATGAGTACAGGGAGTACATGAAGGAACGTAAGAAAGAGACCAAAGCAAAAGGTAGCAAGCAGAAGTAACCTCAGATTCTACTTTTCCCTTCTGTCAATGCCGTAGCAATAGTCAGTTGTAGAGAGCCGTTTTATCATCTGTTGGTCACCAACAAAATTTCTTGGGCTCATATTGAAATGATTAGCCCACTGATATTCTGTATAACAGCTCAATATCAGTGGGTTTGCTTATACCTTTGTCAATCCATCATAGATTTCAAATTGCACTATCTATCTTTAATCATACTTTAATGAATATCATATATTTACCAATCGCTCATTCCATATTCAAAAGTATCATACAGGTTTCCTGACGTTTTTTCACGCTGATATGAAGGAGTATATGCAGAACTGGAGTTTTTTGCCTCATGAATACGAGGACGTTTCTTTTTGGTCTTTCTGCGTTCAATTGTAGCGTTAACAGAACTTTCAAACTCAGAGAGGGTGATTTCGGTTATCTTTTTATGCCCAACATCCTTAAGTGGAATTCGTTGCCCACGGACTGCAAAGAACATAAGTGGATATATAAAATTACCCAACTCCGAATAGGTTGATATTTTTCGGCATCGCTTCACATCCTCCTCATATAATCTACCCCACCCAAACTGTTGGGGAATATCTTGATTACCGAAGATACGCATAACTGTATACAAAGCACATAAAGTTTTGTCCTTGAATAAGGTCATCAGGGCATTATCCAAATCAATACTGTGATCTTCAAAGTACTTATAGTATTGTTCTTCAGAATTGAATGCATTTGTATTGACAGCTTCTTGTTGGTTGTTCTCTTGGATCGAGTGCTCTGGCTTAACTTCAACAGGAGCAGGCTCTGGAACTGTGGATTCTATTATTTCTATTTCTGCTATTGGTTTCACTGGTGCTGGTGCAGGAGCAGAAGTCGTCAACGCAGTTCTTTGAGGCTGATAGTTTTCACCAGATGTTTGAATGTCCACAGCGTTCTCGTCAATTCTCACCTCATATAATCCAGAAGCACTTGTATACACGTTCGCTACTTGATGTGTTGTGACAAAAGTGTTTGATTCAATAAAGTCTCTTTTATTGAAAATCGCTTTCTCAATAACCTCAGAATTGAAGAGTGCAACCGATGTGCATTTGCGGTTAGCAATACCGCATAGTTTGTTTATCTCAATAAGATTTTCATAACCATAACTGTCCGGATGCGGCAGGAGAATAAAGAGATAGTCACTTGCACGACTGATAGCCACATTGATGATGTTTCGATTATTGAGCATAATCTTATCAGCAGCAACCTTAATGCCGGTAGGCGGATTCAACACAGTAATAATAATATCACACTGGTCTCCTTGGAACCCATGAATAGTACCTACCAATATCTCTACGTTTGAAGGAATGTCCGTACGCTGTTCTATCATCTTATTGATAAGTTGGGCCTGCGGAGCATAAGGACATATTACACCTATTCGGACATCTTCTGCCACTTGTGCTTTTGCAAGATAAGCACACATTTCAACAGAGAAGATAGCCGAATAAACATGGACATTGCTTCCCTGCAATTTCTTTGCCCCATATATACTATCAAAGCGTTCCACTCTGAAAGGCACAAAATTAACTTGTTGGGCTTTTATGCTCCCCGTTGAAAGATTGCGGGAATCCTTCAAGGTTCTATTATGCTTCAATTTGCCGTTGTAGCAGTATTCACTATATAGAGTGCCTATAGAAGGCAGTGAACGGAACTGTGTTCCGAGTTTCTCCACATTGAATTGGACGGGAATAGTTTTGGGATTCTCAAAATTATCCAGTTCTACCATTGTATAGATGTTTTCTCCCATCCATCCTTCTTCTCTGACTATCGGAGCAATCTGAAGCGGGTCACCTGCAACTATAATCTTGGTGTCAAGTTTGTATATAGCGTAAACTATTTGCACCAATGGTATCATTGATGCTTCATCTACAATAACAAAATCCCACTCAATATCTCGGAGTAATTCATGCTCGGCCGATTGAGTAAACCCATCATAAGGGAGTCTGGCAATAGTAGAAACAACACAGCATTTGTCTTTTGTGTATAGATCGCTTGCACGGTCTATAAGAGCACCGCAGCTTTCTATGAATTCCTCACCAGTGGCAACAAAACGCCCGAGCCAACCATAACCGTCTTTAGATGTTTCTATAAGCTTTCGTGTAAGTACATCGCAAGCTTTGTTTGTTGGAGCAAGTACCAAAATCCTGCATGAGTCTAACTCCATCTTGTGTCGGATAATTTCCGCTAGGCGTGTGGTTTTACCAGTTCCTGGAGGGCCAAACACGAAACTAAGGTTGTCTGTCAAACCATCCCTGAAATTATAATCGTCCCCGTAAGGTAAATTATCAAATTCATTTTTTAGCTTGTGCATGATTTCGACTGGACTGTTGACATCAATCACAGCTTTTGAGCATCGTGACCAATCAATTTGGTCAATCAGTTCCACATCACTTGCTTTAGCCTTTACTCGTAGTGTAAAGTCTTTAACGTTGGCCACTTCAAAGTCAAAAGTGATGTCATCTCTATTGAAGAATGTGAACTTTACGGCGAAGCCTCCAAGATCCTCAATCCATATAGGAATGTTTCGAGATGGGTTTAACAGCTGATAAATTCTGTCAGATCCAGTTTCTTTACGGAAGCGTTCAAAGGTAATCTTAACACCATTTCTGTTTCCCATAGGCTCTGACGATGAATTGTATTCCAGTTCAAGTAAGGTTCTAAACCAGATTTTTGAATACTTTTCCAAATCGCCTACTTGGGCACGTTTGTTTTCTTCCTCAATTCGTCTATTTGCTTCATCAGCTAATTTCTGTGTAATTTCGCTAACTCTTTCATCTTGACTACGCTCCACTTTTGGGGTACGGTTTGGATATTGGTTTGTGGATGAAGACATCTCATCCAGATTCGTTTTACGCTGATTGGAGTAGAGAGTGTTGCTTTCGTCTGATGGTTCAGGACTTGACTGAGGTTGCAAGGGTTGACGTGAGGCAGCTGCTTCTTTTTGCATTTTCTCGTCATACGCTTGCTTCCATTCTCGGAGTTGTTCAGCGGAAGTAATACCCAAAGCTGCTGCAGCCCGTCCTAGTTCATTTTGATGAATTTGGCTATCGGTCGCCCCAAGTTCCTTCAGTGATTTGGTCTTCTTTTCAATACCAAAGATTCTGATTAACTCATAGTCAATCTTATATTCGGCTTCTTCTAAGTCTTCTAAACTTACTTCGTTGACGTTATATGCTTTGTTATCAGCTAGAACTATCCATTTCTGCTCGAACAAATCATTCTTTAGAGTTGTTGCAATAGACTTTGTGTACATGGAATAATATTGATATGTACATACCGTTTCCAGATACTTTTTTAAGTCATATTGTTCGGAAAGCCATTGCCAGATAGCTTTTGATAAATTAAGATTGAGAGACCGAATCTCGTCAAATCCTTGTAGTTTATAATCTTCTATAGAGCACCATGTATACTTTTTTATATCATATTTGAGTTTCTCTTCATAAGAGAGTGAATATCTTTGTACTTTGACGATTTTTGGGAAAGCACGTACACCTAAAAGATATATTATGCGTTTGAAGTCTTGAATCGAGTACTTATCAATAAAATGCTTATATGCTTCATACCTAATGTATTTTTGCGAGAATCCGAAGTATGAAACAAGTTCATCAGAATAATCATACAACTGCCCTATAGGAGTACAGGTTCCATTTGTATTCTTGGCGATGAAGTTTGAAGAAAGGAACTCAATCTTTTCTTGCAATGAGCCATCATTCTTGTGCTTCTCGAAATAGTCAAAAACCAATGCAAGATCATCATTCAATTCTTCATCTGTAAGATGTAATTCAGCAGAATGTTTCTTAATGACAACACTTTGTATGAAATCCCAGGAATCAGGTTCTTTTAAACCTAAATCCTTCAGAAATGTAGTTAGAAAATCTTCACTCAAATACTCGTCTGAAACAAACTGATATTCTTCTAAACTGCTAGCCAAAGGTAAATATACATTAGGCGCACCAGATTGTAAGTATGGTGCAACCCAATTACCAGTAGACGTAAGAATAATAGGACTATACCTAAAAGGCATGTCCGACTTGGCCTTAGTCTTTTCTGATGGTGTCCATAAGTTACGTTGCTCACTGATAAGGTGGCGGTACAAACGTTTAGCCCACTTAAAGCCATGCTTTTCCATAAAAACAGGAGTTATGGACGATGCAAGGTTGGTACCATTAAAGACTTCTATATCAAGTTCATCCAATATGCTTTCAACATAAGACTCCTTGTATATCTTTTGGGTTTGCTCACGTAGGAACTTCCAACTAACTCTTTCTTCTTCATCATAGTAATCTTCATCTTCGTCATCGGCATACAGTTCTTCAAGTTGTTCATCGCTAATAATCTGCATCATTGATGTTGGACGACATATAAGGGCACCTTGGCTCGATATGTATTGATCTCCGCGTCCTAATAGCATTTGCTCGTTTTCAAGAAGTCTTATATATTCATCTCTGAAAGTATTGTCGGCAATAGAATAAAATCTATTATCTTTTGGCGGTATGAAATTGAAGATGTTTTCAGTTACCAAAAGATGACCTGTTTCCAATCCATAGTCTCTTAATATAAGTAGGGCTTCAGCTGCGAGTTCAGCCAATTTACACTTTAGATTTGAGTTAACTTTGTCATCCTTCAATTGCTGCCTGCTATCCACAAGCAAGAATGGAGCATGAACAATACAATGCAAATTAAAATTCTCTGCCGTTGGGAAAAAGCAGAATACCTTGCCACGGATTTCATCATCAAGGTCTCCGTCATCTTTCAAATGATAACCAACAGAAATGTACTGTTTGTATTTCTTTCTATCCGCATCTTCTATCTCGATTGGTTTGGTAAACATGTGCAATCTTTGATTGCAACCACTATTTCTCAGATAAAGCAACTCATGAGTAATATCACCCTTGTTCCTTGTGAAAGTGATGGATTTGTCGTAAATGATTTTCTCTTCACCTGGAATCTCTATCATAACGTTTTTTAGATTTCTAAGGAAAAGGATGGGATTATCAAGATTCTTCAATCTTTGTACGATTTCCTGATATGATGAAGCCGGAGAAGTGAATGGGAACATAAAAAGTGTTTCCCCTTCCTTTCGTCCGGGAAAATCTTCCTCTAACAGTGTAGGGATAATATACTGCTCTATCTTAAACCAGAAAGTGTCATCGTAAATGTGTGGTACTTGGGTATATTGGAATACTGCCTTAAAACCGACACCAAATTTACCGATAGTATTGCCTTTCTTTTCATCTTTAGTAGAGTTACCCACACCTGTAATTGCATTGATGTGTCCTTTGTTAACGGTATCAGATTCCAAAGATATAGTGAATTGAACAGTGCCATTATGTCTGAAGATAAGCCGTTCCTTTTCCAAGGTAAAAGTAGCTTCTGTCGCTTTTGCATCATCAGCGTTTTGTAACAACTCGTAAACAAAGTGAGCCTTTTCTTTGTATTTATCAACAACGCCAGCCCAAATGCCTTTATAACCCGGTTTGTTGAAAGTCCTTGCATCATCTTTCTTTTCTTGATGCAAAAGTTCAAATAGTTCTCTATCCCTATTGCTTAACTTGGGGTTATAGGAAGATGTGCTATTCTCCTTTATTGTATTGTCTAACTCCACTTCTTTTGTAGGTGAAACGGTTTCTGATTCTGGTGTTAATACTACATCTTTAAGTCTAATATATTTTGGCGGTACTGATTGTGTCTTATCGTAACAAGAATCGAAGAGTTGTGTTGCATCAACAAAATCGCCTAACTTATTAAAGCCAAGAGAACGGAAATTAAGCCCGGACATTTTTAATGCCGGGGCGAACTTAACAAGGTTTACCCATCCGCTCCCATTTCCAGAAACAGTCTCTTTAGGCAAGGACTTGAAAGTAGAAATAAGCTTTTCTTTTTCTATCTCACTTATAAATGGCATATGCTTTTTCAGATTTTATAGATGTTACATTGTTTTACACTGCTCTTTGTTCACAACCCTATCTCTGAACAACTTCATATTGGTGAAGTTACGTGAAATATTCTGCACAAGTTCCAGATAGTTGTCGCTACCATCTTCCCATTTGTGGTAGAAGGGCTTTATTGAAACGCAGTTCTCATGCTCGAAGACGGTGTTTAGCAAAGTCCTGTCGGAGTTGCCACAAGAATGCCCCATAATCAGCACTTGGAATGGGGCTGCCATCAGGAAGTCAAGCATCTTATGGTAATTCCTTGTTTCCAGATACTTCACAGACTTGACGTTCTTCAACAACTCATTGTCTTGCTTGTCAAGAATGTCCTGATAGTCCTTGTCAAGTTCATCACCATAGCCAAAGATGATGTGTTCAGGGTGCTCCAACTCTCCATGGATGTAATTGAGGATAAGACCACCATATTGTTCATATTCCTTAACAGTCCCAGTATAATTGAAACACAACAGCATGGTACGTTCTGGGGGCATTCCTGAAAAACGTTCGTCCATATATCGATTATCATCAAAGGAATTGATGTCATATTCTATGACTCCCATTGTCTTTGCCAATGCTTTTCCCTCAATTGATAAATCCTCTATGCAAATGTTTTCTCTTATGGCACTATTAATCGTTTCTATCGTTACAGGGACATCAATTGTCCGAAGGTATTCTACCAGCTTTCCCTGCAAATAAGCCAGCTGCTCATTCAGTTCCTCGACCGAGTAACCTCTGTCTTCATTTTCTGTACACTGCTTCAATAGTTGATAGTAGTCGTTCTCAATATCAACCCAGCCTTTGGTTTCTATTGATTGGAGGATTGTCTCAAAGAACCGTGAACACGTCACAGAAAAATCATCGGTGTTTTCTCTGATAGCATTTACTATCTCAGTTGGGGGGTACTTCCACTCCCTTGTCATCAAATCCCTAAATGAATGAAAGAAGAAGAAATTAGACCAACTGGCACAATCTTTAGTGTTCTTTATCTCCAACTTACATAAGCAATCTTCCGAGATAGGGGCATGCTCTGTCAACATGGCATTTAATCTCCGTTCCCAATACCAGTTTATAAAGTCTTTATAACTGGTTTTGAGACCATGTGCCATATCAAAGCCATTTCCTATGATAACGAGTCGATTCATTTTCGTCCATTCTTAGTTTTATGCCACACCACCATATCTTTGACTAACATAGTTGTAAATGGTGTCGCGATAGTAGTTGATACTTTCTTCGCTATAACTCTCTGGAAGTTCCTGCCACAAAACATCACGTATGGTAATGATAAGAGTAGCACGAGTCGTTGGCTTGTCAAATGGATGATCCATACCAGACAACTGTTCCTTTATTTTAGCAAGCAACTCTATGGCTACATCCTTCAGCTTTTTGACTTCTGTCTTTGACAGATTGTCTTTCAATAGGAGGTCATAGAGCGATAGTTCTTCATCACTCTTGAATCCTTCTCGTACATAACGCTTCTCTTCTTCGCTGAGAGATTGAGACAGATGCATCAACTCCTCGAAGGTCTTCTCTATCGTTGCGCGATTCTGCTCTTGATTATACGCTTGAATTATTTCTTGATACTTTTCGTAAAAGTTAATTCTGGATGGATTCTCTGCTAATAGTCGGGCCAGACGCTCCTGAAGTAAGTCTTGAATGTCTCTTAGTACGAGATTCTTGTCTTCACGCTTGGCAAACTCTCTTCGCAATAAATCGAAGTCAATACCGCTGATGTCAAATCTACGTCCACCACCATCAGCAACCATCATAGCATTGGAATCTATTTCAAGATACTCATTGACAATATCATTGATTGCCACACTCAGGTCGGTGATGTCAGCGTGCTTACGCTTTTTCTGCAATTCCTTGTATATGGCTTCCAAAGCATCCTTCTTTTTACGCATATCTTCAGTTATATCTTCACGATCGAGATATTTCCAAAGATTGAGCAAAGAAGTTGCAAATGTACAGAACGACTTACGGGTTTCAATAGTATCACATAGCAGGTTCGCTGCCTTCTTCAGAAGGGATAGCTTCTCAAACGACATGGCCTCAATGAGTTCCTGCAATTCAAAACCTTTCTCATGCAGGAATGCTTCCGCTGTCGCAATGATTTTCCAAACATTCTTTATCAGTTCTTCCTTGTTGACGGTAGGGTCGTTGCCACCTTCACCGCCATCAGGATTGGCTGTATAGTCAGCCAGTGCCTGGCGGAGTGCTTTCACTATGCCTATATAGTCAATGACAAGCCCATTCGACTTACCTTCTGCCACACGGTTAGCACGGGCAATGGTCTGCATCAGGGTGTGCGCCTTCATTGGCTTGTCAATATAAAGGCATGACAAGGTCTTCACGTCAAAGCCTGTCAGCCACATGGCGCAGACAAAGACCACCCGCAGTTTGCTGTCGGCATCTTTGAACTCCTTGTCCAGTTCCCTTTTTTCCATCTTCTCTCGATGTGGAGTGATGTCAAGTCGCCATTTCTTAAATGTCTGTATCTCGTTCTGCTCCTGCGATACCACTACCGCCATTTCCGTTTCTTCCATCCATTGCAGTTTACGCTTCATCTCCTGAACTTCCTGTTGCCATGGATCTTGCTCAATACGCTTGCGCAGAGCCTTTATTTCTTTTTGCCAATACTCCTGCACGTAGTTATACATGCGGACGCAAGTTACCTTGTTGAAGCTTACCATCATGGCCTTACCGCTTGTCCACAAGTCGCTATAGTGATGCACAAAGTCCTGTGCCACTACTCGCAGTCGTTTCTCGGCGGTCAACAAATGTACTTCCTGAGCAAATTCACGCTCCAGTTTGGCTTGCTGTGAAGGATCCAAGTCCTCTTCATCCAATCTGGCGGCAATCTCAGCATTGATTTCCGGATTCTTCAACTCTTGAAGTTTCTCACCTCGATTCTCATAGTAGAGAGGAACCGTTGCCTTATCCTCCACGGCACGTTTGAAGTCATACACAGATACATACTGCCCGAAGGTGCGAGCCGTGATATTATCGTCTCGCAACAAAGGTGTACCAGTGAAGCCAATACGGTTTGCTGTTGGCAACATGTGCATGAGGTTGTCGGCAAAAACGCCATTCTGTGTACGGTGTGCTTCGTCACTCATCACGATGATGTCATGATCAGGATAGATAGGTTCTGCGTCTGCCTTGTTGAACTTCTGTATCAGCGAAAAGATGAACGAAGGATTGCCGGTCAGCTTCTGTCGAAGGTCATCACCGCTATGTGCGATGAACTGCTTGGCTTTCAATCCGCCCAACAGTCCGCAATTCTCGAAAGTGTCACTTATCTGTTTGTTCAATTCATCGCGATCAGTCAGCACCACAATCGTTGGCGAGCCTTCAAACTTACGCCTTATCTTCTGAGCCAGAAATACCATCGAATAACTCTTGCCAGAGCCTTGGGTATGCCAAAACACGCCCAGTTTACCTTTCATAGCCTCACGATGGCGATACATTTCCACTGCTTGATTCACACCAAGGTACTGATGGTTGCGTGCCAGAATCTTGACGGTTGAACCTCCGCTATGGTCGAAGAGGATGAAGTTTTCGAGCAAATCCAGCAGGTTCTCTTTCTTACAGATGCCGCGCAGCATCGTTGGCAGCTCGATATTGCCATGATCCAACTCCGTCAGTCGTTTCCACTCATGGAAGAACTCCCACTTGGCACCCACCGTACCCACACGGCTTTCCATGCCATTGCTCAGCATAATCATAGCATTGTGGTGGAATAAATGCGGTATGGTGTCAAGGTAGTCGCGATAGTTGTCGGTATAGGCATTCTGTATGTCCTGGTCATGATTCTTCAGTTCGATGAAGATGACAGGAAGACCATTCACGAAGCACACCACATCTGTCCTACGCTTGTGGATAGGTCCCTTTATCCAAAGTTCTCTGACGGCAATAAACTCGTTGTTATCCACATTGGCAAAGTCCATAACCTTGGCACGTACCAGTTCTGTCTCGCCATTAGGCTTCAAGCGAGTGACAGGCACACCATCACGCACGTACCCATACTTCTCCTCGTTAATCTGCATCAGCGTCTGCGAGCTCATGTAGCTGGTCATGCGCTCTATAGCTTCTGTCAACTGCTTGTCGGACATCCATGGATTCAGACGTTTCAAAGCCAAGCGAAGATGCCGTATCAGTACAACCTCGCTCTGTGTATTGCGTCCAAGTGTCCCTTGTTCTCCAAGTACCTCATTGTCGAAAGCATACACAGACTTCCATCCAAGCTCTTTCTCCAAGAGTTCGGCTGTCGATTTCTGTATCAGTTGGTCTTCGCTATAGTCTTTTGCCATAATTATCCAAAATAATGATTTATGCCATTTGTTTCAGTTTCTTTTGAAGAAAGAACAATACCACGCCGCAATACGGAATCAATCTTGACTTTTCATCTTTTTTATGCCTTGAACTGTATTTCTCAATATACTTTGAAAGAACAGCCTTGTTCCAAGGCTTTCCTCCATTATGTGCAATCAGTTCTTTTTTTACAGCTTCCCAAGTGTTCTTCCTATTCTCTTTAAGAATAGGGGTGTTGAGATTCAGAACATCATTGATTTCCTTATTATATTGTTCGTTTGAAGAAACAATTTCCCCATCCATTTTATAAGACAGCGTTGCTATGAAATTTGCATCAAGTGGAGTAAACGAAATATCCTTACTACCCTTCAGTCGGTCACAATGTTCCTCGCTTCCAATATGACCAGGGCAACAAATCACCATATTAGAATAATCCAATTTCTTATCGTCATGATTTTCACGACTCTGTATATGTTCAACTCGATGATCTTCATCTGTAAGGACATAGTTTATACCATCTTTCTTATATAATCTGTCCTTGTGAGGAATACGTCGCATACAATAGGCACAAATGTAGCCTTGCTCTTCTAAAAGGGCATCAACAAGTTCCGGGATTGATTGATAGTCAACCCCAGGAGTGCATCTATATTCCTGCCACTCTTTGGGTTCTGATTTCTTTTGAATAAGTATCATAATCAGTCTTCGTAAAAAGATAGAGTAGCCTCAATTTTAGACAGTTCAGGATTTGCATCACTTCCTGGTCGCTCCTGCATTTTTTCTAATGCAGTTCTGGCATCAGAGTATTTTTCAGCATCAATCAATGATTCAATATTTTTTATTTCATCATCTATAGCTAAATCTCGAGGGGGCTGGTCCATATAGACCTGCATGATGGTAGATGCATCCAATCCATAAGTATTAAGCTCTTTGTGACTATATATGCCATCCTTGTATTCCAGCTTATACACCACGTTTTCTGGAGCATTTTCTACAGATGACATTACCAATGGCGCATGAGTACTGACAATAAACTGAATCTTTGGGAACGTGTTGTGCAAAGCCTTTAGGATGCGAACTTGAAGCTCCGGATGCAGGTGCTCATCTATCTCGTCGATGATTACTGTACCGTGAGTCTGCTTATATGCCTCGACACCATACATCGCTTTATTCAACAATGCACATCTAAATGCTATATCCATGACTATATTGACAAGTCTGCGATAGCCATCAGACAATAGTTCAAACTTAGACTCTCTTCCATCTACAAAATGGAAGTAAACCTGACCATCATTGTGTCGTATATCAATATCATCTATGATGTTGCAACCATTGGAACCCAAAGCATCAATAATAGTATTTCTTACTATACTGATTTCATCTTCCCCCTTTTTAGCCTCCTTCAAGACAAGCAATCTCTTTATCCAACATTCCATCAGACCCTTGCAGTCATAACTTTCAAAATAGCCAAACGAAGGTTTGGGTTGATGTTTCTTAAACTTGTTCTTATCAAATTTGCGAACCGTATGAATGTCTTCTGTGGAAAAACAAGCATATAAAGGCAATGCATGATTTTGACGAATTTCCCCGTCAACAATCTCATGAGAATGCTTTTGAAGCAATGAAGCATATTCTTTTAATGCCGTTAATCCTGTAACAAGATTACGTGAATTCTTTTTTGACTTCTTCTCTATCTTATATTCACCATCTAAATCTAATTCTATTATGCTTCCACTGGAACTTTCTATTTTTTGAAAATCCCAACTGCCAAAATTAAATGAAATCTCTACAGGAAGTTCTGCTATTCCAGTATTTCTGAAATCATCGTTATCTGCACTCTTCCACGTTGTGTTTTCATCACTATAACCTGAGAAGAAGGAATTCATAACAAGATTACAAGCTCGTAGCAAAGAAGTCTTACCTACGGAATTATCACCGATCAGCAAATTGATTCCGCTCCGAAATTCGATGCTTTTATTTTCGTAGCATCTGAAATTTTTGATTACGATGTTGCGCATATTAGTTTGTCTTTATTTTAATGATTCTATTTTAATATCTCCACTCATCAGCTTCGGAAGTAAGCGGTCGCGTGCCTCGGTAAGGAGGCAGATTTGAGACGAAAGAGTTTTTATGCCTCTAAATGATTGTTCTACCGCCTTATTATACAAATTACTGATTGAGTTATTCGGAATTAGAATTTCTATACTCTCGAATTTCGATTTATTTACATTAGTCATTGTTGCTCCATTACTTCCTATATTGTTAAGATGCTCTTTGAGGGAGAGAAAAGTGTTATACATGTAGTATAGCAGAGAATTATCATTCAGAACTAACGAATTAATCTGTTGGTTTGTTTGGCATTCTTCTTTTGTAATGCATACTAAACCTGCTGTTCCTATACAAGAAACCATCAAGCTATTCGCTGGAATAAATTTGCCGCTTTGAGAATTCGCGCCTAAATCTGAAAGGAACTGTGAACTTGTTGGATATATGCCTGTGTGCATATCAGGAATAGTAATAAAAGGTATTTGCCCTCCATAATACTCTTTCTTAGAAGTGGATGGAGTTTTACCAGTAATCACTTTCCCAATCTCACGAACCTTCTTCTTCTCCCACCCCTTAGGCACACCATCTACGATTTTGGTGTTTTTGTGTCCGGGGAAGTGGAGGTCAACGAACCATTCCTTATAGAGTCGCTGTGCTGCTTCTTCCAATAGCTTTATCTGCTTCTGATAGTTCTCTATCAAAGAGTCGTAGCGAGAAAGGATGGTAGCGATATGATGCTGAGTAGAAAGGGGAGGCAAAAGGATGTCCAAATTTTTGATTATTTGTGCATTGAGATTCAATTGGGCAGCACCAATCTTTAAAGAGACCATTTTTCCGTAAAGAGTACAAAGCTGGTAATATACGAATTCATAATCAGCTTTCTGTTTATCAATCGCAAGGTTACAACAAGCTTGATTAGTTGTAAGAGGTATTTTATTAATTGCTACTTTGCCTGCCGTGTTACCATACATGGCAACAATAACAGAATCTTGCACAATCCATTTTGCACTTGAATTATTAAATCCTTCTTCTGAAATATAGTTTTCGGTCTTTGTAATTCTACAATAGTTAATTTCCTTGGTGTTAAGCCATGGAATCGTTGGTGGGTTATAATAAGAACTAACATTAGCTTTGGGCGTTCCACCAGATGTGACACGCTCACAGATTTCTCCTAACTTCACTTTCTTCCATTCACTCATACCTCATCCCCCTTTCTTTCATTTCCCCATTTAGCTTTTGCAACTTCAAGGGACTTTTGTATCTGTTGCACGAGGACATCGCGAGGTGGTAATTCTGTCATATATTGAGCGACCTTAATGCCCGATTTGTCGAGTTGGAGAAGTTCAATCTGTTCCTCACTGCCTTCGGTACAGAGTAAAAGACCAAGTGGTGTTTCTTCCCCTGGCTCCATTTCATTCTGTTCCAACCAACGTAGATACAGCTCCATCTGACCTTTGTATTGAGCTTTGAAACGACCGAGTTTCAAATCAATGGCAATAAGGCGATGTAGTTTGCGGTGATAAAATAGCAGGTCAAGATAAAAATCCTCTCCATCAATAATCATACGCTTTTGACGCTCAACAAAGCAGAACCCATTTCCAAGTTCAAGAATGAACTGTTCCAGATGTGCGACAAGACTGTCTTCCAAGTCCTTCTCGCTATACAAGCCTTTTAGCCCAGTAAATTCAAGGAAATAAGGGCTTTTGAATACAACATCAGGAGAAACAACTTTATTATCTCTGACATTGGCAAGTTCCTGTTTTACAACTTCCTCTGGCTTTGACGACAATGCTGTACGCTCGTATAGCATTCCATCAATTTCCTTGCGAAGCTGACGAACGCTCCATCTATTGGCTGATGCCAGTGTGAAATAATAATCACGTTGCAGTTCGTCTTTCAATGGCAGTAGCTCCACGAAATGCGACCATGATAATTGTCGCGACGCTGTCGAGACAATCTGAGAATCGGGAAAAAGGGTTGCAAACTGCATGTGACGATACAGGCTTTTTACGTCAAAGCCTTTGTGACCGTAGATATTCTGTAATTGTCGTGACACTGTCGCGACAATTTGTTTTCCATAATCAGCTCGCTCATTTCCAAGTACATCGCGGTTGATTCGCTCGCCAATATGCCAGTACATCATGGTAAGCTCATAGTTGGCTGTAGATGCCACATGGATTCGCGCTTCGTCAATGATTTGGCGGAGGTCAGTCATCAAATTTCCAACTACTGCACCCATTGCTGAAATATCGGTTGACACTATTGGTTTTATCTCTTTTTCCATGATTTACTTCGTGTTAAGAGTTTCCCATTCCTTCATGATCTCGCTCATTAGCAAGTTAGCTTCTTTGTTGAGTGAGGCGAGTTCTGTATGGATTTCATTCATACGCTCATGGAAGTCAACGCCATCGTCTTCGACTTCAGCAACACCCACGTATGCACCGGGGGTAAGCGAGTAGTTCTTTTCCTCTATCTCCTGAATAGTGGCAATCTTGCAAAGACCAAGCACATCCTGATATTTGCCTTCAAGACCGAACTTTGAAGTGAGCCAAATGGCTTCGTTTACCATATCCTTGGTTTCAAGAGTAACAGCAAGTTCCGCCTCATTGGAGGTAATGACAGCCTTCAGTTCATCCTTCTCCTTTTTCCCTTTTGTCTTTTTGAGGGCATCTTGTTGGTCTTTGATATACTTTTTGTACATCGCCTCCTCGGAGTTGAGTACACCGAGGGCTTTCTCGAAAGTCATGTCACAATCTTGCCAAGAATAAGAGTCATGCCTCTCGGCATGTTCGCTAAGTGCATTCCAATACTCATTGATAAGTGACTTATACTTGTTCTGTTCTCCACGATACAGATGGACAATAGCTTGCATATTTTTCAATTGCCATTCTGACCATTCATTAAGAGTACGGTCAACAACGGTATAATAGTTGCGGGCATCAATGAAAAGTACACGATTCTTATTCTCTAAACGCTTTGCCTTGTCAAAGAACCACAGCGAGCAAGGGAGCGAGAGGGTATAGAAGAAGTTGTTGCCCACGCTCACCATCACATCCACATCGCCCGTCAAGACAAGCTTTTCGCGGATGTCACGATCCTTGTTGGCACTATCCGTGGCCGATGATGCCATCACGAATCCCGCCCGACCGTGGTCATTGAGGTAGGCATAGAAGTATGAAATCCAGAGATAGTTGGCATTACCAATCTCTTTTGTCTTAGCATTAACACCAGGCAACCCAAATGGCAGACGACCAGCAGCAGATGCGGACTCTGCTTTCACTTTATCTACATTGAATGGAGGATTCGCCATCACATAGTCACACTTTCCTGCAAGGTTGTGTGCATCATGATAGAAGGAGTTAGCCTCATCACCAGAGACAATCCTGCCATTCAAACCGTGTACTGCCATGTTCATCAGACAGAGTTGGGCATTGTATTCCACCTTTTCCTGACCGTAGAAGGTCATCTGCGTATTGGCATTCATACCACCAGCATTCACAAAGTCACCAGTTTGAACGAACATACCCCCAGAACCGCAAGCAGGGTCAAGCATTACACCTTGTTTTGGCTCCAGTACATTAACGAGCATCTTTACCAACGACTTTGGAGTGAAGAACACACCATCGTCTGATGCTACAGCCTTGGCAAACTTACTGAGAAAATACTCATAAATACGGCCTATAACATCACCACCGATTTCGTCGAGTGTCTTGTTATTAAAGATACGAAGGAGTTCACGCAACAGTTCATCGCTGAACATCGTGTATGACTTTGGCAGAATACCTGTCAACTGTTCGCTTTGTTCTTCGACCAGAGTCATAGCGCGATTGACAGCTTCGCCCAAAGGTTGGTCATCCGACAGATTTACCAGATAGTCAAACTGAGCCTCACGAGGAAGGTAGAGCGCACTTTTTGCCGCAAAGTCACTTGGTTCAACAGGCATTATGCGACCACCACGGCTTGGGCGATTCTTCAACAATTCAGCTTCAACCATCTTGAAGCGACTATATGCGTATCTTAGAAACAGCAATGCCAACACCGGCATACAGTATTGGCTCGATGTCAGCTTACTCCCTGCACGAAGCAAGTCAGCCGACTCCCAAAGGTCAGCCTCGAGTTTACGTATATTTATCTTATCAGTCATTTGCTTCAATTATAAAGGTTGTTCATTGCTTACAAGGTCACTCATTTTGACCTGTAGTATTTCTGCTATCTTTTTGATAGTCTCTAATGAAGGCTGTGCTTTGTTGGTACACCACTTGCTGATAGTTGCAGGGTCTTTTTCCATTTGCTCTGCTAACCATTTTGCTGTTTTATGCTGTTCAACAAGCACCACTTTCAATCTGTTGAGGTCTTTATTTGCCATTATACAAAATTTAATGCAGCAAAAATACTAATTTTTCATGTAAAACGTGCAAAAATAAACAAAAATATGACAAAATGCGGCAATTTTCTTTGCCTTTTAGTTCAATTGAGACTAAAAATCACAAAATTGACACCAATATTTGTGAGATTGAAAGCCACAGCTAAAATCAAGACAATGACTTGTCGCAAACCTTATCCTCCATTTAAGTACCAAGTTTGAATATCGAAGCGTGTAAGCAATTCACTATATCCACCCCACAATCACCAATATAGTGCATTATCTAAAATAGTTTTCAGAAAAGTTACTATATTGTTACCTAATTAATTATAATATATATGTATTTATCTTATAATCAATGCTTTTATACAATTCTATAGGATAA